>Ga0209430_1000013_pt1 | contig 358581 bp, 361 predicted proteins | sample BarGraIncub1133A_FD_184504 | JGI IMG/M metagenome (GOLD analysis project Ga0209430, IMG submission 184504) | Arctic peat soil microbial communities from Barrow, Alaska - Barrow Graham LP Incubations 11-33A (SPAdes) (version 2) | ecosystem: Environmental > Terrestrial > Soil > Wetlands > Peat...
CAAAATAGAGTATAATTGGAATCTAACTTATTAAAATATGATAATATGACAACTAAAAAACATATTACAATAGAAGAAGCAAAACTCACAGGTAAGAGATTAGGGATTAAATGGGATAAATTTAATGTTGATCAGTTTAAAATTGGCATGGAAGTAGAATTGGAGCATGGAACTATTAAAACACTGACAAATATTAGTAATGACCGTTTATTAACGACCGGTAAGATTGCGCTGGCACATCTAAATGAAATTCCCGACTACTTCACTCGTTTACTCAAGATGGAAAAAGAAGCCAAAAAACAGACCAAAAAATAATTTGCTCAGGGACTGGATTTAACCCCTGCGTTCCGCTTCGGAGTATAAACTTCTCGTCAAAGCTTTAAGTACAAAAAATAACTCTTTTTTTTAGAGTTATTTTTTATTGCTCCAAGAACTGAATGCTTAGCGAGTAATTATTCAGTCGTTTTTCCGTCAAATTCTTCTTTGTTTTCCTCGGCCTCTTGTTTGGTGGAACGAACAACACCATCCTGATGATTCGCCGGTGAGTAAATTGTATAAAGTTTTAAACTCTCTGAGTTTGAAGTATTGATAATGTTATGTTGAGCGCCAGACGGCACAATTATAGCCGAGCCATCACTAACAACATATTCATTGCCATCAATGATGCACTTGCCCTGCCCTTTTTCAAAACGGAAAAATTGGTCATTATCCGGATGGACCTCCATGCCAATATCCTCGTTTGGCAAAAGGCTCATTAGGACTAATTGGCTATGTTTAGCTGTATACAAGACTTTACGAAAATTATTATTTTCTAAAGTCGCTTCTTCGATATTGTCATTGAATCCTTTCATAAAATTAAGTTTAATTATTAGTAATTTTTCATATTAGATTATAGCACTCCTGTCCTATTATTTGAATGAAGCCTTGAGGTCGATAACAAAACGGTAGCGCACATCTTTATTTACCATGCGATCAAAGGCGGTATTAATATCTTCTATTTTGATGAGTTCGATTAAGGGAGCAATATTATTTTTTGCACTGTAGTCAAGCATTTCTTGAGTTTCTTTAATACCTCCAATAAGCGAGGTACCAATGCTCAAGCGCCTGCCAGCCATATTCATACCGTTGATTCCCGGCTCTATCTGCGTTAGTGCGCCGACGATGATCAGGGTACCGCCTTGCTTCAACAGATTAAGATAAAGCTGCAAGTCATGGCTTTGCGGAATGGTGCTTAAAAGAAAATCGAAGCTATTGGCCTGCGCTTTCATGGCCGCCAGATCAGTGGCAATAATAGCGCCGTCAGCACCAAGCTCTGCGGCATCGGAAACTTTTCCGGAAGTCATCGTAATCATATAAACCTCAGCACCGAAAGATTTTGCGTATTGCACCGCCATATGGCCAAGACCGCCTATGCCGACAACGCCGACTTTATGTCCCGCGCCGACTTTCCAGTGTCGAAGCGGGGAATACGTCGTGATGCCGGAACAAAGCAATGGCGCGGCCTTGGCGGGATCCATTAATTTAGGAATATGCAATGCGTAATTTTCATCAACAACTTCTGTCTGTGAATAGCCTCCCTGGATTTTCAGGCCGTCAATCGGATCAACGGCATTGTATGTTTGCAACATGCCACGTTCACAATATTGTTCAAGACCGGCCAGACACGAAGCGCACTTACGGCATGAATCCACCATGCAGCCGACACCCGCCAGGTCGTCAACTTTGAATTTCGATACCTCTTTGCCAATACGTGTTACGCGACCGACGAATTCGTGACCCGGTACCATCGGATATACTGAAATACCCCATTCATTACGCGCCTGATGAACGTCTGAATGGCAGACACCACAATAGAGTATGTCGAATTCAATATCATGAGGACGCAGTTCGCGGCGTTCGAATTCGTAGTACTCGAGTGGTTTATCCGCGGCAATCGCCGCGTAGCTTTTAATTTTTTTAACCATATAAGTTATTTTAAAATATTACCTACTAATTATACAAATATTATATCACAAAGTTAACTTAAAAACAGGGATCAGGATTCGAACTTTTTTAAGCCAATAGAATCAAGGTATTCGCTAAAATGATAAAAATATTATGTTTTTTTTGGACTACTCTAGAACTCGAAATATAGACTTATATTAAAACAAAACAGACATCATTGTCTGTTTTGTTTTTTCGTTGCTCGCCTGGAAGAACTGCTTTCGAATTTTATTTGTAGAAATATTAAGAAATTAATAAAAACTATTTAATTTAGGCGACATTATTTCTTCAGCGAAACCTTTAAGTGTACTATTTATTTTTCTTTACTTTTTTTGGTAACTTTTTATCTTTGGGGGGGTCTCCTTGGCCCACTTTTCGGCCATTTCTGGCTTATTAGCAAACATCCATTTTCATTGAGCTTGACTTTTAAAAGGCATAAAATTATTAATTTTGTCGGTCTTTCTTTTAAACACCAAATTATTGCTTTTCTATCTTCGGCTCAACATGAACAACCACATTAAAAATATTGGCAATTTCTTCTCTAATTAAAACTTTTAGTTTGCTGGCGGCGCGATGCGATTCCTCGAGCGTTTCATCCGGCAACGCATAACAATGCAGTGTAATTAATATTTTTCCATTAATTACACTGACTAAAATATTATGCGGTTCTTTGATAACCCCGAGCGGAGCCGCTAATTTTCGGATTATCTTTTTAATCGAAAATATTTCTTGATCGCTTAAAGTACCGCTTGTCATTTCCTCGTCTAGATAAGGATCAATATGCGTACTGAGCTCAATATCGTAACCGATTTCCGATTGAATTTCTTTTTCTAAATGCGTCGCGATTTCATGCGCTTCTAAAACTTTTAAATTACCCGGCAGCTCAAGGTCGTAGCTGATAAACTTATTATTATTTAAATTATTGATAATAACATCATGAACCGATAAAACGTGCTTTGACGCCATCGTTCTTATTAAATCAACTAGAGTTTCATCCTCTAAATGAACCGGCACCGAATGGATTACTACGTCCGAACCGCTAATTTTTTTTTGGACCGCTTGTCTAACCCTGGTGATTGTTTCATTAGCTTTGGTGATTGAAAAACTTCGATTAACTCCAATTTCCGCCTCAATCGAAATAGACGAACCTAAAGAACGGCCTCGAATCTTATCAATCGTGATTACATCATCAATATTAGCGACTAAATCTTTAACGATGTCTGAAATACCTTCCGGCGCTGTATCAATTAAAACACCGATTGTTCTTTTTCCGAGACGATAGCCGGCAATCAGAACGAAAATTGAAACTCCGATTGCCGCAAAAGTATCAGCCCGATTAACACCGCACGAGACTAAGATTAAGCCGATTAAAACTACACTCGAACTTAAAATATCCGAACTGAAATGCAAAGCATCAGCTTCGAGAGCTTGGCTATTTGTTTCTTTGGCAACTCTACTCAAGGCGCGTGAGCGGGAAATATCAAGAATGATTGAAATAATTATTACCGCATAAGCATACCAGGTCACTTCAACCGCAAAATTTTTAGTGATTATCCGATGAAGAGCTTCATAAATTATCCAGGCACTAGTTAAAAATAAAAGTCCGGTTTCAATAAGCGCCGAAACACTTTCTATTTTTCCGTGTCCATATTGATGATCCGCATCAGCCGGCTTATCACCCGCTTTGACGGCGAATAAAGTTAAACCTGCTGCTCCCAAATCTAAAGCCGAATGCGCCGCTTCGGAAATAATACCCATACTGCCGGTCATTATTCCAACCACAAATTTCATAGCAGCCATCGACGCGCTGACAAATAACGATCTTAGAGCAACTGATTCTTTTTTATTAGACATAATATTTTATAAAACGATTATTCGATTGTGATTATATTATAACATTATAATAATAAATAAATACGTATTCCTAGTTACATTAGTGATAGAACTCGGATTCGAACTAATAATCTCCTTTATTTACGACTCTTTTCATCAATTTGACTCCAACAAAAAAACATGACCTAAATCATGTTTTCTTGTTTTTTGGCTAGTTTTACGACAAATATGTCGGTCTACAGCACAAAAAATGTGTTGGCTCGGGGTCGTGGATGAAGTTAGAAATAGTGTAGCTAATAATAGTTAATAATTTAACCCTTAATCCAAAAATTAATATTATATATTTAGCTCCTGAGTGTTGTGGACGCTATTAGAACTGAAAACAGGACTAAAAACAAAAAACCGATAAAATCGGCTTTTTGTTATTTAAAAATTTTTATTTTACTTTTCGAGTTCTTTTTCTATTCCCAACTTCCGACTGTAATCTTATGAATATTAATATCGCTAATCCCTAGAGATAAATTGCGCATAATTTGATAGGCAACTTCTCCGTTTGCTAAATAATAGCGTTGTCCGTTGGTAGGATTAATATACCAGGCTTCACCGTGGTTCTCAACCTGAAGAACGATACGACCTTTCAGGCGATTAACTAAAGCTGAAGAAACTGGCTCTGTACTGGTACTATAATTGTCTGGTAAAGCCGAGTTTAAAGCAACCGGAATCTTATCTAAATCAACATTTTTGATTCCCAACCCAAACTTGCGTAAGGCTTCATAGGCAGTAGCCCCATCAGCTAAATAGTAGCGACTTAATGATACTACATCTAAATACCAAGCTTGGCCAAAACGTTCAACCTGTAAAAGTATGCGACCAGCTAAACGTTTTATTAATGTTGAATCTATTTTTTTGGTAAGTTCTTTTTCTTCAGCGGTTACATTTATGGTCTGGGTACTGGAAGCTTGATTAATATATACAGGATCATTTAATGATGTAATTCCACAAGATTTCGATCTTGTTAGTTGCTGGTCTACCGTTAAAGAACAATAAAGAGGACTTTGACTGAGAACATTACGATATTGAATACCATTAACGCAAGTTCCCCATTCTCCGTAAATTACTGAAGAGCAGGATGTGGCAGGAACATAACCACCACCACCTCCACCACCTGTATTATTCGTTGTCTGCGTATATGTAGCAAAACTAGTGAAGTGTTTAGTCCAAATAACTAAATCTGAACCTGAATTTATTTTACAATCACCATCAGTACCTAAATTGGCGTCTGCCCAAGTTTGTGAATCTACTCCACAGGCAGTCGTAATTTCCGTAAAATCAATGCCTGTTCTAATATATCCCGCTCTCTTATCAGCTTGTCCTGGAAGTAATATTTTTACAGCCTTATCAAAGGATAATTTAGCACCAGTGAACCCGACTTGAATGGCCGTACTAAAGGTTTTAGTTTGGCCCGAAGTCGCAGGTATCGTCACAGTAGTAACGGTAGGAGCTGCAATTACTCCGTCCCAGGTAGCATCTGCACTAGTAACCGTGGTAGAAGCTGGAATTGCTACAGTGGTATTATTAGCATTGGCCGAAGTAATATTAATTGCCGGAAGTGTTCCCGTTCCATTACTTCCGATGAAAGAGCTAACATCAATTGTTGGATTCTCAATCTCGCTACCAATTGTAACATCTACCGCCTGTGTTGGATTTGTAATAACAACTTCTGGAGTAGTGGTACTAACAGTAACATCGCCTGATTCATCTGGAGCTATTTGATCTTCGGCTAGTTTTGAATCAATTAACAATAATATGGCACTATTTCCAGCTATATCAGTCACATTAGCAGATACATCGTTAGCAAAAGTAGCTACATCAGTTGCATGTCCTGTTATTGTTAAAATTGTACTACTCGCATCCCATGAATAAGTAATTGTCTTATCTGCTCCATTTGTTAAAGCGGTTTGAACGGCCGTTTTACCAGTAGTGCTTAATGTTTCACTAAAAGTTAGAGTAGCGTCCGTGCTAGAGGCTATAGTTACGTCCGCTGAATCATTTCCTATTTTAGTAACTGTTGGCGCAATATCGTCTGATCCGTTGGCTTTGGCGGCGTTGAATATCGAAGTCGCACCAGCAAGTGTTGTGACAGCGCCATCCGCTTGTCCTTGTGATGCGGATTCATTATCCACAACTGTTTGGGCTGTGGCAATTGCGGCCGCGTATGTCGCCTTAACACCAGAGGTCACCCATTGATTAGAAGATTTTACATCTGTACCGTCGGCACTTGTAGCCACTGAATCTTTATTAGTGGTTGCTGAAGTTATAGCTGTGATAAGGGCGGATTTACTGATTAACGTAAATGTTGCAGTAGTTATGATATAAGTATCGCTAGCCGCACCTTTTGAAATTGCTACAGAATAATTTGGTGTAGCAAAAGTTACCACTGCGGTTGTAGTGTCTTTTAATGAATCCACAACTACTTGCACCGCCGCTGTTTTAGTTGCTTGAACTAAATTTACTACTTCAAGATTTGTATATGTCCCGCCTGTTATAGCTGTTTTTGCACTGGCAACTGCAGCAATATCTGCTATTCTTCCATCTGAAGCAGGTTTTGCATTTGTGATTGCTGTAGTGACAGCGGATTGTACGGCAGCTTTGTCTGTAAATGTATTTACTCCCAACATTTCAGTCCCTACGGCTGTCTTACCCATTGCATCAAGTCCAGCATAGTCTGTCAATGTCAATTCAAGATTATTTGCATTTAGCAAAGTTACAAAAGCTGCTGCATTGGCGGCATTGGTATATTCGACCACTAAAGATGCTTCAGTTATTAAGGCTGCGTCAAATATTCCGTCGGCAGTTGCCAAATTTGAAACTGCGGTATTTATTTCTTCTTGAGTTTTTAATAACTTGGCCGCATAGATTACTTCGGCTGCGTCAATGGCGGTGTTAAATGTTGCTTTTGAACCGACTGTATATTTGCCTACCGTTGTTCCTTCTGTGGCACCGTCATGCAAAGCATTCGCCGCTGTAATTGCATCATTTAATGCCATGGCATCTGCGGCAGCGGTTACTGATACTATAAATGTTCTGACTCCTGTTGCTTTACCCGTCTCCGTTGTTGTGACAACAATTGTAAGTGTTGAAGCGGCTGCGATTGTATAATCAGCTCCACTTGTATATCCAACAGAATTGATTGTAATTGCTGAAGCACCTCCATTATCTGTTACCGTAAATTTAATTTTGTCATTTGTGCCGGTTATCCAACTGGTGATTGTTCCAGTTGTATCGGTTCCACCTGCCGCAGGAATAGTTACATTTGTAACTCCACCGACTGCAGCTGTGCTACCGGCTGCTAAAACAACACTGCTTGGCGCTGTTGCTGCTGCTTGGGTATATGCGGCGCTTCCAATGGCGCTATCCGCATAACCTGCTTTTACTGCAATTGTTTTTATTGTTGTATTAGCAGAAATTGTAATAGGTGCACTATATGCAAGAGTTGTACCAGTTACTGATGTGGCTGGATTTGTTCCGTCTGTTGTGTAATAAATTGCATCGGCTCCTGCAGATGTAATGATTACTGCCGTTCCCCATGCTACGGCTCCGGCAACAGGGCTAAATGTTGGAGTGGCTTGAACGGGATTCAAAGAAATAACTCCATTAACAAAAGAAGTCGGACTTATTGGGTCACTAATAGTACCTAATTCTGTATTAGAAAAAGTTAAGTTTGTGCTGGTAGGAGTGGCTGAAATTACAGTGAAACTTAAAGTTAAAATGGTGCCATTGTCTATATCTAGCGCACTTGGAGAAGTCCAATTTATTACTATTGGATTTACTGTAACATCACTACTAAGCAATGTTCCGTGACCAGAAATATCATTTTGAGTGAGTCCCGTATAAGTAAGGAGATCGGCATTATAAGATACCTTGAAGTCTATGGAACCAATAGTATTTGCAAAATTAGTAGCACTTATTGGCACATTCACAGTATCTCCAATTGAAGCTACCTGGGAAACTATTGCTACTGTAGGTGTCCCAGCCGCTTGCGCCGTAGGAATCAATGGAAAACTCAAGGCAATCATGGATAAAGCAATCACGTAACTTGTAATTTTTTTTAAACTTTTTAATAGTTTGTTTTTCATATTATTAATTATTATTTAAATTTTACCTTAATTTACCCATGAATTATTAACATCACCCATTTTTACGCCAACAAAATCTTGATTAGACATATTAGCTATCAAATTGGTATAGATTCTGATCAATCCATCTGTTAAATAATTGAGTGTAGTCAACACGGCATCCGATGAATAAAATTTCCACGCCCCTGAAGGTAAATTACTATCAAGCCCGACTATAAATCTACCTATTTTATTTTGATCATTACCCGTTAGAGTTCCACTATTATTTACATCACCGGCGATATTTTTATAAATTGTGTTAAATAATTCAAGACCAACGATATGTCTACCTATTTTATTTTGATCATTACCTGAAAGTCCTGAAGCATTATCACTCTTACTAGCTCGAACAACATAATTTCCTCCACTAGCAACACCCACAAATTGATATGTTCCGCTAGCATTGGTTGTGGTAGTAGCTATTTGCGTACCAATATCATTTTCTAAAATTACGGTAGTGCTTGAAACCGTCTTTATGCCGTCATAATATTTTATCGTTCCAGAAATTGTATAGTTTGATACTGGGGTTGCAGCCTGAAGTGCTTTTTGTGCATTTATTCTTTTACCAGAAACTGTTTTACCGGATAGAGATGCCTTATTGTCGCCTGTTGTTAAAATTATATTTTTTACCTGAGCGGTTGTAAGATTTGGATTATATCCTTCAATTAACGCCGCAAGACCTGCAACATGTGGTGCGGCCATTGAGGTGCCATCCGCATAACCATATTGCTCATCAGAGCCATTTGAAACAACACGTTTAATTACTTTAACATCATCAATAGTACATCCATCATAACTGTTATCAGAAGCATTGGTCACCCATCTAAATCTAAATTTAAAATTACTAGTTAAATAATTTGCAGGTATTATTATATCTTTATAATGATAAACTGCATTTCCTGTGGCATCTGAAGGATCTCCATTTAATAAATCGAAAGTAGCCTCATCCCATCTAAATCCATCTCCAGCTGAACCAAAATATGGGTCTGGTGGAACATAAAAATTAATTCCATCACTACTATATTCTAATTGCATATAATCTGCCCAACCATTAGTGATATACTCGGTATCACACGTTGCCCAAAAATCTATTAAACCTTCTGTTACACCACTCAAATTTATTGTAGGACCAGTGACTATTGTATTAGCATTATTGAGGTAAGGATAATTTAAATCACCATATAAAACTTTACCCCATAATGGACCCCAGTCTAATGTTCTGTCGTAAACTCCCCAAGCACCATTCTGAGTCCAGCCGTTTGGTATAGAAAATTCTGTAACATTGTTAAATGATTCATCAAGCTGATTAGTGTCACTAACGGATGCAACTGTACTATATATATTTGTCCCAGGAGCACCAACATCGACAGATGTTACTCCATAGTTAGAAAATGAGGCTAAATTATCATTTTGATCAGTAGCCGCAACTGAAATTATATTATCTAAATTATAATCGGAAGGATAACTATGGATACTTTCATTATTAGATCCCTCATTACCAGCAGCGGCAACAAATATCCCTCCAGCTGTTTTGAATCGATTAATTGCATCAGATTCAGATTGGGAATAACTACCAGAAAAACTTGCATTTATTACTTTTGCACCATTTTGAATAGCAAAATCAATAGCTTTTACTTCTGAAGCAGTGTCCCAGCCAAATTTAATAGCCATTATTTTTGCATTAGGTGCTACCCCGATTATTCCTTTACTATTATTTTTCACTGCAGCTATAATCCCGGCAACATGAGTTCCGTGATAATCGCTTGTGGGTAACGGCGTTTTATCTCCATTTTCATAATCATAACCGTGGTTACAACCGCCAAGAGTATTTCCATTTTCATTCTTACAATTTGTACCATCCCACATATTTGCTAACAAATCTGGATGATTATATGCGACTCCACTGTCAATAACAGCAACTACAACAGAGGAACTTGCACCTTCATTTATTGCCCAAGCCTCTGGAGCATCAATATCGGAATCATTTGTTCCTGCGACTGCGTTGACAGTTTGACCAGTATTATCCAATCCCCAAAGTTGATTTCTATAAGTGTCATTTGTATTAATAGTACTGGGGTAACGTTTGTAGTTGGGTTCAGCATATTCTATATTTGGGTCATTTTTTAATTCTGCTATTTTCTGCTCAACAGTTTTAGCATCTTTAATTTTTAAAACTGAAATGTTATTTTTTCTCAAATCTTCTTTATTTTCCAGAGATTTAGAATTAGAAAAATTTAAAGCAACCGCCCTACCGGAAGAAGTATCCAAATTAATCTTATCGCTTTTATATTTAACCAAAATTTCACCCTCTACATAGTCTTTTTTTACGGTTCCACTCTGGTTTGACTTCTCTGGCAATATATTTTGTTCCGAAATTACTGATGAATTCGAAGCTGAACTTCTCTGTGACTGGAAAGATTCATTTATTTTTTCTAAGGTGGGCTCGGAACTGGTGGCAGTAGTTATTATAGTTTTAGTTTTCTCAAAATTATAATTTATGTTTTGAAGTGCGACGCCCTTTTCATACGCTAAAACAGGCAAACTAAAATTGCCAAAAATAACAGAAATAATTAAACAAATTGAAAAAACTGAACTAAATTTTTTCATACTTTACACTTTTTAAAAAATCTTTACTATTCTTAATTTTTATTAAATTTGTGTATATATTTTTACTAACAAAAAAAGTCCTTTGATGGCGGCACTCTTGCGAGCACCCTATGAAGTTTCCCTCATAGACCTCGTGTGAAGATACCAATCAAAAGACTGTTATTACACACGAGGATTTAAACCATGCTCCGCTAATATAACGAGGTTTAGGCCTATATTTTTTTATTAAATTGTCTAATTATTATACAGTAAAAATCTGTAAAACTTTATTTTTACTTTATATATACTTTACCAATAATTTAAGTATTTGTAAACTGGGCAATAAAAACGTTCAATTATTACCCCCTGGAATGATTCCACCAAGATGAAAAAAACGGAGTGGATATTCTTTCGAAGTATTTGGTAAAAATTTCATATAATAAATTAAAAATCGAGATTATATCTATCTCCGTCGCTATCCAGATAATCATCGACAAAAAATTGACCAATAAATTCCCCGCAGGTTGGACACGTGTTTGCTAAATAGGATGATTCTAATGTTTTACTAAATTGTTGTTTTATAAGCACACCTTTAGATCTTGCAAATTCAATCTGTTTCTCGTTAAACCCCTCCGGACCGAAAAATGTGCCTTTTGATAACATTAAGGCTATTTTCATTAATTTACCGCACTTCCAACACTCAGCATTATTTATTTGCATAGTGTTTTCTAATAGGTAGCTTGAAATCTCCTTCTTTTTCATTTTATTGATTACTAATTATTTTTACTGCTCTTCATTAGTTTTACATCTAAGTAGTAACTTCAGTAGATTTTTCTTCGTCCATTTCTTCTAATTTTTTAATAATTTCTTTTTGAAAAGACTTTAAACTACTAATAACCAATCTTCGGTCTTCATTATCAGGCCAACTGGAAAGGCGCTCTATTAGGTCGTTAAAATCTTTCTCATAATCTTTATATGAGAGACTTAGTAGCTCTAGAATGCCAACACCCATTTTAATAGTATCATGATCTCTTTCTGGCCTAATCATATCAAAAAGTATATAGGTAAAATCATTTTTTAGAGTAGCCTGAAGTATCTCAAAAAGTGAAGCTATCAATCCAAGGGCGATGGCATGCACAGATGTTATAGATTTGCCAGGTGCTCTAAGCCATTCTAACAATTCTTTTATTACCTCTCTCTTGGCTTCTTTGCTTAATAAATCCATCTCTAAGAAAGTTTTACCAACATCCTGTTCCGCTGGAATATCTGATTTAAGAAATTCGGTAGCTTTCTCAGAAACTAAAGTTTTTACTTCCACGGCACTATTTTGATTAACAAGCACTGGTATTAATTCATGATAGATTAAAACAGCTTCACCAAACGGTATATTAGCTCCTTTTTCAAATAGAAGTTTTATTATTTCAGGTTTATCGGGCAAACTTTCTTTTTGCTCTTTAATAAAAGTAACACAGCTAGCTCCTAATTCGTTAATTATTTGTTTAAGTATTTGGATTTGAGATTCTTCTAATGATTTTGAATATATAAATCTTAATAATTTTTCATCTTTAAAGCGACTAGTAAAAATATCAAGATTTTTCTGAATAAATTCTTGAATTGTTTTCTTGGTCCATGACTCTAATAAATTTTCAATTTTTTCAGCCGAAGAATTTTGAAAAAATGATTTGATCACTTCTTGAATTTCTTGATTTTTAATTTCAGTATTTCTTAGCAGACGAAGAATCGGGATGAATATCCAACGATTATCCCATCCCTCAACCGCATTGATTGTCTCTATCAGTTGTCCAACAAAGCTATTCCAAGATTCATTTTCAACCGGGAAAAGATTATACATATTAAATACTCCTAATACGTCACCAACATTCTTAATAAATGTTTCTTTTTCTGGCCTAAAATTTGGATATTCAGTTGTTTCCGTTTTTAATATATCTGCTAATCTAATTACTACTTCTTCTTCTAATTTATATTCTGAAATTGCATGTTGGAGAGAAATGATTAATTCTTTTCCTTTAGAAAAATTCGCTCTATTTAAAGATGAGATAAATTTAATGACTGATTCTTTTGTTAAAAATTTATTCTGAAGGTCTTGAGTATTAAATAGTTCAATAATCTCAACGATAGCTGAAAAATTCTCTTGAATTGCTTGTTTAATTTCAATAAATTGATTTGCACTCAATATATTAAAGTGCCGCGCTAACCCGCCAACTATAAATTTTACTAATTGGATATGTTTTCCATCTTTTAAAATATCGTTATTTAGAGCAGAAATATATCTTTGGAGAACTAACTGACGCCAAGTAGATTGCTGGGTATTCGTATTTCCGATTAATAAATCAAAAACTAGCTCGGTATGGAATGTCTCAAATTTTGCCCACATGCTTTCAATAATCTCTAAGTTAGTATCTATATAAGAGCTATTATTAATAGAATCGGTGAACTGAGAAATAACTTTAAGCTGAGAATTAAATATTTTTATTAGAATATCTGGTTGCATTTTATATTTTTGTAAAAGATCGGTTATATAACCTAAAACATCATTAATTTTTCCAATATTCATTAAACTGAGACATTCTTCAATAGATTCATTAATTAATGCTAATTTTATTTTTTCTGGGTCTTCAATACCACTTGAAGTTAAAGGGGTCTTAAAATAAATAAAAGGTTCAGCGTCAAGAACAAATACGGGGCTTGTGTTAAGCATAAATTCTCTAAAACCTGGCATATTTTCTGTATCTGTATCCTCTATAATATTTTCTGGGTCATACCACTTGTTTTTAAGTCTTTTAAAAGCATCGGGGTATTTTTGTCTTAAGACCAATACTTTAGCCAAATAGGGTATATTAGATTCTATAATATTTTTAACCTCGGTTTCAGATGCAATAATAAATGATGCTATTAGATTATTAATAAACTGTTTTATCTCTCTTGGGTTATTTGAAAACGCAAAATTAATAACAGAAACAAGGTTCTCATTTTCAAAAGTTTTTGATAATTCACCTGTTTCGCTAAGAAGACTTTTTGTGTATTTTCGCAAATCACTAGATATGAATTCTGGAGTCCAAATTATTAGATTAAAAATCTTTCGTAGATATTCTGAAGAATCAGATGAACCATCTTTTTCTTTCTTATAAAATACCTCTATTTGATTAATTATTGCTTCTGCATCACATGGAACTATGAAAATAAGATTCGGTTGCTTTTTTGGTTCTAGAAATGTTTTAATTGTGGCGAGCATTTTTATTGCCGTATCTCCATGCACTCTGTCAATATTATCAAAAACTATAATTATCTTTTTTCCTTTTATATAATCTAAAATTTCTAAAAAAAGTCGTTCAAACTGTTCTGGCGAGTTCAACCTCTCTTCTGTTTCGATAGAAATTCGTAACTCAGTTAATGGCTTGTTATCACTAAAAAATTGGTCAACAGCTTTTTTAAAAATATAAATAATTGATGGCATTAACACTGAAAAGACGAATGCGAGGGCGGATGAGATTCCCAGAGTTAAACTAATCTCATTTATGTAAGTTGAAAACCATGAAAATACCTTAATGTTATTAACTACCCCTGATTCAACTTCTTGCTGGTAATACAGAACAATAATAAATGCGACGAATAAAACTATAAATACGCCATATTTCTTTAAAAAACTAGTAATTTTTTGCCAAAAAGATTTTTTTTCTTCCACCACTTTATTTATGGCCGTTCCGCAAATTTTTCCACTTGAAATAGGTCTGAGTATATCTTTAGATATTGGAACTTCTTTCTCAGCTAGGAAATCAACAAATTTGATAAGAAATATTCTTCGCAAAGAATCCTCCTGATACTTCCACGCATCAAATATAAATAGAAGATCCGTGGATTTTTCTTTTATAAGATCTATAATTGTACTTTTACCACTGCCCCACTTACCAAAAAGACCTATTGTATGTACGCAGGTATCATTTTTTAAAATTGAATCTAGTGCAGGTGCTACATTTTTATGATAAAAATCAAAAAGCCCATCTTGTTTGGATGATATTGGAGCATCCTTTAAAAATTTTATTGACATAAGAATATTTTTAAAATATTTGTTTTATCATTAATAATGTTTTCAACTTAATTATATTTCTCCTGCATCGGTTACTACTTTAAAATCGACGCCCAATTCCTCAAAATGTTTCTCGCCACATCTGATTTTATACGCCTCGCTATTTCTTAATTGACTAAAATTTGTGGTTCCTTTTGTTTCTCTAACAAAATAAAGGGTATTATCATCGTGTTTCACTATAGCCCAGTCTGGATTATATTTTCCAACCGGAGTTTCAATGGTAAACCAAGATGGCAATTTAACAAATAATTTAATGCTTTCTTTTTTTTCTAAATCCATAGCAAATCTTTTTTCCACTTCTGAATCATATTCAATCATATTATAAATTGATTTTTGTGAAGATAATAAATTATCCAAATAGCTTGTAAGTTCTCCTTGTTCAAAAAGTTTCATTTCATACCCAGATTCGCCAATTTTTTCATATTTAATTCCTTTAACAATCAGGCTGTTTAATTCATTCCTAATTATTTCTAACGCTTGATCAATGAATTTTTGAGGATTTACCTTAAAATCATTTAAACGATGGGATTCTTCAAGAACTTTAAATATTGTTCTTCTGGTTAAATTAGTTTCTCTTTGTAAGTAAGACAAAATATCTGGCAATGAAAAATTATTTTCAATTTCCACAATTTGATTTTTTGTTTCTCTTGTCCCCACCCCCTTATTATCAAAATCTAATTCCGCTTTAATAAACTGGATCTTAAGCGAATTAATTTTCGGCATCTGTTTAATATTTTCTGAGGCCGCTTTAATAAGCTCCTCACTTGAATAGTTAACAGAATATGTAGTTTTTTTATTTATCTTTTCCCATAATTTTTTAAATTCGTCATCTAAATAAATACGCTTATTTATTTGGATTTCCCTTGGTTGTTGGTATTTTGTAATATGCCTATCCAGCATATAGTCAAAAATGATACAAAAAATTTCATTTTCTATATCTTTAAATTCCTCAAGTATTTCGAAATTAAAATCTGGTAAATTAGTATTAAATTTATCAGTAAGAAAACCTTCGTTATCTATATATTTTTGGTCTTTTAAATTTAACCAAATTGATTCGGATTGCTCCATTGTGGTTTTTGTTTCTTTACCTTTAACCATATAATCAATATCGAAAAAAGCATTTTTTGGTATTTGTCCAAATCTAATTCCACAGTCTTCCTTATACTCATTTTGCAATTTCTCAGCAAATTCTTTATAAGTTTCGTTAGCAAAAACAACCAGTTTATTTATAGAATCATCAAATACTCTTTCACCATCTTGATTAACAGGCAATCTTAAACCGCGGCCTATTTCCTGTCTTTTTTTCATTACTGCACTTGTTTCATTAAGAGTGCAAATTTGAAATACATTAGGGTTATCCCATCCTTCTCTTAGAGCTGAGTGACTAAATATAAATTGCAATGGTTCGTCTAACGATAAAAGCTTTTCTTTGTTCTTCATTATTTTATCGTACGTGCTTTCGTCCGCCTTGGTTGCTCCGCTAGAATCTTTCCAATTACCATTATTATCTTCTGAAAAATAACCATCACACACTTCGTTAAAGGAATAATTCATAAGCCCTCTATATTCTTCTTGTCCGATTAATTCATTAAAAAACTCCTCAAACCAAATAGCATACTTTCCTTTACTAGTATTTTTATCTTCACCGTAAACTCTATAATTTGAAACGCGATCAATAAAAAATAGAGATAAAACCTTAATACCCTTATCTTTAACCTGTTTTAATTTATTTAGATGTTCTTTAATGGTATTTTTTATCTGTATTTTCTTTATTTCATCCCCATATCCGCCAATTTCTTCCCCAACGGATAATTTGATATCACTGGGCGAAAATTTAATAAATTGATTATTGGGCTCACAATTTATTTCACTAATTTGAAAGCCATTTTGATAACATTCTCTGTTTTTTGATAATTTATAAAGGTCGTCTCCTCCTTTAGTTATAACGGTTTTATTCTTTATCCCACTAGTCGTCTGCATTTGTATCTCTAGTTTTGCTTTAATTCCATTTTTATTATCGCAACTGATTAATTTTACATAAACATCATTTGACCCATCCATCCCGCGGGCTGAAGCCACTGATATTTTTTTAACAAGTTTTAATTTTGATGCTTTTATGGGATCTAATCTATAAACCAAATTATAGGGATTAATATGAGTAGCGGAATATCTAAGCTTACATAAAGGATTAAGAGAGGCAATGGCCATTTTTGCCTTTGGCGTATTATCAACACTTTGCGGTTCATCAATAATAACGATAGGATGTACGGCTTGAACGTAATCTCTAGGGCTATAGCCATTTAACTTTTCATTTGGCCTATGAAATAAAACCCCTTTATCTTCCCCGTCGCTATCTGTAAAATCTTTTCTAAAGGCATCTATATTTATAACTAAAATTTGAAGCTCGTTACTGGTAGCAAAATTTTTTACGATACTCATTTTTTGAGAATCATAAACAGCATAATTCAATGGAACATTATTATACAAATTCTTAAAGTGTTCCTCTGTAATTTGAAGATTTTTTAAAGTTCCTTCTCTTATAGCAACGCTTGGAATAACAATTACAAATTTATTGAATCCATATTTTTTATTAAGCTCCAAGATTGTTCGTAAATATACATAAGTTTTACCGGTACCAGTTTCCATTTCCACACTAAAATCCATCCCTTGTAGAGTAGGGGTACGCAAAATATCATTTTTATCTTGAATTTTATGAATATTCTTCAATATTTCATCGTCAGGAAGAGAAATGTCGTTGCCGATGCCTAGTTCGTTCTGCTGTAAATTTTCGAACAGACCTTTGCCCTTACTTTTCAAGCTAATTTTTATTCCGCTTTCGTTTAAAGGAAGACCCTCAAAAATATCAACTATAGCGTTGACTGCATCTTTTTGGAATTCCTGGTTTGAATCAAATTTTAATTTCATAAATTATATCGTTCTAAACTCTATCTGATTATTTTCCAAAATCTTGGCCGTGTTAGTTAAATCTGCATCTTCTTTAAAAGATGAGTTTAGACAGATAAATTGTTTTGGCTTCTTTTCTGTAAGACTTCTAACAAAATCTTTATCGAGCTGTTTATCTAAACAAATAAGCAATTGCCCTTCTAATACAGAATAAACATTTTTATCTCCTATCTTTACTTGTTCTATTTTTTCAGATAACTCAAACCCCGCTTTTAATAGAATTTCGTAAAGGATATCTACTTCTTTACTTTTTGGGTCTGTATTGTCTACATGCAATTTTAGTTTTTTCTGTATATCACCATCGCTCATACCATCCCAAATTGAAAAATTACTTTTATCTAACTTAAACACTTTAAATCCTTTATCAAATTTAGCTAAATCGAATTCTTTATTGTCTTTATTTTCATCTATTATTTTTTTTCCGACTCTTTTTATTCTTTCCTCTCCTATTTCTGCTATATTTTTATAACCCATCTTATACGCCTCCGTCTCATCACCAATTGGCTCTGGTAACTGCGACATTATAAAACGGCGATTACCGTTATCTTCCGCATTTAATTGTATCGCGGCATGAGCAGTTGTTCCGGATCCAGCAAAAAAATCTAGAATAATTTCATTTTTTTGACTCCCGAGTTGTAAAAAATCTTTAATTAAATCAACAGATTTAGAATAATCAAAAATCTTTTTGCCGTTAAACAAACCCTTTATCGTCGCAGAGCTATGAGAATTTGAATAGGGTGGCTTATAAAAGGTAGTTTTGCCTCTTTTTGATGGTAAATCTCCTAATGAAGGCCTCTGTTTTTTATATAAGCTATATCCGTCAACGGTTTTTTTAATTATTACTTCATTCTTATCTCTTAAAAATTTTTCTCTTTTCCAATACCAACTCATCTCCTCTTCTTTTGTGATTGGAAGCAACTCAAACGAGAAGTTCTTATCTTGAATCAATGAAAATTCTAGAGTTTTTTCATCAATATATATCGGGAAAAATAAATTTGGCCTCGCTTTTCGGGGAGCATTTATACCTGTTGCCTTTAAACTACCCCCTTCTTTCCAGTAGCCTTCTTCATCTATTTCCCATTTTTCAAACTCATTTTCATCATCGACATTCAAAACTCCCATTTGAAAGGCATCACTGTTCTTTGAAAAAATCAAACAATATTCCTGAGTTTCCATCATTCCTGAGCTATTATCATTACCATTTAAATTATTTACTACTGATAATTGGTATTGAAAATTTTCTTCTCCAAAAACTTCATTACATATTTTTTTTAAATTATCAATTTCGTGGTCATTTATAGATATAAAAATTACTCCATCTTCTTTTAACAAATTTCTCGCTAAAAAAAGTCTTGGCCACATCATATTCATCCATTTGGAATGAAATCTACCATCAGTCTCCACATTTGTTGAAAATTTCTTACCCTCAGAATCTATCTGCCCAGTATATTGAAGGTAAGTTTGAAGTCCTTCCTCATATTTATCCGGATATATGAATTCTTTTCCCGTATTATATGGCGGATCTAAATAGATCATTTTTATCTTCCCAAAATAGGATTTTTGTAGAAGTTTTAAAACCTCTAAATTATCCCCTTCTATAAAAAGATTCTTTGTTTTATCAAAATCAACCGACGCTTTTTCGTCCGGCTTGAGCGTGGCAAAGCTTGGAAGTTGGGCTACTTTTATGGCCTGGGCTTTACCTGGCCAGTTCATACCATATCTTTCTCGTCCCGCATCGATATCTTCCCCTAAAGAAAGTTTTAATTTATCAAAATCGATTTTTTCTTCATTAAATACTTCCGGAAAAAGCTGTTTTAATTTTTCTTTTTGCTCTTCTTTAATATTCATAGAATGAGGATTCATTTTAATTTTATCTTTCATATATAATTTGTGTTTATTATCTAAAAGTTTTGTAAAGGTTTTCTGCAGTGAGTAAATAAATCATTTCTCCTAGTTGTGTCATCCGATGCGATGGAATTAATCTCCTAAATCTTCGCCTTTCTAATGGGTCTTCTTTTGAAATTAACCTTTTTATTAAAATAGCAAAACTAGCCCATTTTCCATTAATTTTTTCTGGAATTTCAAAATCCGTCATCAATAGTCCATCAAGAGCAAGGGCGCTAGTATTTTTTGAAAGTATTTTTATGAATTCGGTATCCATTACATTTATTTCATCCTGCACTTTTCGATAATCAGTATTTTTAAAAAGTTCATAAATATAATTATAAAATTCTACAAAAACTTCTTTATCACCCGCCATCTCTTTAAGTTTTTGATCGCGCGGGTTCTTAATACCTATTTTTTCTTTTTGAAAACGACGAACCTCTTTCATTATTTCAGCATAACTTTTATTTGAGTTCAGTAATTTATATAGATTTTCCTTTTCTTTCCCACTAAATCGATATTTTGGATTATCTATAAACGGCATCGCCTTATAAAACAAACCAAATTTTTGTAAATTAGGGAGATACTTTTTTATATCAGATTTTTTTGAAAAAATATTGCGAACACGATAACTGCGACTGAGAAAATCACGCGTAATATAGCTTTTTTGAACTACATTTATTTTGCTTTCTGACTTTCCATATATTTGGCGGTATAGAGTATAGGGAGCCACCTTTGTTTCTTCGATATATTGTTTTAAAAAATCGCCAATAAACCACAGTATTTCAACCGCTTCCGTCCCGATGATATCATTCTTATTCTGTCTATATTTATTATAGTACGGAATAATATTATTTATAAGCTCTTTAATTGTCATATTATTTTAACTCCGACAAATTTTTACCTCTAAAATCTTGTAACATTTTTTCAAATTGATAAATAAAATCCACAAAACTTTCAAACATAGCCTTATTATATTCTGGCTGCCCATCTTGCATCTTATTAAAGAAGAGGTCTTTGTAGTGGACAGTAATTTCGCTCGCCAAATAAGAAATAAGGCGTTCTGTTATTTTTGTTTCTCCTTGATGAGAATGACTAACTCTAGATTGAAAAGCTTCATGATTCTTATAAATAATAATACAACTTCCATCCCATATTGATCTGTAAGCTTTGCCAGTTGTGCCATCGACTTGTGGGTCTTCCTCTGAAATTTTAATATTAAATCCACTTCTTTTTTTAGGCTCTCCAGCAAATTCGCTTTCATCTTTATTTTTTTCATTTTTAGGATTTTCACCGCCGTCATTGTCACTTGGTAATTTTCCTTCATCTTCCGACAAACCGGTATTATCTTCTGTATCATTAATATCATCACTTGGATTTTCAATCTCATCGCCATCGCCGCGGTCTTTGTCTCCAAATTCATCACCGGTTGTCATACCAAAAGCACCCCCGGCAAGTCCAGTTTTCCCGCCTGGTAAATACTCTGTTCGATAATTCATTGCATCTATTCTGGCCAGTTTTGAAAGCGCCTTATTAAGCACGTCCTCTAATTGCTGATAGTGTCGCTCTTCCGTTTCCATATTCACTTTTTTCACATGCTCTAGAATAAGGTCTTCAAGATCAAACAAGGTTTGAAAAACCATTCGAGAATCTTTATCATTTTTAAAGTCAGTTCGCGCAATAGTTGGACCAAGGAGAGAGTTTAAATCAATATAACCAGTAACATTAGGGTGACCCCAAATATCACTCTTATGCGTTGATTTAAAAGATTTAACATCTTTAATTTCACAAATTCTACGTCCTTTTGAAATGAACACCGGCGGTTTATTAGTGGTGATACCTTTAGTCATCTTCAAAAAAATATGAATTGGGTTTTCAATTTTTTGTGTTTCAAATAAATCACCTTGTTTTTTGTTTATATGAAGATCAGTTAAATAATCTTCATAGACCTCACCGGCAAGAGTTTCATAATCAAAAGGCGAACAAACATATTCCTTCCTATTGGAATCTATTAGTTTAACTATAAGATTTTTCCTATTTAATATAAGTTCGAAATGCTTCTCAATTTCGTCCTTTAACACCAGCACATCAATAACCTTCCACATTTCTTTATCAAATTCTGATAAAACTATTTTAGTCCCAGAATTGCAATCAAAACTGGAAAGAACTTTTGGATCAGGTAGACTAATATCTTCTTGCCTTGGTTTATCAAATTCTTTCCGTGAGATAGGTAAAAAAATAGCATTTTCATTCTCTAATTTTGAGGTCACTTCAAGTTTTTCACATGCTGCCATAAAAGAATAAATTCCATAACCGAATTGACCGTTTGTCCAGGCCTGCTCTTTTTTATCTGAATTTCCAATATGGCTAACAATTTTTGTAAAATTGGTTATACCATAACAATTATCTGAAATACTTACTTTACCACCCTTCGCAGTTTTTTCCTCAATTTTTAAAATTATTTCAATTGGCCGCGAATAACTGTTGAGCGTTTTATCAAAATAATGCTGGTCAGCACTGTCTATTGAATTATCAATATATTCCATGAATATTCTGTTTGTATCATTATACAAACTCGCAATAGAATTCAATATTTTTGGAGAAATGTGAACCTTGGTAGCCATATTATTATTAATTAAAGTTTAAATTCCTTATTTCTTTTAGGGAAATGAAATTTTGCCTTTGTTTCTTTAATAGAGTGATCAATTTCAGTAAATATTTTCATAATTTCATCTTCTGAATAATCATAAGCACTGCGATTACCACAATTACCAAGAACCTTAAGTCTCTTCAAAACTTCATTGGTTCTGTAGACTGCCAATTTTTTGAATCTTTCTCTTTTATTGTCTCCTATTTTTATAGACATATTTTTGAATATAGTTTATATTTGTAAGGATATATCATATTTATTTTTTAGTCAACACTATTACTTTTTTATAAAAAATAGATTAATGATTTTATATAAAATAATTGTCCACTTCCTAACCATCTTTATTTAAACTATAATAAGCATAATATGAACATAACTTTTCCCTAAATACATGAATTCTTGATAAATTTACATAAAAAAGTAAATATTCCCTGCCCATAAAGCAGGAATATTTTGTAAAAAGAACTATATGAAAGCCTATTACTCCACACTCAAAGAAAAAATGCTGGAATTAACTAGGCTTTTTTCTATAGAAACCAATATTTTTAATCGTTTTGTTATTATTTATAAATATATTACTCTGATTGATAAGGACCCGATAACTAAAGGGGTCTTGCAAAAGATATTTGATAATACGGCTAATGTGATGGGCGAGGCCGGGCAAGAGCTAAATGAGGATAAATTCCTGAATGTAAAAAGTGAAGTAATTCATACTAATGAATTTTGGGTATATTATTCTAACCTTAAAATAATATACAGTAGAATGAAAAAAATTAAGGAATGCAAAATTTGCGAAAAGAAGGAATATGACGATTTATGTCGACTGTTTTCTAAGCCATACTCTAAAGATTCACTAAAACTTTCTTTTAAAGTAGTGAATAGCAGTATTTTTGAACAATTAGATCAAACTTATTTTTTAACTGAAGAAGATGAGGAAGATAAAAAGACTTGGTTTGATGAAAAAAGAAGTACTTTGTGGGTAAAGGGAGAAAAAATAGTTATTGGAAAACAAGACAAAATTGGTAATGCCCATAAATTGCTTAGATATATTTTTATTAGCAACAAAGATAATCTTAAAGATGATTTCTTTTATTCTGAAATGGCCGAAGATGAATTTGAAGACTTTGATGAATACAAAGAAAATCATAATCGTTGGCGGAGATACCACGCTATCTGCTGTGAAGTTAACAAAAAAATTGAAGACGTTATGAAGATAAAAGACTTCTTAAAATATAATACCGGTAGAAAAGGAAAGTTTATTGTAAACAAAAAATACCTTTAAAGTTAAGATAAAATATTAGCAAAAAGGCCTGTAAAACAGGTCTTTTTTTGTTGTTAAGAAAAATGATACCTTAACTTTTCTAAACCCTCTTTCTTTATGATTAGGACATAAACTGCCAAGTAAAGGTCGAGGCAATAATAATAAATAAAACAAGATAAAAAATATGTTTATTTTAAGAGGAATAATAAAAGATGACAAAAACGAAACCTTTGTTCGTAAGGATGGAAACACTGGTGTGAAACGTTCGTTATTTATCGAACCAACTGGAAGCATTTATCCAGTCACCGTGAACGTCCCGATGGATAAAGATTACGGTCAAATCGGAAACCAAATAGAAATCGAGGTTAACGTCTTCCCTTTCTGCTTTGTAAATAAGCAAAGGCAGAGGGCGTATCTATCGATCTATGTTCCCGATAACGAAGATAACAAAAAATAAAAGTCGGGGCGGCTAGGATCATCTTTAAACCTGTAAGTCCGCTCAACTTTTCTTAAAAAATTACTTATGCCTTTCAACGAAATCATTTTAAATTATCAAGTTTTAGATTCTTTAAATAATATTGTAAATCTTCAAGCCACTTTCATACTGCCTTTAGCCGGACTATTTTTGTTCGTTAAAGTTGTTCTTGGTTTGTGGATTATGATTTCAGTCGCAAAACTATGGAAATAAACGGCATACAATTTGTTCAAATTTATACTCCTTTTATTATTCTGGTTTTGTTGTTGTGGGGCTTAAATAAAATAAAAAATATCTTTAAATAATATGACGGAATTCGAAGCAGTTAATAATTTGTTTACTTGGTGTTTATACGCCGGTCTAATGGGTTTGCTTTTAGTCCCGTTTTTTATTAATCGGAAGTAATTCCAACTAGAAAGGGGGTGATAAAAAAATATGATGAAATTTATGAAAAAAATCGGTGCGTTTGCTTTAATGGTTGCCGGTGTAGTTGGTTTAACGACTCAACACGCCAGTGCTGCGGCTGACCCTCAGTTGACTGAATCTTTAGCAAGCACCACCGCTCTTTTGAAAGACAATGCTTTTGCATTCATTCCTTACATTTTAGGTATCTTCGGTGCTGTTATCGTTCTTACTCTTATTATCAAAGGAATCATGTGGGGTATTAAGAAAATCAAAGGCACGATTAAATAGTTTCTGCCCTCCCGGTCTTTATAGATCGGGAGGGCAAAACTTTCTCAGTTTATGTTTACTTATATTTTATTAATGGTTGTAATTCTTATTCTTTGCCACTTGGATTATCAATTTTACAAAACCTATACTGAGCCACGACTATATCACGATAAGCTAAAAATGGATGAACTCTATAAAAACTGGCAAGAAATAACAAAACAAAAAAATGAAAATTAACTTAAATAAAATATGCTTTACTTTATCATTGGCTTTATTGTTGGCCGTTTTTTCTTTAGGCCTAAACGTAAATAAAGCCTCGGCTCTTAGTTCGTCAATAATTGAATATTGGAATTTTACGGGTTCGTCTAATTTAGGCGGAGTCTCCACTGATGATGTAATGACATTATCTAACGGCTACACGGGCGGTAAATACGGCACGGGCGTTGACCTTAATTATTATAATAGTGCCGCCATTAGCGGTGATATGAGCCACTCGGCTTCGGCCACTTTAACTGATGGTTTTACCGCTTGTTTTTGGTCGAGAGCCTCGCAAGGAAATGATAACCGAATGGAAGTTAACTTTGGAACTTTTGGCGGTAGTTTTACAGTCGGTCCTAATAATTTCAGTATTAATTCGCCAACCGGTAATTCAACGCAAACTTATAACGCCTGGAATTCAGCAGGCATTAACGATGGTAGTTGGAATCAACTTTGTTATGTAGCTTCTTTAACGGAAACTAAATTTTATTATAACGGTGTTGGCGTTTATTCGGCCACTGATATTGGCACACCAGATTTTAATGTTGCCGCTTCATCAATCAATATTCGGGCCGGTAATTGGACGGATAATGTTGATGATGTAGTGGTTTTTAATAAGCCACTGACCACTTCGCAAATTCAAGATGTTTACGCTAATGAAATGATTTCAAGTTATGTTCTGCCTGACCCCTTACCCGTTTGCACTGGTTATACTTATAACAATTTAGGACCTTGCAAAATGGACGGCACCCGCACTCGTGATGTGGCCAGTTCTATTCCTGAAACTTGTGCCGATGGCCTTAGTCCGGTGCTTCACGAATCTTGCACTTATAATCCTCCTTCAACTGGATTTGCGATTGGTGATAGACCGGTAACAAATGGTTACGTAAGCATTCCCGTTCATACGGCTAATAGTATCTTGCTTTGTGAAGCTCTCTGTTATTACGGTTGCGGAGCCGACCAAATGAAATTGGATGATGTGCCAATGACTCAACTTTTTGGCTTCGGTGACGGTCGTTATGTTTTTTATCAAAAAAATCCCTTACAGGGTTCAAGAAGTGTTTGGACAAATTCCGGGTTAGGCCAAGGTGTTATTTCTTGTACGTTTATTGAAGGCGTTGATAAAGATAATCCAATCACGACCACTTTAGGCGGAGGCGGTCAGCAATGGGATGTTCACGAAAAATCTTACCCTAACGCCGGTTATGGTAATCTGGTAATCGCTTTTACTTCCTATCGTGGCAGTTTAGTTGTCACTTCACCGAATTCAACCATTATCAGTCAAAGAGTTGGCACTCAATATATGGGTGGTTCATATTTTGGCTCAGAGGCTTATCGAGTAAGCGACGGTTCCGGTCTTGATACTTTTAATATCAATACTTTCTCTGGCTGGTCACAATATTCAGATTGGTATTTCTTAGAATTAAACGACATTGCCCCTCTTCCTCCTTGCGAGTCTTACAATTATTCTGATTGGGGTAATTGTGGCGAAAACAGTAGACAATACAGAACTATTTTAAGCTCAACTCCAACCGCTTGCAACTACACTGATATGCAAAGTGCCGCTCCTGTCTTAGGACAAGATTGTGTTTACACCGCACCAGTTTATCCCGATGTCTCATTACCGTTTACCATTGTGTCACCGTTTACTTTTTCGTTTAATTCCACGGCGAAAGTTAATTACACTTACGACACTAATGCTTTTACGCCTTATGATTACATTGAAGTAAGACAAGTTAGTTCCGACTGGGCGACTTCAACTTTTATTTCCACCTCTTCACCGGTGGCTAATGATTTTTTACACGACGGCCACTCTTACTTTTTGCTGCCAGGCAATCCAGAAATTAGAGGTCGTTATAATTATGAAGTGACTGGTTATTTTGCTCCTTACTATTTACCAGGTGTCGGTGATGTGCCGGCCGCCTCTTCAATCCCCGCAGTGTTTTCTGTTTATTGGCGAGAAACCGAAGTACCAACCGCTCAAGACATCATTGATTACGAGCATACTTTATCAACGGAATTTTCTCACGGTGTTTTATATGAAACATCTTGCACTAACGAAGAATGGGCGACCCCTGACCCGCAAGTTGATTTCGGTTTTGGTGTTTGGACCTTTCCTGCTTTAAATATGACGAGACTTCACTGTGCGGCCGAACTCGCCGCTTTAGAACTTAGCACGGCAGTTATTGATAAGATGACGGGCTACTTCACTAAAGTATCTAATATGTTAAAAAACGTTTTTCCGTTTAACATCTATTCCAATTTAAGTGAGTCTTGGATTAATTCTAAATACACCGAAGTGTTACCGGAATTATCTTTCTTGTCACCCGTTAACGGTAATTTAAGTGTTCAAATACCTAATGGGACAGTCGGCTCATCCACGCCATTTGTTCTTTGGGGTTCGGGAATTTTTACCTCACCGACAACTTTAGGAGCGGACAATGCCAATAAGGCCAGTCAATTATTTGGGGCGATACGTACAATTATCAAATGGGCTCTTTGGGGTTTGTTTGGTTTTTGGGTCGTGCGTAACGGCCAAGCGTTTGTTAAAAAAATGACAGGTGGCGAATAAATAAAATTATATGAATAGTGCAATTCAATTTTTCAAAGTTATTTTAGTTTCAGCTTTTTTAGGTGGTTTACTTTACGCCATCGGACAAGCGGTTAATAAGCTTATACCTTGGGAATACATTACGATTTTTTTCGGGATGTTAAGACAGTGGTCAAGCTTAATCGATTTTATTTTTCCCACCGATACGCTCTGGCAAATTGTGGGACTGATATTTTCTATCTATCCGTTTATCTGGTCGATTATGGCGATTAAAATTTTAATTAACAATTCTGGTTTAAGAGAATAAATATATGTCACTCGACGGCTCAAAATTTAAATTAATTACTGGACTTCCTGGTAGTGGTAAATCACTACTAATGGCGACTTTCGTTTATCCCTATTTAATTGCCGGTTATCAAGTCTATTCCAATATCTGGCTTAACTGGAAACGGAGCGATGGAGTTGGTGAATGGGATACGGAAATAAATAATCTTCATTACTATCAAGAAATGGAAGATATTACCGATGTTAGAAATTGTATTGTCTTATGTGATGAAATCGCCGAGCCGCTTGATCCTAGAAATTGGGAAAATGAAGGTTCGGGCGTGAGACGATTTTTTCAGCAACACCGACATCATCATATTGATATTTTCGGCACCACGCAAAATATAACATTGGTCGCTAAAAGTGCTCGTATTGTAGTTGATGAATGGACTGATTGTTTTAGGATTTTAAAGTTTGTTCCTGGCGTAATTGTTTTGCGTGAGCGTTCTATCGACCGGGGTCAAATGCTTAAAGAAGAACCGGAACCGCAAGACAATGGTTTCTTTTCCTGGTTATCGGAAATAAGAGGTTTTGTTAAATCAAAATTGGTTTATAAAAAATGGAGCGAATACAAAGAAGAACTCGACCATAAATTTTGTGAGAAGTGTCACGAACGGCAAGATTATCAGTTAGATAAATGCCCTAAATGTAATCACAACTTAGTAATTAAAGCCTCGGGAATTTATGATAGTTGTTACGATATCAAACTTAGACCTAAAAAACATTATTGGAAGCCGGTGAGTATTTGTGACGATTGCGGTCACGAAGAACGAGGTGGATATAAAGGCAGAATTACCGAAGAAGAATTTTTAAAGCAGCAGTCTTTAACAATTCGTAAATAGTCTATACAAAAAAAGGAGTCAACCCCGAAGGGTCAACTCCTTAGCTTGTTTAAGCTTGAGGCTCAACTTGCTTGTCAAAGAAAAGATAAATAGTTTTAAGTCTCTTTTCTATGACTGTTCCAGTTTTCTTGTCCTTCTTCTCGACAACGATGAAAGACCTGATGGCTTTTTCATCCTTACGGACGACACAACCGTTTTTAAGCCACCCTTTGAAGGTTAAGCAATTCTCATACGGATTATAACGCTTAGCTTCATCTTCACCCCAGCGTTTAGCGATTTCCCGACGAACGAGAGTTGAAGTGTTTTCCGAACCTGTCCAGTTTGATTTGACTGATATAGTCATAAAATTAAAATGTGACGACTGATTTTTAAATAGCCTGATAACGTCGCCTTAGATTATCTATCGGCCACGAAATGAGACAACGGCTGATTGCTTGCGACGGTCAAGGTGGAGACTTGTACTACCTTGATGGTTGATAAGCTGACGTTATAATGAGAGACCACAGATAGACAATTTCCCCCGTTTTCTAAATTTTAAGTCGACCGTCCGATGTTTTCGTTTTTTTATTTTTTTGGCTGATCCCTGTGGGGAGCCGAAAAAATAAAAATGGCTCCGGACGGTAAATGAGATTTTAGACAAGACGGCCCCGCTATATTAATTAACTTGACTATACGCACACACCTAGCCGTCATTACGAAAATTACATAAAAAATATGATATATAAAAACATTAGAAAAGAATTTGAATACATTATTTGGCTCCGAGAAAGAATAAAAACTCTTAGTTTCGGAATTAGTCGAAAAATAAAGACTGATTCAACTACTGATTTCGAATTACTAACTCGTAAACTTAATTCATATCAACAGGAATTTAATCTTGTCGTTGACGAGTTAACTTCCCTATTAAAAGATGGCAACCTACTGGCAAAAATTGATAATATCGGGCAAGAAAGCGGAGCTCTATCAATACGAGACGCCTATTCATGCTGGCCAAAAAAAGAAGACAAAGAAAAAGATACACAGGCGCACGAAGGAAGAAGTAATGGCGGAAGTGAAAGTCAACGAAGACAGTGCTTTTCAAATCGAAGTAATGAGGGACTTTTCTCTGCGTCGCACGAGAGCGAGGATTGTCCGCTTGATTGATTCTAATCCCGATCTAAAAGTATTTATCACTCTAACTTTTAACCACGATGTCCCGGGATTAAAAGAAGCTAACCCGATATTTAACAAATTCATTAAAAGATTAAAAAGAAAGAGACCGGATTTAAAATATGTGGCCGTACCAGAATTTCAAAAAGATACCGATTTCTATGGAAGAAAAAAAATTAACGGCGGCTCAGTCCATTATCACATCTTAGTAAACTTTGAAATGGCTTCTAGCGAATTAGAGGCACTATGGAAGGATGGCTTTGTAAAAATAAATCGAGTTAGACATATTAATCATATGGGGCTCTATGTTTCTAAATACGTCGGTAAGAATTTATTTGATATTCGTTATTTCGGAATGCGTAAAGTTCTCTCTTCTAAAAATCTTGAGCAACCCATTGTAATTACAGTATTTAAAGAAGTAAAAGAATTTATCACCAATGCCATTGGCAATATTCCACCGCTGTTTGAAAAAAGTTATCGTTCTGATTGGTTGGGCGTGATTCGTTATCGTTTATACGGCTCCTAAATTTATCCTTTGAAAATAAACATATTTCCCAAGCTAGTATGGAAATTACACCTAGCTTCATGAAAGAGTTCAAGAAGCTTTATCAGAAGATCTTTAAAATCGAAATAAGCGACCAAGAGGCCTATGAACAGGCTTCCGATTTACTATGGTTAGTTGCAAAAACTTATAAGCCAATGACTAAATCACAATACCGTCAATATTACAGTGTCTTGAAAAAATCGTGATATGTAGTATTATGTGGATAGCATCTAACTAAATAACATCCGCCAAAGGATTTTTTATACTCTTCCCCAAAAAGGGACAGTTCTGCTGACGAGTATTGCCTTTGGCGATATTTAGTTAGATGCTCAGGACTGCCCCTTTTTGTTATCTAAAACATAATTATATGAACAGTGAAACTCCAATTAAATACTTTGCCTATGTCCGCAAATCAACTGAGGGCGACGAAAGACAGGCCTTATCTATTGAAAGCCAAATGGATAAAGTTAGAGAGTTTTTTGGTGGCCTAGAAATTGTTGAAGTGCTTGAAGAAAAACATAGCGCTTTTTCGCCATATAATCGACCAGTTTTTGCTGAGATGATTAAAAGAATTAGGAAAGGCGAAGCTCGTGGCATTATTGCCTGGCATCCTGATAGACTATCTCGTAATGAAATAGACGCTTCAACGATTACTTATCTAGTGCGAACTGGTATTATTCACGATCTAAAATTTGCTTCATATAATTTTGATAATTCTCCGGAAGGAATAATGATGTTGCAATTAGCCTTAAGCCAATCGCAATATTTTTCGTCTAAACTAGGCAAAGATGTAAAGCGTGGTTTAGAGAAGAAAGTCTCACTCGGATGGCTTCCTGGTGTTGCTCCTGAAGGCTATTTAAACGATGTAAGGCTCGAGAAAGGCCAACGCACACTTATTACTGATAAGAAGCGAGCGCCTATTCTACGGAAGGCTTTTGAGCTATTTTTGACTGGTAATTATACCGCTCAAGAAGTGCTTAATAAGCTGAATAACGAATGGGAATATACGACGAGATCCAAGGCTAAAACTGGAGGTGGGTCGTTAGCTCGCAGTACTTGGTATAAAATGCTAACCAGTCCCTTTTATACTGGAATAATTACCTATAACGGCAAAGAAAGCCCGGGCAAACATAAACCGATAATTAGCCTTGATGAGTTTAATCGAATTCAAGAATTATTAGGATTAAGGGGTTGTAAAAGAAATATAAAGAAATTAGATTTTATGTATTCCGGCACGTTTACCTGTGGCTTTTGTGGTTGTGCTATTACGGCCGAACGAAAAACAAAATATCTAAAAGAGGCTAATGAAGTAAAAAGTTATCAGTATTATCACTGCACTCATAAACGAAAACAAGCCAACTGCAAAGAAGGCTCAATGGAGCAAGAGGAATTAGAAAAACAAGTTAAGCGTGAATTAAAAAAACTGGAAATGCATCCCCAGTTTTTAAGCTTAGCGTTAGATTATTTAGATAAAAACAAAAAAGAAGAATCGAAAGCAGATAAAACAATTAAAATAGATATAAAACAAAATACTCAAGATTTAGAAAATCAGTTATCTGAGTTAAACAGTATGCGAATGAAAAAAATGATTGATGATACTGACTACCTTATTGAGCGAACAAAATTAAAAGTTGAAATTGATAAATTAAACCAAGATAATATTAAAATAAAGCCTAGCCAGGCCGAACTAGTAGAGCTTACCAAAGAAAATTTTATTTTCTGTGCTCAAGCCCGAAAGGAGTTTGATAAAGGCGATAAAGAAACCCGAAATGGCATCATTAAAAAATTAGGTTCGAACCAAGCAATAATTGGCAAAAACATTAACATTTCTTATCATAATTGGCTTATTCCACTCAAAAATAACATCGAAAAATTTAACACCGAATTGACAAGGTTAGAACCGCCAGAATTAGGCGAATATCAAAGAAAAAACGAGGCTTTAACCTCGCTTAATCTACGTTGGCTCCCAGGGTCGGATTCGAACCGACGACCAATTGGTTACACTTATCCTATAGTTTCCTAAAGGGGTGGACTATATCATCATCCAAACTTTTGGATGCAAGGCGCTTCGGGCCGTCTCCGTGACGGACCTACTCCCTTTCGGGATAGTCTCTGAACCTTCCCTGACCTTCAGGGCTTGGCTGCTGATTACCATATCTTTTCAGATTTAGGCTTCCAGACAATTCACCTTGTTTTCGATACTGATTACTCAGTAAAGCTGCGTTAGAACTAATGTGTTCACAGCCAACTGCGCTACCGCTGCGCTACCTGGGAATATTAGGTTTTACTTCAAAAAACAAAAATGTTTAGAAAACATTTTGTAACTCTATTTTAGCAGAATAGACGCTAATGTCAACAACAGTAGAAAAACACCGTTAAACGAGAAGCTTTTACTATTTTAAATAATCTCTTTTTTTATAAAAAATCCCCCGAAATCTAAGAAATTGCTTTCAAAGAACCCGAGGGAATAAACTGTTAACCCTACAAGAGCTTAAATTGTTGTGGAACAAACACCCGAACCTTGCGATTACCAGGATGAGCATTATTGGCATAAGACAAGTCTTGAAGGCTAAAATCAAACTTTCCTGGCCCTTTCACCATTACTCTGAGAACAAATAGATTATCGACACACATATTGGAACATTCATCTTTCCTGGTCAAGAAAAGATTACCGTATCCGCCTGGATTTAGATGTTTAAAATGAAAGGAGCAAATATCCATTATCTGCTTTTGCGTTAACCAAACTTTTTCCAAAATACCTGGTTCTGCGGAAAAAGAATTAAATATCCTTACTGCTATCTCTTTTTCTGTCAGTTCATAGGCCGAGGCTCTTATCGCTGAATGCTTTTGACCTCGGACATTTAAATTCTTTTCTACATCGGAAAAGTTATCGGTAAATTTTAGCCGACCATCTAAAAACAGTTCTCCGTCGGAACGGCCCAACCTTAAATTACTCGCTTCATCGATAATATACAAACATGAAGTGGCCGGAATAAGCTGCCGCGGAGTAGCTGGCAATTTTGGTCCAAACGTTCCTTCATTAATCGCTTGAAGCGCCTTGATAACCAAGTCTGGATTTAGCGGACTTCCATTTTTCAAATAAAGCTGTCGCTTTATATCAAGCATCTTTTTGTCGATGCTAACATGCTGATCGCCTGTGACAAGAAACTTTTGTTTTGCCATGACAATTAAATTTTGATGTTAAAGAATTAATCTGCACTTTACCTAGCAGATTTAGGTAATACTTATAAATAAAGTATCATATTATTTAATCACGAAAATTGTTTCGTGTCAACAACAAAAAATAACCATATCTCTTTATTTTCCTCCAATTTATTGATAAACTAATTAAACATTAAATTAATTAAATATACTATGTCTAAACAAAAAGTGCTTTGGCTGAGTTTGCTAATTATTGCCGTAACCATCGCCTCATTTTTATTTTACGAACACTATAAATACGTCGCTCCCGATGATTTTAGTCCAGTGCCATTGGCTGAACTAAGTAATGAGCCTAATAATGAACCTAATATTGATTTTACCCCTTCTTATCAAGAAGTCAAAGTACCGCTAGCTCAAGTGCCCAATTATCAAGCGATTAAAGATAGGTATAATTTAAATTTAACCGTGGCTCAAGAAAAAGCCTTAGACGCTAATCGTTTCTTGCTAATTGATCAAAGCCAGATTCCTTTCTTTAAAACGGGTCTGAATTTTGACCAATGGTTAGTCGATGCTGATTCGATGGGCGGTGGTTCTATTTATAACCGTGTCCCTGAAGATGCTTTGCTGGTCACCCCAGACACCATTCTTCATACTTATCATAAATATTTTGAACTTACTTTGGAAGAACTGGAACAACATGACCTAAGCCAAGCATTAGGTGATTTTTTAAACGGCTTACATACTAATCTAGCTACAGCGACTAAAACCAGTCAAGGCGACCTTAAAGTTCGTTACCAAAACTTAGAAGCGCAAATCGTTTTAGCTAGAGTTTTATTTGAAAATAAAAACATAGCTAAACCTAGTTATTTTAATAATCCTGAAGAAGAAGCGAAATATACTAAAGATGACGAAACAATTGATTCTTTAGATAATGCTAATAAAATTTTAGCTAAATATTCCAGTGATTTAACACCGGAATTAATTACTTCAATTAAAAGTGATTTAACGGAAATTTATGCTGCTAAAAATATTGGCGCTTCCCCACTTTTCATCCAATATGATGACAAGTTAAAAACTGATTACACTCAATTTACCCCTCGCAGCCATTACACTAAAAATTCTACCCTGAGAGCTTATTTTAGAACCATGATGTATCTTGGTCGTAGCAGTTATTTATTAAACAGTGATTTAGGTTTGGCGGATACTAATTTACTGGTTAAACAAATGACCGGCTCTCCTTTAGAAGCTTGGAACCGAATTACTAGTGTGACTAATTTTTATGCCGGAACTAGTGATGACTTAACTTACACTGACTGGTTAAATTTTGAAAATAGTACTATTGGCACTAATAATTCCGATGCCGACTTAATCTCCCCAGCTACTATTGCTAAATTAAAAGCTAATTTTGATAAACTTAAACAACCAAGAATTTTATCCGATGTAATTATTGATGATAATATTGCCAGTCGTGATAAAGCCAGCTTACTTAATGAATCTTTATCGTTTCGCATTTTCGGTCAAAAGTTTTCCTTTGACGCTTCAATCTTAAATGACTTAACCGCTGGTCAAGAAAAAACTGAACCTAAGTTACCTTCAATGCCTTCGGCTTTATTTATTCCGACTGTTTTAGGAGATCAAAGAGCCAGCCATTATGTTGAGCAATTCTTAGCTTCACTTAGTTTTAGCACCAGTGAAGTTGCTAATTTCATGTCTAAGTTAGGACAAGAGAAAACCGCTATCACTACCGTTACTGAAACCGACTGGTATAATTCCCTAAGCAGTTCCTGGCTTTATGTTTTAGGTTCTCTAACTCATAACTACGGTCCTAATTATCCGCTATACATGCAATCCCAGTCATTCCTGGATAAACAGATTCAAACTTTCTTAGGTTCTTACGCCGAACTAAAACATGATACCATTTTATACGCTAAACAAAGTTACGCTGAGATGGGGGCTGGTGGCGACGAACGTCCAATTCCACCAGTGGTTAAAGGTTTTGTTGAACCTAATTTAGAATTCTGGAATCGCTTTACTAAATTGCTTGATCGCACTGATAAGTTGTTTACTGACAATAATTTATTTGCAGACCAAGGTGCTAAAGACCGCTTAACTCAATTTAAAACTATCACTGCTCTTTATACTAAAATTGCCGAACAAGAATTACGTAACCAAACTGTAAGCGATGATGATTATGAAACTTTACGCATCACTAAATTAGCTTTTATGGCTCAACCTTTTGAGGCGGTTGATCCCACTGAAACTTCTGGACAAACGTCTTTAATTGCTGATATTCACACCGATATGTTAAGTGGCCAAATTCTTTATGAAGCAACCGCTAAACCATATTTCATGTTAGCTATTGTTGGTAACGAAAATTCACCACGCGTTGTGGCTGGTTTAACTTATAACCATTATGAACTAACTGATAAAATCGGTGAGCGTTTAACCGATGAAAATTGGCGCAATCGGGTTTATACTGACAACAGTTTACTACCCGCCAAAAATTTCTGGTATAGTTCTCTGCTCTTAAAATGAAAATAAAAAAAGAACTAATTTTTGTTGCCATAGTCTTACTGATTTTAAGTTCTGCTCTGCTAATTAAAAGTAGATTATTTGCGAGTGCTGATATTTCAAAAAATATTTCAGTTTCAAGTCAAGTAATTAGCGCACAATATACTGATGTTTCATTTTTTCTCTCACCAATCAAACAAAGCCAAGTTAAACCAGCTACTACTATGGTAACTGGTTTAATTGTGCCTCATCACTTACTAGCTAAAGATATGATAGCTGACGCTTATTCTTATGCTTCAGCTGGTAAATATCAAAATATTGTAGTTCTTAGCCCAGATCATTTTCAGGCTGGAAAATCTGAGGTTTCAGTAACTGAGCATAATTTTTCAACTGTTTTTGGGATAGTGAATACTGATAAAGAAATTAGCCGCAAATTAAAAGATTTATCTTTTGTTAGTGAGGCTGATTTTTTCTATCGCGAACACGGTTTACAAGCACAACTGCCTTTTATTAAATATTATTTTCCCGAAGCAAAAGTAACAACCATTACTTTTAAACCAACTACTTCCCAAGATAAACTAGATCAAGTTATTAAAATCTTAAAGAATACTTTGCCTTCTGATTCTTTAATTATTGAGAGTACCGATTTTTCTCATTATCTAAAGCCAGAGGAAGCGGACGCAAAAGACGAACAAACAATTGAAGCCATAAATAATAATGGCGAGGTTTTAAGTCTTAAGCAACCAGACAATCTCGATTCAGCGGCGGCCTTATATGTTGAATCAAAACTACAAAAAGACTTTTTTAAAACTGAACCAAATGTTTTAGAACATAAAAATTCTCAGGATTACACTAACGAAAAAGTTGCTTCCTCAACTAGCTATTTAACTGTTAGTTATCAAAAGAAAATAATAAGTGAGGCGAGCAACGAGGCTAATTTTATTTTTGTCGGCGACATTATGTTATCTCGCTATATCGGAGAGATAATAGCCAAGCGTCAGGATTATGATTTCCCTTTCAAACTTATTGCCCCCGATTTAGCTGGGGCTGATTTAGTTTTTGGTAATTTAGAAACGCCCGTTTCGACAAACGGGAAGTCGGCTGGACATCTTTATTCTTTTAAATCCGACCCGAAGACTCTTACTGGTTTAAAAAATGCCAGATTTACCATTTTGTCAGTTGCTAATAATCATGCTTTTGATTACGGACTAGAGGCCTTCACTGACACTTTAAATAATTTAAAAAATAATAACTTAACTTACACTGGCGGTGGCCATAATTTTAACGAAGCGCACTTAGGTACTTATCAAGAAATAAATGGCATTAAAACAACTATTTTAGCTTATACTGATTTACTGCCTCTAAGTGAAGCGGCCACGGAAAATCAAGCTGGTTTTGCCTATCTTAATGAAGCTCAAATGGTTAAAGATATTAAAGCCGCCAAAACCAAATCAGATTTAGTAATTGTGACCTTTCACTGGGGACAAGAATATCAAACTAAATCTAATGCCCATCAACAAAAAATTGCTGCGGAAGCTGTTAATGCTGGAGCTGATTTAATCGTTGGACATCATCCTCATGTCAGTCAAGAAGTTAGTAAAATAAATGGTGTGACCGTAGCTTATAGTTTAGGTAATTTTGTTTTTGATCAAAACTTTTCTAAAGAGACTAAAACTGGTTTAATGCTTAAAGTTGAAATTAAAGATAAAAAAATTATTAAGATAGAACCGGAAACAATTAAATTCAATAATAATTTTCAGCCTTATATTGAATAACAAAAAAAACCTCCGCTAATTGGCGGAGGTTTTTTTTATCTTAATAATCTCTTAATTTTTCCAATCCCTTGAATTTTCTGATTTTTTCTAGAGCTTTAGATTCAATCTGACGGATACGTTCACGGGTTACTTCAAATTCTTGACCAACTTCTTCCAAGGTGTGAGCAACGCCATCGAGTAAACCGAAACGCATTTCTAAAATCTTTTGTTCACGAGGAGACAGTTGCGCGACAATTTCTTTTACATAATCTTTAAGTAATTGAAGAGCGGCTGCTCGATCTGGGGCCACGCTTTTCACATCTTCAATAAAATCTTCCAAAGTTGAATCTTCTTCATCATCACCAATGGCAGCTTGTAGAGAAATAGTATCTTGGGAAATTTTAATAATATATCTAACCTTATCAATGTCCTCTCCCATTTCCGCCGCAATTTCTTCCGCCATCGGATCACGTCCTAATTCTTGAACTAAGAAGCGTTGGACCTGTTGGAACTTATTAATAGTTTCCACCATGTGCACTGGAATACGAATAGTACGGGATTGATCGGCGAGAGCACGGGTAATGGCCTGTCTAATCCACCAAGTGGCGTAAGTTGAGAACTTATAGCCCTTACGATATTCAAACTTCTCTACGGCTCTAAATAGTCCAATATTACCTTCTTGAATTAAATCGAGCAATGATAAACCTTTAGCGCCGGCAAACTTTTTAGCAATCGAAACTACTAAACGTAAATTGGCTTCAATAATTTTATGTTCGGCCTCCTTATCGCCCTTCTCTTTGCGTTTAGACAGCTCCACTTCTTCGGCCGAAGTAAGCAAGGGCACTTTACCAATTTCTTTAAGATACATCTGAATGGAATCAGCTGATAATTTTGATAAATCAAAGGTCAGTGATGAAGCTTTGCCGGTAATCTCTTCTCTTTTTTCGCCAGAACCTAAAATATGGCCAGAGTCTTCAATAATTTTAATACCATTTCTCTGTAAATCACCTAAAAAAACATCATATTCATAAACATAATCTTCTACTTCTGGAAATAAATATAACAATTCAGTTTCGGTCACAAAACCTCTGACTCGCCCCTTACTTAAAACTTTTTTAATATTTTCCTCACTAGGATAAACAATTTCATGAGGCGGTAAAACTTTCGCTGGCACCTTTTTTTCTGGAACCTTTTTGACTGCTACTTTTTTAACTGGGGCTTTTACTACTTTTTTTGCAATCTTCTTAACAATTTTTTTGACTGCCTTTTTTACTTCTTTAACAACCGGCTTCTTGTGGGCGGTTTGAGGGGCTGTATGTTTTTTAGCTACCGCTAATTTAGCTGGCGCTTTTTTAGCCACTGTTTTTTTAACCGCTGTTTTGTTTTTTTTAAGAACCGCCTGATGAGGGGCCGCCTTTAATTTAACCGTCTTGGGTACTGGTTTTTTTTTCGTACTAATCATTTTATTTTTAGTCCTGGTGGGATTAACTTTTTTAAGAGGCGCTTTTTTCTTTTTAGAAACAGTTGTTTTTATTTTTGCCTTCACCTTTTTAACTATTTTTTTTGGCATATGTAGAAATTAATTGGACTGATTATTGCGTTGCAAATCATTAAGCCTCTTTAGTTCTTCCATAATCTGATTAATTTTATCAGTTTCGCCATTTTTCTCAGCTAGAGCCATAGCTCGCGAAGCTAAGGCAATTTTTTTCTGTAAATAATACTTTTTAAGTTCAGCGATAATTTGAATAATTTCTGGCTGAACACTCTCTAATTCATAGGCATAAAAGTCTTTTTCACCTAAAAGTATCAATTTATCTAGTAAATTAGCACCCTCTTGACTTTCTGCTTGTAAATAAGCCCTAAAAGATTCATAATCTAGGGCCTTGATTTTATTATAATAAATAATCAAGTTTTTGTAAAATGAGCCTAAATCTTCCCCTTCCAACCAATCAACTTCTATCTTGGAAATTACATAATCGGCGAACTGTGGAAACTTAATAATTAAGGATAACAGTAGTTCAGATAATTGAGCCTCTCGGGATTTTACGACTACTTTCGAGGCCTGTTCCACGGTTTTAACTGGAACTAGTTCCTTATTAACCGGCAAACTTTCTCGTAGAATATTTTCATCAATACCTAGGGTTTGGGATACAATCTTCAACCAATAATCAGCCTCAACTTTATTAGCTAGCTTCACAATCATGTTCAACATTTTATCGGCTACATCTTTTTTATTATCTACTAATTCTAAATTTAGACCAGCTGTAATTTTAGAAAAATAATAGTCCATCATCGGTTTAGATTCTTTAACTGCTAACACAAAAGAGGCTAAATCTTGGCGCAGTGCATCATCAGGATCCTTGCCATGAGGAATAATTATTACTTTAATATTCATTCCCTGCAACATGGCTTCTCTAATCCCCCTATCGGCCGCTAATTGCCCAGCAGCATCGGCATCAAAACATAAGGCAATATTTTTAGTGTAACGTTTAAGTAGTGAAATTTGTTCAGCAGTCAGAGCTGTGCCAGAAGAAGCTACCACATTTTTAAAATTAAATTGGTGACAAGTAATAGCGTCCATTTGTCCTTCCACTACAATCACAAAATCTCTTTCTTTAATAGCACCCTTGGCTTTATCGAGTCCAAACAGGACGCGACTCTTATCATAAATAGCGCTTTGCGGCGAATTGATATATTTACCAGTTTTTTCTAAACTAGCATCTTTATCTGGATTAAGACGAGCCGTAAAGGCAATTTGATTCCCGCTCACATCACAAATAGGAAACATGATACGATCACGAAAACGATCAAAAAAACGATTACCTGGTCCATCTTTTTTTATGACCAGCCCTGCTTCAGCCATTTCAGTGGCTGTATATTTTTGTCCATCTAACGGTCTAGTGGCTAAAAAAAACATCAAAGAGTCCCAAGAATCTGGACTATAACCAATCTGCCAGTCTTTAATAATTTCTTCAGTCAGTCCACGGCGTAATAGATAATCTTTGGCTTTTTGGCCAATCGGAGTTCCTAATAAATGGTTATAATATTTAGCGGCTAGCGATATGGCGTCTAAAACTCGGTTACGTTTACTAAAACTTTCGGGGTCCTGATTTGTTAAAGTCACGCCAGCTCGTGGCGCTAATTGACGAATTGCTTCAGGAAAAGATAAGCCTTCCATTTCCATTAAAAAAGAAAATAAATCACCACCCTTACCGCAACCAAAACAGTGCCAGATTTGTTTATCTGGAGAAATAACTAAAGACGGTGTCTTTTCACCATGAAAAGGACACAGGGCTTGAAAATTAGCCCCAACCGCTTTAACGGGAATATATTCGCGGATGAATTCCACAATATCCATTTTCTGTTTTATTTCATCGGACGGATTCATATACTATTTTATACGTAATTTCTCATTAAATTCTTCAAACGTTCCATCTCATTTTCTACCACTTCACCATCATATTCCGCACTGTGCATACGTGTTCCTTCGTAACTAGCTTTTTTTTGATCCAGATGTAATTCTAAAACCACTAAATCCCTGTTCTCTTTATCTCTTTCTTCTTTAATATATAGATGCAAACGAGGATAGAATTCACGAGTTAAACGCCTAACATAGCTACCATGACCCATTTTATTATCAAAAATATAAGCAAAACCAGCTTGGCGCAAAAAATGGTCAGCGTTAAAGTTAGTTAAACGACTACGATTAACAATTAATTTCATCTTCTTGTTCGTTACGAAATATTATCGACTTATAAATTATAAAATTTAGGCTTCCTAAAGACAAGTTAACCATAATCTGAGCTAGTAAATAAGGAACATGTGAACCAGTAACCAGCCAGTGCATGCTAGCACCATTCATATTTAAACTTAAGAAGGCGTTTAGAAAATAGAGGACTAATTGTTTAGGAACCCGGCCTTTATCATGATCGTGAAAAGTCCATTTTTTCTGTAAAGAAAAACTAACTGCAAATGAAATTAAAAAAGCTAAAGAGGTGGCTAGCACTATATTCAGACCCAAAAGACCGTGAAATAAATATAAGAAAACTAAATCAATCGTACTGGCCAAAGTTCCGGCCATAAAAAATTTCAAAAAAGATTTTCGGCCCTCACAATAACAATAAAATTTTGGGCATCGACCCTTAAAATTGATATGAATTAAATTGTATAATTTATTAACCAGGGTCATAAATTAATTCCAAGTATAATTATCAAAAATCCAATTAACTAAAGTTTTAGTTTCCTGGAAGCGATCATTCTTACCATTACTATTTAAAACTACTGAAATAATTTCATCTTTACCATCATTGGCAAATTTACCAACGAAACAATAACCAGCTCCTTCGGTGTAGCCTGTCTTACCCCCTAAGATATCAATCTTATCCCCAGAATCACTATAAAGCAAGTAATCAGTCGAACCTATTTTCTTATCTCGTCCCTCTTTAGTTTTAAAGCTATAATCTTTAATCGTGGTGGTTTTTCTAATTTCCTCGTGTGCTAAAGCCTCTTTAGCTAATCTCGCAATATCACGAGCCGTAGAAACATTTTTTTCTGATAAGCCAGTTGGTTCAGAAAAATTAGTATCAAATAAACCTAACTTTTTAGCTTTGCTATTCATCTCTCCCACAAAATCTTTTTCGCTTAAGCCAGTGGCGTGAACTAGAGCCATGGTAGCACCGTTATCAGAGGCAATTAAAGCGGTATTCCAAACGTCTCTGATAGCAATTGTTTCGCCGGTAAATAAATTATTTTTACCACCCACGATATTATCACTCGGAGTTATCACATATTCACTATCAAAACCTGGATTATGATCTAAAAAAACTAAAACCGTCATTAGCTTAGTGATACTGGCAATCGGTTGTTTGAAGGCCGAATTTTTTTCGTACAAAAAACTATTATCTTTAACCAATAGCACGGCACCGCTAGAAGCTATCAGATTAACATCGCTTGTTCCCTCTTTTTTACGATAAACTGGCAGGGGTTGGCTATCTGGCAAACGATTACTAATCGTGGGGCGGCACTCGCCATAAAAAACCATCGCTTGCGCTGGTTTAAAGTTGAAATCACCAAACAGGAGGGCGCTCAAGCAATTTATAATAAGTGACAAATACATTGATTTTTAAAAAAATAATTTAAACAGGCATCTCTAGAGATTTGTCGAGCACTTGATCGATTGTTTCTTCAGTATGCAACTTAATGTAATCTGGTAGTTCTTCAATAGTTGAAATACCTAAAAACTTTATGAAGTCTAAGGTTACGGAATAAAAATTTTCATTCTTCTGTCTATCAGCTTTTTCTTCAATTAAGCCGCGTAACAATAAATTTCTCAGAATTAGAGAACAATTAACGCCACGGATTCTTTCTAAGTCTAATTTAGCAATTGGCCCGCGATAAGCAATAATAGTTAAGGTTTCCAGGCTTGGTTGTGACAGTTCACCGCTAGTTTCATCACGTAAAAATTTAGCTACCAGTTCGGCATTCTCACTACTGGTGGTTAATTGATATTGACCGTTATTCTTAATTAGAGTAAAACCGCGAGCCTGATTTTTATAGTCTTCAGCTAACTCAGCTAAAGCTTTTTCTACTTCGGAAACCTTGGTCATAGTTAAATCAGCCAACTCTTTAACAGAGAGCGGCTTAGCCGAGACAAATAATAATGATTCTAGTTGTGATTGTAAGGTCATATTTTAATTGCTTAGAGTACTTTGTTCTGAGATAGTTTGATCTTCTCGAAAAAGAACATGAATTTCACTAAATAACTCTTCTTGTTCAAATAATAATTCGCGCTGTTTGGCCAGTTCTAAAACAGCCAAGAAACTAACGATTACTTCCGTTTTACTCTTAGCACTTTTTAAAAACTGAGAAAAACTAAAACGTAATTTTTGCGCTAGCAGCTTACGAATGAAATCAATACGCTCATCAATACTAATTTTTGGTTCTAACTTTGTTTCATCTAGCTGCTCTTCTTTAACTAATAAGCGGCCCAGCAAGGCTAAAAATTTTTCATTAAGCAAAGTGACGTCAATATTTTTTGGAGCATTAAAAGCGGCCACGGCTGCTTTAAAGCGACGAAAATTCTTATTAAGAATAGGTGGTGAAAATAAAAACTTCTTAGTACTGATTCTCTCGGCAATCTTAATGCTAGCTTCAATAAATTCTTTATACATGCGCAAACGGCTTTCTAATTCGGTTATCTCCTCTTCCTCTTCAGTGCTAACTAAATAAGGCAATAAGGCCTTAGATTTAATAAAGAGCAGCTTGGCGGCCATCACCAAAAAGTCAGCCATTTCTTCCGGACCAATATTACCGGCCTTTTCAATATAGGCTAAATATTCATCAGCAATTTTAGCTAAAGCGATTTCGGTAATATCCATTTCTTCTTGCTCAATTAACTTGAGCAAAATTCCTAATGGTCCTTGAAATTTTTCAATAGTAATTTCCATCATAGCTTAAAATTTGGTTGGTACGGGCTGTGGTAATAGATCGTTCTTCAAACATTGGAAGCCAGCCAAATGACGCTTATTATCTGGACCGTAATAGGTATTATTATTATCATTACGGCTGTCAGTTCTAAACTCAGCGCAGAATTCAAAAGTTTTATCACTCGTCTTACGATATTCAATTAATTTACCGGTTTCCGGATCGCTGAGGGTTTTAGAATCTAAAAATATATCACTATCGTTTTTAACCTGATCTAGACTATCTGGTAAAACTTCGGTCTTCTCGTAATAAGCATTAACGGCATTTTCTAAACTATAAATATTATTAACGACTATTTGATCCAAGCGTTTACCCCGAGCAGTCTTTGGTGATTCAACATAAAACCAAGCAGCCACAAAAGCTACTAAGACTAGAGCGGCCGTGGCCCAAAAGAAAATACGTACAACTTTATTTTTATCAATTACATTTTCACGTTTGATATCATAAAAATAAAAAGAAAAAACTATCGCCGCAATTATAATCATTGTTAGAGCTTTTAAGATAAAGCTAGTAGTCATTTCACCTGATAAAAAATTATTCATCACGCCAATGAAAACTCCTAGAATAATCAGTGAAGAAACTAAAATAATAAAATAAGTCAGCCAACGTCTAACGCCTGATTCTTTATCTAAATCACTTTTACTCAAACCTTTATTAATCAGATATGACATCAAATAAAAAATTGGAGCGGCAATAAATAAAGCTGAAATAGCAAACTTAAATTGACCATCGACACTACCGTAAGTTAAAGCATCAGATACTGACTTATCAATAATCCCAAAAGCAATCATCCCGACTGATAGAGCTGTGAAGATTAAAGCTACTAACGACAACAAGTAGTAAAAGGCATACTTAGCACTGTTGTGATTGTTCATATTATTTAAATTATTATTATTGGCCGCGACGACGGCTAAAATTATAAAGGCTATAAAAATTATCAAGACGAGCATTATCATATTCGTTATACCCATATTAAAATTTTATGGTAATAGGCGATGAACATCACGAGGTAAGAAGCAGGCTTCTTTAACGTTACTAAGTCCTAATATCTTCATAATTAAGCGGGCAGGACCAATACCGACTCCACCATGTGGTGGACAACCAAAGCGAAAGAAATTAAGATAATCTTTTAACTCTTCCAAATTCATTCCTTTTTCAATAGCTTGCTTTTCTAAGATATTAAGGCGGTGTTCGCGTTGAGCTCCAGTAGTAACCTCAACGCCACGATATAATAAATCGAAACTCTTGGTGATATTAGTATCAGGATAACGCATGTGATAAAAAGCGCGAGTCTCAGCCGGGTAATCGGTGACAAAAATAAAATCGTGCCCCTGTTCCTCTTTAATCAAGCGGCAAATTTCTCTTTCTTCTTCTGGTGATAAATCACCTTCTTTTTCACTAGGCACACCAACTGCTTTTAATTTAATTTTAACATCGGCTAAGGTAATGCGAGGAAATGGTGAAATAGGCACCTCAATTTCTAAATTTAATTCTTCTTTTAATTTCTTAAAGCCGTTAACTAATAACTTTTCTTCCATATCCATAATATCGTGATGGGATTCGATAAAAGCAAATTCAAAATCCCAACCAGTAAACTCTGTGACGTGGCGAGTGGTAAAAGATTTTTCAGCTCGAAAAACTGGACCGAAAGTAAAGACTTTTTCAAAGCCAGAAGCGATAGCCATTTGCTTATAAAATTGAGGTGATTGGGATAAATAGGCTTTACGATCAAAATATTTAACCTCAAAAACTTCTGAACCAGTTTCACTGGCAGTATTCATCAAGCATGGGGTATAAATTTGCATAAAACCTTGACGAATAAATTCTTCACGAAAACCTTCTTCTAATTTACTCCAAGTTTTAAAAATTAATTGTTTATCTTCTTGACGTAAATCAAGCCAACGATAATCAAAACGTAAATCTATTTCCGCTTCATTATCAGCTTTAGTTAAAACTGGAATTGGTAAATTTTCATCAGCTAAGGATAATATCTCTAAAGTATCGACCAGTAATTCAAAATCTGGCACACCGCTATCATCACCTTTTTTAGCAGGTTTGGTTTGCAAAGTACCAGTCACAGAAACAACGCTTTCTAGAGTTAATCTAGAAGCTTCAGTAAAAGCTGGAGAGGACTCTAAAACAACCAGTTGCATTTGACCTGATAAATCACGCAAATCAATAAAAATAAGGCCCTTATGAACACGTAAATTTCTAGCCCAACCAGCCACTTGAACACTGCCCTGTCCTTGTTCTTTGGCAGCCGCAATCATCATTCTTGACATAAAATTAAAAATTAATTAAATACTCCCAAAATATTCGTTGAAAAAGCATTTTATCAGTATTTTACTAGTCAATTTTACCTTATCTGATAATTTTTAGCAAGAAAAAAAGATCGAATTATTCGACCTTTTTTTGTTTTTGTGGCATGGTGCTTAGATTCTTCCAAGCACATTTTTCTTAGCGAGGGGATACAAAAGAATTCTCTCCTTGCTAATCATTCTATACAACTTTACACCCGGCATATCCGACACCCCTTGAGCTCTGGAAATAGCGCTCTGGTCATCATAACCGTCTTTGGCGGAAAAGAAGATATTTAAATCATCACCCTCAATGTGATACTTTACTTCTTCGGTTCGCAATTGCGCACCAAAACCCCTACCCAAAACTTGCGTTTGTACATCCATCATTTTGACCTCCATTTAAATGTAAAAAAACTAAAAAGTATTTGATAAAATAAATCTACAGTAATAAAAAATTAACGTCAAGACTTAATAAATTAATTATTAAAAACCACAAAAGACCTAATCAAACAGCTCAGTTCTTTAATTAATTCCGACTTAACTTGGACGGCTTGATACTGCCCCTGTTCACTAAAAAGTCGAAGTAATTTAATACAATCATCCGACACCTTCATAACTTCGTTAGGTAAATATTTATTTTGACTAATTTTAAAACAATTTTCACAGACTAAGCCACCTTGTCGCAAGTTAAAATAATTGCTATTAGGAGTAGTTTTTTGGTGACAATCCAAGCAATGATATAATTCCGGCTTATAACCTAAAATAACTAACAGTTGCAGAACAAAATAGTTATACAGCAATTCACCCTGATTTTTATCCAGCTCCAACTGACATTTATCATTAATAAGTTCTAACCAATAGGTCAAAAAATTATATAATTCTGTATCTGGTTCATCCTCTTTAACCTGAGCATCTAAAATTGCCAAGGCTGCACCAGCAAAATAAAGACCATTCAAATCATTTTTGAGATTAATAAAAGCACTAGTGACAATCGCTCCTCCTAAATAATCAAAAGCTCGGCCACGCACAATCATGGCGTTGATTAAACTCAACGGTTCAATATGACCAGCTAATTTAGAACGAAATTTTTTAACGCCGCGAGCGACCACTACAATTTTACCAAAATTTTTAGTATACAAAACAACGCGGCTATCATATTCACGATAATCACCGCGTTTTATTACTAAAGATTCACTCGCCTTACTTTCGTCCATATCTATCTAAATAATTCTGTAAAATTAAAGCGGCGGCAATTTCATCGCGGCCGGCTCTCATATTTTTTGGACCGCCCATCGCATCTGCCTCCTTGCTACTAAATCTTTCATCGATTTCCTGAACAGGAATAGTAACTTTTTTCTTCAGTAATTCTAAAAATCTTAAATAATCAGGACTTAACTTAATATCTAAACCTCCTATTTTATAAGGGCGGCCAATGATAATTGTAGTTGCTTCTTCTTCGGAAATAGCTTGCAATAAGCCAGCTAGATTAGCCACAGTGCCTAACGGCAAAGCTAAACCTGTTTCTTCATCAGCCGTAGCCAAGCCAATTCTTTTTTCACCCCAATCAACACCTAAGTATTTTTCCATATTATTTAGTCAAAATTTCATAACCATCATCTGTGACAGCAATAGTATGTTCGAAATGAGCTGATAAGGAATCATCAGCTGTTAAAATTGTATAGTTATTAGGGGCGACTTTTACTTTCCAGGTACCCATATTAATCATGGGTTCCACGGCAATCACCATACCTGATTCCAAGCGAATATTCTCAGGCGATTTTTCAGGAATAGTATAATTACAAACATTAGGATCTTCATGAGCAAAGTAGCCAACACCGTGACCAACTAAATCGCGCACTACTCCATAACCATTAGTCTCTGCTACAAATTGGACAGCTCGACCTATATCATTAAGCGTATTGCCTGGTTTAATTTTTTTAATGGCATCTTCCAAACACTGTCTGGAAATTTTTAATAATTTTTTAGCTTCTTGACTAATTTTTCCCACTGGCACAGTCGTACACATATCAGAATAAAATCCTCCCTGCTCAGAAAATTTATTAACTGGCGCTCCTATTTTAGCCCTGAGAGCTTCATCAATTGGCCATTCCATGCCAATATCAAGATCAATGATATCTCCGGACTTTAAAACTCTATTAGGCAAAGCTGAACCATGAACTACCTCATTATTAATTGAAGCGCAGACTGCTGAAGGAAAGTAAATATCATCGCCCATATCATAATCTTTAAAGGCGGGTCGACCACCAGCTTCTTCCATTAATCTAACCGCTTCTTTCTCAATATCTTCAGTGTTAACGTCAGGTGCTACCATTTTAACCAAGTGACGCAAAATAGACGCTAAAATAGCGCCTCCCTGTTTAATAATAGCAATCTCTTCTTTGGTTTTTATATAAGTCATGATAATTTAGCTAGTTCTTTTTTATTAGCTGAGACGGATAATAGTAAAAATACAATTAATAAAATAAGCATGGACAGTGGTGCCATCCAAAAAGGAAATTCATGACCAAAAGCTTCTAGCACCATAATACCACCCAAGACACCAATGGAATACATAGCACCATTTTTTAGGTAAGCAAATTTAGTAATAAAATCAAGACCTTTGATAGTCATTTCGCGAACTATAAAAGCACCTATACCATTGCCTATAATAATTAAAGGCACACTGATGGTAAAAGCAAAGGCACCAATGACACCGTCCAGCGAAAAAGAAGCATCCAGCACTTCTAGATACATAATCTTACTCCAAGCACTCATGGAAGAAGAGGTTAATAGTTTCTTTTCTTGATCTTCAGCGTTCTTTTTAAAACCATCGGTAATAAAGAAGGCTGATACGCCAATAGTGGCGGCCAAGGCTAAAACTGGATTAACCTTGAGAGCAAAATAAATTAGGCCCGTAGTAACCACCGAAGCTATAGCATAAAACCAAACTCCTTGGCGATGAATAAAACCTTCAACTAAAAAAGCATATTTCTTCTCTTCTAAAAACATCCAAGCTAAGAAAACTAAAAATAAATAAATACCACCACCTAGTAATAGTAATGGTTTAGATTTATTTAATGATTCTAAGATTTCTGGACTACTAGAAAAAGCAGCCGACCATACCTGCATCATTGAAAATCCAGGGTTAGCTAGCCAGACAATAATAAAAGGTAACAGGCCTCTGACTAAAAAAACTGCACAAAGTAAGCCCCAAAACAAAAAAATCTTACGATATTTATCGGGCATGGTCTTTAAAACATGAGCATTAACAATGGCATTATCAACTGAACTGATGATTTCAAAAACGCACAAACCTAAAATGACAACTATAAAACTCCAAATCATATTTTTATTATTTTCTAATCATTATTGCTGTTTGAAAAACATTAACACCTCTTTTATCACCTCCAGATCATTCTCTAACAGATCTAATTCTCTTCTGTTTTCATAAAGATTATGATATTCCGTATCAATAGTTTGTTGAGAAATACCTACGCCGTGACGCCATTTATCACGATATTTCATAACCAGTTCCATAATCAATTCTTGATTATGATCATCTAAAATTTGATAATGATGGTTCTCTCTAATAAGCTCGTGTAGCTTGAGCCGCAAATGAGCTTCATCTAAATCTTTAACTCTTAACAAAAAATCTTGAAGTTCCATATATTTAATATTTACTTGCTTATTATAACACTTCCCTTCAAAAAGAAAATCCCGCTTCCGCCAGTTGGCGGAGGCGGGACCTCCAAATTTCTATCTAGTTTAAATTTATATTCCGTCGTATTCTCTCATAGTCAATTGGGCTTGAATCTGTTTCACAGTCTCGATAACCACCGACACGACGATTAAAATACTGGTACCACCAATAGCTAATGCTTGAATACCTGTGAAAGCTTTAACCGCTAATGGTAAAACAGCAATCACGGCTAAAAATAGAGCACCAATTAAAATTATCTTATAAGTAGTATTGGATAAATAATCAGTGGTATGCTTGCCGGGACGAATTCCTGGGATAAAACCACCTTGTTTCTGTAGATTTTCAGAAATTTGATCAGGGTGGAAAATAACTTCGGTATAAAAATAAGTGAAAACAAAAACTAAAATGAAATACAAAATAGCGTACATTAATTGATCATTGAAGAAAGTAATAACGTGCTGGGAAAAATTAGCAATCCAAGCAGTTTTAGCGTGCTGGAAGTACTGAGCAATCATTGGCGGAAACATAACCACAGAAATAGCAAAAATGATGGGAATAACACCAGCCATATTAACACGTAATGGCAAGTGAGAATTAGTGCCACCGTAAGCACGGTTACCTCTAATCTGACGAGCATATTGCACTGGAATGTTGCGTTGTCCTTCATTAATAATAACTACGCCCACGACAGTTAAAATACCCACTACAGCAAAAGCAATTAATGAAGTTAAATTGATTTGATCAAAGCTTAAAAAAGCTTGTTGAACATGTTTAGGCACACTAGCCACGATACCAGCAAAAATTAACAGTGAAATGCCGTTACCAATCTTTTTATCGGAAATAAGTTCACCGATCCACATTAAGAAAACGGTACCAGCTGTAATAGTAATGATGATGGCAATCAAATCAAAGCCCGAAGAAGCAGTAATACTAATAGCTTTAGATTGACGCAGTAAGCTAATCATACCAAAAGCTTGCATAGCCGCTAGGGGCACAGTCGCATAGCGAGTCCACATATTGATTTTTTGACGACCGGCTTCTTCTTTTTGCATCTCTTCTAATTTAGGCACGATCATCGCCAACAATTGAAAGATAATAGATGAAGTGATGTAAGGAGCAATACCCATCATAATGATAGAGAAATTTTCCATACCGCCGCCAGCAAACACATTCATAAATCCTAAAATAGCATTACCATTAAAAAAGTTCTTAAGTCCAGCTGTATCTACACCAGGAATCGGAATATGAGCTGCGAAACGGAAAATAACTAACATGGCTAAGACAAAGATAATACTATTACGTAAGTCTTTAGCTTTCCAGATTTGTCTAAATTTTTCAAACATATAAGTTAGGATAGAAGATAATTACGCGAAAGACGGCGAGCGCCGTCTTGAGCTTTATTTCAATTGATCAGCTACGGAAGCACTCATCTTAACACCAGCTGTTTTGACTTTAACTGTTAGCTTTTCTTTACCTAAAATCTTAATTGGTAAATCTTTTTTAGCAATCAAATCTTTAGCGAATAAACTTTCAGCGTTAACCAATTCGCCATCTTTAAAGTTATTATTAATGGCTTTAACAGAAACAACTTGATTATTAGGCTTAATTGATTTAAAGCCACGTGATTTTGGAGTCTGCAATAATTGCATTTTCATACCTAATCTCTTTAAACCGGACACACCGGAGCGAGATTTTTGACCCTTTAAACCACGAGTACTATAGGTACCGTGACCAGAAGCATTACCACGCCCCACACGTTTACGTGTTTGACTGGACCCCTTGGCCTTCTTTATTTCATTCAGTGATAACATAAGAAAAAGATTACTTTATAAATATAGCTAGCTTAAATTAAATAATTTAAGCCTTCGCCTCGACGGCCTTCTCTAACACAACCTTTTCAGTCTTAACAGACTTTTCAGCTGGACGAAGAGTTCTTAAAGCGGAAATAACACAACGAGCATTATTAACCTTGTTGTTAGTTCCTAATTGTTTACAGGTAACATTCTTAATACCAGCTAGTTCAAAGATAACACGAGCTACACCACCGGCGATAACACCGCGTCCTTTGCGAGCTGGTTTAAACAAAAGTTTAGCTGCGCCTTCCTTAAAATAAATTTCATGAGTGATAGTTTCGTTAACAGAGTTAACTGTGATGATATCTTTTTTAGCTCTATTAACAGCTTTGTTAACGGCCATAGTCACATCAGCCCCCTTACCCAAACCAACTGCCACCTTGCCTTTTTTGTCGCCAATAGCCACACAAGCCCGGAAGTTCATTCTTTTACCACCAGCCATCACACGAGTAACGCGGGCAATATCTAGAATGCGTTGTTCAAATTCATCACGATTAGCTTCGCGACCACGATCACCGCCACCACGGCGAGGACCACGAGCACCGCCTTGGCCACTTTGGCCACCTTGGCCGCCACGTCCACCTTTCTGGCCTCTGTTATCAGAGCCACCAAATAGATCTTTAGCCACGGTCGCAGCAGCTGAAGTTGCCTTCACTGGCTGATTATTATTTTGAGCTTTTTTTTCTTCAGACATATTGTATTAAAGCATTAAAAAAATTAAAACTGTAGACCGCCTTCACGAGCGCCATCAGCTACCGCTTTGACACGGCCATGATATTTATAACAACCGCGATCAAATACCACGGAAGTAATGTTCTTAGCCTTAGCTTTTTCAGCTAATAACTTACCGAGTTCTAAAGACTTATCGCTTTTAGCACCGGCTGATTTAATTTCCTTAGTATGGGCGCTAACTAATGTTTGGCCATTGCTATCGTTGATAAGTTGTAAGAACATACCCCGATTAGAACGGAAAACAGATAATCTAGGACGCAATTCGCTGCCACTTACTTTAGCGCGAACGCGGCCATGGCGCCTATCTTGACGTGCGTTTTTTAATTTATTCTTATCCATACTGTTTAATATTGTTTACAAATTTTAGAATTTTTATTTGCCTTTAGCCGCTGATTTTCCAGCTTTTCTTCTGATAACTTCTTCCAGGTATTTAACACCCTTACCTTTATAAGGTTCTGGTTTTCTAATCTTACGGATTCTGGCAGCTGTTTCACCGATTAATTTCTTATCATAACCATTTAAAGTAATAATGTTACCTTCGACGGTAGCAGTAATACCAACTGGTAATGGAAAAACAACTGGGTGAGAAAAGCCTAAAGCCATATTCAGTGTGTTGCCACTGACATTAGCACGATAACCAACGCCATTAATCTCTAGCTTTCTAATAAAGCCAGTGGAAACGCCCTCAACCATGTTAGCAAATAAAGTTCGATATAGACCCCACATTGCTCCAGCGTTCTTGGAACCTTTTTCATTAACAGCTACAATAATTTGACCCTCTTCGATCTGAGGTAAAACATCAGCCGTAAAATCCTGTTGTAGTTCTCCCTTAGGACCTTTCACAGTCAAAACACACCCGTTTAAAACAGCGCTGACTCCGGCCGGTAAAATAATTGGTAATTTTCCTAAACGTGACATAATAGTTTATTTAACTAATTAATAAATCTCACCGATAACCTCACCGCCAATTTTTTGAACTCTGGCTTCCTTATTGGTCATTAAACCTTTAGAAGTAGAGATAATAGCGATACCGAAGTTATTCAAGATGGTTGGGATATTGTCTTTATCGACATAAACACGCAGACCTGGCTTGCTGACGCGATTAATCACGCCAATATGACTCTTACCATTTTTCTGGTATTTCAAGGCAACTTTTAATTGATCAAAACTGCTATGTCTAGCATTTAAACCGCCAGCCACGATTTCCGCACTTTTAATCCAGCCCTCTCTTTCCAAGATCTTAGCGATCTCATATTTGAGTTTGCTCATTGGCATTAGGACTTCGGATTTTTTAACGGCAGAAGCGTTCCTGATGCGTGTGAACATATCTGCGATTGGATCTGTCATAAAATTTATTTCTTTATTACTTTATTTTCTAAATAATTGATATTAAATTACCAGCTTGATTTTTTAATACCCGGCAAATCACCATTATCTGCCAACTCTTTGAAGCAGATGCGGCATAAACCGAAGTCACGAATGTAACCATGGTTACGACCACAACGCCAACAACGATTAATTTTGCGCGTTGTGAACTTTGGTTTTAGTTTTGCTTTGGCAATTAATGCTTTTCTAGCCATATATTCGTTATATCTACCTAATTTTTATCAGGCAAAAATTAATTATTGAACTAAGTATTTTTATTTCTTAAATGGAAAACCGAAGCGATGAAAAAGTTCTAGACCCTCTTCACGATTTTTAGCAGAGGTAGCAATGCAAATCTCTAAACCGTAAATAGTATCAACGTCTTCAGCTTTAATTTCTGGAAAACAGGAATAATCTTTAATACCAATAGTAATATTACCTTTTTCATCAACTGCTTTATCACTGATACCACGAAAATCACGAACACGTGGAAAAGTAATATTAACCAGTTTTTCAATAAAGTCATACATGCGATGATCACGCATAGTTACCATAGCACCAATAGTCATACCTTCACGAATTTTAAAAGCGGAAATAGATTTTTTGGCTTTAGTGAAAACTACTTTCTGGCCGCTAATCTTAATTAAGCCGCGTTCAACATTGGCTAAATATTCCTTTTCTTTAGAGAAGCGTCCAAAACCTACGTTTAAGACCACCTTATCCAAGTGTGGAACATTACGTTCATTCTTGTAGCCAAACTTTTCTTGCAGCTGGGGAATGATTTCTTTCTGATATTTTTCTTTTAATCTCATAATATTAATCTTGTTAGATTGGTTACACGATAACTTCCTTGCACTTCTGGCAAGCGCGATATTTTTTAGTCTTACCATTTTCTTCTACCATTTTATGGCAAACTCTAGTAGCTTTACCACATTTTGGACAGATTAAAGCCACGTTAGAAGCATCAGTAAAAGAAGGAAATTCAATTCTTTGACCTTTTTCACCTTCACGTCTAGGACGTAAATGCTTAATCAAAAGATTTAAACCTTCAATACTGACTTTGCTCTCGCGAGGCAAAACCTGTAAGACTTTTCCGCTTTTACCCTTGTCCTTGCCGGAAAGCATCTTTATTTTGTCGTTTTTCTTGATATTCATAAACTTGATTTATTTATCTTAAAAATATTAGAGCACTTCTGGAGCTAAAGAGGCAATCTTTACGAACCCAGCACGTCTAACTTCACGAGCAACTGGTCCAAAAATTCTAGTACCTTTAGGATCTTTCTTATCTTTATCGGTAATAATTACACAAGCATTATCATCGAAACGTAAGTAAGAACCATCGACACGACGAATTTCTTTTTTAGTGCGGACAATAACAGCCTTAACAATATCACCCTTCTTAATAGGGGCATGTGGTGAGGCACTTTTAACTGAAGCCACGATAATGTCACCAACGTGGGCATATCTTTTACGATAACCACCCATCACTCTGATACACATCACATTTTTAGCTCCGGAGTTGTCGGCCGCTTTCATTATGGATTGAACTTGAATCATACTTTTAGTCTAATTTATAGGCTTCAAAAGAAGCTAAAACTTATTTAACAACTCTCCAGCGCTTATCGCGACTCATAGGACGACAGCCGATGAAGCTTACTTTATCACCAGTTTTAAAGTCATTATTTTCATCATGAACTTTATACTTAGCAGAAGCAGCGTATCTCTTTTTGTACTTTGGGTGGATTTTTACGCTATCGACCTTGACGACAATAGTTTTATCGCCTTTATCAGAGACAACGATGCCAGAAAATTTCTTGCGAATAATTTCTTTGGCAACTTTTGCCACAGGAGCGACCGCTACTTTTTTAGCTTCGACAGCCTCAGAAGCAATTGGCGCTACCTTTTTGATTTGTTTTTTATCGGCCATATTTCTTAAAATTAATCTTTCTTATTATTTAATAAGGTTAAGATGCGAGCAATACCTTGTTTTAATTCTCTAATAGCACGAACATTTTTCAATTGCTTATTAGAATCCTTAAAGCGCAATTCACGCAATCTCTCCTGAGACTCAGCTAGTAGCTTGGACAGCTCCGCTGGAGTCTTGGTTAAAAGTTCTTTGATGTCCATATTTTTTAAACTGATTAAACGTTATTTTTGGTAACAAAAGCGCACTTTACAGGTAATTTATGAGCAGCTAGTAACATAGCCATTTGAGCAGTCGCCTCATCAAGTCCTTCCATCTCAAACATCACAGCACCTGGCTTAACAATAGCTACATAATGATCGACAGCACCTTTACCTTTACCCATAGGTAGTTCCCCGCCATGAGCTGTAACTGGTTTATCCGGAAAAATACGAATCCAAATCTTACCGCCCTTCTTCACGTATTTAGTCATCACGCGACGAGCAGCTTCAATTTGACGAGAATTAACCCAACAAGGAGTTAGCGCTTTTAAGCCGTAGCTACCAAAAGCAACTGTTAACATACGAGTGGCTTTTCCACCGCGTCTTCTCTTGTGATCTTTACGGTATTTAGTTTTCTTAGGCATTAACATATATATCGTGGAATATTAATTATTCAAAGGGTAAGAAATTAACGAGCGCTTTTCCAAGACTCTTCTTTTTCTTTTTCAAAAACCTCTCCCTTATAAATCCAAACCTTGATGCCAATCGCACCAAAAGCGGTGTGAGCAGCGCCGCGAGCATAATCAATGTCAGCGCGCAAAGTATTAAGAGGCACTCTACCCCAAGTCAATTTTTCAGTACGAGCGATTTCGGCACCATTCAAACGTCCGCCAATAACTACTTTAACGCCTAGTGCGCCGGAGCGTTCTACGCGAGAAATTGCTTGTTTCATAACCTTACGGAAAGGAACACGTTTTTCAATTTCTAAAGTCATTGATTGTACAGCAATTTGAGCAGATAGTCCTGGTCGGCTCACTTCTTTAATGTTCAAAGTGATTTCACCCATTCTAAAATTCTTTAAAAATTTAATATGGATTTTTTTCTTAAGCTCTTCCACACCGTTGCCGCCGCGACCAATTAGTAAACCGGGTTTAGCGGTCCATAAATCAATCTGAATGCGGTTGATGCTACGGATGATTTGAACTTTATCAACACCCGCTTCTTTGTATTCTTTAATGAAAAAACGACGAACTGAAATGTCTTGAGCGACATTTTTAATATAGGTTTTTCCACTTTCGAACCAAATCGAATCCCAGCTCTTGGTAATTCCCATTCTAAATATCTTTGGATTTACTTTTTTGCCCATAGTATAGCGTGTTACAAAATTAAGTATGTGAAACTATTAACTGCTTAACCGACTTTACGATTGAAAACCTTAGAAGCGAAACCTTTTTCTGGAGCAGCCGCATCGGTTTTAGCTTTTGATTTAACTGGAGCAGAACCTTCGCCCTTATCACCAGCTTTTTTACCGGTGGTTTTTTTGGTTTGCTTTTCAGCTTCTTTAGCCAAGTCTTCTAATTTAACTGGTGCCTCAGCTTTAACAACTTTCTTTTCATGTTTGCCGCTGTCGACGATTTCGCCTAAAACAACGTTCACATGAGCACCACGTTTTCTAATTACTGTAGCGCGACCATGAGCTTTAGGCATCCAACGTTTCAAAGTTGTTCCTTCATCAGAAGTAATAGCTTTGATAAACAAGTTGTTACGATCTAAACCGTAAGTATTGATACCATTAGCGATGGCTGATTCAATCATTTTAATAACTGGTTCAGTCGCTTTCTTATTGGTGAATTTGAGTTGAGATAAAGCTTTATCGACTGGCATTTTGCGCACCAAATCAATCACTAGACGCACCTTGCGAGTAGACATTCTCAAATCATTTATACTAGCTTTAATTTCCATAAATTTTTGAACTTAATGCTTCTTATTTACTTTTAGCCTGAGCCTTAGCCACCTTACCACCGTGTGAAATAAATTTACGGGTTGGGGAAAATTCACCTAAACAATGTCCAACCATGTTTTCTACCACGTAAACTGGAACATGAGTCTTGCCGTTATGGACAGCAATCGTGATACCAACCATTTCAGGAGTGATAGAACAAGCACGATCCCAAACCTTAATTACAGTTTTTTCACCAGGTTTAAGAGCCAGAACTTTTTTCAGGATGCGAGGATTGATGTATGATCCTTTTTTCAAACTTCTTGACATAGTATTTATTGCTTAAATAATTATTTTCTCTTGGCTCTGCCTTTTATAATAAGCTTATTTGAAGATTTTTTCTTTCTAGTCTTAACACCATAAGCTTTCTTACCCCACTTAGTCTTAGGAAAGCGTAGACCAATTGACTGATTACCTTCACCACCACCATGAGGGTGATCGTTAGGATTCATAGCTGTACCACGGACAGTTGGACGAATACCGAGTAAACGGCTACGACCAGCTTTGCCTAACTTCATGTGACGATCATCAGGATTACTAGCTTGACCAACTGTACATAGACAGTCTTTTTTCACCAAACGAATTTCGCCTGATGGCATTTTAATCTGAGCATACTTTCCTTCAACGCCCATGACGTTAGCACTATTACCAGCACCTCTGGCAAATTTAGCACCGCGACCTGGATCTAATTCAATATTATAAATCGGAACACCAGCTGGAATAAACTTAACTGGCATGGCATTACCATTTTTAATCTCTACTAATTCTTTAGAACTAATGATTTTATCACCGACTTTTAGACCAACTGAGGAAACGATGTATCTCTTTTCACCATCAGCATAGTTTAAAAGGGCAATTCTAGCACCGCGTCCTGGATCGTATTCAATAGAAGCGACAATAGCTGGCACGTCATATTTATCACGTTTAAAATCAACTAAACGAATAAAGCGCTTAACACCACCACCTTTATGTCTAGTGGTGATTTTACCTGAACTATTACGTCCACCTGTCTTTTTCTTGATAACAAGCAAAGATTTTTCCGGCTTACTAGTAGTAAGATCGGCGAAATCGTCGAAGGTAGCATGTCTGCGGCCAGGAGTGGTTGGTTTTACTTTTTTGATTCCCATAGGTATGTTGCTAAAGTTTCAAAATTATTTTTTTAAACGCCTTCGTAAATCTTGATGCTATCACCTTTCTTTAAAGTGACGATAGCTTTCTTGACGTCGCTGCGTTTTCCTTTAATACGTCCGCGTGTCACAACTTTTCCTTTGACACACACAATATTAATGGAGACTGGTTTTACACCATAGACAGCGGTAACTGCCTTGGCTACTTCCACTTTATTGGAATTAGCGGTTACAACAAACACATATTTATTCAAAGCGCCAAAATTAGCAGCTTTTTCGGTAACTAGTGGTTTAACTAATACGCGGTGAGCACCAACAAATTTAGTAGCTGTAGCTTTTTTAACACTGGAGTTTTCAGTACCAGCATATAAATCAGCCATTTTTGCAGCCTTAGGAGCAGCCACGGCAGTGCCTTTTACGGGAGCAGATGTTTTTTTGACCGTAGTCTTTTTGGCATCTTGCGCGTCTTTCGTCATTTTATTTCCAAATATAGCCATATTGATATCGATTATTTATATCTCTCTTCCAATACTTTAACCGCTGCTTCAGTTAGCAATAGGTTTTTATATTTAAGAAGATCGACGATGTTGATGTTTTCCAAGTTGATTATTTCAACACCTTTTAAATTACGAGCTGAATATCTAACTTTTTCATCCTTAGATTCATTGATGATTAAGATATTACGTCTGTCAGTATTTAAAACCTTAGTTTCACAAGCTAATAGAATTTCATTAAATTGCTTAGTTTTAAATTCAGTCATCTGCAAAGCATCTAAAATTACCAAATGGTTAGTAGCTGCTTTATCGGATAAAGCCATAAAAATAGCTTTTTGCTTCATCTTTTTGTTGATTTTCTTGGAAAAATTACGATCACTAGTTGGACCGAAGGTTACACCGCCGCCAATCCAAATTGGAGAGCGAGATGATCCCACACGAGCGCGACCAGTACCTTTTTGTTTCCAAGGTTTTTTACCACCACCTCTAACCTCACTGCGGTCTTTAGTGTCAGCTAAAACTTGACGTTCGTTAGCCATCTGAGCAACTACTGCTTGATGCAATAATTCTGGATTAGACTTAACGCTAAAAATCTTATCGGATAACTCCAGGTCGTGAGCGAATTCAGCTGATTGATTGTAAACTTTAATTTTCATAGTTTTTCACTTAAATGTTCAAACTTTATTTGTTATCCTCAGTAGATACAGTTTCTGGAGTGCTATCAGCTGGGACTTCTTCAATCTTATCAGCTACTGCTTCTTCGCTTACTGTTTCTTCAACTTTTTCTTCGCTGGCTTCGACCGGAGCCTCGATTTTTTCTTCGTTTACTGCAACTACTTCTTCCTCAGTGATTGGAGTCGCTACTTCTTCAGTAACAGGAGTAACTACTTCTTCGGCAACAGGAACGCTGAATTTCAATTCACCTTGGCCTTTGATCATAACGAAACCGTTAATAGCACCAGGAACGGCACCTTTAACAAATAAGACATTATTTTCTTCATCAATCTTAACAATTTCTAAATTCTTCACAGTTATTCTTTCGTTACCCATGCGACCAGGCATTTTCATGTTTTTAAAAATGTGAGCTGGTCCCTTAGCACCAACGGATCCACCCATACGAAGTTGATCTTTGTTACCATGAGATTTGCGACCACCTGCGAAATGATGACGTTTAACTACACCTTGAAAACCCTTACCTTTAGAGGTACCGGTTACATCAATAGTATCGCCTGCTTCAAAAGTAGCAACAGTAATCACATCACCAACTTTAGCGTCTTTTACCTCGGCACGAAATTCGCGCACTTTAGTCGGTTTAACGCCAGCCGCCAAAAAGTGTCCTAATTGAGGTTTCTTAATGTTCTTTTCTTTTCTATTACCATATGCAACTTGAAGAGCATCATAAGTATCAGTAGTCTTAGTCTTCACTTGCGTAACGGTGCAAGGTCCAGCCAAAATAGGAGTGACGGCCATCACCTTGTCGTTTGCCCAAATTTGGGTCATCATCATTTTTTTTCCTAAAATAAATTTCATATGCTTTAAAACAAAAAAACTGGTATTTTAGACCAGCCAAAAAAAGAAAAACAAATCCTTTGTATTAAAAAGTTGATTTTTGTTTAATTTGACCGTCTACCTCCCTGTTTTCAGGTTAATTCCGATTCTCACACTTTCTTAAAATATCTTTAAGAGTTATGCGAACCATCCTCCAACCCTATTCTTGTATAAAATTACTTCTTTAGTTTACTGCATTTTTATCTCCACGTCAACACCTGCCGGAAGATTTAAACCTGTTAGGTCTTCAATAGTCTTAGCATTTGGATCAACAATGTCAATAATGCGTTTGTGAATTCTCATTTCATACTGATCTCTGGCATCCTTATGAACGAAAGTGGAACGGTTAACCGTGTACTTTCTGATTTCAGTTGGAAGTGGAATTGGACCAAAGAATTGAGCATCGCTACGTTCAATAGTTTCAACGATAGTCTTGGTAGACTGATCAATGATTTTATGATCAAACGCTTTGATCTTGATACGAATTTTTTGTTTAAACTCTTCTTTTTTGTTTTCAGACATAATATCTTGCCTCATGAAAAGTCAAAAGCAAATTACTTAGATCGCGCGAGTCAAACGCCATATTAATTAAGTATTTTTTATAGCTTTGAAGACTAATACACTTTAGCTTTTTAAAATAAACACAATTGGCCTGCCCTCTACTAGAGAGAGCAGGCCTAGGTAATTATTTCATGATTTTGACTACAACTCCAGCACCGACAGTGCGGCCACCTTCGCGAATAGCAAATCTCTGTTTTTCTTCCAAAGCGACTGGAGAAATTAACTTAATCTTTAAGTTAACAGTATCACCAGGCATAACCATTTCAGTTCCTTCTGGTAATTCAATTTCACCAGTTACATCAGTAGTACGGATGTAGAATTGTGGCTTATAGCCTTTGAAAAATGGTTTATGGCGTCCGCCTTCATCCTTAGATAGGACGTAAACTTCAGCTTCAAATTCAGTATGAGGAGTAGTTGCTCCTGGCTTACAAAGAACTTGTCCGCGTTCAACTTCATTCTTTTTAGTACCACGAAGAAGTAAACCAGCGTTATCACCAGCTTGTCCTTGATCTAAAGACTTATTGAACATTTCAATACCGGTAACAATAGTTTTCTTAGTATCCATTAAACCAACGATTTCAACTTCATCACCAACTTTAACGATACCTCTTTCAATTCTACCAGTCACAACAGTACCGCGACCTTCGATTGAAAAAATATCTTCAACTGGCATTAAGAAAGGGTGATCAACATCACGAATTGGAGTTGGGATGTAGCTATCAATAGCTTCCATCAACTTCATAATTGGTTCAGCATCAGCACCGGTTGGATTCTCTAAAGCTTTTAGAGCAGAACCACGAATAATAGGAGTTTCATCTCCTGGGAATTCATATTTCTTTAATAAATCACGAATTTCTTCTTCAACCAGGTCAATTAATTCCTTGTCTTCAACCATGTCACACTTGTTTAAGAAAACAACGATGTAGGGTACGCCAACTTGACGAGCTAACAAAATGTGTTCACGAGTTTGAGGCATAGGACCATCAGTAGCAGATACTACTAAAATAGCACCATCCATTTGAGCAGCACCAGTGATCATGTTTTTAACATAATCAGCGTGACCTGGACAATCAACGTGAGCATAGTGTCTAGTTGCGGATTCGTATTCAACGTGAGCAGTCGCAATGGTAATACCACGAGCTTTTTCTTCTGGAGCAGAATCGATTTCATTAACACCTTTTTTAGAGGCATTCATGCCGGCTGCACCAAATACTGCTAACATAGCAGCTGTTAAAGTAGTTTTTCCGTGGTCAACGTGGCCAATAGTACCGATGTTGACGTGTGGTTTGGAACGATCAAATTTTTCTGCCATTTTGTTTGTATACGGCCCCCGCTAGGGGTTTTCTCCTTCAAAGAGGAAACCAGCCGTCGTAAATTAATTATTTTATTATAAATTAAATAAAAACTATTCTACTTTTTGGGCACCATTTTTCATCTTTAAAGGAATGGCCCAAGGATTACGATTTTTACTTTCTTCTTCTAAATATTGGCTATTTTCTTCATTTCTCCAAGCACAGATATCGTAGTTAATTCTATCAGTTAAATCTTCACCTGTCAAATCCCCCTCTGGCTTGTTAGTGTTATCGATTATTTTACCTGTTTTTAAACAATTTTTATCAACCAAAGCGGCATATTGCTCCAGATCCATAATCACATAAGAAGCTAGTGGATCATCCCTGTCATAAACAACGACTTTATCGCCAGTTTTTTTAATCAAGGAAATAATTTTTTGCAAACTGTCAATCATAAGTTTTAATTTTAGTTACTTATGCGGACTAAAAGCGAAAATCCGATGGAACTTATCTAGTATTTTTCTCCTTAATTGTTTCCAAGATATTTCTTGGTACATCGTTATAGTGTGAGAATTCCATAACATAATTAGCGCGCCCCTGGGACATAGAACGCAAAGAAGTGGAATAACCGAACATTTCAGCTAAAGGCACTTTAGCGCGCACTACTTTAATATTATTGGGACGATCAATCATTTCTTCAATTTGACCACGTTTAGCATTTAAATCACCAATGATATTACCCATGTAATCTTCAGGAGTAGAAACCTCTACTTTCATGATTGGTTCGAGTAAAACAGCCCCAGCTTTTTGACAAGCTTCGCGGAAAGCAAAAATAGCGGCCATTTTAAAGGCAATTTCGGAAGAATCAACTTCATGGTAAGAACCATCAGTTACTGCTACCTTAATGTTAACCATTGGATAACCAGCTACACCACCGGCTAATAAGGCTTCTTTAACACCCTTTTCAATCGCTGGAATATATTCACGTGGAATAACACCACCTTTAACTTCATCCAAAAATTCAAAACCTTTAGCTATATCTTCTTGGGGCATGATACGCAAAGTACAATGACCATATTGTCCGCGACCACCAGATTGTTTAGCATATTTATATTCAGCTTCAGCAACTTTAGTAATAGTCTCACGATAAGAAACTTGGGGATTACCGACGTTAGCCTCAACACCAAATTCACGTCTCATCCGATCAACGATAATATCTAAATGAAGTTCGCCCATACCCGAGATTAAAACTTGATTAGTCTCCTCATCAGTTTCCACACGGAAAGTTGGATCTTCTTCAGCTAAACGCTGTAAAGCTACACCCATCTTTTCTTGGTCAGCCTTAGTCTTTGGTTCAACCGCAATCTTAATAACTGGTTCTGGGAAAACAATATTTTCCAAATGCATTTGGCGAGATTCGTCGCACAAAGTATTACCAGTAGTAGTATTTTTTAAACCAATAACAGCCGCAATATCCCCAGCATAAACTTCTTTAATTTCTTCACGGTGATTAGCGTGCATACGAACTAAACGACCAACGCGTTCTTTATTACCAGTCTTAGCATTAACAATGTAAGAACCAGCTTGTAACACGCCGCTATAAACACGAACGAAACAAAGTTTACCAACAAAAGGATCAGTGGCAATCTTAAAAGCTAAACCAACAAAAGGATCAATGTCATTAGCTGTTACTTTATAAATTTTAGTTTCATCATCCACATCAATACCTTCAATTTCAGGAGTTTCCAGTGGTGATGGTAAATAATCATTAACGGCATCTAAAACTAATTGAACACCAATATTTTGTAAGGCTGTGCCACATAAAACTGGGTAAATTTGATTAGCAATTACACCCTTATGAATAGCAGCCTTAAGTTCAGTTATAGTAATTTCTTCACCACCTAAATATTTTTCCATGGTTGTTTCATCACACTCTACGGCTTTTTCAATCAGTTCAGCACGAAACTCATCAACCTTAGCTTTCATGTTTTCAGGGATTGGTACTTCAGTCAGATGTTCACCGTTAACGCCATCAAACTGAAAAGCTTTTTTTTCTAATAAATCAATCACGCCGGTTAAATCATTTTCGGCTCCGATTGGTAATTGAATAGCTACTGCCTTAGGATTCAAACGATCACGAATAGATTTTAAGCTCATGTAAAAATCAGCACCCATTTTGTCCATCTTGTTAATAAAACAAAGACGTGGCACATGATATTTATCAGCTTGGCGCCAGACAGTTTCAGATTGTGGTTCAACACCAGCTTGACCATCAAACACAGCGACAGCCCCATCTAAAACACGTAAAGAGCGCTCTACTTCAACAGTAAAGTCAACGTGACCAGGAGTATCAATAATATTGATTTTGTGATCTTTCCAGAAACAAGTAGTAGCAGCTGAAGTAATAGTAATACCTCTTTCTTTTTCTTGTTCCATCCAATCCATTTCAGCAGCACCTTCGTGAACTTCTCCGATTTTATGTTTTTTACCAGTGTAAAACAAAACACGCTCGGTAAAAGTTGTTTTTCCAGCATCAATGTGAGCCATGATGCCGATATTTCTAATTTTGTCCAAAGAATAATCTCTAGGCATATGTAATTATATTAAATATTTTTTAAAAGGATTATCTAGAGAAATGAGCAAAAGCTTTATTAGCTTCAGCCATTTTGTGAACAGTATCGCGCTTGCGAACTGCTGCACCTTCACCATTACTAGCATCAAGAATTTCAGCTGCTAATTTTTCAGCCATGGAACGGCCTTTTCTAGCATCAGCTGAAGTGATAATCCAGTTACAACCAAGGTAAAAACGTCTTTCACCGCGAACTTGAAAAGGAACCTGGTAATTAGCGCCACCAACGCGTTTACCGCGGACCTCAACTAATGGAGAGACTTTTTTAATAGCCTTATTAAAAACATGGCGAGGATCTTGCTTAGTTTTATCCTTAATGATTTCAAATGAACCATAAACGATTTTCTGAGCAACACTTTTCTTACCAGATTCCATGACGTAATTAATAAATTTAGTGATATTTTTATCACTATATTTTACATCACCTTCGATATCTCTTTTTGGAGCTTGTTTACCTCTCATAAAATTTTGGATACCTATCACCAGCTATAGCGACTAGTAATCACAAATTAGAAGCAACTCTAATTTTTATAGTTAATTAAGTAATTGATTTATTTAGCAGCTTTTGGTCTTTTAGCACCATAGCGACTTCTACCTTGACGTCTAGCTTCAACACCCGAGGCGTCGTAAACACCACGTACAACTTTGTAACGAACACCTGGAAGATCTTTAGTCTTGCCACCTTTTACTAAAACGATGGAGTGTTCCTGTAAGTTATGTCCCATGCCTGGAATGTAAGTAGTAACTTCCATGCCATTAGACAATCTAACACGAGCAATTTTACGTAAAGCAGAGTTAGGTTTTTTAGGAGTGATAGTAGTAACCTTTAAACAGACGCCTTGTTTAAAAGGAGCGCCTTTAGCGGTTTCTGTCTTCTTACGATGAAGAGTGTCCAAGCCAACATGTAAAGCCAAAGACTTTTTGCGTGCGACTTTAGATGTGCGGCCCTTGCGGACCAATTGGTTCATGGTGGGCATAATTTTCTAAAAATTAATTAAATTTCAAACACTAAAAGGGTCCTGAAACCTCAGGACGTAATTTTTTTATTAAACTGTTAACTAAATTTATCAAAAGTTAAGAGATAAGTCAATAGAAGAAAGATGATAGCTAATAGTTTATCAAGTCCTCTTCTCTACCCAAAAACTGACTTGGGGCTATATATTGACATAATTATTATATTGTGCTATAGTAAAGGCATATAAAAATGTATTTATTTAACAATTTAATATTTACCAAAAAAAATTCAAACGATGAAAAATGTAATGATTATTTCAGTAGCTCTGTTGTTGGCATTCGTTTCTTGTAAAAAAGATGAAATTACCAAAGAAATACCACTTCAAAACGGTATTTACGTTGGCCAATTTAATAATGAGGCCGTGGCTTATGCCGTTAATGACAACCAGGTTAAACCATTGGGATATTCTTTCCCAACGATTAGTACTACAACTGTGAACGAAACCTCATTTACGGCAAACTTTTCCAACAATTATTTACCAAAATCAACGGTTTGTTTTAAAACAGCCATCAAAGAAACCGACTATGAAACCGCTCTCTTAAATTCTGACAAGGAGTTTTGCGGGTTGCATTATGCCCTTAACCAAAATGATATCAGTTATAATGGCGGCCCCTTGGTGTTTGCCATAAAATCATTACCCAATGAAAAGTGGATGATAACAATCACCCGCTTAGGAACTGATTTTGTTTATCAAACTGAAGCGGTCATGAGCTCTAATTCAGATCCGGTTGCTCATAGAGTCTTAACCTTTTCCGTGGTGGATGAAATTAGCCATCATAGTGTCGAAGAATGGACCATGACTTTAAACGCGATCACTAGTTACCAATGGAGTAATCTGTTTTGCGTCTATTATGCCGGAATTTTCCGATTCCAGGTGGAAGTAATCGACAATGGGTTAGAATAAAAAATAAAGACGAAAAAGAAAGGGCTCAGATCAGAAAGATTTGAGCCTTTTTCATTTTCTTAAACTGGCTATTTTTATTAAGTAATAATATTAAACAACCAAACAATCACGGGCCAAATCAAGTTAAAACCAAAGAAAGCAAAGGCAAAAACTAAAATCATACTCAAACGAGTATCCATGTAAAGAAGTTTGTTCTTTAAATGATAAGGTAAAAAACTAGCTAAAATTTTTGAACCATCCAGCGGTGGAATTGGCATTAAATTAAAGATCATTAAGACCAAATTAATTAAAATAACTTGAGCTATTAATTCAGTTAAAGGACTAGCTGGCGAGATAAAACGTAGAAATATAGCAAATAACAGAGCTAAAATTAAATTGCCTAATGGTCCGGCCACTGATACTATAGCGTCGCCCCATTTCTTATCTCGTAAATTATTAGGATTATAAGGCACTGGTTTGGCCCAACCAAATAAAAACGGCGAATGCATAATAACCAAAAAAAACGGAATCAAAACTGACCCAACTAAATCCAAGTGCTTAATTGGATTAAGGCTTAAACGACCAGCATTTTTAGCTGTGGGATCACCTAACTGATTAGCAGCAAAGCCGTGCATATATTCATGAAAAGTAGCAGACATGATCAGAGCAACAATGACAAATAGATACATACAGTAAAATTTATATTAATTATTGATTTATTTTAACACATCTTGATTATTTTTTAAATCTCTGTTAGAATTAGCTTTGAAATATTAGAAATAAATAGCTATCATTGTTTTCGCGGAACCCGTCGTTATTAAACTAGGTGAGCGGGCGTGATAAATAAACAACACATATGGGAAAAACCTGTGATTTGTGCGGACGCGGCTCTAGAAAAGGCGCTACTCGTTCCCACTCTAAAATTAAAACTTTAAAAAGACAAGACATTAATTTGCAAACTAGAAACATCGATGACATGAAAATTAAAGTTTGTACTTCATGTTTAAGAACAGCTGCTAAGGATGTTAAGGTTAAGCTTCCTAAAGCCGAAAGACCATCTTCACTTAAACCAGCTAAATTAAAAAAAGTGGTTAAAGTAGTTGCTTAAATTTTTATACTCTTAGAAACACCTCATTTAATTATGGGGTGTTTTTTTATACAAAAAAAAGAGGATAAGCGAACTTATGTTCACCTATCCTCTTGACTTACTTGCTTACTTATTTTTTAACAGGGCTTTTTATCAACCCCTTAGCTGCGCCTTCGAGCGTTTTTACGAAAATTTTTACTAATGCTTTGATAAGGTGCCACATGAAATTGAAAAAAAATAAGATACAAACTAGCACGCCTTGCCCCAGTTTAATTAAAACTTTTTTCAACCATGGCTGACTATCAATCCATGGACTCCCCCAAGAATTCGCTGGATTTAGTTTAGCCCAACCAGGAACTTTACTAGCACTTACAATACCAGATAAAGGCATACCGATCGCCGCCATAATCATGATTAAGGCGCCAATCATTAAAATCATTGTTATTACATCCATTGTTTAAAAGGTTTTTACAAGATTGTTGAAACTTTTAATTATGCACAATAGAAATAGTGCTAAAGCGAGCAAAATCGCCACCCAATGATAATAATGAAGATTAAAAGCACTTAAAAAAATTACAAAGAAATTTAATAAGGAGCTAATAACAATCAAAGAATAAACCACCCAATTTGTTTTGAAGCCTTTACTCTTGTCAAAGTAACTTATCTTTTTATTGAAGATATAAGTTACTAATAAAAATAAAGAAACTAAAGAAAGAACAAGCAAAGGCCAATCTCTTCTAAAAAATGGCCAAACCATAAATAAAATAAATGGCAAATAACTTGCCAATAACCAATAATACTTTTTCATTTCATTTGTTTTTGTAGTTTTGCAGCTAACATGTAATCTTCTTCGGCAATTGCTTGCCTGATTAACTCTTGTAAACTCGGCGTCTGTTTATCTGCTTCGTTTAATTCAAAGCCGATGACTTTACCGTGACACAAGTTTTCATTGGTATTAAAGAAACCATGGTGTGATTGGGATTGCCACTTGTAACTAACTTGATGTATGAAAGCGATATATCCGCCTTCTACTTTAGTAATCTTAAGTTGCACTGTACCACTTGCCTTCAAACTTGTATTAAAGTCTTCATTCAAAAAGCATTCATTATCCACATCAACCCATAAGGCCCACGGAACAATATAGCGAGTTTCACCAACTATCATGTCGATAACTCTCTTTCGTCTTTCGGATTCAGGTAATTGTGCCATTCTATGATCTATTTTAAGTTATTTAATTGTCAAAAAAACTAATTACATTATATAACAATATCTAACTTTTGTCAATGCTTAAGCTTTTTATTAAGTAATAAATAGGCTAATATTAAAATAATATAGTAAATTATGACTGCTTGCCAAGAGATTTCTAGGTTAAGGCAAGCCTTCGGCCAAGTAGCCAGCCAATTCCCTGTCCCAACCACATAATGCAACATAAAATATGAAGGTGCAAACCACAGAACTTGCAGAGCTGGCCAAATAACAGCTAAACTAGTAGCCAAAAGTAAAGCTGGTAATAACCAAGCAAAAATCCAGACTACTACTAAATTAGCTAAAGGCGCGATGACTGAAAAAGTTCCAAAGTTATAAGCGAAAATAGGCCAAGTCAGCAACTGCGAAGCAACCGTCATAATTAAAATACCTTTCACTTCCCCACGACCAACTATTTTTTCACCTAAGGGGCAAAAATAAATTAAGGCTATCATCGCTAAAAATGATAATTGAAAACCTAAATCATCACGCAATAGAAAAGGATTAAATAATAACATCAAAGACGCTGCAAAAACTAATAATCTGCCGCCAGCGTCACGCCGGCCATTACGTTCTCCCCATAAAACTAAAGTACTCATGACAGCCGAACGTAAAGCTGAAGCTTGCAGCCCAGTTAAAATAGTATATAACCATAAAAAAATTATTACTGGCCAAAAAGAACGGCGACGACTCACACCCAGCGCTAATAAAAAATCAAAAGCTAAAACTGATAATAATGTTAAATGGGATCCAGAAATAGCAATGATATGACTCAAGCCACAGCAAGAAAAAGAAGCCTTCTCTTCCTTATTTAAAGTGCCCTTATAACCAAGAAGTAAAGCAGTGCCGAGTCCTGCTTCTGGCTCCGGAATAGCACGATTAATAGTATCATACGCTCGTGCTTTTATTCGTAACAAAAATGAATATAAATTATTAACCGTACCAATATTTTTTACTTTCGGAAAAGACATGGTGGAATAAATTCCATAACGAGCTAAATATCTATCATAACGAAACTCGGAAAAATTTTGTGGTGATTCTAAATTACCACTTATTTCTAATTGAGTGCCATATTTATATTCAGGATATTTTGGCAAAACAACTAAAACTAAACCGGATACTTTTTGATTATTTAAATAATATGCTTTAAATGATAAGCGCTGCGAATTTCCCCCTGGATCAATTTCTTCAATTACTTGCCCGCGTAAAATTACTTTATTTCCATTATATTTTATTAAACTTTCGACTTGCAAATTAATTTGATAAACCTCATAGCGCCACATAGCTAAACTAGCAAATAAAATAAAAATTATTATTAATTTAAAATAACGACGACGTTTGATCAACATTAAAAAAGGCAGACTTAAAAACCAAGGCGATAATTGCCAGGAAGCTAAAGCAAAACCACTGATCAGTCCTAAGTTGGCGAATAAAAAAAGTGAAGCTAACATATAACTTCACTTTAACAAATAAGTAATGAATTTTTCTTAAAGTTTTTCTTGACCCTTTTTAAAACGTAAATAATCTTCCATAAAAGGTTTGAGCTCACCATCAAAAACTGCCGATACGTCAGAAGTTTCATGCTCGGTCCGATGATCCTTAACCATTTGATAAGGTTGTAAAACATAAGAACGAATTTGTCTGCCCCACGCCGCCATCTGCACCACTCCTTTAATCTTTTGGACTTCGCCAGCTCGTTCAGCTAAAGCTAATTGATATAATTTAGCTGACAAAATACGCATGGCTATTTCCCTGTTCTGATGTTGTGAACGCTCAGTCTGACACGTTACGACAGTTCCGGTGGGAAGATGGGTAATTCTAATAGCTGATTCGGTCTTATTAACATTCTGACCACCAGGACCACTGGAGCGATAAACGTCCACTCGTAAATCTTCATCTTTAATTTCTACCCCCTCACCTTCTGGTAATTCTGGGATTACTTCTACTAATGCAAATGATGTTTGACGTAAACTCTCACCATCAAAAGGAGAAATACGCACTAAGCGATGAACACCGTTTTCACTTTGTAAGAAGCCATAGGCAAAAGCACCGGATATGCGCATTAAGACACTTTTAATACCAGCTTCATTGGCGATGGTGCGCTCCAATACTTCCACTTGCCAACCTTGCTTTTCAAAAAAACGTAAATACATACGCTCCAACATTTGCGTAAAATCTTGAGCATCGACACCGCCGGTTCCTGAATGAATTGATAAAATAGCCGGACCATTATCATATTCACCAGACAACAAAGAGTAAAATTCCAAATCTTTAAATTCAACTTGCAGTTCAGTAATTTTAGTTTCTAGTTCAGTAATTAGTTCAGCTTCTTTTTCTTGTTCAGCCAAAGATAGAAAACCTTTAGTTTCTTCTAAATCATTTCTCATCTTATCAAAAGGCGCTATCACATTTACCAAGCGTTCTGTTTCTTGACAAACTATCACAGCCTTTTCTCGGTCATTCCAAAAATCGGGCTCAGCTTGCTGCTTGCGATATTTCTCAATCAAAGCTCTCTTGCTAATCAAATCTAAAACGCTCTCCAATTCTTGGAGTTTTGTTTCCAGTTCTTCAATTATTTTTTGAGGGTTGTCCATAACAAAATTATTATAACATTGTTTGATTATAAATAAAAAGTATAAAAAAGGGAGCTCCATCTTGTGATAGAGCTCCATATTTCAAATAATAACCTTTACTTGCTAAAGGAAATTTTAATGGATTTAAAGAATCCAAAAATGCTACTAATAACTGACCTGACGACATACCCACAGGTAAGCCCAAAGACGGAAGGTAAAGTTTTAATTAAACCAAGTTTAGTAAAGGCCACTAAACTGTTTTGATACTTTTTTGTTAATAATTGTTCTGATTTTGGAAAAAAAAGAGCATCATCATTAAAAAGCATACTTAAAAATTCAGTACCAGCACCTAGAATTACATAAACAGTTAGCCAGGTTGCGATACCAAAGACTGTTGATGAAAATGGGCCAGGAAATTCATTGGGAATATTGCAAATAGGAGAAATGAAAGCACAACCGACCATAGTACCTAAAGCAACTAAGGTAGCAACTACGGTAACTAAATAAACATGAAGTCTCGCTTCATACTTAAACTGTGTTTCATCACGTAATCCTCTGGGCTCCTTGCCAACTATAGCTTCTTGATTGTAGCAATAAGCTGATAAAGCAATAACGAGCGGAAACAGTAAAATATTCCACCAAGCAGAAACTAAAAATGGTAATTCCACCTTTAACCATTTCAGATGCAAAGCATCCATGTTGGTTTCAACTGGCAAAGAATTACCAAGCGCTAACAAATAAACTACATACACCACGGTCACTATAACAGTAACCACAACCGACAATTTCATTCCATTTTTCATGATTTTTTGTTTTTAAAGGTCTACTCTTTTTGATCCTGATTTTCAACCGTTACTCAGTAATATAAACATGATATCATAATATACTAATTATGTCAATAAACACAAAAAATCCCCCATAAACGAAGGATTATTTGATATATTTTTGCAAAATTGTTGTTTAACGCTTGGACCATTGAGGAGCTTTTCTAGCACCTTTAAGACCTGGTTTCTTTCTTTCTTTAGCTCTAGGATCACGAGTTAAGAAGCCATTTACTTTCAAAGCTTCACGTGATTCTGGATCAAGGGCTAACATCACACGAGCAACGCCATGTCTCATTGCTTCAACTTGGCCGATAGTTCCGCCGCCTTTAACAATAATTGAGATATTAACATCACGAGTATGACCAGTAGCCTTCATAGGCTGAGTAATAACTGAAGCTAAATCAGCACCAACATATTTAGTAGCTTTGACACCATTAACCATCACTGCTCCTTTAGCACCTTCAGTATAAAGGCGAACTTGAGCAACGGAAGTCTTACGGCGACCAATAGCTTTAAGATATTTGCCGGTAAATTCAACACTTTCAGCTTTATCAGTTTTTTCAACTTTTTCAGCCTCTGGTTTGATTTCCTTTTCTTTTACGGTTTTTTTCTCGGACATAAAATTTATTGAATTATTCAAATTACTTCACGTTTAAACGTTTCATCATATCGTTTCTAAGCCTGTTAGGTGGTAACATTTGCTTAACAGCACGATGTAAAACTTCAGCTGGATTATTAGAGAAGACTTCCGACATTTTTCTAGTCTTCAAACCACCAACATAACCTGTGAAAGAAAAATAATTTTTCTGTTCAAACTTGCGGCCAGTGAATTTCACTTTTTCAATATTAGAAACTTCTACAATATCGCCCAAATCTAAATGCGGCTGATATTCTGGCTTAGTTTTGCCACGAAGAATCATAGCAATAGCACTAGCCATACGGCCGATAGACTGATCGGTAGCATCTATCTTAATCAATTTTCTTTCGATGTTTTTCATAAATCAAACTAATTATTTAACTAAACCAATTCAATTTGAACCATTTCCGCACCATCGCCCTGACGATTACCTAACTTAATAGTTCTAGTGTAACCACCATTGCGCTCTTTGTAGCGGACGCCCAATACTTCCATTGCCTTTAAAACGGCATTCTTTTGTAATAAGACTTCTAATAAGGAACGACGAGCGTTTAAGTCACCAACTTTAGAAGTAGTGATTAATTTCTCAACTAAAGGACGAACAGCCTGGGCTTTAGCCTTAGTTGTTTGAACCTTTTCGTAAAGAATAATGCTGGACGCTAAATTGCGTAACATTAACTCACGTGGACCCTTTTTTCTGTCTAAAATTTTATTTTTATTTCTGTGTCTCATATGAATCGTCTAATTCTTTATATTATTTTTTTGCTTTTTTTCTTAGCTGGTTTCGGCGTTTCTACAATCTCTTCGACTTCTTCAGCTGCTGCTACTTCTTCAACTACTTCTTCCGCCGGGGCAGGCTCAGAAATGTTGTTTGATAGTAAAGCTGAGAATTGATCAACCAAAATCTTAACTGATTGCTCAAAAGCATCTTGTAAAGTAATAGTTCCATCGGTCTTAACATTTAAAACTAATTTATCCCAGTTAGTCATTTTACCAACACGGGTATTTTCCACGTCGATACTAACATTTAAAATTGGAGAGAAAATAGAATCAATTTCGATGTAACCGATTTCATTATCGCGTTTGCCACTTTCTGACATTTTGTAACCGCGACCTTCTTTAACACATATTTCCATTTCCAAAGAAGCATTATTATCAGTAATGGTAGCAAATAACAATTCTGGATTACTGATTTCAACATCACTGTTTTTATCAATATTAGCAGCTGTTACTTGTCCAGCACCTTTAGCTTTAAGAGTAAGGGTAACTTCTTCTTCGGTATACATCTTAACGCGTAACTGTTTCAAATTTAAAATTACTTCCAACATATCTTCTTTTACGCCTGGCAAAGCCATGAATTCATGACTCACACCTTTGATTTTAACACCGATAACGGCTGCTCCAGGTAAAGAGGATAATAAAACACGACGCAAAGAATTGCCTAATGTCATTCCATAACCTGGGTATAAAGGCTCCACGATAATCTGACCTTCGTTAGGAGTGTTACCCGCTTTAAAGTCTATTTTTTTAGGTAAAGCGATGTTTTGCATATTAGCGTATTGCCGCGTTGTTGCCGATTAAATAGTCGGCTAAAGAACATGCGGCGAATAAATTATTTGGAATAATATTCGATAATCATTTGAACATTAAAGTTCTGTGGTAAATCTTTATCGTTTGGTTCGTGTAAAACTTTAGCTACCTTATCAACGATATTTAACCAACTTGGTAATTCAACATTTTTCTTTTCAAAAACAGTTCTGAAATATCTGTTATTAGCACTTTGCTTTTTAACAGCAACCACATCACCAGTTTTAACTACGTATGAAGGTATATCAACTTTCTTACCGTTAACTGTAATATGTCCGTGATTAACAACTTGACGAGCTTGAGAACGTGAATCTGCGAAAGATAGACGATAAATAACATTGTCTAAACGCATTTCTAAAGATTGTAAGAAATTCTTACCAGCATCACCAGTTCTAGCTTGAGCTTTTTCAAAAGTTAAGCGGAATTGTTTTTCCAACATGTTGTAGAATTTCTTAGCCTTTTGTTTTTCAGCTAATTGCAAACCGAAGTCAGAAAGACGCTTGCGAGGACCCTTTGGACCATGAAAACCAGGCACAAAGTTACGCTTTACCATACCGCATTTAGCAGTCATACAGCGTTCACCTTTTAACATCAATTTTTCGCCTACACGACGACATTGTTTGCATTTAGGTTCTAAATTTTTTCCCATATGTATTCTTTACTTAAATTAATTAAACGCGTCTTGGTTTTTTAGGACGGCAACCATTATGAGGAACTGGGGTTGTGTCTTTGATTGAAGTCACATTTAAACCGTTAGCGTTTAAAGCACGAATAGCACCTTCACGACCAGTACCTACACCGGACACGAAAACACTTACTTCTTCCAAGCCGTATTCTTCTTTAGCCTTTTGACAAGCAATTTTGGTAATAATCTGGGAAGCATAAGGAGTTGCCTTCTTAGCCCCTTTAAAACCAGCCATGCCAGCACTAGCCCAAGAAATAACATCACCGTTTAAATCGGTTAAGGAAATCATGGTGTTATTATAAGTAGCGTTAATATAAGCGCGACCGATTTTAACCACCTTATCACCTTTTTTCTTTCTTTTCTTAACTAATTTTTTCTTAGCACGAGCTTGTTTATTTTTTTCCAATTTTTGCTTGATTTCTTCAGGCAAATCTTCATCAACAGTATCCATGGAAAAGCCTCTAGCTAATTCTTCTCTGTCTTCTTTATCAAGATCAGTTTGAATTTCAATAGACTCTAAAGCCGGAGCCTCAGATTCTAAGGCTGGAGCCTCAGCTGGAATATTTTCTGCTGCTAATTGTTTCTTTTCGTCAGACATAGTTTATAAAATTAGATCATTTTATCAATAAGTTTCCAGAATCATTATTAGGTCTTTAAACCTGATTTAGCTTTACCGCTACCAGCAGTTAAACGCTTATTACCACGAACGGTGCGGCTATTAGTTTTAGTACGTTGACCTCGTAAAGGTAAATGCTTAGTGTGGCGAGTACCTCTATAACAATTAATTTCTTTTAAGCGCTTGATATTACTTTGAACTTCACGTCTTAAATCACCTTCAACTGTATTCTTTTTTTCTACGATTTCACGGATAGCATTAATTTCGGATTCTTGTAAATCCTTTAAACGTGTTTCCGTGTTGACGTTAGCTTCAGCTAAAATCTTACGAGAACGAGTATTACCAATACCGAAAATATAGGTTAAGGCAATATCTGCTTTTTTTTCAACTGGAAGATTAACTCCTGCGATTCTAATAGCCATAATTTTTTAAGCTTAGCCAAGGGTAGTTATTTTAGATAACCGCCCGACTAGCTTCTTATTTATCCTTGTCTTTGTTTATGTTTAGGGTTTTTGCAAATAACGTGAACTCGGCCTTCACGACGGATAACCTTACAGTCTTTGCAAATTGCTTTAGCACTAGCTCTTACTTTCATAATCTTTGTTCTAGTTTATAAAATCTTGGGTGTACAGAAGCCGGGGAGCTTCTTTTATATTACATACGGTACACGATTCTTCCCTTGCTTAGATCGTAGGGGCTAATCTGGACCTTAACGCGATCACCAGGCAAAAGTCGAATTTTATTCATTCTCATTTTACCGGACAGATGGGCTAAAATTTCATGACCGTTTTCCAAAACAACTTTAAAAGTAGCGGCGGGCATAAGTTCTTCTACTTCGCCTTGAATTTCGATGAAGTCTTTAGCATTCATCGTTACGCTCTCACTGCTAGTTTTATCTTTATTATTTCTTTTTGACATTAACACAAAAAAAATTTGATACGGACAATCAAGTCTTATCAATTTTTGTAAAAATATTAATTTTTTTATTTTGACATCTTGATATGGAATTATTATAGATAGAAGTTCACCACTTGTCAATAGACTAAATCCACTAATTAAGCCTTTAACTTAAAATGGCCTTAATACGTCTAACACCAGAACTAGAAGATTCTTCTTTAGTAATAGAAAAAACGCCTAATTCTCCAGTATTTTTAACATGGGGGCCACCACAAATCTCTCGAGAAAAACTACTAGCCGTATAAACTTTTACTTTTTCACCATATTTAGAATCAAAAACGCCCATAGCTCCAGTATTTTTAGCTTCTTCTAGAGAAATTTCTTCACATTTAACCTCCATTTTGGCCTTTATAGCCTCATTAACTAAACGTTCGGTCTCCTTGATTTGTTCCGTGGTCATTTTTTCAGGATGAGAAAAATCGAAACGCAAACGCTCAGCGGTAATATTACTTCCCTTTTGACTCACGTGATCACCAAGTACTTTTCTTAAGGCTGCTAAAAGTAGGTGAGCGGCTGTATGTAATTTAGTTGTAGCTTCACTGCTATCAGCCAAACCACCCTTAAATTTACCAGCGGAAGCTGTTCGAGATAATTCTTGATGTTTAGCAAGTTCTGTCTTAAAACCTTCGATATCAACTGTTTTATTCCTTTCCTTGGCTAGCTCTTCAGTAATCTCTACTGGAAAACCATAACTTTGATATAAATTAAAAGCGGAGGCACCGTCAATATTGCCAATAATTTTATTAAATTCTTTCAAACCATTTTCTAAAGTCCGATTAAACTTCTCTTCTTCTTTATCAAAATTTTCTTCAATAAAAGTATGGTTGCGTCCTAATTCAGGATAAGTATCTTGATAATCAGTAATCACCACGTTAGCTACCTCTTTAGTCCACATTTCTTTAGTAATACCTAACTGACGGCCATAGCGAATAGCCCGACGAAGTAAACGACGAACGATATAGCCCTGATCAGTATTAGATGGTGCCACACCTTTATCATCACCCACAATAAAAGTGGCTGATTTAATATGATCAGCTACTACTTCAAAAGCTCTGATATCATCTAAATATTTCTGGCTGGACAATTCTTCAATTTTAGCAATAATTCTGGTAAATAAATCCGTCTTAAAAATACTATTTTGATTCTCACAAACCATTAAAATTCTTTCCAATCCACCACCAAAATCAACATTCTTGTTAGCTAATTCTTTCCAGCCGTCAGCGGCCTTTTGGTATTGCATAAAAACTGAATTACCAATTTCCAAAAACTTACCGCAATCACAATTAGGATGACAGTATTTACCGTAAGCTAAATTATGTTCCTTACCAGTATCATAAAAAGTTTCACTATCTGGCCCACCTAATTCACCAATCGCCTCGCCTCTCTTCCACCAATTCTTATCACGATAAGCAAAAATTCTTTGCTGAGAAAAATCACAAGCTTCACCAGAACCGAGCTCTCCTATGCCGGTAGTAGTTGGGCCTTCTTCACTAGACACGCCGTATTTAGTAAAAATATCTTTTAAAATATTAATAGCTTCTTCGTCTTTAGCGATTTGACCGTCAGCACTGCCAGCATAAACACTTTGATAAATTTTAGCCGGATCCATTTTTAATTCAGTAACTAAAAATTCAAACCACCATTCCAGTTGTTCTTTTTTAAAATAATCACCTAATGACCAATTACCCAACATTTCAAAAAAAGTATTATGACGAGAATCACCCACCTCATCAATATCTTCAGTTCTAAATGATTTTTGACTATCAACCAAACGAATACCGGCTGGATGAGTTTCACCTAATAAATACGGTACTAATGGGGACATTCCCGAATTAGTAAAAAGCAAAGTGGGATCATTTTCAGGAATTAAAGAAGCTGAAGAAATAATGGCGTGACCTTTACTCTTAAAAAAATCTAAATATTTTTGACGTAATTCATTAGCTGTCATATATGTAATTTATTTTATGATATTTACTTCGGGCTCAATTTTTATAGCAAATTTTTTGCTTATTGCCAACTGCACACGAGCCACGTGATTTAAAACTTGTCTAGCTGTGGCACCACCATGATTAACTAAAATCAAGGCTTGTTTCTCATACATCGAAACTGGACCAAATTTTTTACCTTTAAAACCAGCTTGCTCAATTAACCAACCAGCTGGAATCTTAACTTTGTTACCGGCTGAAAAACTCTTAATATCTGGGAATTGTTTTTGTAACTTTTTAAACTGGGTCACTGAAATTTCAGGATTCTTAAAAAATGAACCGGCGTTGGCCAAAATAACTGGATTAGGTAATTTAGAGTTCCTAATACTTTCAATAATTTTAACAACCTGCATTAGAGTTGGAGTGTGAATACCTTGATCTAACAACTTAGCTCTAATATCACCGTAGTCTAATTTAAATTTGGCTTTCTTAAATAATTTAACAGTTACTTCATCAATAAAATAACGGCCTCGGAGTTGATGTTTAAAAATACTATCACGATAACCAAACTGACAATCTTCTAATTTAAAGATTTTTTCTTGGCCAGTTTTAAGGTCGATAGCTGTTAAAGAATAGAAAACATCTTTCAGTTCGACGCCATAAGCGCCAATATTTTGCACTGGAGCAGCGCCCACAGTACCAGGCACCAAATAAAGATTTTCTAGACCATATAAATTACGGCTTGCAGCCTCGTGAACATATTTAGTCCATAACTCACCTGATTTAGCTGATAACCAAGCAAAACTTTTAGTTTCTCGGACAATACCTATACCTTTAATTTCATTCTTTAACACCAAACCTTTAATTTTAGAGACAATTAAGACATTAGAACCGCCACCCAGCACAAAAATATCTTTTTTATTCTGTTTAGCCCAGGTAACGGCCGCTAATAATTCTTCTTTAGTCTTAATAATGCTAAAAAATTCGGCCACCGCACCGATTTTTAAAGTGGTATATTGAGCTAGCGGAATATTCTTCTTAATTTCTAACATAAGCCTATTATACTATGAATTATTGGAAAAAGTCTAGACAAATGAGTTAATCAAAACAGACCAAAAAATTATTGTTTTTAATCAGTTTTTATGATATTTTAAAATATATGACCTTAAAACAAACTCAAAAAATAATTTTAGCCTCTACTTCACCGCGTCGCCAAGAATTATTTGAAAAATTAAGATTACCTTTTACTATTGAAGCTTCTGACTATGAAGAGGATATGACTTTGAAAATGCCTCCTCAAAAACTAGCTAGAGTATTATCAGCTGGTAAAGCTGAGGCGGTAGCTAAAAAACATCAAAGCGGCATTGTTATTGGAGCTGACACTTTCGTGGTCTTTAATGATCATTTATTAGGAAAACCAAAAAGTAAAGATGAAGCCAAGAAGATGTTACAAAAATTAAGCGGTAAGCGCGTGGACATTTTAACCGGTCTCACTATTATTGATATTAAAGCAAAGAAGAAAATTTGTTTAACAGATACAGTTGGTGTCTTTATTAAAAAATTAAGCGAAGAAGAAATTAATAATTATATTGCCTCCGGTGAACCGATGGATAAAGCCGGGGCTTTTGCTATTCAAGGCTTAGGTGCTGTAATCATTAAAAGAATAGAAGGTGACTTTATGTGTGCCATGGGGTTACCATTATTTGTTCTAGCTAAAGAATTAAAAAAACTTGGTATAAAAATTATTTAAACTAAAAATATTTCCGAACAAGAAATCTTTTTTTATTTGACAAATATAGCTAAAGGACTAAAATAACAAGTTAAAACTATAGTACCTAAACAATTTAAAAAACTATAAATCATGGCTGAACTAGAAAAAGTAATTGAAAAATACAATCATGTCTTAGCTTTCAATCAAAAAGCTTTGGAGGTTGCTAGTCAATATGAAAAAGTCTCAAAAAAAATAAAAACTACAGGACGCTATCATCAAGATTACTTATTAGCCTCAGAACTATTTCAGCTTAATGCTAAAATAAATTACAATCATGAGAATAAAGGAATAGTCTTTGATAAAGCTGAAATCTATTACGATCTAGAAACTTATCCGGAATTATACTACCTGGGCTTCTCCTTGATTTTATTATTAAAAAGTAAAGGTCTGAGCTATCATCTGAAAATTGCCTCTACTCAAATAGATCAATTTAGTTTCGCTCCCGTCATTATTAACAGGCATATAATGATTATAGCTCAAGAAGGTGATGAGATGAGAAACGGTATTATTATTAGATTCTCATCCCGACAAGATATTACAAACATAACCAATTTTTGTAATAGAACCATTGATGATTTTAACAAAGCTCTTAATAAGCAAAACAGGCTAGCCAAGCATCCCAATCTCTAAAAATAAAACAGGCCCACCATGGACCTGTTTTTTAATATCTTATTTTATTTTATTTCAAGAAATCATTAACCTCTTCAATAGAATGAGCCTTAATCTGTTCACCGCTAGTCATATCCTTTAATGAGAAATAACCGCCAGCGATTTCGTCTTCTCCTAAAATAATAACCATTTTTACTCCCAAGCGATTAGCTAGAGTTAATTTCTTTTTAAACTTCTCGGGACCATAAGCAGTTAAAACTGAAAAACCAGACTGACGAAGATTATTAGCTAAGGCTGAAGCGGCTTTAATATTTTCACTAACTAAAAAAATATCAGCACTAGTAGCTTGTTTAGTGGCAATTAAATCAGCTTCCTGCAATTGAAAAAATAAACGAGATAAACCAATGGAGACACCAACGCCAGGCAACTTTCTATCACTGTAATAACCAGCTAAATCTTCATATCTGCCACCAGAGCAAACCGAACCGATTTGCGGATAATCATTCAACACTGTTTCGTAAACTGTACCGGTATAATAATCCAAGCCACGAGCAATGGCTAAATCAACTTTATAATTTTTATCAGGTATACCAAAATCTTTTAAGTAACTAACTACTTCGGTCATTTCTTTAAGGCCCTCATTAAAAATTTCATTCTTAATATTTAGTTTAACCAAAGAATTTAAAACGTCATTTTCAATAGTTACAAAATCTAAAATTTTATCAGCTAATTGTTTAGCTACACCAATTTCCACTAGAACTTCAATAACATTATCACGGCCAATCTTATCTAACTTATCCACTAAGCGTAAAACATCAGTAGCTTTGCCGCTTAAACCTAGCTCAGCAAAAAAGCCGCTTAGTAATTTACGATTATTTAAGCGCACGGTAAAGTCACCGAAATTTAAGGTCGAAAAAACACTAGAAATAATACTAACTATTTCCGCGTCATTAATTAATGATAATTCGCCTTCTCCCACGATATCAATATCAGCTTGATAAAATTCCCTGAAACGTCCACGTTGCGGTCGCTCACCCCTGTAAACTTTGGAGATACAATATCTGCGAAATGGAAAAACTAAATTATTATAATGTTCACTAACATATCGTGCTAGCGGTATGGTTAAATCAAAACGCAAGGCTAATTTTTCATCGCCTTTTTCTAAGCAGTAAATTTGTTTTTCCGTTTCCCCGCCCGCCTTAGCCAAAATTACTTCTTGACGCTCCAAAACCGGAGTATCTAGCGGCACAAAGCCATATGATTCATAAACACCTCGAATTGTGTCTAAGATATCATTAAAAGCTAATTGCTCGGCTGGTAAATATTCATTAAAACCAGGCAGAGTCTTGGTAGAAATTTTGTCTTTCATATACTGGAATTAAAGCAAAAATAGGGCTAAATGTCAAAAAAATAAAAAGGGCCTTAGAATACTTTGTGTAAACTAAGGCCCTCAGGCGCAAAACGATTATTTGAATTATTCAAACATCGCTAGGAAGTCTTTGACTTGTCCAAAGAAAAGTGAAATGTCATCCTTGAATTTTTTAACTTGTTCTAGGCCAACATAGCATGAAGAAGGAAATCTGATGCAACTTTTAAGCTTAGTTTGTTCTTCCAGGTGTTCAACTAACGCCGGCAGTAATGAACCTTTCTCAAGCATAATTTGAGAAGCATTGATAGCTTTTCGATTCTCGCTTTTTTCTTCTTCTGTTTCCTCATTCTCGTCTAAATCACTAATAGCCTTCTCCGCAGCATAAAATATTTTTTGATAATATTCTATCCACCAGTCAAGATCAGCCTCAATAATAAAGAAATTCTCACCATTAGCATCGACCACATCGGTTTTTAACAATCGACATGCCTGATCGTAGATAGTCTTGCAATACGCATAATTAAAGGCGGTCATACTGCCGGAATTTTGTACCAACACTTGTCTCATTTTCAAGTCCATAATTACATGATTTTTTGGTTAAATATTTTCCTCAACTTCAATTTTATTTAGGAAAACCTTCATCGAAATCTCTTATTTCGTCTTCAATCCTGGAATTTATTTTCCAATAATATTCAGAAGGCTTTTCTATAAATACTGATAAAGCGTTGTAGTCTTTGATGTCAACTTTTTTAGCTTCTTCTAAAAACATAGAACCATTTGAAGTTATCCCGTGATAATGAATAGAGTTTTCATCATTCGCGAGCGATTCACAGACTTCATTGAATAGTGCTCGTAATGCTGGCTCGGCCTCAGAAAAATATTTGTTTTCCCAGAGCCATTTGGCATTTTTAATTAAATCTTTAAAATCTGATAGAACTCCCGAAACACTAATCACTCCATTTTTTCCGATATGCCCAAACATTTTATCATTACTATCAAATTTTCTGTTTTCTTTGTTTGAATAAAAAGTAAGTAATTTAATAAAATTGTCTTTCGACATAAACAACAAGGCGCTTTCGATAAAAGAACTAAAAAAACCAAACAAACATAAAGCCTCAGCTTTTACTGAAATTGTTATTTTTTCCATTTTTATATCCTCCTTTAGAATTAAATTGTTAATGTAACAAAAAATTATACAACAAGATATACTTTTTGTCAAGAGCGCTAATTATTTACAAATCATAATAAACCGACTAATATTTAACCATTCCTAACGTTTGGAATTATAAGGTAAAGAACCATACCTTGAATGGCAAGTAGCTAAACAAAATCCGGTTGTCTGTTAACGGCTAACAGACTAGTCCCGTATAGTGCTGGGACAATAAAATGGTACTTTAACATTATGTTATCAATTATTTTAATGCTGTCGGCCAAAATTATTGTTATTACAATCATTTTGGCTATCGTGATTTTTTCACCATTTTTTGTTTGGATAAGAAAACATAAAAAAAAGGTGAAAGAACCAGAACCAGAAAAAGAATCTCCGCCGCCTGGACTTGGCGACTATAAACAAGATCGCTGGGAAGAAAATCTTTATCAAAGTTTAATGAACCCCAAAATTCAAATTCGTGAGATTCGCGTTTTTAACGACAGAACTGAAGATAAAGATAAATTAGTCTTTGCCTCATCTCTATCTTTTAATTTTAACGCTACTGACAAAACGATTTTGATGGCCTTGATACCAGAACTAACAGAACTGTCGGTTCGAAATAGCCACGAGTTAATACTATCAAAATCACCAGCGGCCAATTTTGCTCATTTAAAAAATGATATACTGACATACTTATTTACTTATTTAAATCGTAAATATGATTGGATGAATAAAAAGATGACAGTATCTCTCTATTACATTCATTCTAGACAAGATCTAAATTGCCATTTACCCGTGGAAACTATAAGTCATGTTAGGTTAGGCGTCTTAATTGATAATATTCCAGGTCTTATTAGTCCTTTAGCTGCCGATAGAATGAAGCGATCAGGTGGCTATCAATTTGATATCAACAAAGAAGCTTCAGCTAAATGGGACGAATTACTCCCCAAAATCCAAGAAGTCTTCCGCCAATATTTCACTGGCGGAGTAGAATTTATTGGACCAAACTAAAACTCTTTCAAAAAAAGCGTCAGAACAAATCTGGTGCTTTTCTTTTATTTAACATCTCCCAACTGTTGCAACTTAAGTAATCTCGCGTAGACACCTTTCTGTTTGGCCAGTTCAGCGTGAGACCCCTCTTCCACCATCTGACCGTTTTCTAGCACAATGATTTTATCAGCTTTTGCAATTGTACTTAATCTATGGGCAATCACGATTAAAGTTCGGTCATGACTAATTTTATCCATCGCATCCTGAATTAAATGTTCACTTTCACTATCTAAATTAGAAGTGGCCTCGTCAAAAATTAAAATTTTAGGATTAGCCAAAATAGCCCGAGCAATACCGACACGTTGACGCTGGCCACCTGATAATTTGATGCCGCGTTCACCGACTAAAGTATCATAACCTTTTTCTAATTTAATTATAAAATCATGGGCATTAGCAATTTTAGCGGCTGCTTCAATTTCTTGGAGCGTAGCATTTGGCTTAGCATAAGCAATATTATCACGAACGGATAAATCAAATATTTCCACCTCTTGAGGCACAATCGCTAAAAACTTTCTAAAACCATGTAAATTATAATCACGTAAATCAACACCATCTATTAACACGGCGCCAACTTGTGGGTCGTAATGGCGATATATTAATCTAGCCACGGTTGTTTTACCGCCACCCGATGGACCAATTAGAGCTACCATTGAACCAACTTCAACTTTAAAACTTACTTTAGACAAAGCTGATTTGGAATTTTCGCCATAATTAAAACTAACATTTTTAAATTCTACTTCTCCTTTAATATCCAATGGAATAAAAGCATCTTCTTTTTCTTTGATATCACTTTCAGTGGCTAATAAGTTTATTAAACGGCGCACCCCTTCTTTTCCTTCTTCCATGCGATCATAAAAACGAGATAGGCGATGTAAAGAATTATAAGAACTGGTGGACATCGAAAAAGCAAAAATTAAAGTACCAATACTAATTTGTTGGTTGTAAACTAAATACACGCCAAAGAGCAATATAAAACTATTACCAAAATCAGAAATAATATTACGACTTAGATTGGAGCGCATAATCTTAACCCACTGCCACAATTCATTCTTTTTAATAACTGCTTTAATCTTCTCGAAGCCTCCTAATTCATTTTCCTCCTGAGAAAAAGACTGTACAGCATTAATGTTAATAATGCTTTGAGTCATTTTGCCCGAAGCTTCTTCATAACTCTTATACGTTGCTTTACGAACCGGATACATTTTTTTATTAGTCGAATAAGCTAAATAAATAAAAAATGAAGAGAAAAATAAAAGAGAACTCCCTAAGCGCCAATCTGACCAAAATAGAACTACTAAAGAAAAAATTAAGGAAATAATAGTCGGAGTTAATTCCCAGCCCATATTACCGACTAAATTAGAAATCTTATCAATCCCTCTTTCAATTTTTACTACTTTATTACCGGTATTTTCTTTTTCGTGATAGCCCAGCGGTAAATAAATTAATTTACTTTGGGCGGAGATGGCTAAATAATATTCTAAATTAATAAGTAACTTAAATAATCTAGTGTCGATAAAGTATTGAACAAAAGAACGAATCTGATCACTTAAAAAATAAAAACCAACTAAAGTACTCATAATTAAAATATCTTCTGGACGAAAGTTGGTCAGTCTATCAATCAATAATTTAACAAGATATGGTTTAATGATATCTAAAATAGCGGCTACAATAATAACGCTAAAAATCGCCTTAATCAATTTATGACTAGGACTTAAAATTTTCCATAATTTTAACCAAAAACCCTTAAAGGGCAAGTTGATCTTTGGTTCATCTTTTTTTTCGCTTTCCATATAATTTTCCAAAATAATAAAAGTCAGGCCGCAGCCTCCTCTAACAATAGAATACGGGATTTAAGCCTTTTTGTTACTTGGTAATTAAATTTTCTCCAATTCTAAAAATATCACCAGCCCCCATTAATAATAATAAGTCCTTTTTTTTCAAGCTTTTTTCAAGATAAGTTTGTACGTTAGACAAATCTTTTTGATAAACAACGGTTTGTTTCCAGCCTTGTTTCTTATTCCAATCGGTAATAGCCGCGATGAGTTCTGGGCTCGATACTCCGCCCTGCTCTTCGCGGGCCGAACCATAAATATCAATCACAATCAATTTATTGGCGTCTTTAAAACTTTGCTTAAAGTCATTAAATAAAGCCTTAGTTCTGGTAAAGGTATGGGGATGAAAAACAGCTATAATCTTTTTGTCGGTATGAGCTTCTTTAAAGGCGGCTAAAGTAGCTTTAATTTCAGTGGGATGATGAGCGTAATCATCATAAATAGGTACCCCTTTATAACTTCCCAAAAACTGAGCCCGACGAGTAGTGCCCATAAAAGTGGCTAAATGTTTTTTAATAATCGGCATTTCTAAACCTAAAGCATAAGCCGCCGCCATCACAGCTAGGGCATTATAAACATTATGGCGGCCAATCATTTTAATTTTAAATTCTCCTAACTCATTAACTTCAAAATATTGCCAGCCATCTTGAAAACGATGATTATAAGCCATGAAGCGAATTTGATCTTTTTTCTTAAGATACTCTGCCTTATTTTTAACCAGATCATAATTTAATAACCAGCCTTTATTTTGAGAATATAATTTTCTAGTCTGTTCATCATGATGATTAGCTACTAAAAAACCATCGGAAGGAATCTTGGCGACGAAATCGGCAAAAACTTGATAATAAGCAGCTTTAGTCTTAAAAAAATCTGGATGATCATAATCAACATTATTTAAAACTACGCCTTGAGGTTTAAAATATTGTAACTTATTTTGATACTCATCACACTCAGCTATAAACAATCTGGATGACCCAGCTAAGCTGCTACCTTTAAATTGCGGTACGCTTGATCCCACTAAAACATTGGGGTCCAACTCACCCTTCCATAAAACATAACCTAACCAGGCTGAAGTAGTAGTTTTGCCATGACTACCGCAGACAGCTACGCCATAATGGACATTAAAAATATCTCCCAAGGCCTCAGCATAAGTTAAACTTTTAATTTTCTTAACAGCGAGTTGTGCCATCTCCACATTATTAGCCACTGTATAAGCTGAAGAATGAATAATAATTCCTAAACCACTTTTGATATTTTTGGCAGAAAAATTTTGGACTTTAATTTTGGCCTTTTTAAGAACTTTATCAGTTAGGAATTTTTCCAAGGTATCTGACCCGGTAACAATCGCCCCCTTCTCTTTTAAAAACTGCGCTAACATCGTCATCCCTACACCCTTTATTCCTATTAGATAGACTTTTTTATATTTTTGTAAAAATGAAGACATAAGATTATTTAACTAAGGACAGAGCTAGGTTAACTATTTTAGCTACAGCCCCCTTGGCATTAATACTAGACATGGCTGTGGCTAGAGCTTGTTTTTTTGTTTCGGAACTCAGCAGATTATGAATTTCAGAAACTAATTTATTATTTAAGTCAGCTTGCTGCAAAACTATGGCAGCTCCTTTATCACCACAAATTCGAGCATTATCTTCCTGTTGACTCTGTGGTATTGGTATTAAAATACTTGGTTTCTGTAGAGCTGATAACTCTGTAATTGTAGCCAGCCCTGAACGTGACACCACTAAATCAGCGGCGGCCATAGCTGAAACTAGTTTTTCGTAAGCTAAAAATTCAGTGACGTAATAACCGGGACGTGATGAACTATTTGCTTTACCGTGGCCACTGACATGAACTACTTGAGTAAATTCTAAGAGTTGCTCTAAATTATTAGTAACAACTTCATTAATAGCACTGGCACCAGTACCGCCGCCAAAAATTAAAACCATTGGACGATTAACATCTAAATTATAACTTTTAAAAACATCTTCACGAGCTGTCAGAACCGGACTAATAAAAGGATTACCAGTTAGAGTAGCTTTAGCTCCATAAACTTTTAAAGATTCTTCAAAAGTAACTGTGATTATTTTGGCAGCTCCCGCCATTAAACGATTAGCGAGCCCCGGTCTAACATCCTGTTGATGAATTAAAACTGGAATATTTAAAAATTTAGCCGCCCAAACTAAAGGAACGCTGACAAAAGCACCGGCCGACATTACTAAATCTGGCCGTTCTTTTTTTAAAAGATAAATACTCTGAAAAAAAGCGCCACCAATATTAAATAAGTCAGTAAAATTATGCCCAGACCAATAACGACGCCATCTGCCCGATAAAATTGGCACAAAAATAATAGGCAGTGATCTGGCCGCTTCCACGACTAATGACTTTTCTGGTCCGATATGACCGCCGATAAAAATAAAAGTTGTATCTGGTCTAACAGCATAAAGTTCACGGGCCACAGCTAACAGCGGGATAACTGGCCCGCCAGAACCACCGCCAGATAACATTATTTTTAATTGCTTAACCATTATTTTAAATTCTTAGTTTGCTTACTAATATTAATTACTATACCAAGAGCAATTAAAACAGATAAGGCCGAAGATCCCCCGGCCGAAATAAAAGGTAACGGCACCCCAGTCATGGGAATAAGATTAAGTTGTCCGCCAATATTTAAAAACATTTGCACTGACAACCAGGCCACCACGCCAGTCGCGAGCGACATGCCAAAAATATCAGGGGCAGCTTTAGCAATCTGCAAGATTCTATAAAATAAAAATAAAAATAAAATTAAAACAAAGGTACTAAAGACAAAACCAATTTCCTCAGCAATAATAGGAAAAATAGAATCACCCCAAACTTCCGGCAAATACATAAATTTTTGGCGACTCTGTCCTAGGCCGCGACCAAATATTCCACCAGAACCAACAGCAATTAGTGACTGATTAATCTGGTAACATTCTTTTTGAGTGTCAAAGTTAGGGTTTTGATAACACTTAAACCGATCACTTTGATAAGATGAACTAGCATAAAGCGCTAAAAATAAAACTAAGCCAGCGATAATAGCTGTTAGAAGTAAATGTTTAAATTTACCGCCACCCACAAAGAAAACAACCGTGGCCATAAAGGAAATGACAAAAAAAGTTCCTAAATCTGGTTGAGCAGCCATCAATGCGCCTATCACGCCCAGAGTTACCAAAAATGGTATTATACCGCCAGAAACGCTATTTAACTGTCCTTTCTTAGCTTCTAACCAAGTAGCTAAATAAATTAAAAAGGTTAACTTAACTAATTCCGAAGGTTGAAAAGAATAACCAAAAACATTAATCCAACTACGAGCTGTACCAAAATCAGATCTAACGCCAGGAATAAAAACTAAAAGCAACAAAACAATGGAGGCGATTAAAGCTGCTCCAGCTAAGTGACGCCATTTATGATAATCAATTTTAGAAATAATAAACATTCCCACCAAGCCTATCACTACCATGATAACTTGCCGATAAAAATAGTGATACATGTTGCCATATTTAGCATAAGACACCACTGAAGAAGCGGAAGATAACATTACTAATCCAAAAATAAGCAAGATACCAATAGCTAAAAGTAAGCTCTTATCGGCTTCATGTTCTCCTTTTCGAAGTGCTAAAATCTTTTTAATTGTTTTTGTAAAAAACATAAACTAGTAATGTTTATCTAATAAGAAAATAACTAGACCGATGGCCGCGGCAACTCCAGAAACTACCCAAAAACGCATCACTACTTTACTTTCGCTCCAACCAAGCGCTTGAAAGTGATGATGTATAGGGGCTGACAAAAAAACTTTCCGGCCACCACGAAATTTTTTAGAAAGTAATTGTATGATAACAGATAGTGATTCTATCATGAAAATAAAACCAATGAAGGGCAAAAGCAAAGCATTATTAGTTAGCATGGCAATAATACCTAGGGTAACGCCTAAGCTCATGGAACCGGTATCTCCCATATAAAAACGGGCGGGCGGGATATTAAACCACAGAAAGGCTAACAAAGCACCCATAATTACACCACAAAAGACAGCTAACTCAAATAATCCAGAAAAAAACGCAATTACACCATAAGCCGCGAAGGCAATCAGTAGCGTACCGCCAGCTAAACCATCTAAACCATCCGTTTCGTTGACTGAAAAAGAAGTAGCTACAATCACAAACATAAAAACTGGAATATACCACCAATAAATCTCAAAATTACCAAAGAAAGGCACGTGAAAAATGGTCCAATCTAATTTAAAATAAAACCATAAAGCACCAATTAATGCTATAACAGCGTAAATAAGTAAACGGTGTTTCATTTTTAAGCCACCACCCCCCAGTGCCCCCTTACCACGCACATCCAGCCAATCATCAACTAAGCCAATCAGGGCCGAGGCAATTAAAGCTCCTAACGGCAAAAGTGTTTCTGAACGAGTTAAAAAATTTAAATTCTTAAAGATATCAAAAGGTAAAATATTAGATAAAAACAAAAACAACAAGGAAAAAATAAGAACCGTACCCCAAATTAAAATACCACCCATGGTGGGAGTACCTTCTTTGTGGGCATGCAGATTAGAAAAGATTGGCGTTAAACCACTGTTTCTAATTTTTTTGCCTAAATGATACTTATAAAGAAAATTTGAAAGCAATGGTGTAATTAGACCAGCAAAAATAAAAGCACTAGTAGACAGTAGAATAATTTTAATAATATAAAAATCTTGCATAACAAAAATTATTTGAAATTCATTAAATAAACTAAAACTAAGGCCGATAATATGCCTAGATTACTCATTAATACTGATACCATGATGACATTAGACTGAAAGCGAAAATGTTTGCTGGGACCAAAAATAAAAAGTACCAATAGAGAGATAACTAAAATATTCAAACTAATTAAAGGAAAATAGAAAATATTATAAGGATCACCAATCCAATTAATACCAAAATCGACATTATAATGCAGCACCAATAAAGTTCCAGTTAAATTCTTAAAAATGTAATAAGACAAAAACCAAGAAACAGCTTGCAATAGCAAACTAAGCGCTAAATAAAAACGATTAGGCCAATAAACAAAAAATTCGCCCAAAGCGGCAGCCGCCTTCGTCCGCCAAGAATAAAATCGCTCGTAAAGTTTAGAATACATCATAATAATAGCAAAAAAGGGCCTAGCCAGGCGCTTACTATGTCATTTTAGCACATTTTAAAAATAATATAAATAATGTATAATAAAGTTATGAACTCCAAATTAATCTCTAAATTATTAAATTACACCAAAGCTTTAGGTTTTAGTGATTTAGCCATTACTAGACATGATGGCCATCACTTACTCTGGGCTGATAACGGTCTTGATAAAACCCAAATAAAATTACCCTTCAAATTAGAAGAAGATTTGGCCTTAGCTTTTAAAAAACTATTACAGATTGCGCCTCAAGACCTGGTCAGCGGTACTTATTTTAAAATGGGTAATGACAGTTTTTTAATTTCAATTTTTTCTCAAGAAGGTGGTGATAAGATTATTATTAAACGCACACCTAAATCTCTAAAAAACTTAAAGTTAAGCCGCCTAGGACTGGGTCGCGTTGAGAGAAAAACAATTGAACAATTTTTAAACCGTCGCCAAGGATTAATTATAGTCGCTTCACCAGATAATGAGGGAAAAACTACCACTCTCTATGCTTTGTTAGAAAAAACTGGTCTACCTGATAAAATAGGCTATTTACTAGAAGAACGCTCCGAATTAGAAATTGACGGAATTAATCGTCTAACTGGTCACGGACCCCAAAGATTAACTGATTTAGAAAATATTAGACGCCACGACAGTGAAATAATTGCCATTGACGACGTAAATGAATCTTTAATTATTAGCGCCATTGATTTAGCTGGCCAAGGCAAATTAGTAATTTTGGGACTTAAGGCTAATAATATTTTAGAGCTTAATGAACGTCTAGCTCTTATTAATCAAAGGCCAGACTTAGCTGCTATAATTATTTTTCAAAAATTAATTGCTAAAAATTGTCCCCACTGTTTAAAAACTTATCTTAATGACGAAACATCTGAATTAATTGCTAAATATTGGCCTAAAGATAAAAAATATCAACCAAAAAATTTTTGGAACAGTCAGGGTTGCTCGCACTGTAATCATTCTGGCCAACAAGGCTTCATTGCCGCCTTTAATGTTTTAGAAATAAAAGATTTTCAAACTAAGACTTTCAACTCTATTTCTAATGATATTTTACAAAAAGCGGCCAGTGGCTTAATATCAGTAAATAAATTAATCCTAAAGCAAAAAGAATCATTAAGTCAGAAGTTATGAAGATCAGTTGTGTCATACCAGCCTACAATGAAGCCAATAATATTCAACTAGTTATTACTAAAGTAAAATCGCTGGTTGATGAGTTAATTGTGATTGACGATTGTTCTAACGATAATACTTTTGAATTAGCCAAGAGTCTAGGTGTAATTGTCTTGCATCATATTATAAACAGAGGACAAGGTGCCGCGTTGCAAACTGGTGACGACTATGCTTTAGCTCACGGAGCTGATATTATTGTCCACTTTGATGCTGATAATCAATTTGAGGCAGCTGAAATCAAAGACATATTACGTCCTATTCTAGAAAATAAAGCTGACGCGGTCTTTGGTTCACGTTTTTTAGGCAGTGCCAACTTCCCTGTTACTAAAAAATATTTAATTATGCCCTTAGCCCGTCTGATTAATCGCGGCTTTGGTATCAAACTCAGTGATCCTCAAAGTGGCTTTAGAGCCTTCAATCGCCAAACGGCCTTAGGCCTCACCATAGATAACCGCGGCATGGCTCATTGCAGTGAAATACTTTATAAAATAAATAAGAGCGGTGCCAGAATTATCGAAGTTCCTATTCATGTAACTTATCATGAGTTCGGACAAAAATTAAGTGGTGGTTTCAGAATAATTAAAGACTTGATAATTAATAATTTCTTAAAATAATATGATTAGCTTCCAGCAATTTTTGGCTTTAATTATTATCGCTTTTTTTGTTAGCAGATTAATTAAGCAAAAAAATAAAAAAGAAATAGGTCGGGGTGAATTTGGATTATGGTTATTCTTCTGGATATTTTCAGCTTTAGCCATTATCTTCTTAAAAGAACTGGATCGTTTAGCCTCAAACTTAGGCTTTTCCGCCAGTGGTATTAATTTATTATTTTACGGAGCTATTTTAGTACTCTTTTATTTAATCTTTAAGTTGCGGCTGCGCCTAGCTAAAATGGACCGTGATTTAACTGATCTTAATCGAGCTTTAACACTTATAAAAAAAGACTAGTTATGAAAATTGCTCAAATAGTCTGTGTTTTTCCACCTTATAGTGGCGGCATCGGGACTAGCGCTAAACGTTTTGGTGATATTTTGTCTCAAGACCATCAAATTACCACCTTCACTCTAAAACATCACGATGATGATGGTAAAAAAAATAATCTTGACATCAAAAGGCTCAAGCCTTTTTTAAGATATGGACACGGAGGTTTACCCTTTTCCCTGCTCTTCACTCTGGCTAAGTTCGATTGTCTTTATCTGCATTATCCTTTTTTTGGAGCCAGTGAAATTGTCTGGCTATTTTTATTATTTCATAAAAAAACTAAACTGATTATTCATTACCACATGGATACGGAACAATTAGCTTGGTATTTAAAAATATTAGCTCTGCCTAGTCTGCTAATTAGAAAATCATTACTAAAAAGAGCTGATAAAATAATTAGTGCTAGTTTTGATTATTTAGAAAATAGTCAAATAGCTGACTTTGCTAAAAATAATCAGAGTAAAATATACGAAGTACCTTTCGGATTGGATACTAACAAGTTTATTCCTAAACTACCAGAAAAAGAAAATAGTTTAATTAGCCAAGCTAAGGCTATCGTTAATTATGTAACCAAAACTTTTATCAAGCGCGGACAAGTTAATTTACTTTTTGTCGGCGGATTAGACTCGGCTCATTATTTTAAAGGTTTAAATGTCTTGCTAGAGGCTCTTGGGCAATTACAAAACACTAATTGGACTTTAAGAATTATTGGCACTGGTAATTTACAAACCAAATATGAAACTAAAAGTTTAGTTTTAGGTTTAAATAATAAAGTAAAATTCTTAGGTAAAGTTGATGAAACAACTTTAATTAAAAGTTATCAAGAATCTGATATTTTTATTTTGCCCTCTATTAACAGTCACGAAGCTTTCGGCCTAGTCTTAATGGAGGCCATGGCTTGCGGCGTACCGATTATCGCCTCTAGGCTGCCAGGAGTCCGAAAAGTATTTAGAGATAATATAGATGGCTATAGTTGTCAGGTGGGTGACAGCGCCGATTTAGCCGCCAAACTAGATTTATTAATTGCCGATGAACCAAAACGACAAGCCATGGGTAGGAGCGCCAGATCTTACGCTGTTAGTAAATATTCTTGGGAAACCGTAGCTAATCAAATTAAAAGAGTCTTTATATGAAGATTGCCTTAATTAATAATTTATACAAACCCTATCAAAAAGGCGGGGCCGAAAGAATAGCGGAAATCATGAACAATGAACTCACGTCTTTAGGCCATGAAATTTTTATAATCAGTACCTGTCCTCAAATAAGAAACCAAGATGGAGAAAAAAATGTCTACTATTTACCTTCTGGCTATAGTAACTTAAACAAACATTCTTATTTTTATAGACTAATTTGGCAAATTACCAATTTGGTTAACTACCAAAAATTTAGAGCCGTTTCTAAAATTATTAAAATAGAGAAACCAGACTTAGTTATATCTCATAACCTCATGGGACTAGGACTGCTTACCCCCTTGGCCATCAATAACAGCGGTGCTAAACATATTCATATTCTACATGATATCCAATTACTACATCCCGCCGGTTTAATGTATTATGGCCAAGAAAATATTTTAAAATCACCAGCCGCTAAAATATATCAAAAACTTAGTCACTTTTTTTTCTCATTATCAAAAAATAAAATAATCATTTCTCCTTCTAGCTGGTTACTAAATTTACATCAGCAATATGGATTATTTACAGATTGTCCGAGTTTTGTAGTCAATAATCCGATTATTTATAATCTGCTTTCAAAAGAAGTTAGCAAAGAAAAGATTTTTATTTTTGTCGGGCAACTGGAAAAGCATAAAGGTGTTGATTTATTTATTAGTCTGGCTCCATTTTTTCCTGATTATAAATTTATTTTAATCGGCGATGGAACAATGATGACTGCTATCAAAGAACAAAAAGCGGCTAACTTGGAAATACTTGGACGTCAAAATAGTACTGTGGTTTCGGAGATAATAGCTAAAAGTGCCGCGGTAATTGTACCTTCCCGCTGCTACGAAAATTCCCCCACCGTCATTTATGAAGCCTACGCCGTCAACACGCCAACTATTGCCGCCCGTCTTGGCGGAATTCCTGAGCTTATCTCTAAATTTGGCGGCTTATTATTTACTCCCGATAATTTAGAAAGTTTAAAAGAAACAACTTCTAAATTTATCAGTGACGGCGCTAAACTTAAAAATAATATCCCTGCCCCCAATTATTCACAAAATATTTTGGAAAAAATATTATAAAAAAGCTCTTCTAACGGAAGAGCTTTTTGTTCATTAATTATTGAAGTTTTGTAAACCACTACTGGCTCGTAGCGAGAAAAGTGTTTTCTTTAAACCGTTTTCTAAAGTAACTACTGGCATCCAACTAAGTTCGTTGCGAGCCAAATAAATATCCGGTAATAATAACTCACTCATAAATAAATTACTCGGTTGATAGACAACTTTAGAAGACGCTCCAGCTTCCTTAATAATCAAATAGGCCAAATCGCTTAAGTTAATTCGAACATCAGAACCGATATTAATTGGGCCAACAATTTCTGAACTCATTATTTTAGTCACGGCATCAATTACGTCGTCGATATAGCAAAAAGAAGAAGAAAATCCCTCATCACCAAAAATAACTAAATCTCTGTTATCAATGGCACAATTAATAAAGTCAGGAATCATTTGATCGTCATCTAATTCCATACGTGGTCCATAAGTCCTAAATAAACGGATTATTTTAGCATCAATTTTAAAAATATCACGATAATTAGCAACTAGGGTTTCAGCGAAACGTTTGCCCTCATCATAAGAACTACGCGCTGATAAATTATCAACTGTACCCAGTTCCGTTTCTTTAACTTTATAATTAGGTTTTTCTCTGTCATGATTGCCATAAACAACCGAGGAAGAAAAATGTAAAAACTTAGCTTCATTAATAACGGCTAACTCCAATAAATTTCTAACTACTATGGAATTAGAATCTAAGGTTGCTAAACGATTTTCCAAAAAATCACGTGGCGACATAGGACAAGCTAAATTATAAATTTCTTGTATGCCTTGAAATTTAATTTTAAACTTATCTAACTCTGGAAAAGTATTGAGATTCAATGGTTGTGATAAATCATAATTAATAAAAACAAAATCCGGGTTCGAGAGTAAATGATCAATATTTTTTTCAGAACCACTAATAAAATTATCAATACAAATAACTTTGCTAGTTTTGATTAATTCATCACATAAGTGAGATCCAATAAAACCCGCCCCACCAGCTACTAAAACATTTTTTTTATCAAAAATTACTTTCTTTACCATATATTTTAATTATTAAATTTTAATAAAGAAACACTGACACCACCAGCAAAAGATTCATCATAAGCATAAAAAGAATCAATTAAATCACCATTACCGCTAAATACTCTAACGTGCGGTGCGCCTCCAGCCGAGGCTCCAGTAACTATTTCACCTATACCATCATTACTTAAGTCACCAGCCGCAATCTTAATACCACCGTGCCAATTTTCATTGTAAGCCAAAAATTGTTTTTTAAGAATTCCTTTATTATCAAAAATTTTAATCTGGGGGCTAAAACCACTAACTGGAGCTGTAATAATACTGGGCTTATGGCCATCTTTACGACCATAAAGACCGGCTACAACCAAATTAACACCATTTTTATAACTAGCTGGATAAGCTAAGAATGATCCCTGTAATTTAATTTTATTATTATAAATTTTTACAAAAGGCGGACGATCTGCTCCAGCGCCCACAATTAATTCGTTGACACCATTATTATCAATATCACCAATAGCCACGCTTAAACCGCCGCGAGATTTACTGTCATCAGCAAAAAATTGTCGCAGTAACCGGCCGTCGCCATTAAATATTTTAACATGCGGGCCACCACCAGGACCAGGTGCTACAATAATATCAGCCAAACCATCACCACTAAAGTCACCGACAGCTAATCTAACTCCGCCCTTAAAAGACTTGGTATAAGCTAGCCATTCTTTTAATTTTATTCCTTCTTTATTATAAATTCGTATAATAGGTTCACCGCCTTTTTCAGAAGCTAGAATTATTTCACTCTCCCCGTCACCGTTAACGTCGCCTGTGGCCACATTAAAACCATTCTTCAAATCATCCACCGTTAATTCTTTAAAAACTAAACCAGATGAACCAGTAATTTTAATTTTATTAGACAAAGATGAAGGAGCAATTAAAATTCTATTAATATGATCATACATTCTATCGCGCGCCATATTAACAGCTCGATTAGCATTAACCCGACCATGGCCTAATTGTCCCAAATAACTAGGATTGAGTAAACTAATATTATCAGCCGATCCTAAAACTAAATTAACGATATCGTTACGACTCAAATTAGGATTAACTTGGGCAACTAAGGCCATGACACCAGAAACCACGGGAGCAGCCATGCTCGTTCCCGACCAATAACCGTCGTAATTACGATCTAGGTATTTTGGATTACCGCCGTAAGTAATAGTATTAAAAAAGCTAATACCAGGAGCCGTAATATCAACACATTTAGAACCATAAATAGAAAAAGATGCTTTCTGATCAAGAGCGTCAGTGGCAGCCACGCCTATGACCATGTTCTCGCCGGTTGGACCGTCAAGACAAGCTGGATAAATGGGCTTAGCAGTATCTATACTATTACCATTAACTTGATCATTACCAGCCGCTGCTACCACAATTACGCCAGCATGGTAAGCTCTGGCAATGGCATCCTGTAATGATTCACTATAACTAAAAGTTACGAAACTTAAATTAATAATATCAGCTCCATTAGCCACGGCGTAATCGATTGCTCGCACCACCGAACTAATTTTACCCTCACCTTTATCATTTAAAACTCGAAGCGGCATTATTTTTGTTTTCCAAGTAACTCCGGTTACTCCGATACCATTATTACCTTCAGCCCCAATAATACCAGCCACCATGGTGCCGTGAGAGATACCATTTTCCGTCCAACCCTCTTCAAATTTAGGTCTAGGATCTGGAATATTATTAATAAAATCCCAGCCATTTACATCATCAATGAAACCATTATGATCATCATCTATTCCGTTGCCCGCAATTTCTTTAGTATTAACCCAAATATTATTTTTTAAGTCTGGGTTATCAATATCAACTCCTGAATCAATAACAGCCACTGTAATATCAGAAGCGTCTTTTATTTTTGTCCACGCCGAATCAGCCTCAATTCGTGGTAAATACCATTGTTTGGAATAATTGGGGTCATTGGGAACTAGTCCAGCTTGAGCTGGCAGAACTAAAACTAGTAGTAAGGTCCCTATTAAAAAAGATGTTACTCTGTTTGTCATAACATCTCTATAATAACATATTTATTATTTATTTTCTAACACTGAAAGAGTCTGTTTAGCACATTCCAACCAACTGAATTTTTTGGCTTGTTCCAGTCCTTTTTTAATAAGTTCAGCACGTAATTGTTGATTGGTTACTATTTTAGCCATAGCTTCAGCTATCGCCTTTTTACTGTTATAATTAAAATATAAAACGGAGTCACCAGCTATTTCATGAATAACTGGTAAATCAGAGGCAGCCGTAGGAATGCCACTGGCTAAGGCTTGCAAAACTGGAATACCAAAACCTTCGTGACGAGTAGGAAAAATAAAAGCACTGGCACTTTTAAATATATAAGGTAAATCTGCTTCTTCAACCCAACCAGGCATTATGACCTCGCGGCCCAAATCAAATTCTTCAATAGAATATTTAACTTCATCATAACCATAACTGGCATTACCAATTAAAACTAATTTTTCTTTGATCTCTGGATATTCACTTCTCACAATAGATAAGGCTTCGATTAAATAAGGCGTATTCTTCTTTCTCTCTAGTCGGCCAACATATAGAAAATAAGGTTGATATAAATCATATTTTTTCAACACTTCTTCAGCTGCAACACTACTTATTTTTTCATTAAACAACTCATCAGGATATCCATTGTAAACAACCTTAATCTTTTGTTCTTTAGTTTTTTGATAACAGCCCAAGATTTCTTGTTTAGTAAAATTAGAAACTGTAATTATTTTGGAGGCGTGTCTCAACGCAAACTTAGTTGACCATTTTAAATAATCAAGGGAATTACCATCATGACGCCCCAAGGTAAATAAACGAACTAAAAAACGGGCTATTTTACGCTTAGACTTAGTGCTAGCTTTAAGTGATTCACTGCGATAAACCGAGCTTTCACGAGTAAAAGCAATATCATGAATAGTATTAACAGTCCGGCAAGGATGAATTAAGGGGATACCGTGAGCTGGCACAAATAATACGTCAGGAGCGTGCCATAGCATCTCCCAAGATAAACGGCCTAAAGTCCAAAAAATATTAAAAGGCCAATTGAGAACTTGATAAGAAAAATTATTATTATATTTAATAGCAGACAGTAACTCTTCAGATATTTCTCTATCTAAATATAATTTATATTGATTGGCTTTATCTATGACAGCTAAATTTTTAATCAAATAAAAAGAATACCACTCGGTACCAGTCTTTTTTTTTAAATTAGCTCTTGATGCGTCAATCCCAATAACCATATATTATTTAGTAGCCAAAATGCTACGCTTGTAAGAATCAAGATTATCTAAAGCAATACCCGTTCCTTTGGCTACGCAAAGTAAAGCATCGTCAGCCACATAAGCCGAAACACCTGTGGCCCGAGCTATCAGTTGATCCATGTTACGAAGTAAAGCACTACCGCCAGTTAAAACTATGCCTTTATCCATAATATCAGCCGCTAGTTCTGGTGGAGTAATTTGTAGCACACGTTTAGCGGCCGAGACGATGGCTTCTAGCTCGCTTTGAATAGCCTCAGTTACATCATCAGAAGAAACAGTAATACTGCGAGGAAGTCCGGTTACGATATCTCTACCACGAATTTCCATATACAACTTATCTTCCATAAACAGTGCTGAACCGATATTAATTTTGATTTCTTCAGCTGTTCTTTCACCAATAGCTAAATTATATTTTTTACGAATGAACTCTAAAATAGCATCATCAAATTTATTACCACCCACGCGAACTGAAGTGGAAGCGACAATACCGCCCAATGAAATAACGGCCATTTCCGCTGTACCACCGCCAATATCAATCACCATGTGCCCCGTAGCTGAACCAATCGGAATATCAGCGCCAATAGCGGCCGCCACTGGTTCTTTAATGATATACGCAGCTTTAGCACCAGCTGAGATAGTAGCTTCAATGACGGCTCGGCGTTCAGTAGATGAAATACCGGCCGGCACGGCCACCATAACTTCTGGTCTAAAGAAACGAATACCACCTAAACTTTTATTAATAAAATAACGAATCATGGCTTCAGTAGTACGATAATCGGCAATTACTCCATCTTTAAGAGGACGAGCCGCAATAATTGTATCAGGAGTGCGGCCTAACATATCTTTAGCCTCATTACCAATGGCTAAAATCTTATTATCCTCAACGGAAATAGCTACGACCGAAGGCTCATTGATCACTATGCCACGCTTTGGTAAATAAACCAGAGTGTAGGTCGTCCCCAGATCAATACCTATTCTTTTTATAAACATATCTGAAAAATTTGACAAAAATTACTAAAAAAATAATTCAGCCTAATTAAATTAAACTTATTTCTTGGACTCTTTCTATCTTAGCATTAAGCTAGTTTTAGTCAACTATACCAGTTCCACCGGCATCATCCCAGCCATCATCGGTATCTTCTCCCATTCGCTCCTGATTAGCCATGATTTTCTTAACTTTTTCGGCAAATTCGTAAGCATCAAAATCTTCTTTCGGAAAAAAATAATCAGCTCCCATTTCCAAACTACGACTACGGCTGTCTTCATCTGAGATGTCAGAAAAAACAAAAATAGGTAAGTCGGCTATTTCACTGTCTTCCTTAATTTTTTTAATAATTTCAAAACCATCTAATTTTGGCAAAATGACATCCAAAATTAAATAATCAGGAGCAAAATCATCGATACTATCCATGATTTCATCCATTTCTTCATCGCCTTCACTGGTCATAACTTCTAGACCCTCAGCGCTGAAATTAGCTTCTAAACTGTAGAGAATGTTAGAATCATCCTCAATGATAAAAATCTTTTTATCCATAATTTTATTTTTTTATTTTTTCCCACCAATTTTTATTATTTTTATACCAATTAACTGTTGAAGCCAATCCTTCCGAAAAAGAAATAAGCGGTGTAAAACCTAAGTCCTGTTGAATTTTAGAAAAATCAATCGCATATCTTAAATCATGCCCGGGACGATCAGTTACATAATCTATCATTTCTTCACCACGACCCATGAGAGTTAAGATATCACGAGTAATTTCTAAATTACTGCGCTCACTATTACCACCTAAACAATATGTTTCACCAATCTTACCCTTTTCTAAGATTAAATCCAAGCCCCTATTATGATCATCTACATAAATCCAGTCTCTGATATTTTGTCCTTCCCCGTAAACGGTCACTTTCTTCCCTGCTATCAGGTTAGTAATAAATAAAGGAATTAGTTTTTCAGGATATTGATATGGTCCATAATTATTAGAACAATTGGAAATGGTAATAGGCAATCCGTAAGTGTGATAATAAGCTCGCACTAAATGATCAGAGGCGGCTTTAGAAGCACTGTAAGGTGATCTAGGATCATAAGGGGTCTTCTCAGTAAACTTAGGGGAGTCAAAAGCTAAGGCACCAAACACCTCATCAGTGGAAACATGATGAAAACGTTTTAAACCATTATTTTTAGCAGCTTCGAGTAACACCCTAGTTCCTTCCACATTAGTCTTAATAAAATCAGCACTGTTTAAGATAGAACGATCCACATGACTTTCAGCGGCAAAGTGCACAATTATGTCAACCTCTGGCACAATCTGATTAACTAACTTTACATCACAAATATCACCATGGACAAATTGATAATTAGGATAACCCTCAATAGCTGATAAATTATCTAAATTACCAGCATAAGTTAAAGCATCTAAATTAATAATATAATCATCAGGATGATGTTCTAACCAGTAGTGAATAAAATTGGAGCCAATAAAACCAGCCCCACCAGTAACTAATAATTTCATATTTTAATCTATTTTATAAGGAGAATTTTCAACACCCTCCCAACGAATTTCATCTATCTCATCAGCTTTAGCAATACCTTTATATAATTTATCCGGTAGATTAATTGATAAGGCCGCCTCAGTCGAAATACATTTGTAGCCATGAACTACTCCTGGTGGGACAGTTACTGAACAAGGATAACTAGCACCGACTATTATCTCTATTTTTTCACCTTTAGTCTGAGACTCTTCGCGTCTATCCCAGAGATATAGCTTGAATTCACCAGGCCCAGGAAAAATAAAATAATCAGTCTGATAAGCATGTTCGTGAGGGCCACGAGCCACACCAGAATTAGTTAAACTGATATAAGACATCGCTGGAGCAAGATCGACTTCATCGCGGCGATAAGCTTCCATTAAAAAGCCTCTATTATCTTCGTATTTTTTTAATTCTTTAATAATTACACCATTAATCATATTTATATTTTTAAACGAATATTAGTGAGCAATTCACTCTTAGTTAAAAGTCCATTTTGTGCTCCCAGATAAGCAATTTTATGAGCCGCATTTTTACTAGCTAAATAAGCTGCTTGAGCAATATCGCCAGAATACAATAACAATCCAGCCGCAAAAGTAGAATTATGAACATCACCGATACCAGTGGTATCTAAGTGTTTTTTTTCTTTAATAACCTTCTGGTGATAGAAATTTTTACCATCATAAAAATAAGACCCCTTAGCACCATCGGTAATAACCACTATTTCCGGCCCATATGACTTAATAATTTTAAGAATATTTTTCATGTCCTGAAAAAATAAATGAGATTGTTTGATATTAGCTAAATCACTTAACACTAGAGCTAGAGCTTCTTCGTGATTTAACATTAAGCAATAAGTTTTTTTAAGAAAACGTGACAGAACTTTAACACCGCTATTATACTGTTTAGAACCCGGATTCCAAAAAATTTTCTTATGGCCGCTAGCAAAAATTTGACGTAAACATTTAAGCCAATTGCCTGTTAAAGAAGCAATATAAATATTTTCAGCTTTTTTAAGAGCTGCGACGCGCTCATCATCTAAAGTTAGAAAATCATTAACGCCACGAGTGGTAAAGATAATTCTTTCTCCTTTAGTAATAAGAATAAATGATGATCCTGAATCAGCCATATTATTCACGTGAGCCAAGGAAGTAATCACTCCATGCTCCTTCATATTTCTAATAATAGCTCGGCCATTTTCGTCATTACCAACCTCCATTAAAGAGGCCGTCTTAAAACCTAAACCAACTAAATTAATAGCCGCATTGGCAGCTCCACCTCCAAACAAATCAATAAACTTATCAATTCTCATTTTAGCCCCATATTCAAAAGCCAACAGTTTTCGATGTAAGTTAAAAGGATTGCTTTTATCATCAAGTAAAATTCCTTCATCGGTAAAGAAAGCGATATCTCTGGTCGCTCCACCGATAGTTATAAAATTATATTTCATATGCCTGTATCTTAACATAAAATTTATTTCTTTTCCAAGAAAAAGGGCTTTAACCGTTTTGACAAGGAATTAGCTAAATTAAAAAACAGCAGCATAAAAATCGTGCTCCACAGCACTTGCCGTAATAAACTAGTCCAAAAATTGGTACTAAACAAAAAGAAACTATTATCAGCAGTGCTGCCTTGCCAGAAAAATAATAAAATATAAAATAAAAAATTATAAGCCACTGTGCCGATAGCTGATAAGGCTAAAAAAGAATAAAGAGAACGATTAGTTAGCCAATTAATTAATAAAAAATTAACTGCCCAAATAGCCATAAACAAAGAAATGGTATTTAAACCAAAAAAAGAAAAAGTTGAAATATCTAACCAGAAACCAAGTAAAATAGAAGTAACCAGCGCTGTATTTAAATTAGTAAATAATAAAACAAAGAAAAGTAAAATTAAACTAAGATTGATAGCTGAAAAAAATGGTGGTAAAGCAGAAATAAAAGATGAGTGAAAAATAGCCGCTAAAGAAAAAAATATGGCATATGCTAACCACTGAAGATAGCGATTAAAATTAGTCATAATTATGGAATTAAAACTGAAACAATCGTTAATGAGTTTAAGTTAGTGAGTGGTTCTATACTAACATCTTGCCAAATTTCGTTACTACGATTATTAACCTGACTAATCTTACCGATAACTAGTCCGCGCGGAATATTACCACCTAGTCCAGAAGTAATAACGGTATCGCCGATGGAAATAGTATCCGATTGGGGGATAAAGTTCATTTTAATGGTCAATCCTAAATCACCTTCAGTAATGCCCATGGTTCGATTTTGATTTTGAATAGTAGCTGCAAATTTACAGTTACGATTAGTCGTTAGACAAATTTTGGCGAGTGAATCTCTAGCTTCAATGACTTTACCGATAATAACACCATTCTCATTGATAACACCTAGATTCTCTCTAATACCATCACGTAGCCCCTTATCAATCACAATATCTTGATCACCTTCCCTAATATCAAAAATTAAATCTTGAGAAATAACATTAGCTAAAATATTTTTATACTTATTGGTTGATAGAAAAGAAAGTTGGGCGCGCAACTTCTTATTTTCTTCTTCTAACTCTTTAGAATTAGCACTTTGAACAGTCAGCCTAGCTACTTCCTGCTCTAAAACTGTAGCGTGAGTAAAAATATCATCTTTCTGCTTATTTTTTTCATAAGAAGAAGTAATGGTGGCCCCCTTCTGATACAAAAAACCAGCCAATGGTTTAGTAACCAAAATGGCCATGTTTTCTAGGGGGCGTAAGGCGCCAATAAAATGGAGAATTATAAGTAAAAAAGGAAGTATAATCCATAACCATCCTTTAGTCTTTTTACTATACAAAGCCATAAATTAATGAAAATTATTTTTCAGAAACACTAGGCAAGACTACTTTTTCCAGCAACTCCTTGTCACCTAACAAGTAACCAGTACCACGTACCACGCAAGTTAAAGGGTCTTCGGCAATCTTAACCGGAATTTTAGAGGCTAATGAAATAGCCTTATCTAAGCCGCGAAGCAAAGCCCCGCCGCCAGATAAAAAAATACCTCTTTCATAAATATCAGATACTAATTCGGGTGGAGTAGTTTCTAAAATAGTTTTAATATTTTCGATAATCTTTAAAATAGTACGAGAAATGGCTTCTCTTATTTGTTTATCAGTCACCATAATAGCTTTAGGTAAACCGGTAATAAGATCACGACCACGCACTTCCATCTCTTTTGGTTCGTCCAAAGGAATAGCTGAACCAATTTTAATTTTTATATCTTCAGCAATCTGTTCACCAATTAAAATATTAAATTCTTCTCTGATATATTCAATAATATTATTATCAAACTCATTACCGGCTAAACGTAATGATTTCCAAGTCACCACGCCACCAAGTGATATAACAGCAATTTCAGTAGTACCGCCGCCAATATCTACTACCATCGTAGCTGTAGCTTCGGTCACTGGCAAATGAGCACCAATAGCCGCGGCCATGGCTTCTTCAATTAAATAAACTTTTCTAGCTCCAGCCGACCTAGCCGCATCTTCGACAGCTTTCTTTTCTACTTCGGTTAAATCAAGGGGGATACCGATCACCACCCGAGGACGAGGAATTAAAGCAAAATTCTCATTATGTACTTTAGTAATAAAATATTTTAACATTTTTTCTGTTACCTCAAAATCAGAAATAACACCATCAACTAGTGGTTTAATAGCCTCAATATGGCCAGGGGTTTTACCAACCATGCGATTAGCAGCTTCACCAACTTCTAAAATCTCATTAGTCCTTTTATTAATAGCCACTACTGATGGTTCATTGACCACAATACCTTTATCCGAAACATAAACTAAAGTATTTTTCGTACCCAAATCAATGCCTAAGTCATGACTAAATTTTCCCAGTAGTTTAGCAAACATATTATAAATCTAAATTAATTAATAACTCTTAGCAAAATACCAATCATGTTTGGCTTCTTGACCGGTAATAAAACATTTTTTATTTTTAGGAGCCTGATTTTCATTGGCGCCAAGTAAAACACGAGAAACCATCGAATATTTTTCTTTAAGTAATTTTTCACTCTCAGCGTCTTCACTCCAACTAGCTTCAAACCAGCCCTGTCTATCATCAATTTCAGAAATTGTTTCAATACGATAAATATGGGCGTTAGCAAAAGCTACGGCTTGCTCATATAAATTATTATGAATATCTATCATTAATTTTTCTAAGAAACGTGATAATTCACATAAAGAAGCGCCAGTTTTTTCTCCATTATCGCGGCGAAAAATAGAAACTAATCCTTCTTCAACTTCACGAGGCCCAACTTCCAAGCGTACTGGTACGCCACGAACCTCCCAATAATTAAATTTAAACCCGGGAGTTACTCCTTCTCTCTCGTCAATTTTAACACGATAGGTTTTAATTAAATCATCTTTAAGACTCTGACAATAAGCCAGCACTTTAACTTTGGCTTCATCGTCTTTATAAATAGGAACGATAACAACTTGAATTGGAGCAACATTAGGTGGTAAGCGTAAACCATTATCATCACCGTGCCCCATAATTAAAGCCCCAACCGCACGCCAAGATAAACCCCAACTATTTTGATGACCGAAATGAGATTCGCCATCAGCTCCTAAATATTTAACGTCAAAAACTTTAGCAAAATTAGTTCCTAAATAATGGCTAGTACCGCCCTGAATTGCTTTTCCATCTTTAGCCATCACTTCAACTGTCTTAGTCATCACAGCGCCCGCAAATTTTTCACTCTCTGATTTACGACCGGTAAAAGCCGGCAAGGCCATAAATTTATAAATATCGGAATAGAATCCCAAAATTTTATCAACTTCGACCAAAGCCTCTTCTTCAGTAGCATAAACAGTGTGTCCTTCTTGCCATAAAAATTCACTCCAACGCAAGAAAGCCCGAGGACGTTTTTCCCAGCGAACCACATTAGCCCATTGATTTAAACGTAATGGTAAATCTTTATAACTCTGAATCCAACGAGCATAAGTTTTATACATAGCCGCTTCACTAGTAGGACGAACGGCTAATTTATTAACTAATTCTTCTCCGCCAGCGTGAGTCACAACAGCTAACTCGGGAGCAAAACCTTCCACGTGTTCTTTTTCAGCCATTAAATTTTCAAGTGGTACAAAAATTGGAAAGTAAACATTTTCGACACCATCATTTTCTAAAATACGGCTCAATTCAGCTTTAATTAATTCCCAAATTTTTAAACCATAGGGACGAATAATACCACAACCACGGACCTCAGAAGCGTCCGCTAATTCCGCTGCACTAATGACATCTTGATACCATTGTGGGAAATTTTCACTTTGTTTAGTGATGTTATTTTTAGCCATATGTTTTTTTCTGGTTTTAATATATTTGACCCTATTTTAACTTATAAAAGACACAAAGTCAAAGAAAAAAGCCTTTTATTTAAAGGCTCATTCTTTATTGACTGAAATGATATTTATCTGGCTAAATATTTTAAAGCAGCCTTAACTCTACCAGAGCTACTAGTAATAGCGGGCTCAACAGCGTTAAGGGCTTCACGAGCTTCATTAATGGCATAGCCTAATGACATTAAGGCATCAAGCTCGTCACCGCTACCACTCATACCTCCTCCTGTCAAACTTATACCACCAGATATTTTAACTACTTTATTTTTTAATTCTAAAACTAAACGTTCGGCTGTTTTTTTACCAATGCCCGATACTTTAGTCAGTAAGTTAGCGTCACCGCGAATAATGGCTTCTTTAATATCATGGGATGAAGCTAAGGAAATAACCGCTAAAGCTGATTTGGGTCCTACTCCGGAAACTGATAATAATAATTCAAACAGTTCTAATTCTTCCAGACCGGCAAAACCATATAAATCACTAGCCTCTTCGCGCACACGATGATGAATATAAATTTCAGTTTCATGTCCCTTATTTAAACTAGCTAAAAAAATTTCACCAGCAAAAACTTGATAACCAACTGAACCGGCTTCTAAAATAATATAGGTATTAGTTTTAACAATAATTTTTCCCTTGAGATAAGCTATCATATAATTTTTCTTCTTAAAACACTTAGAACCGGGACTTTAACTTTAACAATTATTAAAGCTGTTCGGCTACCACCGCCACCATGAGCTTCGGTTAATTCTTCACCAGTCAAAGCATCAAATATTTTAGTCGGCCTTATTTTTATTATATCATATTTAGCGCCAATTATTTCTACTTGATCTTTAATTTTAATAGTATTGTGCACTTGGAAATATAAAGGATATTCCCCAGCTTTTAACACAGGTTTAAACCAATCTTTTTCACCAGCCATAACTTGACCGCAAAACTCCCAATCACTTAAGTGATTAGCGCTGGTTAAATTTTGTTCAGCTTTTCCTCCTAGCAAAAAACCAGATGTATAACCACGATGAACTAATTTATCAACTAGTTCACTCTTTAAATATTTTAATTCTTTTTTCCATTCCGTGTCGCTGGGTTTCTGACTTAAAAAAGTTAAAGCTCTAGCATAAATTCCTGAGACCACTGCTTGATAATAAACACTTTTAGCTCGACCCTCAATTTTAAAAGATACAATACCGGCGGCAATTAAATCTGGTAAATATTCTAGTAAACAAAGGTCTTTAGAGTTAAGTAAATAAGTACCATGTTCTTCTTCAACTAAATCAAATTCCTCGACATGATTACGCGCTTTAATACTATACTCCCAACGGCAAGGTTGAGCACAGTCTCCTAAATTACCACTTCTATCAACTAATTCTTTAGATAAAAAGCAACGACCAGAATAAGCCATGCACATCGCGCCGTGTACAAAATATTCTAATTCTAATTTGGGAACTTGCTGATGAATTTCTTTTATTTCTTGGAGTGTCACTTCTCTACCTAACACCACGCGAGTGACGCCAGCCTCATACCAAAATTTAGCCGCCGCCGCGTTAGTACAATTGGCTTGAGTAGATAAATGAATTTCCGCTTCCGGCCAGATTTTTTTCACAGTCGCCATTACACCAGGATCTGAAATAATTAGACCATCTGGTTTTAAGCTTTTGATTTTTTTAACATAGGGCGGTAACATCGCCACATGTTTATTGTGAGCAAAAATATTCAGAGTTATATAAACTTTTTTCTTCTGAGCGTGCACTTCAGTAATAGCCTCCTCTAAACTCTCCAAATTGAAGTCATTAATACGTACGCGCAAAGAAAAATCAGGAATACCTAAATAAACCGCATCTGCCCCAGCAGATAAAGCAGTTCTCATTTTTAAAATATTGCCAGCTGGCGCTAGTAGCTCAAGTTTTTTCATAAAATTAGCCATTTTTTTAATCAAAATAAGTATAGCCTAAAAACTGATTTAAATAAATATTGACAGATTGATGATATTGTGATATAATTAAGTCATAAATAAAGAATAGTTCATAAAAAATTTCATAACAAAAAAAAGAGAAAATCATGAAAAAGTTTATCGTTGCCCTCGTTACTGTTGTTGCCATTTTTTCTTTAACTGCTCGTGCTGAAGTAGGTGACAAACAATTCATCGTTATTAAAAACGGTGATAATGTAGTTATTTACACAGTTAGAGATCGTGGCGTAAATTCTTACGGAAACAAAGATGCCACCATTGATTTGAACAGTTTTGTAAACCCAACTGTGCGCGAACTGCAAACATATGAAGTGCCAGAAGAAGCCTGGAAAATGTGTAGCATGTCAGAAAACGGTGCTTACGACTCTTATGTCACAAAAGCCGAACAAGACCTCACGGAGGTAAAAGTTAACTACGAAAACGAGATAGAAAGCAATAAAGATCTCGAAGAAACAATTGGCTGGTACAAAGTGTATTTGCTTTTCTTAGTTATAGGGCTCGTAATAGGTCTAATAACTATAGCCACACAGCGAAGCAAAATTTACGAACTAAAAAAGAAGTAACAAAACGTTCCACTCTCCGAGCAGACTCCGTTATGCACAATGCATTTCGGAGTCTTTTTTTATACCAAAAAGCCTGCAAAAGCAGGCTTAATATTTTACTTTTTTAAATTTATTTTATTTCCATACCTCTTAACTTAGCAATTCTTTCAGCTACTGGTGGATGAGTCATAAAAGCTTTCGATAACCAATTTACCTTTTTTTCTCTTTCACCTTGAAACGGCGACACGATAAACATATGAGCAGTCGCCCGATTAGCTACTTCTAATTCATCAGGGTCAGCACTAATCTTCTCTAGAGCACTAGCTAACCCCTCTGGATAACGAGTCAGGAGCGCTCCGTCAGCATCAGCTGCAAATTCCCTTTTACGAGACACAGCCATTTGTAATAACTTAGCTGACAGTGGCGCGAGAATCGATAATAAAATAATAATTACCAAACCAATGCCGCCACCTTCCCTATTATCATTACGACCACGTCCGAATAAAGCTGACCGCGATGACCAATCAACAATTAAAATAATTGTACCAACTAAAACTGTGGCTATAGTCGAAATTAAAATATCACGATTGCCAATGTGTGATAATTCATGAGCAATTACTCCTTCTAATTCTATTTTTTCCAACTTAGCTAAGATACCAGTCGTCAAAGCAAGGGCAGCATGTTGAGGATCACGGCCAGTCGCGAAAGCATTAGGTGCACTATCTTCAATAATATAAATTTTAGGTAGCGGCAGACCGGCGGTAATGCATAAATTTTCTACCAAATGATAAATCTCTCGACCACTATCGTGATCAACTAATTTAGCACCAGACATTTGTAACACTATTTTATCGCTCCACCAATAACTAATCACACTAGAAATAGTACTGAACAAAACGGCTACCACTAAAATAATTGGACTATCAAAATACCAAGACACCACATAACCAATTAAAATAACCAGCAAGAAAAACCCGGTCATGAGAAACCAGGTTCTTCGTTTATTAACAGCACTGTTGTGATATAAATTCATAATTACTGTTGGTCTTTTTTAAACCCACCAGCAAAAGCTTTTAAGATTTCCACTGGGGTGACAAAGATTACGGTATTAGATTGATCACTAGATATATCATTAATTGATTGTAAGGTGCGTAAATGTAAGGCACCATCAGAAGCAGATAAAATCTTAGCAGCCGAAGCGATATTTTGAGCGGCAGCCAATTCTCCTTCGGAATTAATAATGACAGCTCTCTTCTCTCTTTCAGCTTCAGCTTGTTTAGCAATAGTTCTTTCCATCGATTCAGGCAGTGAGACATCTTTAAGCTCAACATTATTAACTTGAATCCCCCAATCTCCGGTTTCTTTTTCCACAATTTCCCTAATACGATCAGCAATTTTATCACGCTGAGCCAGTAATTCATCAAGAGTTACTTCACCCACAATATTTCTCATGGTTGTTTGAGCATATTGGGAAATGGCATAATAAAAATTTTCTACTTCAATAATAGCTTTGCCGGCATCCACAACTTTATAATAAATAACAGCATTAACAGTAACCGAAACATTATCACGAGTAATGGCTTTTTGATCAGGCACGTCAACCGCTTTAATACGAACATCTACTTTTTTAAAAGTTTGGAAAATTGGAACAAGTAAACGCCAACCAGGTTGCATAATATAGGAATAGCGACCCATGGTAAAAACTACGCCACGCTCCCACTGATTAACTTGTTTTAAACAAGCTAATACTAAAACAACAATGACTCCTGAGATGGTCCAAAACATAAAATTATAAATTAAAGTTTTAGTTAAGAGTTAGAATTTAACACTAACATTTTCCCTTTGAGCGGCATCAGATAACTCGTAAAACTTATAGGCCGTAAAGCCCAACATTTTATTAATTAAATTAGTTGGAAAAACCTGTAACTTAGTATTAAAGTCACGAACATTGCCATTGTAGAAACGGCGAGAGGCCATAATTTTATCTTCGGTATCAGATAATTCACGTTGTAATTCTAAAAAGTTTTGATTAGCTTTTAAGTCTGGGTAACTTTCAGCTAAAGCAAAAATTGACTTTAGAGTCGAAGATAATTCATTTTCTGCTTTAATTTTTTGTTCAACATCAGTATTAGGTACAGCCATAGCTGAATTACGAGCAGCAATTACCTTCTCTAAAGTACCTTGCTCATGAGCAGCGTAACCCTTAACAGTTTCAATTAAATTAGGAATTAAGTCATAACGACGTTTTAATTGCACGTCCATATCGCTCATTGCTTCATCGACACGATTTTTAATAGTAATCAGTCCATTGTACATAGACATGACCGCTACCGCCAAAAGAGCCACAACACCAATAATAATCCAAGTAGTCATAGTTTTTTTATTAATTATATTGTAATTATTGTAACAGAAAATTGACTAAAAATCAAGTTAAGAACGCTTTAAGAAAATAGTAAATTTGCAATCATCAATCTTAACTTCTTTACCGTTTTCCACTATTTCTGCAACGATATCTAAAGCGGAACTTAAAGTATCTTTTTTAATATCTGCTTTTTTTTCTTCCACCACTTCATTAATTTCAGCGCTAGCACCTGCGATAGAAACTATCGCCGTATTAGCTAAAGTTAATTCTAAATCTTTACGTAAATTATTAATAAGACGAACTAATTCTCTTTTTATTCCTTCTTTTTTAAGTTCTGGCGTAATCTCAGTGTCCAAACTTAATTCTGGATAATCTAATTCACCAGCTCCCCAAATAATTTGCTGAATATTTAATTCGTCTTTAACTAATTCTAAATAACCAGAAGTTAAAACTGATTCTTTGGACTTAACAATCACAGAACCCAACATTTGACGAATCTTAACACCAGCCGCATCACGAGCAGCGAGCCCTAGTTCAACAATTTTTCTAACTAATTCCATTTTAGACAAAACATTTTTTTCATCACTAGTTAAATCTCCTAAATCACTCCAAGCTTCTAGGTGAACTGATTTATTTTGATCAGTGAAATTATGACCAGTTACTTTCTGCCATAAATTTTCGGCCATAAACGGCATAGCTGGTGCAATAATCTTAGCTAATTCACTTAAAACATAGCGCAAAGTAATGAGCACTTCATTTTTATCAGCACCTTCATCTTTAAAACGATCACGAGAACGACGTAAATACCAAGTTGATAATTCATCAACAAATTCTGTGATTGGTCTAGTAGCCTTAGGTAAGTTATAAGCTTCCATAGCCTCAGTCACTTCCCTATTTAATAATTTTAATTTAGCGATAATCCATTGATCGATGGAACTGCTGCCAATAGGTTGAACAATTTCCCTGGAAACATTCTCAGCGTACATCTCATAGAATTTATAAACATTCCAGAGAATCATAATATTTTTTCGTAATGATTCTTCTACTCCTTTTTCAGAAAAATTTAAATTTTCAGCCAACATCACTGGTGATGACAACAGATAAGCCCGCAAAGCATCAGAACCATATTTATCCATCACGAGTGCTGGATCTGGATAATTTTTTAATTTCTTAGCCATTTTTTTACCATCCTCGGCTAACACAATACCATTAGCAATCACGTTGTTATATGCGTGTTTACCTAATAAGCCGCCAGAGACGACATGCAAATAATAAAACCAGGTGCGAGTTTGATCAACGCCTTCAGCAATAAACTGGGCCGGAAAATTAGCTTCAAACTTCTCCTTATTTTCAAAAGGATAATGAAGTTGGGCGTAAGGCATGGAGCCAGATTCAAACCAACAATCCAGCACGTCAGGAATACGTTTCATAACACCGCCACACTCCGAACAAGGAATAGTGATAGGATCGACTTTATCTTTATGAATATCAATAATATTATTTTGACCAGATAATTGTTCTAATTCAGCCACGCTACCAATCATTTGCAAATGGCCGCAAGCACACTCCCAAATTGGAATAGCACTAGCCCAGAAACGTTGGCGAGAAATTGACCAATCACGAGCACCTTCTAACCAATTACCAAAACGACCATTTTTCAAATAATCCGGTGACCAATTAATTTCTTTAGCACTTTCTAACAGTTGATCTTTAATTTTATTCACACCTACAAACCAAGAAGAAGTAGCATAATTAATTAAAGGGGTATCACAACGCCAACAATGAGGATAGCTGTGCTCATATTTTTCTTTATGAAATAAAGTACCATGACCAGCTAGATATTTAATAATTTCTATATCAGTCGTCATATGGTCTTCCAGTGGTTTAACGTGTAGTCCCTGAAAATCTGTTACTTCTGATTTAAACATACCATCCATGCCCACGTGTTGTACAAAAGGTAAATCATTAGCTTTGCCCAGCGCCATATCATCTTCACCAAAAGCTGGAGCAATATGAACTACGCCCGTACCATCAGTCGTGGTGACAAAGTCAGCCGCATAAACTTTCCAACCGTGAACACGATTTTCTAACTTCTCATCGTTAGCATAATAATCAAATAAAGGTTTGTAAGTCTTACCTACTAAATCAATGCCTTTAAATTCAGAAATAACTTCATAAGCCACTTCTTTAATCACATCGACTAATCTTTCTTTAGCCAGAATATACTGAGCATCAACTGTTTTTATTTTTACATAATCTATATCAGCTCCCACAGCGAGCGCCACATTACCAATTAAAGTCCAAGGAGTGGTAGTCCAAGCTAAAATATAAGTACCTAGTTCTTCACTTAATTCAAACTTAGCAATGACCGATAAATCTTTAATATCTTTATAGCCTTCGCTAACTTCTGATTGAGATAAAGTCGTTTCACAACGAGGACAAACATGCATGGAACGATAAGCTTTATAGATTAAATCCTTATTCCACAATTGTTTCAAGGCCCACCAAATAGTTTCCATATAAGGCAAGTCCATAGTGCGATAAGAATTTTCCATATCAGCCCAACGGCCTAAACGATTAACAACTGTCTTCCATTCATCAATATAGGTGGAAACGCGATTGCGACACAAATCATTAAACTTAGCGACACCCAGTTCTTCAATTTCTTTTTTAGTCTTAGTACCTAATTCTTTTTCCACGATATTTTCAATGGGTAGTCCGTGACAATCCCAACCCCATTTACGTTCCACGTGAAAACCGCGCATCGTTTGATAACGAGGAATAACATCTTTCATAATACTGCCAACCAAGTGGCCATAATGCGGAGTACCCGTCGCAAAAGGAGGGCCATCATAAAAAACATATTCACCACGAGGTGATTCTTTACTTAAGGATTTAGCAAAAATAGTGGCTTCATTCCAAAACTTTAAAACATCTTCTTCCATAGCCGGAAATGAAGTTCTCTCTCTATTAGGTTGTTCGCTCATATTTTTAATAATTTAGCTGATAATATAATAGAAAAATATCACAATTACCCTTAGAAATCAAGTAAAAACAAAAAATCTCCCAAAAATAGGAGAATTTTAAAAAAATAAAAAATTACAGACTAAATATTTAAAAAATCAGCTAATTTTTGCGCTGCCAAACGTCGCATGCTAATTTTATTTTTTTCTATTAAGCCCATTTCAGCAAAAGTCACTTCACTGCCATCAGGTTGAAAAATTGGGTCCCAACCAAAATTGGTTTCGCCTTGAGGCATGACAATACGACCAGAAATTGTGCCCTCGAAATAAGAAATCTGACCTTTATTATCAGCATAGCCAATAATAGTTTTGGCTTCAGCTCGATTATTACCAGAAGCTAAAACTGTTTTGGCTAGACCTTCGCGACCCATAGCCTTCATGAACCATTTAATTAAAGGGCCCGGCAAACCATGTAAACCTTCCATATACAGCGAAGTATCTTCAATAATAATATCGCCAGGGATATGTTCTAGAGCAGTTTTCAATTTAAACTCCACAATTTCTTGCGGGTCTAGGCTTTGGATTTCTGGCAAATCTATCTCTAATTGTTCAAGGTCTGGCAAAACGGCCTTAATTTCGGCAAACTTATTAAGATTGCCGGTAATAAATTTAATCATGAATTTTATATTTTACTAAACCTCTTGACCAAAAACTTCTTCTTTTATCCTTTTAATGCCTTCAGCATCTTCAATTTGCTCATCCATAAAAATCTTATACATAAAAGGAATGACACCGCACTTATCACATTCTCCCCAATTACAGGCACCACCGTTCTCATTATGTAGATCGCGACAAATGGCTGTTTCTCTATCAAAAATAGCTTTACTCATAAAATTAAATTATTTATTAAACTTTAATTTACTATTTTTAAGATTACTTAAAACTTGATTAGAAAAAGTAAAAACTGCTTTATTTTTTTCTTCATACTTTTCTAGGGCAGCAACTATCAATTGTCCGACTAGTTCAGTTATCTCAATACCACTTTTTTGCCATAAGTGATGATAAAGAGTTCCTGGCATGGGATTAATTTCATTAGCAAAAAATTCTTCAGTTTCTTTATTATATAAAAAATCAAAACGAGCAATACCAGAACAACCTAAGGCAGTAAATATTTTTTTAGAAGTTTCTTGAATATCTTTAGTAATATTTTCAGCTAGCCTGGCTGGAATAAAAACTTTACTATCGGCCTGCCCTAATTGAGCGCCGCCATCATCTAAATATTTATCATCGTAACTAAACATCTCATCACAACTAGATTCTTGAATTAAGGAAGCAATTGGTTCCTGATGACCAATAACCGCACAAGTAATATCCATTAAATTTTCGACCGACTCTTCAATAATAACTTTATTATCGTAATGTAAAGCCACTTCAATGGCATTATTAAGATCTTCAATCTTCTTGACTTTAGTAATACCAATAGATGAACCTAGGTGTGGTGGTTTAACAAAAACTGGCCACTGCAAATTACTTTTCACCTCTTCTAAAATAGAAGCTTGCTTACTATTCCAATCAATTACATTATAACTTAAAAACTTGGTAGTTTTAATACCTAAACCTTGATAAAAAATTTTAGTTAACACTTTGTCCATCGCTATAGCTGAGGCTGGTACATCGCAACCTACATAAGGAATATTAAAAATATTAAACAGGCCTTGTATAGAACCATCTTCGCCTAAATTTCCGTGAAAAGCTGGAAAAGCCAAATCTATCTCTATTTTTTTAGGAAAGATTGAACTACTTTTAAAAACTAACTTGTTAATTGACTCTTTCAAAGATAAATCGTAACTTAGCAAATCAATTATCTTCTTTTCATAATCACCATCACTAAAAAAAGATAACTTCCCTAAAGATTCATCAATAAAAAAACGTTCCTGTTTATCAACGTAAATAGGAATTACTTTATAGTTTGGATTCTTTTTTAGTTCGGAAATAATGAGCTGTCCTGTAATAACAGAAATTTCATGCTCTGGGCTTTTACCACCGAAAAATACTCCAATGTTTTTTATGTTAGTCATATTATTTATAATTATCAGGCCAATCATTTTGAAAGATAATAGTATCACCAGCCCGCAAAATATCTTTAAGACTATTATGCGCTTCTTGAGTACTCATGTAAACCTGAAAATTAGTAAAACCAGACTTTTTAAATTCATCAATAATAAATTTAGTGGAACTATTTTTAATCAGTAAAACTAAATCTATTTTATTAGCAATGTATAATTTAGCAATCTGCCGATGACGAGACTCGGTATTTTTTCCTAACTCCACTAAACCAGGAGTAATAACTAATTTGCGCCCCGAAGTTCGACTCAAAACTTCTAAACCACTAATAAAGCCTTGAAAATTACCATTATAACTATCATCAATTACTAAGACCTGACTGATGTTATTAAAAATTGGTTGTAGACGATGCTGAGCGTGGTCTAAACTAGCTACAGACTTAACCGCTTCCTCACTGGTTATTCCCAATTTCTTAGCCAGCGTTAAAGATAAAATAATTAAATCAATATTGTGCTGAGCTAGTAGTTTAGTAGTAAAATGACAAGCCTCAAAGGTAAAAGATAATCCCGTAAAATCTGGTAGTATTTCTAGATTAGAAACCATTGAACTATCTAAACCAATTAATTCCAAAATAGAAAAACGAGTATAATTGTTTTTTACATTAGCATCATTAAAGTTGAGGACTGATAATTTCTTGGTGTGTTCAGCTAATTCAAATTTAGTTAGTATCGTATTATCCAAGCTGCCAAACCTCTCTAAGTGCGAATCATTAATACCTGTTAAAATTGAATAATCTGGTGACACTAAATCACAAATCTTAGTAATGTCACCTCTTTGATAGGCGCCCATTTCTACTATAAAAAAATCCGCTGCAGCTAATTGTTGTTTATTACCAATAATATATTGCGAAATTCCTAAATCGGTATTAATATTATCCGGAGTTTTAACAACTTTAAATTTGGAAGATAAAATAGTAAATAGAATTTCTTTAGTACTAGTTTTACCATAACTACCGGTAATACCAATAATTTGTAATTTAGTATATTCCTTCAGCAAACGGCGAGCTTTATTTATTAATAAAAATTTAATTAAATAATCAAATGGCCAGACCAGTAAAGATAAGACGACAATTATTAATGGTAATGAAATATAAATTACTGGCCATAGAAGTAATGATGAAAAATGCCAAGTTAAAAAAAGCACAATAATAAGTAATGATAAAAAAAATAAACTCAAAAAATAAATAAGTCTAGCTTTCATCGTCCAATCAATCTGCTGTCTTTGTTCTAAACACCACCATTGATAATTGCTATAAACAAAAGACAAAAAACGTCTTAGATTATAAGCCTCACTTTGTAAAATATAAATTAAATTTTTAATAATCATAAAATTTCTTTACAGAATATTTCAGTGAATTCTTCTTTATTGTCCAAAAAACAATAGTGACCAGCGCCTGGTAAAACAAAAAGTTGACTGTTTGGCAATTGCTTTTTAATTAAATAAGCTTGAGTTAAGGGCGTGGCTAAATCAAGTTCTCCCCAAATTAGAGTAACTGGTATATTGGCAACATCATGTAAATAACTTTGAGAATCTTCTTTAATAACTTTTTGATAGATATCAACCATCTGCCCGCTTTCCAAATAATCTAAGGATCCAATTTTATTATAAAAAGATTGTCTTATTTTTTTAGCTAACCCGGGTAGTAATGTTTTCAAAATTTTAGCTCCCAAATAATAAAACTTAGTTTTGAAAGTTTTAGTACGAATAACAGCAGCACCAATTAAAATTAATTTTTTAACCGGTTGACTGCTGGCGTAACGAAGGGCCACTGCACCACCAAAACTATGGCCAACCACAATTGGATTTTTAATAGTTAGTCTATTTAAAAATTCTGACAAAAATAATGAGTACTCGGAAGTTCCCCAAACTTCTTTTGGCTTCTCGCTACCAAAAAAACCAGGCAAATTAAGGGCTAGCAAATTATCAACTCTGACTTGATTACTAAAGATATCAGCTGAGCAGTTCCAGCCAGGTAAGAAAATAATAGCTTGTTCGGCTTGAAACTTATCACTTATTAAGTAATCAACCTTCAGGCCATTAATTATTATTTCTTTTTTTAGCATGTTATTAAACTTTTACACCTTTTTCTAAATAAACTGGCCTCACCTCGCTAGACATAATAGCTGATAACCTTAAACCTAGATAAAAACTTAAAATTTTTACAGCTTCTTCAAATGGTAAAAATTTAAATTCTGAATGCTCTTCACTTATTTTGATATTAGCAATCTCCTCATCACTTAAAATTCCGCCATCAAAAATAAATTGTAAGGACTCGCTTAAAATAACACTACGGGGTGGTTTGTAATCAAGACCTACAAAAGAAAAGTCAGTTTTATCTAAATTAATTTCTTCTTTTACCTCTCTAATAAGACCAACGCGAGGTGACTCGTTGAATTCCGTGACGCCACCAGGTAAATTCCATCTGTTATCATCGTAGGTCTTATGCAAAATAAGTAATTCACCGGCCTGGTTCCAAAACATAGCGGCTGAGGCTACTCGCTTTTTAGGAAGTCTGGCATAAAATTCTTCTTGAGTAAGTTCTACCATATTATTTTTTAATTTTATTTATACTATCAATGGTAATCCAGACCGACATATTACCAAATTCGGTTTTATCAATCTCAAATGGTTTAATCTATTGAATTATACGGAAAATACCTTCAGTGTTAGCACAATCTGTATTATATTTTTCACCATCCAAACTTTCTAATTTCAGTTGTCCCCAATTTGGGGACGACTGAAAATCAGAGAACTCTCTACTTTTAATCTTCTCCCAATAAAGAAGCCCCTCGCTTTTACTTCGATAAATACTGGCGATAACCTTCTTCGACATATTTTACGGCTTCTTCTTTATTTTCTATAGTAATAAACTTATGATGATAACTAAAAAACTTTTCAATTAATTCTCTTTCTTCTTTCTTAACATCCTCCCAGTTTTTAATATTTTTAACACTATCATCAATAGCTACTACCTTATCATCACCATCAGCTCGCCTAATTAAAGCAATGGGCCAGATGTCTATTTCTTGCCCGACACTTAAAACTTGTTCTGAAAAAATTAGCACATCAATTTCATCACCTTCACCAACATTTAAAGTATCTTTGATATAGCCATAATTAATAGGCATAACGCCGTCATTAATAGGAATAACATCTTTAGTCGGTCCTAAATCAATAAAGCCAGACTTATCATATTTCATGTGTCTTCTTCTATCATCACCACGGGGTATTTCAATAATGGCTTTCATCTATTTTTATTAATTATTATAAACACTCCTCCAAAGTTTTTTCTATTTTTTTATATTTTTCCATATCAACATTAGTCATGTCATAAGACTCCCCTTCTTTTATATCTGGATTAATTGTTCTTAAATAAGTATTTTCATCAGTTTTCTTAAAATCAAATTTTCCATTTTCACCATAAACAGATTGCCATCTAGCCTGTTCTTCTTCTAGTTTTTTTAACTCTGGTTCAGAGAGACCTGCAGCTTTTTTTTCTTCTAGTCTTTTAAGATTAGCATTTTCTACTACCCAATTGAGCTGGTTATTACCTGGATATTCTTGTTTATAATAATTAGCTAATTGAGTAATAACCTTTAAAAAAGCACTATCAAGAGCTGGAGCGATACCCTCACCTCGATCACGAGTTAATATTTCGCCAGTAACTTTTTCTTGATTTATATATTCACCATTTTCATTCACATAAAAACCATCCTTTTTTATATCAGATAAACGTAAACCCACTAATCTGCCATCAGCTAAATCAGTGGCAATTAACACCAAACGTCTTTTCAAATCGGTAGCAAAACCCTCGTCAGCCATCCAGCTCAAATAATCAACGTTGATTTCTTGACCACGACTAGTTTTTTCTACTAAAGATTTACCAGAAAAAACATAGCCATGTTCAGCCGTATCTTCTAAAGATTTTAAGGATTGTAATAAAATACTGGCTGCTTTTTTAAAATTTTCAGGAGTTTCTTTTTCTGGACTAGCAGATACTTCCACATCTTCTCTGGCCTGTTTTTGTAAATTTTTTATTTCCGCTTGAATATTATCAAAACCATTTTTTTCCTCTAGACTAATATCTTCAATATTAGAGGCTAAATCATTTCCCTCAACCAAAACAGAATCAGAGCTATTATCAATATTGGTTAGGGTTTCAGCTTTAATTTCAGATAATGATTTTTCCGTTTCCAAATTATTAACAGGAAGCTGTTCCGGTTGGCTGATTGATTTTTCTAAATCATTATTCATATTTTTTGATTTCTTGATGAATTTCTTCTAATTTCTTAGTATCTCTCCTTTTAATTAAACCACTTAAAAAATCAAATTGTTTTTTTCTTAAAATACTTAACCCTGCCATAAAGTTACTATAAACATCTTTAATATTTTGTGCTTGGTTATTCATTTTTTATAGGAGTTTAAAATCAATCAATTTTAAATCAGTATCCCAATTAACTTTATCGCCATAAAAAAGTTGATAACTATCAAACATATCTTGTTGGCTGGCAAATTTTTCGTGCCCGATAAAATCAGCTTCTACTATAATCTTTTAATTTTTTCTCCTTAACGTTTAGAATTTCAGCTTCAGCAAACTTTTCTTTCGACTCCCAAATTAAAAAATCTATTTTATCGCCAACGCTTAAATCTTTATCATCAAATAATCTCCAAGTCGCAGTTTTACGACCGGCTAAGATTTCTTCAGCTAAACTACGCCTAAATTTAAGTGTTTTTATATTTTTATTTTCCATGAGCCCTATTTTTAATCTCTGTAATAATATTCTTTTTGCCTATATCATATTCATGATAATTGTCGGCGTATTTTTTATATAAATCTCTTTTTACGGAAATATATAATTCTCTGTCCTCTTTATTATTTAACAAATGGTTTCTGAAAATTAAAATTTCATCAATTTGCGGATGGCCTACTGGTAATACGTGGATACTAGATAATCTTTGCTGATTTTTATCATCCTCGGTAAAATATTCTTCACCTATTCCAGTATAATTACCACGGGGCGTAAAACCATGCTTAGTCATTTCAGCTGTTTTATCTTGAACCAACTGTAAATCAGAGACAACCACCATAATATCAATTTGTGGTTTAGCAATCATGCCAGGAATTGAAGTACTGCCGATATGATAAATATCTAAAACATTTTGTCCCAATACTTCTAAAATTAATTTTTTCTTAACTTCAAACTGCTGTGGCCAAGTTGGGTCATATTCCGCTAACTGATACGGACGATGCTGTTTCATTATAATATAATTAATTATTTCTTATGGCATAATCAGCATTAGTCCTAGCTACGCTAATTTCCTCAGACAAATTGAATCCTTCAATATCTGAAAAGTTTTCTGGATAAGACTGCAAATAAGAAAGGTATTGTTCTGAGTTCATTTCCCCAATATCCATTATTTCTTTTGCCAAATTAAGACCTTCTATATTTTTAAAGTTATTAATATATTTAAAAAATACATCTGAATTTCGTCTAGCTGCCACTTGTATTTCAGCCACCAAATTTATCCCATCGATATTTTTAAATTTTTCAATATGTTTAAGAAATAAATCTGAATTTTCATAAATAATATCAGATATTTCCTCTAAAGATTTTGATTTTTCTAATTTTTTTAAAAAATTACTTTCATTCAACTCTTTTTCTGCATCAACATATTTTATTGATTTTTCATTATCGTTAACATTCAGGAAATCTTTATTAAGTTCCGTATTAAAAGTATTGCTATCTGGGCCTGGTTTATGTATTTCTCTTTCTTCACCAACCTTCAAACAAGCAGCAATAGCAGCTGCGCCCAAAATCACTTTTTTACTAGGTAATTGTTCAAATTTCATATTTTTTTAATTATAGTAAACGATATAATTTTATTTCCCGTGGCATTTCTTATATTTTAAACCACTACCGCATGGGCATAGGTCATTTCTTCCCACAGTTTGTCCGTCAGCATTCTTCATTTTTTCATGAATTACCTCAATATTATCGCCGTGAGGATTATCACTGGCTTCTTTAATAGCACCGGCAAACTTTAAATTTTTTGGTTCTTCTTCTTTTTGCAAACTAAGTAGTATTTCGGGAGCCATCTGAATTGATTCGCCAGTTTTGTAAATTGAATAAACGACTTGACCTCTAATTAAATCATTAAGTTCATGATACATGCGGAAAGATTCTTTCTTATATTCAACTAATGGATCACGTTGACCATAACCACGCAGACCAATACTACCACGTAAATAATCCATAGTTTCTAAGTGTTCAATCCACATTTGATCAATCGAGCGAATTAAGATACCCTTCTCTACTTCCTTAAAATCAACGCCAACCGTTTTAAAGTCAGCAAACAATTTATCATATTTAGTCTTAGCTAATTCATTAAGATATAAGACTACATCATATCTAGTATCATGATTTTCGCCATTAGCGAGAGCGATAACTTTATCATTTTCTTTAGGACTAACATTAAAAATAGTACGAACTGACTCTATTAATTCATTTAAATTCCAATCTTTCACATCACCAGCACAATTAAATTCAGCAATTTTATCAATTTCTGTTTTAATATATTCTAAAACAATATCAGACAAAGTCTTATCACCGTGTTCACCTTCATTTTCAGCAATTTCTAAAATTTCACGACGACGACGATAAATCGCTTCACGGTGTTTGTTAATAACATCATCATATTCAACTAAGTGTTTTCTCATGTCGAAGTTATTACCTTCAACTTTTTTCTGAGCTGATTCCACCGATTTAGAAATTATACCACTTTCAATCGGCATATCTGGTGGCACATTTAACATGCGCATCGCATTCTTCATTCTATCACCGCCAAAGATTCTCATTAAATCATCTTCAGTCGAAACATAAAAACGAGAAGAACCAGGGTCACCCTGACGACCAGCCCGACCGCGCAATTGATTATCAATGCGGCGTGATTCATGGCGTTCAGTACCCACTACGTGCAAACCACCTAGTTCAATAACTTTTTTCTGTTCAGTTTCAAACTTAACCATATCTTCAGGACTATCTGACACAGAGGCGCCACCTAAAATAATATCAACACCGCGACCAGCCATATTAGTAGCTAAGGTAATGCCGCCTAAACGACCAGCGTCCGAAATAATTTCCGCTTCTTTCTGATGGTTTTTAGCATTTAACATTTGAGGGTGAAGTCCTTCACGCTCCATCATGTCAGCTAATACCTCATTTTTTTCAATTGAAATAGTACCAATTAAAACTGGTTGTCCCTTTTCATGACACTCTTTTACATCCTTAATAACAGCTTTAAACTTATCTTCTTCAGTACGATAAATAAAATCATTAAAATCCTGACGAATATTTGGTTTATTAGTAGGAATAACTATTGTTTCCAAATTATAAATCTTATGAAATTCTTCAGCTTCAGTGACAGCCGTACCAGTCATACCAGCTAATTTTTTATAAGAACGAAATAAATTTTGAAAAGTAATAGTCGCCATAGTTTGAGACTCTTTCTGCACCTTAACTTTTTCCTTAGCTTCAATCGCCTGGTGAAGTCCTTCACTATAACGACGGCCTGGCATCATACGACCAGTAAACTCATCAACAATAATAATTTCACCTTCACGAATAACATAGTCACGATCACGTCTAAATAAAACTCTAGCTTTTAAGGCTTGCTCGATGTGATGAACATCTTTAATACCACCAGCCACGTAAATATTTTCCACACCCAATAACTTTTCCATCTTATTAAGTCCACCTTCAGTTAAAGTTACAGCTCGTTGTTTTTCATCAACATTATAATCATCATTTTCAATTAAACGTTCAACTAGTTCAGCAAATTTAAAATATTTATCAGTTGATTCTTCAGCGGCTGAACTAATAATTAAAGGAGTACGAGCCTCATCAATTAAAATAGAATCAATTTCATCAACAATAGCGTAATGAAGCGGGCGTTGGACAGTTTGATTTAAAGAGCCCACCATATTATCACGCAAATAATCAAAACCAAATTCATTATTAGTACCGTAAGTAATATCACAACGATAGGCTTCACGGCGCTCAATCAGTTTAAAGTGTTTCAAGCGATCATCAAATTGTGAATCATCGGTATGTTCTGGATCATAAAGATAAGCTTCATCATGAACAATCACGCTCACTGATAAACCTAGAGCATGATAAACAGGGGCCATCCAACCAGCGCCAACTCGAGATAGATAATCATTCACAGTCACTAAATGTACCCCTTTACCCTCTAAAGAATTTAAATACAAAGGTAAAGTAGCCACTAAGGTTTTACCTTCACCGGTTTTCATTTCCGCAATCTGACCACGATATAAAATAATACCACCAATTAATTGCACGTCGTAATGACGTTTATTAAGTAACCGACGAGAAGCTTCGCGCACCATAGCAAAAGCGGCTGGTAAAATATTATCCAGCGTTTCACCTTTAGCTAAGCGACTCTTAAATTCTTCGGTCTTAGTGCGTAATTCTTCGTCGCTTAATTTCTTAGCAGCCTCTTCCAAAGAATTAATTTCTAAAACTATTGGTTGCAGTGTTTTAATAATTTTGGCATTCGGGTCGCCCATGATCTTGTCGAAAAAACTCATAGTAGTATATTTTAATTATTTTTGTATAAAACCAGTATAATATGCTTTTTTAGATAAGGGAATGTTGACAATATCAATAAAAAATTATAGCACAAAAATGCTTAAATTGCTACTTGACATATAACCCAACTCCGCGTGTTAAAAATATTGTGAGTCTGGACATTTTTTGTTATACTTAGGGAGTTAAAATAATAATTAATTCTGCTACTTTTAGCAGTAATAACAAAAAATATATGAAAAAAAACCTTACTCTAATTTTAGTTCTTGTTTTTATCTTTTCTTTAGCGATTAACTTGCCAGTTAAGGCTGAAGGTGCCCCTGCTGCTAATAATAACACTAAAGCTTCCTCTAGTTTAGAAAAAATTGCTCATCCAGAACAAATTAAATTTTTTGAAAAAATAACTCAAATTGGCAATACTTTATTTGGTATTAGAAAAGTAAATACCACTAAAACAGAAAATGCTACTACAACTAATTTAGAAAAAATTCCTTCCCCTGAAAACATTAAATTTTTTGATAAAATAACTAAAATAGGCACCACTTTATTCGGTATCAGAAAAGATGCTCCTAAACCATCGGAAGTAAAAGATAAAACAATTCAATTACCGATTATGAACGCTGAGACAATTACTTGCGTATCTGCCGCTATTGATTTTAAAGATACATCCGTGGCCAGTGCTTTTACAGCTGCTACGACTGAAATCGCTGGTGCTATGAAGGTTAGAGGTACTTGTCAAAAAGTTGCCTTAAATTTAACTAGTGGTGATAGACAAGCAGAAATAAACGTTTGTAATAAATCTTTTCAAGAGACTAGCAAAAAATCTCATGAAACGGCCAAAAATGCTCAAAAAGAAGCTTGGACTACTTATGACAATGGTTTAAAAGAATGTACTAAAAAGAATACGACAGCTACTACCACTTCAGAAGTTAAAACAGAAATTCACATTGAAGATGGAGGACAAAGTATCGACGAAGTTTTAGTTCAATAAACTAAAATTTAAAAAAAATGCCAGTTTAAACACTGGCATTTTTTATTTGACAAATAAATTGCTTGGATTAGACTAAGAACAGACCTTTAAAAACTTAAAACTTACAAATATGGAAACAACTGACATTACCATCAACCAAAAAGCTGATGATCTTATTGCTATCTATGGAGGACTAGGTTGGATGACTACGGCTCTCGACCCATCTTTTTTTGAAACTTTCTGGGTCAATGAAACCGAGGGACATTTTATTTCCAAATTAAGATCTCATTTAGATGAATTAAAAAAAGACACCGCTAACCACTTCCCTGTTGAAAAAAAAGAAATTTTTCAAAAGGCCATTGAAGATTTTATTATTGAAAATACCAGATATCGAGAATCTAAAGGTCTTTTCAAAAGATATTTTCGCCACACTATGCGCGAGAAAACTAAGCAAGCTTATTACCAAACCATGGACTTACTGGCTAATTGTAAAAAGAAATCAGCAGAAGATGAAGAAATCTAAAACATTAATTCTCTCCCCGGCTCCTATTTTCAAATAGGAGCTTTTTTTATAAAAAACCCCATTTTTTAAACAGGGCTTCCTAAAAAAATATTCTTAAACAAAATTACCGACCGCGGTATTTATCTCGTAATTTTTCTTTATAGGAGATAATTACTTCTTCCATATGATCCTTTACTTTATCAATAGCCTTATATAAATCATCTTCAGTTTTTTCTACCCGAAGTAGTTCACCAGGAATTTCTAAATTTATTTCGGCTCTAAAAATTTCGCCCTTATTCTGACTACCCACGCTCTTTTCTAGTTCCACATCTAAATTTAGCACCTGAATATCTCCCAAAAATTTATCAAGCATATCTATTTTCTCTTGAGCGTAAGCGGCAATCGCTTCGGTCATTTCCAACTTAGTGGCTTTCAAATTCATTTTCATAAACTTATTATCTATCACTTAAAAAAAGTTATTACCTTTATTTAAAATGATAAATCTTGATTAAACTAACGTTTTCATTATAACATTTTAAGCTTAAGAAATCGAGGCTAAAAAGTCTTAATTATTTTGCTATAAAAACTAAAAAAATGTTATAATAAAATTAATCGTCATAATTAATCTAATCACAAAAGTATGTCTTTTATTCCATGGAAAGAAGAATATGAGTTAGGTATTACCGAGATAGATGAGCAACATCAAAAAATGCTAGCCATTATTAATAAATTGCATGATATTCTTGGTAGGAGAGCCCTAGGGGATCAGTTGCATATTGATACAATTATTAAAGAAATGGCTGATTATGCTATTTATCACTTTCAGACTGAAGAAAAATATTTTGACATCTTCGGTTATGAACAAGCTAAGGAACACATAGCTATTCATAATCAATATTGGAATAAAGTGGCAGAATGGCAGGAACGCTATAATATTAACAAAGATAAAGCCGTCTTTTATGAAATTTTTGAATATTTGCAGAACTGGTGGATTTGGCATATTTGCCATACCGACCGAGATTACGTACCCTTCTTTAAAGCTAATGGACTAAAATAATACCTATACCAAAAAACGCTCCACGATGGAGCGTTTTTATAATACTCAAATTAAAACATGCGAGCGATATCTTTATAAGTAACTAAAATAATCAGAGCAATCAGAATTAGAAAGCCAATGTTATGAATAATAGCTTCAGTATCACGATTAATAGCCTTACCTCTAATTTTTTCAACTAATAAAAACCACACGCGACCACCATCTAAAGCTGGAAAAGGTAGAAAATTAATTACAGCTAAATTAAGAGATAGCAAAGCGGTAAAGTTTAATAAGTTAGTAAAACCATAGCGAGCGGCTTCGCCAGTTAGTTGAGCAATTTTAATCGGACCGCCGACAGCATCACCAGCACCATGACCAAAAATTAAGTCACGAATTAAACCAAAAAAAGCGACGATAATAAACCACAGGATAATAAAAGTATGTTTAAAGCCTTCCCAGAGAGCACGGAAAAAAGGATACGAAATAGTATCAACTTGATCAAGGCCAATACCAATGACAGCCTTATCGCCGCTTAGAGCTGGTTGCACTTTAACGGTAATAGCTGCACCGCCCCGAATTAAACCTAAAGCCACGTCTTGTCCAGCCTTAGCACCAATATAAGTTTGCACTTCGGAAATATTCTTAAAGAACTGTCCGTCAGCCCCGACAATTACATCACTAGTTATCAGTCCGGCTTTTTCGGCTGGTGAACCTTTAACTATTTCGGTTATTTGGATTTTTCCACCTTCAGCCACAGTTTGCGGAGCACCAATTATAAAACAAGCTGAAAATAACACAAAAGCTAGAATAACATTCATCGCCACTCCGGCCGAAAGGATGACTACTCTTTTCCAAATCTTTTGAGCGCCAAAACTATCTTTATCTTCGCGGTCATTACCATTTTCACCTTTAATCTTCACAAACCCCCCCATTGGCAACCAATTCAAGGAATAGACGGTATCAGCTGGTTCAGCTTCACCTACTAATTCATCAATGCTTTTATTACCAAATAAACGCAGCCACTTACCATTTTTATTTTTGTAAAAACCTAGGGCTCGTGGTGGAAAACCAAAACCAAATTCTTCAGCTTTAACGCCATAATGACGAGCTGTAAAAAAGTGACCCATCTCATGAGCAAAAACCAAGACCGACAAAACTATTAAAAAAATTATAATTGTAGTAAACATGTAATTAAATTTCCATTATATCTTTCTCTTTTTTATCACGGATTTCTTTGACTTCTTCATTTTTCTTGGTCACAAATTCATCCATCTCTTTAATATCGCGAAATTTTTCATCTTCAGTTAATTCTTTATCCTCAAAAGCTTGTTCAATCACGCCTTTAATTTCATCACGAATCATGCGTAAAGAAATTCTAACTTTTTCTAAACGTTCATTTAATTTCTTCACTAACTCACGGCGATTTTCTTCATTAAGCGGCGGGATACTTAAACGGATTTTATCGCCTTCATTAACAATACCTAAACCTAAATTGGCTTCTACGATACCCTTTTCTACGGCCTTGGCAATACTTTTATCCCAAGGGGTAATTAAAAAACTGCGAGAATCAGACACCGTAATATTAGCTACACCACTTAAAGAATTCATCACACCATAAGCTTCCACTTGGACACTATCAAGCATTAAGGGATTAGCACGACCAGTTCTTAAACTGGCAATATCACGCTTAAAAAAATCAAGCGCGTTAGTAAAATCTTCTTGATGATCTTTTACAAAATTATTCATAAATTTTTTAATTAATTACTCACTTGATAAGCCCCTAAATAAATAATATTAGGATTCTTATAATCAATTAGGATGGTTGAAGCGCTGCGGCTAGTTGGTAATTTTTTATTAGACCAAGTAGCTCCGCCGTCACTGGACTTAGCAAAGGTTAGGTTAGTGGCATAATAAATCTCTTTATTATTTTTAGGATTAACAGCCAGGCTTCTTATAATAGCGTCTTTTTCGGCCGGAAGCAAGTTAAGCTTTTCCCAAGTTACTCCTTGATCTGGTGAACGTACAATTGATTGATTAGTGGCCAAGAAGACCTCTCCCGCCGGATTAATAACTAAATCTTCGTAAATCGAACCAATACTTAAATCATTTAAGACTTTATTATGGTCAGTCCAATTATCAACTGCAAAATTAGCATCTATATCAGCTGAGGTTTTAGCGTTAGTAAAAGTATTACTGAAGAAACTATAAAGTTTAGCAGTACCAGTTACAACATAAACATGTCGACTATCTTTAGGAGATAAGGTCAGATTAACAACTGATTCATCTAGCCGCTTAAGGGCTCGCCAACTATAACCACCATCAATACTCTTTAAAATATCCCCCTTAGACGTGCCTAAATAAATATTAGCAGGATTATAAAAATCAATGGCTAGAGCCGTTAAAACTGTTTCTGTCTTAGCATCTAAATAAATTTGACTCCAAGTTCTAGTGCAATCAACCGAGCGCATTAAACGATTAGCATAAACAACATAAATATCACACTTATTTTTAGGATTAACTGCTACCCCGTTAATGGTAATTTTAGGTAAGTTAGGAACTTCCAACCAGCCAGTTAAAATATTATAAGTATAATAAAGACCTTGGTTATAGGTAGCTAAATAAAGAGCCGTATTGTCACTAGGATCAATAGTAATGGATTTAATATCAAGAGAGGCAATATTGCCCGGCTTACCGGAAACAGAGGGCGTAAAAGATTGTGTTTTAAAGGTGTTGCCGCTATCAACTGACAAAAAAACACCGCCCAAGTCTGGACTGCTGGAAACTCCATTCGAACCACCAGAGTTAAGTGATAAGGAACAGCCAGAAATAGACAGGGCTAAAACTGGTAATAAAATTAGAAAATAAATTTTCTGGAATTTCATATTGTTTAAAGATTATAAATCAACTGCTCTAAAACAGCTGAGGGCGCCACATTAGCAGCTAAATATTTTTTGAGTTTCTCTAATAATTCTAGCACATTTAAAAAATAAGGGGCGGAATCAGGACGAGTGGCTAAGATATTTTCCAGTTCTGTCTTTAAAGCTGAGTGTTGAACTAAATCCTGACAATGTAAAGAATAAAGGAGTAAATCACGAGCCGCACGCTGCCAAATTTCTAAAATTTCAGCCGCCTTATCAACGGTCAACGGACCATCACCGCTAACTACTAAATTTAAAGCTTTTAAACGACTACTGATATCCTGACCAAAAAAATTAAAGAAAGTTTTAGCAATCTCTAAATGCTTATTATAAACTTCGCTATTTTCCGCAAATTTAGTAGCCAGCAATGGTCGTCCGGCCGAAAGAGCGGCAATATCTTTAGCACTACTACGGCCTAAATTTAAATCCTGCAATAGATAATCATAAATTTCATCAGTTGGCACAGGATAAAAATATAAAACCTGAGCCCGGGAAACAATAGTCGCTGGCAAAAGATCCACGGAAGAGGCTAATAAGATAACAATCACTTTATCACGTGGCTCTTCCAGAGTTTTAAGTAAAGCATTGGCTGCTTCCGAACTCAAAGTTTCGGCCTCTTTAATAATACCAATCTTATAAGAATTTAAAAAAGATGAGAGTGATAGTGTTTTAATCAAACCGCGCACCGCTTCAATGGAAATATTTTTTTTGCCCTCTTCCCTGGCTAAAATATGCAAATCACTGTTAACACTGGAAAAAGTATCAGAATCTTGACCGTCAGACAGTAATAAATTGCGCGCAAAAGCCAAGGACATAGTACTTTTGCCTAAGTTCTCCGGACCGGCAAAGATATAAGTTTGAGCCAATTTCGAAGACACTAGATTTTTATCTAGGTATTCACTCAACTTGGCATGACCAATTTTTGGCCAATCATATTCAGTTTGATAGGGTTTAGGATTAATTGCCATAGTTTTTCTGCTTTTATTATATCATAATAAGTGATTAGTCAAAATGGCTGTTTTTGATTGATTTTTTGCCTTAAGGTTGCTATATTAGGGGTAATAAATATATGAATAAAAGATTTAAACAAAGTATTTTATTAGTTGGTGATTTAGTTATTTTGCACTGTGCCTTACTATTAACACTGATAGTGCGCTATTTCGAAAATCCTTTAACTTATTGGCATAGTCATTGGCCTTATTTTCTGCCAGTCTTTGTGATTTGGATAATCGTGCTCTATATCAGCGGTGCTTATGACTTAAATCTAATTTATAATCGTCGTCGCTTTCATTCCACGGCCATCAACGCCACTATTGGTTCAGCCCTACTGGCTATTTTATATTTCTATCTCAACCGTTCAGAAATTACTCCAAAAACTAATTTAGCTATTTTTTCAATAATTTTTTTAATAATCTTTGTGCTGTGGCGCTCACTCTATAATTTTATTGTTAAGTCTTACTTGCCAAAAAATAATCTAGCTTTTATTGGTTGGAATGAACAAAGCGCAAAATTGTTAGAAGATGTCAAAAATCAACCTCACTCCGGTTTTGAAACTGCTTTAATTTTTAAAAATAAAGAAGAGATTAAAAATTTGCCAGCGCTGATTAAAGAAAAAAATATTCATACTTTAGTTATCAGTACTGAGTTATTTAAAGATGAAGAATTACGCCAAGTGCTCTTTGATTGTCTATCATTACACGTCGCTTTCTATAACTTTGTAGATTTTTATGAAAGTATTAATGGTAAGGTCCCACTGGAAGCAATTGATCAAGCTTGGTTTATTGAAAATCTAGATGAAAGTCAAAAAAACTTTTTTAACTTAACCAAACGTGTTTTTGATTTAGTGTTAAGCTTAATTTTATTTATTATCAGTTTGCCCTTTTGGCCGTTCATTGCCCTAATTATTAAATTAGAAAGTCGCGGTTCAGTTTTCTTTAAACAAACTAGAGTCGGGCAACAAGAAGTTAATTTTCAAATGATTAAATTTCGTACCATGAAAACTAATGGTAATCATGGCGGTATGACTCAAGAACATGATAATCGTATTACTCGCTTTGGTAATATTTTAAGAAAGACTAGACTTGATGAAATACCACAAGTCTTAAATATTATTAAAGGTGAAATGAGTTTTATTGGACCTCGTCCGGAACGACCAGAATTTGTTAGTGACCTGGCTAAGGCGATACCCTTTTATAAAACTAGATTGCTAATAAAACCAGGCGTCACTGGCTGGGATCAAGTGTCCGGTTTCTATCACTCCCCTTCCGTAGCAGATACAATTGAAAAATTACAATACGATTTATATTACTTAAAACATCGTTCTCTATATTTAGATTTAGCTATATTTTTAAAGACGATTGCTACGGTTTTAGGAAGGAATGGAAGGTAAATATATTAATTATGCGGTCAGTGACCGCACAATTGGAAAGTACCTATAAATCTACCCCAACAACTTCTGATTATATTTAGCCAGTTCCACTCTGACTTTTTCTTCCATATCATGGTGCGATACTGAACCAGAATTAGTTAAGACTTGTCTTTTGTTAAAGATTAAGAAGTCGTCTAATTGCTTAACCCAATCTTTCATATACATCAGTCTTTCTTCAACACTTTGCAATTCAGCGTAAGATAAGAATTGCTCAACTAAAAGGTGCAGTCTTCTAGCTTCTAATTCTTCTAAATAGTTTTTAGCTACCTCAGCTTGATCTCTGGTTATAATTTCTCCTTGCCAGTTAGTTAGTCCTAGATTATCTTTAGTGCTATCAATGCGACTACTTATTATTTCAGAAGCGGTCAGTCCAGCAATAGCAAAATGAAATTTGTTTTGAACTATGGCAAAGAATTGTTTGGCATAATCAATCTGAGGATTATAATCAACACTAGTAGCGAAAATATCTTTAACCTTTTGATAGAAATTAGCTTCGGAAGTTCTAATTAGTCTGATTCTGGTTTCTAACTCTTGAAAGTAGGTTTTATTGGTTTTACCTCCGGCTAATCTGTTATCGTCTAGCACAAAACCTTTGACTATATATTCTTTTAGCTTTTGAGTGGCCCAGATGCGAAACTGGGTACCACGAATGGAGTTGACGCGATAGCCGACTGAGATGATGGCGTCGAGGTTGTAGTGTTTTACTTGATATTTTTTGCCATCATGTCCAGTTCGTCGGAAAAACCGACATACTGATTTTTCATCTAATTCTCCATCTTTAAAAATATTATTTATATGTTCAGTAATAGTTGAACGGCTTTTACCAAAAAGTTCGGATATTTTATCTTGACTCAACCACAACATTTCATTTTCCAACTTTACCTCAATCTTAGTTTGTCCGTCACTCGCGGTGTAAATAATAATTTTATTTTGGTCTTTCATAAAAATAGACTTAGTTTTTAATAATTAAGTCTAACAAATAACACCTGAATTTTAGGTAAAGAAAAAAAACAAGCACCGATAGGTGCTTGTTTGGAATTTAAACTAATAATCTTTTATTTAAGTAAAGAAGCTTTCTGATTAGCTAGCCCAGCATTTTCAATATCACCCATTTCCGTATAAACCTGACCTAACAAACCCCAGGCCTGAGCATTATCTGGCTGAAAAATAACTAACTGTTTAGCCATAATTAAAGTATGAGCAAAATCTTTGGCTTCATAATAACTATTCATCAGTTCTAAATAGCTTTTAGTCATACCGAGAGCAGCTAAATCAGTCGATTCCACACATTTATCACCGTTAATCTTAGCTTCCTTGGTCTGCCCCATCAAAGATTGAACTTTATACAGGTGACAATAAACTTCACCATAATTAGCATTAAAGCGCACGGCCTCATTTAAAGTGGCTAAGGCTTCAGGATAAGCTTGGCGACTTAGTAAAATATTAGCTTTCATAAAGTAAACTGGAATACGCTGAGGGCTAGCGGCAATAGCTTTGTCGACTGACTCTAAAGCTCTTTGGTAATAATTATCTAGAACCGCTTTATTATCTGTTTTCAAACTAGCGCCCACGCTATACATTTGAGCTAACTGCAAATTCATTAAACTATCTTGAGGATTATTATTAAGATTAGACTCAGCTAAACCAATAACATAATCCGTTACTTCCTGCCCCTTAATAGGGTCTAAACTATAGATAATAGAGGGATTAGAGATAATAGAATTAACTAAAGCTGTTTTACCATCACGATCGAGCGGAGTGTTATAACTAAAAGCTTGCTTATAAGTCTCAATCGCCCCTAAGACATCACCTTGAGCAATTTGGCCGTAACCATCAATCGTGCCAGCTAAAGCTTGCCAGGCGGCAATATTAAAGCGACTGGTTAGCATCAAAAAGACCAAAGCAAAAATAGTCAGCATGGTGAACTCGGGCATTTTCTTTTCTACTTCTTTATTTTCGTCATGACTAAAAGATAAATAGATAGCCACCAGAGCCACACCTAATAAAATATAAGAAATAAGTAAACCGGAAAATGATTTAGAAATTATTAAGACTAAAGAAAACAGAGCTACCGCTGACAAAACATAAATCGGAAAGTTCTGATCAGGCTCTTTGGTCTCAGCGACTGGATTGTTTAAAGAATAAACATAGGCCAAGGAAATCATTAGCCCCACATAAGTAACCAAGGAATCAAAGACGGCTAGATTTTGAATAAAATAAGCGGTAAACAAACCAATAATAATTAGTAACTCTGGTTGTTGATGATTACGCCACAGACTTCTAATTAAATAGAAGGCCACAGCCACAAAAATACTTAAATAAGCTAATAGACCAACTAAGCCAGTCGTAGAGGCTAAATCAATTAAATTGTTATGAGCCCGATCAAAATAAGTTTCTCCTTTAGTGTAATCATAAAACTTAGCATCAAAGTACTTATCAAACACTAAAGCATAATTACCAAAACCAACGCCTAATATGGGGTGATTCTTAAAATCCTTAGCGGCGGCTTTCCAGGAAATTAAACGAGTTTGAAAGGTAATTTTTTGAGTAGTTAAAGCCATTAATCGTGGGGTATTTTTAAACCAAGTAGCATTAGTGTTAGAAAAAACAAAAGTAATAACCGCTATGGCTATTACCAAGAAACTCCAAGCGGCAATTTTAAGCTGTTTAGACTTATGTAAAACACCCAACAAAAAGACAACCAACAAAATACTAACCGCTAAACCTATAATAGCACCCGAAGTATGAGCATTACCAAAGCAGATGAGCATTATTAAGATTGGTAAAGCATATAACCAGCGCCAGGACTTATTTTGCTCCTTAAAAAATAATAAAACGGCAAAATAAATATTGAAGATTAAGTAACCACTAACATAAGCGGTATTACCAATAGTCGAAGCAGCGTTATTCATAGCAGGATCACCAAAGAAGCTTTTTAAAGACACAAAAGTGGCCACGATAACTGAAGACTGCAGTAAAATAGCCCAATCGGCTTTAGTTCTAAAAACAGAAGTCATGACTAAATATAGAATAAAAAAGTGCAGAATATGAAAAACGCCCAACATTCTTTCAGCGTCACCCCAAAAACTTAAATTAGCATCAACACTATTGAAGCAAGATAAAATTAAAGCTCCAAAAAAAGCCAGCAGACCCCAAGTAATTAAAGACTTCTGAGGTCGATAAGCTGGAAATTTCCAAATAAAAACTAGCCAAATAAGTAATAAGACTTCACTTAAAATATTAAAGACTAATTGCTTAGAAGTGATGTAAGGAAATAATAAAGTGGGAAAAACTAAGAAGACGACAGCCAGCGATAAAATAACACCAGCTTGTAAAAGACGTTTGTAAAAATTAGCGGTCATAGATTTAATAATTAGTTAAACTTCTTCTCTATTTTAACATAATTTTACAAATAAGCTAGTAATTTATCTAAACAAAAAGACCACCCCGAAGGGTGGCCTTTTTTATCGACTAAGTCGATGAGCTCTATTCTAAATTACTTATTTAGATAGTACTTGAGTTGTGGTTGTTAAACCAGGAACTCTGTGACCATTGCCATAAGTGTATGAAGATACAGAAGCACCATCAGACCAAACAAAGTTTCCATCAGTACCGTAATTAGCATCTTCAGAAATCTTAGTAGTAACTGATTCAGAACCTTGTCCAGAAACAGCTAGAGTAGCTAAAACTTCGAAAGTCTTAGAAGTACCAGCAGAAATTACTTCGTTAGTTGCGAAAGCAATAGTTAACTTGTTACCAGCGTAAGTTGAAGAAGCAATAGTCTTATATGAACCATTAACCTTCAATGTAGCACCATTACCTAAAGCGGTGATAGTAGCATTAGCAGTGTTAGTAGTATCAAGAACAATCTTGTTTAATTCAACATCACCATTAACATCAGCTGTAACTGTAAACTTGGAAATCACTTGATCACCAGAAGTTAGAACTGAAGTAGGTAAGGCTAACAAAGCAACGGTAGGAACAGTCTTTCTAATAAGGAAGTTATTAGCAACCTTACCAACAGCTTGAATATTTTCAGTACCATTTGAAGATTTAAACTTCAAAGTAGTAACTGCTAAATGAATACTCTTGTTAGTAGCAGCAGCATCATTATTAATGTTGTTTAATACAACCTTGATAGATAATGTCTTGCTGTTATTAGCTAACACCTTAGCAGCGTTATTAGTGATAGTAAATTTACCAGCACCGTTAACTGGAACAAAGGAATCAATTAGAGTTAAGCCGTCGTATAATTTAACAGCAGCAATTCTAGGATCAGCTAATGAAGATGTCGCAATTGAGGTATTTGTTGAAGTAGATTCAGCATTAACAACATATAACTCAGTTAAATTAGCGTCATCATTGATAGCTGTAAACTTGAATTGAGCAACTTCTTGTTCAATGTTCTTAGCAGCTAAGATAGCATCAGCAGGAGTATTACCACCTAAGTCTGTATTTAATGTACCTTGGTTAACAATAGCAAATTCAGTTGTAGTAGCAGTATTGCCACCAACAATAGAAGTGCCACGAGAATCTTGGCCATTAACAGTCATGATAGTTTGGAAACCGCCAACAGCTGAAGTATCAAAGGAACCTAAAAGTTCTACGCTCTTAGTTGAGTCTTTAGCAATTGTAAAGTTCAAGCTTGAGAATGTAGCACCAGTAGAACCAAAGTCAACAGTGTTACCAGTTAGAGTACCATCAACTAATAACTTCATATCACTAATAGAAGAAGCTGCAGTTGTAGAAGCATTAGTACTGAAAGAGATAGATGTAACTTTTACATCATCATTTGAAGCCTTTAAAGTAAATTTACCTAAAGACACATCAGTGCTGCCTTGAACAATAGCTTTATCAAAAGCATAACCATCATTCTTAACAGTTGTTAAGGCTGCGCCTTGAACTGTAAAGATAGCTCCAGTAGCTGTACCAGAAACAGATCCAGAAACAGCATTACCGGAAACAACATATTCAGGGTTCATACCATCAAACATAAGACCAGCGGAAGTACCGCCAGTTAAAGTAAATTTAATGGTAGATCCTGCAACAGCTGTAGTCTTAGCTTTTACTAAAACCTTAACTTCGTTATCACCTTTATTCAAAGTGAAAGTGCTGTCAACGGTCTTAGTAATAGTTACATTAGAAGTATCCATGTCGAAAGAATCTAATAAAATTCCGTTTACATAAACTCTAGCATTCTCAAATTGAGGAGTAGTAGAAGATTGTGTGTAGGAAATCTTTAGACCATCAGCAGTGATTGCTTCATCAGCTCTTACATTAGCGATTAAGACAGTATTGTCAGAACCTTTAACGATAGTAGTATCAGATGGAGAAGTTGATTTCTTAGAAACAGAAATCGCACCAGCATCAATAGTAATGTTAGAAATAGCATAACCATCAGCAGTTGTACCGTTAGCTAAAACAACGTTAGTACCAAAACCAGTAGCTTTTTCATAAGCAACTAAATCAGTACTCTTGTTTAAAACAAAAGTAAAACTGTTTGTTGCGGTATTTTCTTTAGCAATTACATCACCCTTGACGTAGAAGATCTTAGAAGCATCATCTTTTAAGAGATCCAAACCATTAGCGAAGTAGAAAGTAACATAACGTCCATCAATAGTGTAGCTAGTAGAAACTTTATTACCAGCTTGTTCTAAGTAAAGATTCATAGTAGCTTTGGATAAATCCTCAACACCATTGTTCTTTAACATGATGGATTTGATAGTAGCATCCTTGGCTGTGCCTTGAAAACCTAATTCAAAGTGACCTAACTCAATCTTTTCATCGCCAACTTTTACAGTTGAAGATGCACTAGAAGAATTGCTAATGGAAACATTAACAACTGAGTAATTTGTAGCAGACATTAAGTTACCGGTAATTGGGAAGGTACCGGAAACAGAAGCAGCGGAAGCGCTAATTGCCGAAGCAGAAGCGATGCTTAAACCAATGTTACCAGCAGATACACCGTTATCAAGCTTTAAAGAAACGATTAAATCTAAAGAAACAGTTTGACCAGCGTTAACAGTTAAAGCTGGAGAGAAAGTTAAGATAGATTGATCATTGGAGTTCATAGACTTCTTAGAAGCTACGATAACACCATCTTTTTCTGCCCAAACTTTATCAATGTTGTTATAAGTTGAAAGACCAACTCTATTAACAGTGATGGAAGAAACGGTGATAGCGCCATCATTAGCTGCAGTCAAATTAACTTTAGCCATTGGCACGCGAGCACCATTTTGTGGAACAGAAGTAGCGGCTGGAGTAGCGGAACTTAAGGAAGCTGTTAAACCAGAACCGGTTACAACAACACCTATAGAACCAACTTGTGCATCATAACCAAATTCATTGGAAGTGATAGCATTGCCACCAGCAGTAATAACATTAGTAACAGTAATTAAGTTGGCGAAATCAAATCTATTAGCATTAAAAGCAGATTCACTGCCGATAGTGCGATAGTTTGTTCCGTCAAAGTAATAAACAGCAGCTGAATTAGCATTCTTTACTAAAGAACCAGCTGGAACTTCACCTGCAGCTAAAGCAGAACCAATAGTGTAGTTTGTGAAGAAAGCATCAGAAACATCAATAACTCTTCTAGCCCATAAAGAACCAAAAAGGTTAATAGCATCAGCTTCATTAGCAATCTTTCTTAAAACACCATTTGGAGTAACAACGTAAACAGCAGGATCGGTTGTGATTTTCACTAACTTAGTACCACCTCTCACAACAACGTTAGAACCTAATGGGTAGCTTGCTAACTCGGAAGGAGAAACAGTTACTACACCACTAAAATCTTTGTGCCATGTGAAGAATACTGAGGAGTGAGGATATACATATCTTTTACCATCGTTGCCCAAGAAATAAACAGTTGATAAACCGTCCATCTTGATCAGGTCACCAGCTTGTGGAGCTGCAGCGTTGGCGTTAAAACCAAACATTGCGAACACAGTCATGACCATTACGCCAACGGTAAGAGCTTTGCGTAATTTATTCATATTTGTAATTAAGATTCGAGGTCTAAGCGTCCAAACAACATTAGTTGGAACGACCTAGCTTCGAAGATAATTCGGGTTAAGCTGTAATTTCACGAGAGCTAACTCTTATACATCAATCGGAATCCCGCTCCGCCAGCTAGTCTTGCGACCAACTAACAAAAAGCTAAATCGATATATATTTGTCAGCACCCATAATTTCGGCTTGAAGCCACGAATTTTTTTGTTTTTTGTAATAGAGCAATTACCGTTCCGCCTTTACGGAATTCGACCCTTTAGGGGTAACTACTGATCTGTTTCGAGCAAGCTCTAACGCAGACCTGTTAATTTATCTCCCCTCTGCTAGCCAAGTCGGATGAAAACAATAATCTTCCAAAAAGGGTGGCTAGAAAAGAGATAAACTAACAGTTCATCGCTAGAATTTGTTAATTACTTAATGAGCTCCAAAGCTTTACTAGCGCTAGAATAATCTTTCTTATCAAATAAGTTACTAGCTTCTTCTAAAATTTTATCAGAACTGGAGGAGGCGACAACGTTTAAAGAAACTCCCTGCTCATCCTTTAAAGAAGCGGCACTAAAAACATCATCACTAGCTGTGGCGATATTATTATTAGTTATAGCTGGCTTATTCAACTTAGCAATATTTTTTTGCACAGTTTTTATTTCAGCTTTAAAGCTTTCATTCAACTTAGCGACTTCTTGTTCATTATTAGTAATAGAAGGATCGGATAAAACAGTAATAATATCTTGAGCGTGAGAAGTGGCAAATTGAGCAGCCATCTTATCACGACTTTCAGTATTCAAGATGGTGTTGAGTTTAGCTTTTTCAGAAATAACCCGAGCGATATATAAGGATTGATTAGGTTTAGCATTAATTAATAGTTGATGACTAAACACACTAGTAGCTAAAATCAGAAATAAAAAAGAGGCTAGGGCGACCGCTGGCATAGAAACGGTTTTAGCTAGACTCTGGAAATTGATAACAAAAGATGACCAAGCGGATAAATCCTTGGCCCCAGAATTGGAAATTTGGGAATACAAAAAATCACGATTAGATTTTAACCACTCGTGGTCTGCTTTAATTTCCCTAAGATTATGTAATTTTTTGATGAGGTCTTTTTCGGTCATATGGTTACGCTCTAGTATACGTAATTTGTACAGAAGTGTTACAGTCAGGCTACAGCTCGTTTTTTTCTTCTTCAGAAACTAGATCCTTGAGAGCGTTTAAAGCACGATGAAGTAAGACTCTAACATTGCCCTTACTCTTGCCAGTTACATCACTTATTTCTTCTATTTCCAGGTCATTAATAAATTTTAAAACGATAATTTCACGATATTCTTCTTTAAGGTAAGGTAATTTACTCTTAATTCGCTCTAAATCAGTGTTTTTATCTAAATCAGCTGATAGATTTCGCTTTTCATCAGGTAAATCGATATGATTAGCCTCGTCATCCAGTGAAATTTCTAATTTTGAGCCAGTTTCACGGTAATAATCAACTATTGAAGTGCGGGCTATCTTATAGATTAGGGCTCTTAAGGTATCAGCCGAAGTTAAGGTATTATTTTGAATATGGTTCCAAGTTTTAAGAAAAACCATGGAGGTTAAGTCTTTAGCCTCCTCAATTCTACCCACCTTAAAATAAACAAAACGATAAATATCGTCTGCAAAATCATCGTAAACCTTAATAAAAACTTCCTTATCTTTATTTTTAAGGCGAGAAATAGTCTTCTTTTCTTGATATTTTTTAGCAAGCGGAAAAGTCATTTAACAAAAAATAAGGGAAAATTCACTTCCCTGACATTAATAAGCTATTTATTTATACGTATATTCTAGCAAATAACTTCAAAAGAGGCAATATGAGCCCCTTCTATAATAGAGACATAAGTTGTGGTAATTGGTAACAAAAAGAATGCTAGGGTGTTCCCTCGGAGAATTCGAGACTTAAGCTCTGGGTAAACCATTTTTTAAGACACTACTTCTAAATAAAAATCTCAATCATCAAGATTGGTATTTTTATTTTTCAAACAATTCTCGACCTACTTTAAATAAAAAAGCAATGTGCATTTTTTGCACATTGCTTTTAGCCTTGACTTTCCACCCCCAAGACTTACAATATAAGTACTTTAGTCCATCATGGCTTAGACTTTCACATGCTAACAGACAATCAAGAAATTAACTTCCCGTTATGGTTTTCGGTCTCCTCTTCAGCTAAATTAGGCGGAATCGGCACCAAAACTATCAGACGCGCCCTAAAAAGCGAGTCTGGTTTGAGATATAAAATAGTAAAAGACCGCTATCAGATAGAACTAGGATCCCTACTAGAATTTTTAAATAAGAGTACGAGACTTAAAAATAAATTAAAAAAAGGGGGTTTAGGTCAATATTTATGAAAAAAGTTTTTGTTTCAGGATGTTACGATATCCTGCATGGTGGGCATATTGAATTTTTTAACCAGGCTAAAGCTTTGGGTGATTATTTAATCGTTTGTTTTGATGGCGATGCTTCACTAGAACTTCATAAACATAAAAAGTCTTCCCTGCCAGAAGCTCATAAAATTAGATTATTGCAATCACTATCCATGGTGGATGAAGTGGTGGTTGGTGATTATTTAAAAGAGTTAGGTTTAGACTTTAAAGAGCATTTTTTAAGAATTAAACCTGACGTATTAGCTGTGACCGGAGATGATAAATATACTTCTGAAAAAATTGCCCTATGTCAGGAAATTGGCGCTCAATATGTAGTGCTGCCAAAAACTTTAAATTTTGAGAAGATATCAACTACTGAAATTATTAATTATATTAAAGCTCCGGCCGAGATTGCTTTAAGAGTAGATTTTGCTGGTGGCTGGTTAGATGTACCTAAATTTTCCAGAGATAACGCTTATATCGTAAATTGTACTATTACTCCTACTGTTAGTTTAAATAAATGGGATTATGAAATGGGTGGCGGATTAGGTGGATCGGCTGCTTATGCTGTTTTAACCGGTAAAAATAGTATTGAATCAGAATTAGACCTAGGCGTCGGCTGGCAAGACCCTGCAGTTATTCTAGAAACTGGTTTATGCGTTTGGAAAAGTGGTTTAAAACCGGAATTAGATTTTAAGGTGAGGCCTGATTTTTTAACAGGTAAAATGGCTTTACTTTGGACTGGAAATAATCATACGACCTACAAAAATGTAGATATAGCTCGTGATTTTAATTTAATACAACACGCCTCACTAGTAGCCCGAGAGGCTGTTAACCCTTTAAATTTTGATTACAACAAATTATGTGAAGCTGTCAAAATGAGCTATCGAGTCCAAATAGGAGAAGGTATGCTCCCCCTGCCTTGCGCCGGAGAAATAGCTAAAAAATATGGTGGCGGCGGACACGGTGGCTATGCCTTATATTTATTTGCCAATCAAGACGAAAGAGATAAATTTTTAGAACAAGAAAATACTTTAGCTATTGAGCCTTATATTAAAAAATATTAAAAAGAGGCTCTAGAAGTTTCCTTTTTATAATTTTATCCAACTTTCAGGAATAATATCGCTAGAATCAATTTTATCATTCTGAAACCATTTTTCAGGAGCTACTATTATTTTATCTTTGCTATTAATCAACCAAGCTCCCCACCAAGAAAAAGAACTATTAGCAATAATAGCGTGTTGACACTGACTCATTAAAAATAGGTCTTCATAATCTTTTAATTTTAAAGCCGAAATAAAAACGGCATTATCTATCATAAGATTTTCCCTAACCCAATCGGCATCATCAGAAAAAATAAAAAATTTAGGATTATTAACTCTTTTTTCAATCAAAGCAATGGCCTGCTTATAATAATCTAAAGGACAAGAATAATAAAAATTGGCATATCGAGGATTATTAATATAATCCCCTCGTCTAATATGAATAAAAACTGCATTAGTTTTTCTTATCTCTTGATAAACAGATAATTTTTCTAATGAACTAATATCTTTAAAAGTTAATTCGCTACGAATTAATTCAGATATATTGTTAAAATATTCTTCACTTTGGAAAAAACCTGTTAACCAACTATTATCTTTTAAAAACAGTATTTTATTATCAAAGTTAACGCCTTTTTCAAAATAATACTGATTAAAATAAGTCGTCCGTCTAAAGCCAAGCTTATTAAAGACTTTATTCAAAAAAGACAAAACAAAATAAAAAAAACTACTTTTATTATTACTAACTACTTTAGTATTAAATAAATTTAATTCATACTGTCGAGGTGTATCAGTGCCAGGCTGATTATAAGAACTATAATCAACGTTTAAAGAAGTATTATTTTTAATAGCCAAACTTCTAGCTAAAGCATATTGAAATAGCTGATTACCTAAACCGCCTTTAATCTTTAAATTAATCATAAAAATAATCTAATAAAACCAAGAATTCTAACTCTTAATCCTTGATAGCGCATAAATAAATTATGTTCTTTAGTTATACCATTACTGGTAATGCGATATTTAATTAACGGCTGTCCAATATTTACTGCCTCAAACTTACTAAGGACCCTGCTCCATAATTCGTAATCTTCAGCATGTTTAAATTTATTATTGTAAACACCAACTTTATCAAATACTTCTTTTCTTATCATCACTGAAGAATGAATAAATGGATTATGTTTAATAAAAAAACTTTTTATTTTCCTATACTCTAATGGCGGATAAGACATCAAACCGATTTCTTCTCCGTTATTGTTAATTTTAGTTGCCCAAGAACCAACTAGAACCACCTTAAAATCTTCAAAGGCTTTTATCTGACTAGAAAAACGACTAGATAAACAAATGTCGTCAGCATCCATGCGAGCTATATATTTACCAATTGCCAAAGAGATAGCTTCGTTAAGCGAAATTATTAAACCTTTATTTTCTCGAGATATAACTCTAATTCTGCTATCATTAAAACTTTTAATTATTTCTAAAGATTTATCAATAGAACCATCATCAATAATAATAAATTCAAAATCAGAAAAATCTTGAGACAGAACACTGTTTATCGCCTCACTCAAATATTTTTCGCCGTTATAAACCGACATTATTACTGAAATGGTTGGCATATTATTATAAATCAATTTTAATTATTTCACTGTCTGATTTAATAATTTTACCAATTTCTAATTTTAAATCATCAAAACTAAGTTTTTCAGACATTAATATTTTATTTTTTAATAATACAAACAAATAATTTGAAGCTTCTTGCGTTTCCTTCCAAATACTATTTTTATGAACTCGATGAAGATATGAGGTCTTTGGTAAAATTTTTATAATTCCACCACTTGAAAGCCATAAATAATTAATAAATATTATATCAGCCGCTGATACATTAAAAAATTTGTATTTATCTACCAAATCTATAAATCTTTTTTTATTAAAAAAGAAATTACCGTCATTCATAAACAAACTAATCCTGGAGTCATGTACAAAAGTATCTTTAACTGAATCAAAATCTAAATTTTTTCCAGAAAATTGTTTAAAATTTAATAACGGAAAAGCGAAAGAAGCTGAATATATAAAATTATCATCCCAATCTTTTATTTTAAAGATTGAATTTAAATAAGAATAATTAAGAGTATTATCTGAATCTAACAAAATAACCCAATCATTCGAACATAAATTAACTGCCTGTACTTTTGTTGGAAGAACACCGAAATTATTACCTCTTCTAAAAAATTTTATCTTAGAACTTAGACCACTTATAACTTTTTTTGTTACTTTAAATGATTCTTCGTTTGAGCCATCATCTAATATTACTATTTCTGAGATTCTTTCATCATCAATTATATTTTTTAAAGATTTTAATATTATTTTTTCTCTATTATAACTTGTTATGGCGATTGATATTGATCGTTTTTCTTCTCCTCTTTTTCTATTAAATCTAATTTTTCTAATAAAAAATTTTGAACAAAAAATATCATCCAAAAAAGAAAAAATGCTATACTTGACTTTATTAATAATTTTATTTAATAGCATAAATACGCTACTTTTATTTAATTTAATTGTGCTTACAGACCCTCTTATTTTACTTAAATCTCCAAAAATATTTTTCTTTCTTAAAACAATCTTTGAGACAAAATCTAAAGAAAATCCCTCGGGATACATATAAGAAGGGGACAATATTTTAATTTGATCATTTTTATCCAATAAAAACTTATTCCAATGAGATTCATCGTGCCAAATTGCCACAATATTATTTTTATCATCAATTTTAATATTATCATTCATAATCTCTGCCGCCTCAAAAAAATATTTAGTTATTCCACCATTAATACCGCCAGCAAAATAATTAACCCCTTCTCCATATTTTATAAATGCGGTTGATTTTTCATTTCTTTCATAATGAAAAGATGATTTATCTTTTTTAATAAAACCAGGATGAGCACAGGCTACATATTTTTGATCACCTGTAGGTAAAAAATCTAAATCCGTAATCTTTTCAATAAAAACAGAATTTCCATTAAAGAAGAATGTAAAATCACAATCAGCAGCCGATTCTTTAATTTTTAAAAACATCTCAAAACGTCTCAAAGTATTATCAGGCCAGCCTAGGTTTTTTTGATATATTTTGTGAATATTTTTATTACTATCTTCAAAATATATTTTGTCAGAATCAGTAAAGACAAAATATTGCTTCTCCGCATTTGTAATAAAATATTTTTCACAACTTAAATAAAAGTCTTTCCAAAAAATACTATATTTACCCGTACAAATATAAAGAATGGCTATTTTCATACTATTTTTTTAGCTATTAATAATATCTCTGGTGAATAAGATTTACTATTTGGTAAAAATCTTAATGGCAAAAATAATCTAATTATTTTAATTATAATTCTTTCAAAAATAGTTCTTTTTTTATTACCAACCCAAAAATCAAAACCACCAATATATTCTGATTTTATTATTTCAAAACTACCGTCATCTACTATTTTTTTCCACTTTTCTACATCCATAGAGGGTATATAATGTTTATCCAAATTATCCCCATCAAATATTTTGTGAAGTTTATTTTGAATTAATCCAGAAAAATTTGGAGCAGTTAAAAATAAATACCCATCTTTAGCAACTAGTTTTTTATGTATCTCAATAACTTCATCAAAATTAGAAAAATGTTCAATAAAACCAGATGAAAAAACTACATCATATTTTTTATCATAACTGATATTAAAAATATCATCGCTTCTAAATTCTCCAATTTTAAAATTATTGCTCTTAAGCCAATTAATCATTGTTTGTAAGTACTCCGTATGATCAATTCCATTTAATTCATAGCCCAACTTACCGAAGTGATACAATAATCTGCCAGGAAAACAACCGATTTCTAAAACATTTTTTGAATCGGTTTTCTTGAATATAGAATATATTTCTTTTACCGTTGGGTAATTATCTGGCATTGGAGAAAATTTGAAATTCTTATAACCGTCATCCCAATATTCTTTTGTTGTTAGCTTTGTGTTATTCATAAAGTAAAGTTTTTAAAAATATTTTTTAGCTATAATTTACTATTTTTTATAATTTCTAAATAAAGTCTTAAAAACATATTTATCTAAAATTTTTCCAATAACGAATTTAAATCCTTATTACTTTTAAACGAAGCTTTTCTCAAATGAAGCCATTCATCTATTTTTTCTGAATCATCTTTATTATGTTTATAATTTGAAAATAAACAATCACTAATCGGTATTTTTTTATAAATATTTTTAAAATTACCACCACCGGTATCGAGCCTGAAATAACCACTCCAATCAAAAATAACAACGGGGCTAAAATTAATTTTTTTATTTTTTAATTTACTAAATTTAAAAAAACAAAAACCAGCCCAAAGATACCAAGCATTCAAATAATCATTACTCCTTTCTTGTTTTAAACCATAAAATGAAACATTTTTCAATTTATCTAATATATTTATTTTACTTAAAGGAAAAATATCATGATCAATAAATCCAAAGCTACCTGGCTGTAATGGTTTTATAAAATTATAAAAAAGCCAATTAAGAGCTAACCCGTGACTCAAACTTGGCTGCATTCTTAAATTTTTTGGTAAATCTACATAACAAACATCACGGCTGATACATAAATTTCTTAATTCTTTTCTTTTAAGCAGGTTATTTGAATTATCAGCTACTACAAAAATATAATCCTCTGAAAAATAAACTGAAGATAATTCTATTTGTTTTCTTATTAAATCAACATTATTAAAAGCAACACTTATAATAACTAATTTATCAGTATAAAATTCCCTATCTTTTACTTTATATAAAAAATTTGGCTTTTTAAAATTATAAAGATACGAAAAAATCCCATTTATAGACTCCAAAAAGAAAAACATTACATTAGCCGTGACTCTATTCTTTTTAGCTAATTCGTAAATTGGCCTAATTGTTTTTAAAATTTTTTTTCTAAGAACTTTATTCATAAATCTATTTTATATTTTTTTTGAAAAATTCACTAAAAAAAATTATTATTACCGGAATTATTAAGTAAGAAATTAAAGTAGCGATTGCTGCTCCATTTAAACCAATAAGAGGGATAAAATATAAATTTAATACTATATTGGTAGCCATGGTCAAAATATTAAGAATAAAAATAGTTCTTAACATATTCTCTGACATTAAATATTGATTCACTGCTGTTCCCAAAAAGACGCCAACTCCAGCCCAGACATAAATACTTAAAACACTAGCCGCACTAATATAATCATTTCCAAATATCCAGAACATCAATTGTTTACTTAATAAAGAAATTGGCAAAGCAATCGCTACTGACAACAAAAACATGAGTAGATATAAGTTTTTTAATCTATTTTTATACAACTCCTGATTACTTTTTTTTGCATTTATGATTGCTGGAAACAAAGATCCGCAAATCATTCCTGGAACAAAATACCAAATATCTGATAATTTAACTGCTGCTGCGTATAAACCAACATTAGCCGAGTTCATCATTTTACCAATCATAACCTGATCTATTTTTAAATAAATAACAGCCGCTGCGGAAGCTAACATTAAAAATAAAGACTTCTTTAAAAAATTTAAAGATAAACTTTTATTGAATATCCATTTTTTTATCAAGAAACCATTATTTTTATAAATTATAAAAAGACCAAAAGATTGAAAAAAAGCTTCCAATAAAAATATTACAGAAAGCCACAAAATACCTAAACCACTTAAAATTAAACCTATTTTTAAAATAGATATTAGTACCGTGGTTATAGTAATAACTAATACATTATTTTTTGCTTTAACATTTGAATTAAAAAAGGTAGCAATAACATTAAGGGGTGCAAACAAAAAATTAAAAGAAAAAATAACTATAATAAACTTTATTAGATAATCTGTTTCTAAAAAATAAGCGGCTACACATGTTAAAGAAAAAGCTATAAATCCACCGATAATTTTTAAAACAAAAGCTGTACCCATTAACTCATCGCTTTTTTCTGGATAAGTTATTAACTCCCTACTCAAAATCGCATCAATACCCAGCGGAGCAATTACACCAAACAAACCAACGAAAGCAATTGCGTAATTAAAGACACCATAATTCTCAGGCCCTAAATATCGAGCCAACCAAGCGCCAATAAAAAAAGACACTAGCAACGAAAACATCTGCCCAAAAAACATCCATCCAGTATTAGCAAAATAACGTTTAAAGCCGTCGTGGTTTAAAACCCAGCGCCATTTCTCTGGTACAAATCTTGCTAGTTTTGAGAATATCTTATCTAACATTATCTATCATAAAACTAACCACTTACCACTGGCTAGTTTTCTCGATTACTTTCTTTTTTAAACCTAAATAAGCCTCGACAGCCTTCTCTTCCACCTTAGGTGATACTAACTTTAAAATCTCTAAACCTAAAATACGATACTGCTTCCCTACTTTATTAGCTTTAAGCAGACCATTTTTAAGTAGTCTTTTTAAAGTGCTATTACTAATTTTGAGTATCTTTTCCGTTTCACTAGTGGTGTAAACGGCATTAGGTTTTATTTCTTCATTCATATTGACTATTATACTCTTAGGGCTTATAAGAGGTCAATAGGTGTCATTGGGTGTCAATTAATCAGAATAAATCCGCAAATAATCTTTAATCATCCTCTCCCCTGAAAAGTCAGTCTGATTATTAATCTTAAAATTATTGCCTTTAATCAGTCTTAAAAAATCGGTTGAATCATTGACTTTAAAGCAATTATTTATGCCCACAATTTCCTCGCTACCACCCACGCGACTGGCAATCGCTGGTATGCCAGCTTGGCTAGCTTCAATTAAACTTAAGGATAGCCCTTCAAACACCGAAGGTAAAACAAATAAATCAAAGGCTAATAAATAACGACTAGCCTCTTTAATTTCTCCAGCTAAAATCACCTCATTATCTAGCTCATACATTTTAATCAGACTTTCATATTTAGCTCGCTCAGGACCTTCACCAATAAGTAATAACTTAGCCTGTGGTTTTAAGGTTTTAACGGCCTTAAAGTTATTGATCAAAAATTCATAATTCTTAGGATAAGCTAAGCGACCAATTGAACCATAGACATAAGCTTCGGGGCTTATTTTCAAGGCTTGGCGAGCCGCTTCACGACTTAGCAGATAATTAGGTGCTAAATCTAGGCCGTTATAAATCAACTGGCTTTTGGCCTCTAGATTATTTAGTAAACCTGAAGTTTTAGCAAAATCTAAATTAAGATGACTGACAAAGACTAACTTATCTAATTGCTTAAAAGCCGCCCTAAAGAATAAACGATAGGCTATTTTAAGAGGGACTAATGTCTGATGACCGCTATCAATGAGTGACAAACCGTGAACGGTAAATACTAAACGAGGTTGAGGCTTTAACTGCTTCATACCCCAAACTCCCAAAAGAGCGTTAGTGCTATTTAGATGCACTACGTCAAAGCCCTCCCTAGCAACATATTGTTTGAGCTCAGCGATAAAACTAAGGTTTTTAAATGGATTATGACTACGTTCTAATTTACTTAGACGTTTAAAAGTAATACCTAATTTAGCCAGCTCTGCAGATAAATAGTCGCCAGGACCACCGGCCACCGTTACCTCTTCCCCAGCCGCTTTTAATCCCCTAGCTAGATTCAAAGCAAAGACCTGAGCCCCGCCTAATTCTGATTTAGTAATGACGATAAGTATTTTCATATAATTTCAGTTTAGCATTTTTTCAGAACAAAAACAGCGTTGGTCTATTTTCTATTTATTATTTCAGATAAATTTTCCTCCCAATTATCAGGGCATCCCATATTTCTAACATTAATACCAAATTCACCGATATTCTCTTTTAATTTTTCCAACCAAGAGGCCGTAGGGTTAATTTCTCTTAATAGTATCTAAAGTATAACTAAATAATTATATAAACCAGTATAGTGTTTAAAATATACAGAAAGATGATAATAACTCAAATTTTTTAAATAGTATTTTAATTCTTCTTTATTCTCAATGATTAAGCCCCTATTTTCTAAAAGGCTAACCTGTTCATCGATGGTTAAAGGTTTTTTATTATATTTTTGTTTAGTTTCCGTTTTTTCCATTTTACTATTGTAAAGTTTATTATTTTGCTGTATACTTTAAATATTAATACCTATCACGCCTCTGAGCTGCGAAGCTTATGCGAACCCGATAGGTTTTTTTATTGGGTAAAATATAGTAAACATAAGCCCTCAATTTATTACTCAACATGCCCTTATATAAAAGAAAATGACAGCTGAATTTTTGATAAAGATAATAAAAAAGCCAGAACCTAAGTCCTGGCTAATACTGATAATAATTTCCGACTAACACCGATAAACACCATAGTCGTAAGCTTGTTTTAAAATAGCTCCACGTGGCCCCTTGAGCTTCACGATTTTATTACGAATTGCGATTTGATCGTGACCAATGGCTACTCGTTCTGAGAACATAAATCGAAAAATTTCGACATCCTTTTTAGTCAAAAGATATACGGATTTAATAGGAAATCTATCTACCTGATGACGACAAAAGTAAAGCAAATCCTGAGCAGCTACATACCTTATGGCATAAATAAAACAACTGATTACAAAAGCTGCTAATAACAAGCATCCTAATAAAATAAGGTACTTTTCCATTATTGTCAGTTTTTAGGGTAAAAATTACATTCTTTTTTAATAACGTCCACCCAAGATCTCAGATGAACCCAGTCTACTTCCCTAACACACAAATTTTCAGCTCTTACATCAAATTGTACCCAGAAAGAATCCCGTTGCTCTTCAGACGCCCCTCTAATAATGCCAAATAATAATTCCGTAGTCTTAATTTGATCATTAATAGCTTTTCCAACCACTAGTTGAGCACAAATTTCTGCCCACAGAATTGGTCCAGCTAGCGACATTTGAACTTTCAAAATTTTCTGACACCAATCTTGTTTGGATTTATCAGGAATCTTATCAATAGCTGACAATATAAACTCTAAAAAAGAAAAACTCCTCTTATCGCACACCCTCTTAAAATAATGATGCAATACACAAGCGTGCCTAGTTAAAGTTTTTAGGCTCAGTTTTTGAATTTGGTTATAAAGACCAGAGTCAACTTGCGGTGTAAACGCAAAGAGAATAAAGGAGGACAAAGCTTCTTTAGCTTTCTTTTGCTGTAAATAAGCAAAATAAAAACCAAGAATAATAACCACTAAAATCATAATTATTAGTTCTATCATGGTATTGGTTTTTGATTGTGAATGTTCTGGACCAAAAATACCATAAGAACTTAAATAAGTCAAATTATACTATTGACATAATAATATTTTTGTGATAATATAATACGAATTTGTATCATTAATAATTTAATAAAAAAGAGAAAATTTCGAACTTTAAAACCTATTAATAACGAGAAAAATTATCTTCGTACTAGCTCTGCTGGTCAGTTTGGGTCTTAGTGCCCAGGACAATGTTAAACTTAGTTCCGTGTCACTATCCAGTGGCAACGGCATCCTCTCCAACGGCTTTTTAGGTGAATTCAATTTCACTTTAAACAATGACGTCTTCAACTTGACTTTAGGCGAAAGAGATCTGTACGCTTACTACCTAAAATCTTTTTTTAAACAAAAGATCTTAATCGGACCCTGCTTGGAATACTATCATAATGTTCCCACGGCTAGTGTCATTAATATCTGGTCACCGTTTAAAAACTGGTCTACTTTCTCCTGGCTGGGTTATTCAGCCGGACAACCGGACATGAAAACGGAATTAGCTAAGTGGCGCTTCCTCTTTTTCTACCAGTCGCTGGACTTTAATTACAAACGTTTTGGAGCTACAACAGCTATTATGTATTTTGGTGGCTGGATACCAGTGGTTGATTTTAAGTATAAGCAGCCAATCATGGACCATCTTAATTTCTTCACCAGTGCCGGCTATAATTTTTCAGGTTCTGGTTCGGCGTTACTAAGAATGGGGCTCACTTATACGAAATAAGCTTAAACAAAAGGCTATTCACAATGAATAGTCTTTTTGCTTGGGAAAATATATGCTATAAAATCTTTTAACTATTTATTCGACAATAATCAACCCGCGCTGCATACCCATACCGCAAGTAATCGGATACTGCCCCTTTTCAGTCGGTGTAAATTCCATCACAATTTTTTGTCCGGCCGATAATCTAATCGGGGTTTCGTAAAGTTGCGGAATTTTAATATTATACATACAACCTAAACCATCTTCCTGAACGGCAATGACATATCTCACCGGTTCATTAACTTTAACGGTAAAAGTATTAGGTTCAATATCATCTTTTAAAGTAAAAATGCTATTTATTAATTGTTTTTTATTATCAACCGAAGCATTGCCGTAATCTATGTTCGGATTAGTTATAACTGGGTCTTGAGGAATTAAAGTCCCTTCATCTACTACTGTAAAAGCTCCAGTATCCATACCCATCGAACAAGAGAATTTAAGTAAACCAATTTCAGTCGGTGTAAACTCAACAATATTTTCGCCTTCAGTCAGAGTTTGACGGATATTATATTTCTTCATAATTAAATCGGAGGCGCAAGAATAGGTATCATCAGCCGTAATAATCCATTTAACCGGCACGTTCTTAACAATTATAAAATTATTAGGCACATAACCATTTCTAGTTTCTTTCATTTTGACCACCTGCACACCATTTTCTAAAATCACATTAGGATCACTGACTACCGCTAATTTTGGAGTTGCTTTAAAATCTAAGCCAGTTAAAACTAAACCACTCGTAATATTTAAGACCGCAAAGACTATAACGGCTAAACCAGCAAAATGAAAAAAGAACTTAGCAAAACGTCCCTTGGCTAAAGCGGCTAAAGTTCCAACACCAAAAATACCAGGCGCCGTACCTAAAGCAAATAATCCCATCGCCGCTCCTCCTAACCAGAAGCTACCAGTACTTACGGCATAAACCTGCATAGCTTGAGTAAAACCACAAGGCAAGAAAAAAGTTAGAGCCCCTAAAATTAAAGTTCCCGTGTCACTATATTTTTTTTCTTTCTTATCTATTTTTAACCAACGGCTTAAACTCTTAGGTAGAGTTATTCTTATTTTATCAGCCCACGGAAAAATATCTACAAGTTGTAAACCCATCAATAACATAAACAAACCAGCTACTAAAATAATTATTCCTAATACTGAGCCAGATAATTTTAAAGCTGAGCCGATTAAACCTAATAGACCGCCTAGTAAAGCGTAACCCAAAACACGACCTAAATTGAAAAATAAATGGGGTCTTAATTTTGAAGCAGCATTAGCTTCAGGATGAGCCTCACTGTGCTTAGCGGCTACGCCTAAAACTAAACCACCAACTAAAGCCATACAAGTCGAAAAACCAGCCGTTAAACCAATGAGTAAAATAACTGAAACATTTAATCCTCGACCAGAAGTATTAAAACTTAAATTATTCAAGCCTAATAATTTTAAAATAAAATAGAGGGCTGTTAGCGTTACCAAAGACAAACCGAAATCTAAATAAATCTTGCTATCACGACTAAAAAAACCGGTTTGTTCAGCTTCTCTACCAACTTTATAACCAGCACTTTTAATAGCTTTAGCGATAGCTAGTTCATTAGGTGTTTCACCTTCATAAAATATTTCCACTTCACTTTTAGAAAAACTAGCGGTTGATTTTTTCACCCCCTTAATTTCCGATAAACTATCTTCGATTATCAGTTCGCAAGACTTACAGTGTAAACCGCAAACTGGCACAACTATTTTTTGGTCTGTATCCTTCATATGTAAAATAATAAAATATAATACCTGCCCCTAAGGTGCAGCTAATTATATAATTATTTGAGAAGTCTGACAATGCCAAATATTAGGCCTGATATATTCATTATATCAAAGATTGTGCTAAAATATAAATAATAACTTATTAATTAAATCAAATATGTCATCATCTAATCATACTTTTCGTCATCTATTTTTCTTTACTATCGGTGTTATCGCCACTATCGCCTATCGCGCCATTGTAGTTTTGAATGATTATAGTGCTTATTGGGTCAAAGTAACTTGGTATATAGGTACGATTGGTTTTGCTTGGTATTTTTGGCACCGCTATCAAGTTGAAAATCGCCGCGATAAATTAGTCACCGAACTTAAATTAGTCGAAAAAACTGAACAAGACATTAAATTGTCTCCTGAAGAAAAAAAAGCTTTAGCTCAAGTTCTAACTAGTTTAAAAACTAGTCTAGCAAGCTGGAACTATATTATTATTTTTGTTTCTTCTTTTATAGCTATTGCTTACGCTATTTATTTCGACTTAAAATAAAAAAGGAAGTCTTTAGTAGACTTCCCTCTCTGTTAATTTAATTAAAGCCCTACTGACTTTTATTTTTTACAAAGTGCAAATTTTTTCAGATCTTTAGAAGATTTTTCGACTAAATCATAAGAGAATTGTTTCTTATAACTTAACTCCGGACAAACCATAATTTTAGTCATGATATTAGCACCAGCATCTACTAATAGATTAACTGCTAAGCCCTGGGGATTATTTAAAACAAAAACTCTGACATCTTGGACGGTCCAACTTTTAACCATCAGATTCCAAACCCATTCACCGGTCAAAGCAGCTTGAGTAGCTTTATCTTTAGTATCTAAATACATGTTATGACTATTGCTTTTAACCACAACTCTGGTTAAACTCAACCACAACAAGAAAAATTTATCACGCTCTAAATTATATAAGCCTTGGCCAAATAACTCTCGAGATAAATAATTATCTAAAGTGGTAATTGATTTAGCAGAAACCTGATTTAGCAAAGAGGGCTGACCCAAGTTCTTAGCAACTTTTCTAAAGGCCTCTAATTCTTCAACCAGATAGAAACCTTCTGGCTGGGTAATAGTGGGTTCAGCTGCCATAAATTGACGGAAGCTAACTGTTTTGATACAGTCATCTTCCAACCAAGACCTATCGGTTATTGGTTTAGGATGAATTTTAATCCAAGCATCACCATGATCAATTACTACCTCCAGGTAGCGATAGGGCTCTTGGGAAAAAACACTCATACCAACCAAAACCCAAAACAATAACATAATAGTTTTCATTTGGACCTCCATTTTTAGTTGTTAAAGTAAGTTATTTAACATCATAACATTAGGAGTATTTTATAAATGTGTCAAATTATATCTCTTGACAACACTTAATATAAATGCTATATTTAACTCTAGGAAAGATCCTTAAAATTCAAATATTCACTGCCTAATTGGGCATAAAAAGAAGAATAAACATGAAAAATTTACTTATCTGCCACGGAGATGGCGATGGTATTATTGGTGCAGCCGTCGTTATCAAAGATTTTAATTTGAAAATTAACGAAACAGAAATTGTCATTACTCAGCCATTCTTATTGGACAAAGTAAAAGTGAGTGATGATGTGATGGCAATTTTTGTCGTCGACATTGCGGTTAACAACCGTGACATTGACATGACGATAAATTTTATCAGAGAAAACGAGACTCAAATTGTTTCCTGGGTAGACCATCATCAAGGAACGGGTATTTTAGAAAAACTATTAGGCATAACCCTAATGTTTGATGACCGAGAACCTTCTTGCCCGTCACTGCTAAAAAATGCCGGATTCAAGATGTCTGACGATTGGCTTAAAGCTGCCAATGCCTGCGATAGACCAACTGATTTTCCGGCCACTGAATTATCAGAACGCTATAATAAAGCGTTTAAGGTAAGCCTAATTGAAGCTCAAGATGGTAACCGCACCGCCATTGAGCAGGTGCAAAGAGCTTTCTTGCTGGAACTCCTTAACAAAGAAAAATCAGAACTTATAACTGACTACGGCCAACGTTATCAACCGATTTTGGAGGCGACCCAAAAAGCTGCCGAATCTTTTGTTAAACTGGTGCCCGGCGTTGGTATCGTCACGCTGGGCAATGAGAAAGTTGATAAAACTGCTCTTTGCACTGAGGGATATAAAAAATTTCCCATCGTAGTAGTACGATTTCATTCGCTGGAAAATGGCGAACCAATGACTATGGTTGCTACCAACAATAAAGAATTAAACTTGGTAACTTTATTCGGATTACCATCCGGCCCTCCCTTCCGAATTAATTTACCAGGAAGTCTATTTAAAAATAAGTTAATAATTATCGACAAATTCTCATAAGAGTATTTGACTATAATTAAAAAGCACTCAAGAAATTGGGTGCTTTTTTTTACCAAAAATATTTTATCACCAACCACCTCCTCCACCACCACCGCCTCCTCCACCAGCCCCACCACTGCCACCGGCACCAGATGAAGACGGTGAAACACTAGCGGCCATGCTAGCAGAAAGAGATTCAATATTACTAGCAAAGTCATTAAAACTATTTAAATTAAAAGCTCCTATCATGAAAACTGGATGATAACTAGTAAAATATGACTCACCATAAATATCTTTCATTTTATTGAGCCACTTCTTAGTAATACCAAATAAAATAGCATAAGGTAATAATTTTTCTAAAGCCCCTTCTTCTTCTTGAAAACGTGAACGATATTTCTCAGCCGTATTCATATACAGCTTAAAACCTTTAATTCGCCAATTAATTTCGGCGCCTTTAGGTGTTAATTTATCCATTAAGAAAGAAAAGATAAGTATTATCAAGGCAGCTAATATTCCCGAGATAAAAGCTGGCACTGATTTAAAAATAAAAGGAAAAAGAAAAGCCACAAAAGCACTAATCGCTAACATAAGCTTACCGTAAATCGCTCCCTTTTTACCGACCAAATCACGATTGCTTAAATCATTTAAAATAGTAGACGAAATTTCTGGCAGATTTAAATAGAAAGTAGTTTTCAACTCAGTTAAAGTTACTTCATTACTAAGTTCAAATAATTTATTTAAAATCAATTTTTCGGCTTCATATAAATCAACTCCTTCAATCTTATTAGTTCTGATTAATTTAAAATCGGAGTTACTAACAAATAGAATCTTTTGCTCTATTTTTTCAATTTTTAAATATCCCAAATAACCTAAACGAATAATAGTAGCTGTTACGGCCTTAGAATACAAACCGCCTTTTATAATAATACCGCCCATTTCCGCTGGTGTTAGATTATCTGGTATCTCAAATTCCGGAGTAATGGTTTTTTTAAATTTAGGGTCCTGACCATACTTTTTCCACAAACGAAAACAACCAATAAAAATTAAGATTGGAAAGAACAAAAACAAAATTAATTCGATTAAGCTATAGCCGTGTTTATCTTTAAAGGTCAGCTGATAGGCTGAAATAATATTTTTAGGAAAAGAGGCCGAAACTGTTACACTTTCACCTTTCAAAAATGGTCGTAAACTAACAAATTCTAAAATATTATTACCGGTCCAATTATAATCAGCTAAAGACTTATTATCCGAACCCAAAGTGCCAGCATAATAATAAATTTTGGTATTATTTTTATTAATCTCGACTGGGAAATTAATTATGGCCGTAAAGTTATCAATTTCTAAGTCCCAATAACTACCTAAAAGATTCCAATATAATTCGTCAAAATTTTTATTACTAGTACGAATAGTATTTTCATAAATATATTTTATTTCGTAAAAATTTTCACCAGACACCTCGATGTTTGGGTCGCCTATTTGATAAGTTATGGTATCTTTATTACTATTAACGGAATAAGTTAAGTCTCGCCCCTGACTGTTTTTAATACTAATTAATTTAAGAGGTAAGACAAAATTGCCATCTTTAGTTTTATAATTTTTAGGTAAAATTCTAAAAATTCCATGTCTATTTTGAGCTGAACCACAATCGGCTAAAATTTTCTCAGTGATATTCAAACTAGAATCTTTATTAACTGTGATTGCTGTTTGAAAATCCTTAATATACCAATCGGTGACATTATTACGAGCCAAGACTGGTGTTTGCCACAAAAATAAAGCCAACAAACTAAATAAAATTTTACTAAAAAATTTTGTCTTCATATATTTAACCAAAATAATAACCTTCCCAATCAGCAATTTCCTCATCATAACCATTGTCTAAAGCTAATTGCTTAACAATCTGAAGCAACTCTTTCTGGGTATTAAAATCAGCACTTTTAATAACTATTTTTATTTTATTTAAAAGTTCCTCCGAACTAATTGGTAACTTGATTAAAGGATGATTGGCTAATTCCCATTCTAATAAATCATTAAACGGTTTAACTCTACCTTCTATCGCAAAAATAAAAGTCAGTAAACGAGGAATAGTATCTATCGTGTGCAATTGGGCGGCAAATAATTTTTCATTTCTTAAACATTTAAACGAACGATGTAAAGAATTTAAATAACCACCCAAAGCATCATTGGCTATCTTTTTAGCTTCTTCCAAGGTCAGTGTTCCTTTATTATTAATTAACTCTTGAATCTCTCCAGTTTTATCAGTCAGTGCTATATTATAAGTAAAGGTATATTTATCATACTGAGTTCTAGTTCCAATTTTAGCGCGTTCTCGAAACTCAGAAATAGGATGCGGTAAAGAATCTATATATTCAGTTTTAGGATAATCTTCTTTAACGCTTTCAAAACTCTCGTCAGTGGTCACTAAAATAACGTCGTAATCAGAGTTCATGGAAGAGACGCCTTTGCTTCTACTTCCGGCTAAAATGATGCCAATAATTCTATTATCATTATTAGCTTTTTCTAAATAAGCCTCATAAGCTGTTTTGGCTTTTAGTTGATCTATCATATAACTTTTATATTTTTCCTTATTTTTTCTTTATACCATAAATTGGTTAAAAATGCTATAATTCCTAAGTAAAAAATCTAAAGTTGTTTCTGTTTTATGCCTGACTTAAATCTACTCTTAAGTCTTTTAACCAAATTTGCCTGGCTCGGAAATTGGCTATTTTTTATTTTGGCCTTTATTGAATCAGCTCCCTTTATTGGACTAATTATCCCGGGGGCTACTCTAATTTTTGTCGGAGGGTTTTTAGCATCTCAGGGTTATTTAAATACTTGGGACTTAATAATATTTGCTTCAGCCGGTGCTATTTGCGGTGATTTTTTTAGTTACTCACTCGGTCGCTGGGGTGGAAATTGGATTAAAACTAAAAAAATAATTAATCAGAGTATTCTTAAGCACGGTGAGAACTTCTTTAAACGTTACGGGGACAAGAGTATTTTCTTCGGTCGTTTTTTTGGACCGATCAGAGCCGTTATTCCTTTTATCGCCGGCCTATCAAGAATGAGACGAAAACCCTTTATTCTTTGGAATGTTTTAAGTGGTCTAGCGTGGGCTCTCTTAAATGTCTTACTTGGTCATTTTTCCGGCACTCTAGTGACTTCTATTTTCAGAAAGTGGTCGAGTAGGTTAAGCTGGATACTTATTTTAATTTTAGCGATAGCGATAAGCTATTTTGTTATTAAAAAACGAGGAGGATCAATTGTCACCTACTTCCGCACTAGCAGTATTTATTTTACTAAACGAATTCATAGTTATACCTGGTTTCAAAAATTTAGTGCCCGTTACCCAGTTATCAACGACTTCTTTAAAGAAAGTAAGCGAGCTGAAGAAAAGTTATTGGGCGGAGTATTAACATTTTCCTTACTAATTTTTATCTATCTCTTAGTCATAATTTTGGACATCTTCTAAACATTATATAAAAAAATGGACAAAAATTTATTGTCCATTTTTTATATTATCAACTTATTTATCTTACTCCCTCATATCCTTAACTACTTTAGCTGTAATTAATTTAATATTATGTCGCTTGGCATAATTTTCTACTTTTTTAATATAAGAATTTCTGATAGCACTATTATAATCAAAAGCACTAAGATTGTTAATTATTTTTAAGGCTGAAGCATCCCACTTCATAGTAGTTTTAACACTAGCTTTAATATTAGTTTTGGCTTTGCTTTTAACTATTTTAGTGACAATCGGTTTAGTCTTAGCGAAAACGGGTTGAGTTTGAACACCAACTGCAGTAACTGCACTAACGATAAGCATTAAAATTATTAATAGTTTTTTCATATAATTTATAAAACGACTCAGCTGAAAGATTGAGTCGTTTTATTATTTAAATTACCTGCCAATTACTTAGTAGAAGTTGTCGCGTTAACCTTTTTAGCTGCTTTTAAGGCAGTTAAAGCTGTAGCATGGGCGGTGCTTCTAATTGTCTTAGCTGCACTAATAGCCTCTTTTTTAATTTTTAAAGCTGCAGCTTTTTCGGTTTTAGTTTTAGCAATCGCATAAGTTGCGTTGGCAGCTTTAACAGCAGCCGCATAATTAGTATTTGATGTTTTAATAGCAGCTGCATAAGTTAAATTGGCTTGTTTAACAACTTCTTTCTCTGCTTTTACTTTAACTTGAGTTTGAGTTTGAGTTTTAACTTTAGGTTTGCTGATAACACCGTTACTAGCTAAAGCTGGAGATGAAACTAGCGCCATTAAAGCTAAACTAGCAATTACTAAATTAATTTTTTTCATATTGTTGATTTGATTATATAGTAATTTTTTTATTAACTATATTGATCATTGGTCTTAGTTATTAATTATATAAATTAAATAATTCGCGACGATAATAATGGATAACCTTAGCCATATAAGCAATTAAGCCAAAATTTAACAACCCAATTATTAACATTTTAGAGGGTAATACTTCTTGCAGACCAGACATAAAACTAAACAGATAGCTAGAACTTAATTCGAAATCTTGGATAAAGACATTAGCAACAGTCAAAGCTTCGCTTTCAACCATTCTAAAATAAACTTTAAAGCCTATAACGAACAAGTTAATAATCAAGATAGAAAAAACTGTAAATAAATATGGTTGAAACTTTAAAACTAATAATTTATTTCTAATTTTCTTTCTCAGATCATGTTTTAGTTCAAAATCTGGTACGCTTTTAATTTGTTGAAATAATTTTTCCATAGCTAGCCTTAATTTATTTTTTTAATTAGCTCCACTTTAGCCCGAGAAATTTTAGTTTTTACCGTATTAATAGGGATTTCTAAAATCTCACTAATCTCGGCATAGGTAAAGCCTTGCTGATAATACAATCTTAGGATATTTTCCGAATCTGACTTTAAGGCCTTTAAAGCTTCGGTTAAATCTAAGATGTTAAGCTGCTCTACATTGTAATACGAGGGATTAGAGTCAATTGTTTCAAATTCGGTCGCTTCAGTGATTTCTTCCTGTTTGGGTCTAATTTTTTGCTTCTTAAACCAATCATAGGCAGTATTGGTAGCGATTTTATAAAGCCAAGATTTAAAGTTTTTATCAAGATCAATAGTGCTGCGATTTTTATAAACTTTAATGAAGGTGTCTTGGGTTAAATCTAAAGCATCGTCATGATTATTAACCAGACGACGTAAATGACTATAAATAGCAGTTTGATAAAAAGACACGATAAAATCAAAGGCTTTTAGTTCCCCGTTTTTAACGGCCACAATTATACTTTTATCTAAGTCGAGAGAATCCATTTATTTTTTATCATCTAAAAAATAGCGCTCTGTCATAATTAAGCCGATAATTAGAGATGATGAACCAATTAAATAACCAGCGAGAACATCACTGACATAATGGACACCCAAATAAAGCCGACTAAAACCAATGAGTGCCACTATTAAAACAGTGACAGTAATTATTAGCCACTGGTATTTATTTTTTAACAACTTAATAAGTATATAGGCCAAATAACCATAAAAGGCTATAGCAATAGTAGCGTGACCGCTCGGAAAAGAAAAATCTGTTTCTTTGAAGACCGCGAATAGCGGTCGTAAGCGATGAAACCAATGTTTTCCTAAAAAAGTTATGAATTCGGCGGTAATTACTGTTAATGTTAAAGGAATAATAAATTTTTTATTATTTTTAAAATAAAGTAGGCCAACGACAACCAACATAGCTGGTAACAAAAATTGCCAATTACCAAAAAAACTAATAACTGTAAAAATATTAATTCCCAAATCGCTCCTGTGTGCTAAAAAGAAAATAGCCGTCTGCTTATCAAAATTATTTTGAAAAAAATTTTGCCAAATATTGTTAATCATCTCATTTATAAAGTTTATTATTTACTAATATAATACGCATAGAAGTAATAATTTCATCACATTAGACAATATTAAGCTTAAATTAGCCATAAATTTATTTTAAAAAAGCTAACCAGCGCTAGCTTTTCTAGAGTCTATAAAATCATAAAATTATTATAATTTATTAAACCAATCTTTGAGTGTTAAATATTTGGCTTCCACCAGCTTCTTTTCATCAGCAAAAAATATTTTTTCATTATAATCTCTTTCGATTTTATTAAAATTTATAAATAGAGTTTCATCAAATGTTCTTTTTGGATATCTATTTACCCAGATATAAAATGGCTGCAGAAAATGAGCCATGGCATCGGCTGAAGCGACTATTTTTTGCTCTATTGTTTGTGGCGGATATTTTGTACAACGATGTGACAAAACAGTATCTCTCACGTTAGTGGCTAACTCTTGATCAAAACCATTTTTAATTAACAAGTCATAAGCCATTTGCGAGCCAAATTCTTCGTGCGGTTCTCTGTCTTCTAATCTCGCTATATCGTGCAATAGTGCTCCTAACCAAACTATCTCTAAGTCAGCTTCATATTTTAAAGCCATAGCTTTGCTATAGTCAATCACAGGCTTAATGTGGACATCCCAAAAACCTTTATATAATTCCGTTATTTCTTCAGTGGAAAGATTAAGACTATGGCTGGTTATTTCAGGGTGATAATGAAGCTCTTTTATTTCTGCTTCTAATTTTTCTATTTTAACTTGATTCATATGGTTACTTATTTATGTTTATTCTAGCATAAAAATATCTTATTTAAAAAAGACCTCAAATTACATTTTATAACTCATTGTCTGAAGCCAAAGTTAAAACCTCACCAATAGTACTGCCGGTCGGATAGATAAGTAAATCGTCAGCTGACATTTCCCAGGCTTTTTGAATAGCATCAATAATTTTCCAAGTTTCTAAAACCTCATCGCTAGAAGTAAATAAGCTATGATCGGAATTAATAGCATTAAATAAAACCTGTTCATAGGCTTCGGGTAAAGTCGCATAATGTTCTTGAAAAGTAAACTTCAGAGAATGTTGATTAACCTGATAGTCATAGCCAGGGCGCTTGGTCCAAAGGTAAAGCTCCACCCCTTCATCAGGCTGTAATCGTAAAACTAATTCATTGGCCTCATGACTTTCATCTTTTTTGTATAATATTTTTATACCAGTAAATTTATTATCTAAAGATTTACCGGTCGTTAAAATTATCGGTACGCCTTGCCATTTTGGGTCATCTGATTTTAAAGTAAGAGAAACAAACGTTTCCACGGTGCTACCAACATTATTGATTTCTGTTTGGTAGCTAGCGTACTGTCCTCGCTTAACATTAAAATTTATCGGCTCATCCAATGGTAAGTGTAATTGTTGCAAAGCGGCCAAGCGACGGCTAGGAATATCGGCTAATTGTCTATCGGCCGGAATATCCATTAAAGTTAGGGCAGCTAATTGCAGTAAATGACTTTGCACCAAGTCTCTAAGCGCGCCCGTTTGCTCATAAAAAATAGCTCGCCCCTCAATACCAATTTTTTCGGTGGCAATAATTTCAATCCGTTCAATAAAATCTTTATTCCAAGTTCTTTTAAATAAGGAATTATCCTGCCTGAACACGATGATATTTTGAGCAGTTTCTTTAGCTAAATAATGATCGATACGATAAACCTGATTCGCTATAAAATAAAGATTAATATGTTCAACTAATTCCTGAGCACTGGCTAAATCAACACCAAATGGTTTTTCTAATAATAGTTTAGTGTCTGGTTCTTTAGCTAAACCGGATAAACCTAGACATTCAATAATTGGCCGTGAAATTTGTGGTGGCACAGATAAATAGAACAAACGTTGAGCTGGTTCGCCAAATTTTTCTTCAATTTTGTGTAAGTGTTTGGCTAATTTAAGATAATCACTTGTTTCCGTTAAATCCATTTCCCATAACTCTAAATTATTACTAATAACTTCAGGATTTTTGGTCTTAAGCAATAAATCGGTAATTGATAAATTAGGTTGTCTAGTTACACCAACAATTTGATATTTGTCCGGCAACTCACCAGCCGCCGCAATCTGACTAAGCGCTGGTAATAATTTACGTCGCGACAAATCACCAGAGATACCAATAATAATTATGATTGTAGGCTGATTATTATTTTTCATATAAGAGAAGATTATTTTTTAGCCTGAAGTTGCTTGAAGATACTCGCAATAGCTATCGCTCCTTCAGCGCCAGCGGTGATAATTTGTCTAAAGCCGTCGGAGCCAGTAGTAATATCACCGGCCGCCCAAACGCTAGCCCGGCTAGTCATTTGATTTGCTTGAGTTTTGATATAATGACCTTCGTCAATTTCTAGAGATAGCTGATTAATTAAAGTTTGATCTGGTTCCGAGCCAACTTCCACAAAAATACCATCAACGCTTAAATCTGTTAGACCGTTATATGGCTTATCTATTTTTAAACCCGTTACTTGTTTTTCGCCAATAATCTCAGTTACTTTAGTACTATATAAAACGGTAATTTTATCATCGGCTTTGATTTGATCAATCCAAGCTACTTCCCCGCGCAAGCTATCGTTGCGATAAATTTGATAAACCTGTTTAGCTACTTTTGCTAAATATAAAGCAGCTGTATTAGCACTATCACTGCCACCGATGACTGCCACTATTTTATTAGCATAAAACATCGCATCACAGGTAGCGCAATAAGAGACACCTCGGCCCACTAGAGCTTGATCATTCGGTAAATTTAAATGACGATGTTTAGTGCCAGTAGCTAATAATATTTTTTTAGCTCTAACCATTTCACCGCTAGATAAAGTAAGTTCATAGAATTCACCAATCTGTTTGATTAGATTCACTCTCGCAAACTTTTGGGGTACTTCTAGGGCCACTACTTTATTTAACATTTTTTGTGTTAAATCAGTGCCAGAAATTTCAATCTCGGAAGGAAAATTACAAATTTTATGTGAAGAAGTCATCAAGCCGCCAGGTAAATCACCAATCAACAGCTGATCAATCTTATAACGAGCCGCATAAACAGCTGCCGCCAAACCAGCCGGACCATTACCAATAATACATAAGTCGTATTGTTCTATTTTTTTATTATCCGCAGTTAAATCACTTAAGCCTGACTTACCGCTAATAGTTTCTAAAATTGTTTTAAAATCTTGTTCTTCAATATAACCTGATAAATAATAATCTAATAGTTCCCCGTCTTTAAAAAATAAAACGGTCGGTGAACCGCTAACGCCCAATGATTCAGCTAAAGCGCGATGTCCTTGGCGAAAAGCTTTAATAAACATAATCTCAGGAAAAGCCTTAGCCATTTGTTCATAAATAGGTGCTAATTTTTCACAAGGTGGGCAATCCTCGGAATAAAAGTCTAGGACTACGAGTGAATGAGTTTGTTTTAAAATAATAAACTCAGCTGATGATTCTAAGTGCGTAATTTTCATATATCGGATTAGTTAGAAATTATATTATACCCCCAGGGGGTGTACCTAACAAATATATACTTCTTTTAGATAACTGTCAAATGGACACTCCTGTATTTTGGCCCCAAGCTTAATTTAAAACAAAAAAAACAAGGTTTTAACCTTGTTTAATATATATACTAGTAAATCTATTCAATTCCCTTAACTTCCTGCCAAAATCTTTTGAAATAAGCCACCATAAAATCATGTCTATTTTTAGCAACCGTTTTTCCTGTTTTTGTTAGTATCTTATTTTTAACATTTTTTAACTTAAATTCATATTCTAAAATAGCTGTATCATCAATAGTGTAAGATGCATCTTTTTTTGATTTGGCTAATTTTTTTTCATTACTCGTATACAAAGCGTGCCCCAAATAACCAGCGAACAAAAAATCACGGCCGACGCCAATAGCTCCAATGGAATCTAATTTATCAGCATCAAACAAAACTTTAGCTTCAATTGTTTTAGGAATATTATTATTTCTATATCTGTGGCTGATAATACAGTGGAGGATATTATCTAGGCTGTCTTGATCTATTTTATATCTATGAAGAATCTTGTCAGCCAACTCAGCTCCTTTTTCAGCATGACAAAATTTTCCTTGACTTTTCATTTCTTCTTTACGGCCAATATCATGTAATAAGCAGGCTATAGCTAAAACTGATAAATCAGCTTTTTCCTGTTTACCAATCTTCATCGCTAAATTATAAACTCTGGCAACATGAGTCCAATCATGACAACCACTAGCGCCCACAAAAAACTTTTTAGCTTCTATCTCTATTTTTCTAATAATTTCTTTACTGATTTTCATAGTTTTTAATGGATAAAAATACACCTGAAATAAATATTTTTTAGATAAATAACTAAAGATACAAACCTTTAGGGGTAGGTAATTTTTTATACTCTTCTTTTGATTCTATGATTTGAATAATATAGTCGGTAAATTGTTGGAATTTGCCACTAATCTGACCATGGCAATTATCCCAAGACACTTCATCCTGATTAATTTTTAGATAATAGCTAGAACAAGGGGTGACTACTATATTTCCCCCCGTTGAACTATCTTCTTTATCAAATAATTTTAAATTAATTGATTTATTATAAATATTTGATAGCTCTTGATTGGTAAGTTTAAGATTTGTGATTATGGCTGGATCCATTATCATATCTTTAGTATAAGTGTTATTGAAAGTATTCAATTCATTTTTAGCACCAATGCCGTATCTGAAAATAAGATTAGGTTTGCTTGATTCATCAAAAGAAATAGCTGGCATGCTAAAAATTCCCGTACCCTGTTTTATGTCAGAATCCAAAATTACTAATTTAGAAATAAGCAAAAAAGATAAGCCTAAAGTAAATAAAATTATAATTAAGGCACTAAAACCACGATAACTATTTCCCGCTTTATCTTTTAACCAGATTATCAATGAGAAGATGCTAGAAATAATAGCTAGCGGTAATAAGAATAATACCCAAAAACGCCAAAGCATTAAAGATAATGAAGCAAATTCTCCATTCTTCCCAAAAGAAAAGGCGACCGACATATTGGGATCGAAAAAAATTACTAAAAAACTGCTAATTGTTAATAGCAGTAAAGCAAACCAAAAACTTACTAGATAATTATTAAATAAGAGAATAAATTTTTTCATAAATATTTTTATTTTAGTTTTATAATAATCTTTTTATTATATTTTATAATAAATATGGTAAACAATATCCAGCCAAGCGAGCCTACAAAAACATAAATGTTATCAGTAAAAGAATGCATGAACTTAAATCTGGCAAAATCAGTAAAAACATCATGAATGTATTCAGCGACTACAAATAGAAAGAAGAATGTTAATAAACCGTAAATAAAATCAATAATGATTACAGATAATATTCTTTTAAAATTTTTCATATTATTATTTTATATCTTTTATTTCATTATTAACAAAACTATAAAAATTAGGGACATAAAAATAAACATGCCAACACCAGTAAAAAATAATAATTTTACCCCCTCTTTTTTCTGACCGTCAAGATAAAGCATAATTGATTTTCCTAAAACTAGGCCTCCAGTTACTAAAGCAGAAAAAACGAAAAGCATCAAAGCGGCTGCAGGGGTAATAATTTTCTGGTCAACTTTACCAAACCAATCAGTAGCTTTGTTAATGAAGGCTGAGAGCAAAAAGACATAAATAGATACACCAAGAGCCTGTGTTGCGCCCCATTTAGCTAAGGTCGAATTTTTCATATAATTATAAAAATTATAAATTAATAAGCTCTAAGATATTTAACTTGCCATGCATTTAAATCTTTATTCTTTAATTCTGCTAATCTTATAGATTATAATCTATAACATGCTGCTCTAAAGGGATACACTCTCTATAAAAAATAATCCGTATTAAAAATCCTCATCTTTTTTCACTTCAATAGAAATTCCGTGATTATTTTTTGTAATTATTATTCTGCTCATAACTTCTTGTCTTAAACTTTTAGAAAGATGCCGTGATTGCCAATTATATGCCTTGATAACTTTAACTTCGGCATTAACAGAGTCATCTGATGCAATAGCCTTAAGAGCATAATAAGAACCGCCATAAGCATGTTGAGAAACATGTGCTGTTGCCACCGCTTGACCAGCTGCACGTGCAGCAAAACAAGCAACCTTATTTTCTTTTGCTTCGCGAGCGGCTGCATGAGCTGCAAGAGAAGCACCGCGTATATCAACCATCTTAAATATACCTGTTTGAACCCAGGTTCGGCAAACTTCAATGGCTTTGCGAGGACGCTTGTCTTTTGGATAGACTATCTCAAAAAATGGCAATACTTGCTCAGCACAGTCTGCGGCCCAAGTTGCCAGTATTTTTTGATCTTGTTTGCTGTATTTCTTCATAGATTATTTTAAATACATTAATTTAAAACTTTAACATCTAATAAAATTAATTTATTCATCTCTTCTAGTTAAGTTCATTATACCATAAAAGTTTTGATTTAAATTAAAAAAATAACCCTAAAATTAGGGTTATTTTTAAAGTAATGTTTTAATTATAGGAAACAAACTTACCATTTTTCCCAGTGGATATTTTTTTCTTTGAATTTATCAATGGGCGGAACATTCAAATTGACAGGAACGCCAACAGGAATAACATTTAATGGAATAACGTCATCTGGAATAGCCAGAATCTTTCTTACGGCTTCAATTGATTCCTTATTAGGGAAAACGGCGGTCCAAACGGCGCCCAGACCTAGGGCGTGAGCGGCCAATAAAATATTCTCTGAAGCCGCCGAGCAATCTGTAATCCAATAATCTCCAAGCGATATGCCAGAAATCACTTTAACTGCTAAATCGATAATTTTTGTCTTATCGGGCATACCGCAAACTACGATCGCCGCGCCACTTTTTGGCAACATCTTAGCATAATGTAGTGTTGCGCTAAGTGCCTCCAGAGTTTCCTTTTTTTCCACGACTACAAAGGACCATGGTTGACGGTTAACTGCCGATGGCGCCGACATGCCAGCCTTCAATAATAACATTAAATCCTCTTTTTTTACTTCTTCACCAGTAAAATCACGAATACTACGTCGTGTAATAATATTATTAAATGCTACATTTTCCATATTAATTTTATTATTTATTAGTATAATTATTATATCATGTCGTTCCAATTAGTGATAAACTCCTCACAAAAATAGCCCCTATTTGAATCTACGTGGAGAATGGGATGTAGTTGGAACGATTCTAGTATAAAATATTAGTAAATTATTACTTCCAGGACAATAAAATTGTTCCAATAACCATTACAATAGCACCTATTAAAGATTTTATCGAAAAAGATTCACCCAAAAAGATAAGAGCTAAAATAAAAACAAAAACGAGACTAAGACGATCTAGGGCAACTACGGAGGTGGCTGGTCCTTGTTTTAAGGCAAGAAAATAAAAAAGCCAAGATAGAGCACCAAATACTCCGGCTATAATAATAAAAATCCAGTCTTTACTAGATAAATCATGAAAATTAAATCCACGAAATTTTCGTAAAAACAAACTAACCAATAGTAAAAAGGCTGCCATAATGAATGATCGGATAGTGGTTGCTAAAGTTGAATCTAATGTTTCAAGGCCTAATTTGCCAGCGATAGCCACACCGGCTGCAAAAATAGCTGACAACAAAGCATAGATAATCCACATATTATTTATTCATTATATTTTAATTATAACATATCGTTCCAAAGCGATAAACTCCCTATCAAAAAATAGCTCTAATATTAGAACTATTTTATATTTGCGGGAAGCAAGGAACTTTGTTCGAACTGAAATTTGTGAAAATGCTAATAAAAACTAAGTTTTATATAAAAACGTCACTCAATAATTATTTTTTCAAATTCAATATTTTCATCAGATATCGCCACAATCTCATTATTCTCAATTGGGATATCATACTGATTATTTTCAAAATTGAATTTTTTTCCACTAACAGACATTTTAGAAATTATTCTTCCTACAATTTGTGGATCTCTAAATTTTCCATCATTTTTAGCCTTTACGGATCGCTCTTTTATTAAATCTATACCATAATTAATAGCTTCATCATTCATTCTGGTGTCTACATGCCCAGGATTAACCATAAAAACTTGAATATCTTTATTTTCTTCTTTATTTGAGAATTCTTGCAACCAATCTTCAACATCTTTCTTTGCCTGTCCATAATGTTCATGTCCCTCTACAAACTTTTTTGCTTGAGCCGAAGTGAGAAATACTATTCGACCGCTTGAAGCTCTTAACAAATTAGCGGCTGATTCAACTAAAGCTTTTTGGGCATCACAATCGACTTTATAAGTATAATCTTTAGATTCTCGTATACCGGTTACAGCAGCATTTAATATTAAAATATTTAGACCGCCCAATTTTTCCGAACCATATTTTATAAAATCTTCTATTTTCTCAGTCTCGCTTAAATCGAGTTGGTAAGCATCAATCTTACTTGAATTTTTTATTTCATCTAGTTTTTCTTGTGTTCGAGCACAAATAACAACATCATGGTCTTGCTCTGCAAGTTCTAACGCTATGGCTTTACCTATCCCCTCCGTTCCGCCAGTTAGAATTATTTTCTCTTTCTCTATAACTGGTAATTGTATTTTTTGTTCAAAATTCATAATTTTTATAAATTACTTATTTCTATTTAAATTAACATTAATTTTATAAAAAAACAACAAAATTAAAAAAAACTCTGATATATTGTTACAATCAGAGTCAAAATTTCTACTTTATTTTTACTTTACTTTCTCAATCATATCCATTACAAACTGAAGGGGCAGACCAATAGTGCTCTGTTTAGAGCCGCTCATAATAGTAGAATAGCTATCTTCGGTCTCACTACAAAGTCCACCATCGCAATCAAAGACAACACCTTTACTAATTTGTTGTTCAGTAAAACTTTCTGGGATAGTTTTAAATCTGACAACAGAAGTTTCTTGAGCAGTTAAACAGGCTCCGGTTTCAGTATTATAAACGGTAATACCGTTGATATAATATACCATGCGATCAGCATAAATCTTATACCAAGCTCTAATTTCATCTGCATTTTCAGGCTTTTCCAAAATAGTGCCTTTACAAAGAATAATCTGATCACAAGTGATAATAATAGCTGGTTCCGTAACTTTTTTAGCAACCGCTTGAGACTTAGCATAAGAAAGTATAACTGGAATATGGAGATTATCCAGAGCCCGAATTTTCTTCTCATTAACATCAGGTGTCACGACTTCAAAAGAAATACCTGCCTCTTCCAAAACTTTACGGCGAAACGGCGATGAACTGCCTAAAATTATTTTCATATATTCTATTTTTAAGTTATTAAAGATCTATAAACAACAAAAGAATATATCATAAAGATATATTTTTGTAAACTTGTCACCCCCCATCATAGTCACAATTTTAAACTTCAAGGAGTATTTATTCCGAGTTATATAACAAAAATAGGCTAATTTTAGCCTATTTTTTAGGTGCGGAGAGTAAGGGATTCGAACCCTTGATACCTTGCGGTATACACGCTTTCCAAGCGGGCGCACTCGACCACTATGCGAACTCTCCAATCGAGGCGCGAAGCCTCTTATTTAATTTGTCTCTCAACTAAACTTTTTAAACCTTCTACCTTGGCACCGGTCTCATCTAAATAATCTTCATATGGTCTAGCGCCAACTACTAACTCATTGCCTACAAAAATAGTCGGGGTACCATAGACAGAAAATTGCTTGGCATCCTCGGCTACCTGTAACATTATTCCTTGTTTTTCTAAGGAGGTCAAGCATTTAGCAAATTTTTCCTTATCTAAGCCTTCTTTTTCAACTTCTGCATTAATTTTATCAGCTCCAAAATTATTAGTTCTAACAGCCGTAAAAATAGCTGATCGCATTTCAGTCCACTTCTCTTCTGCAACGGCACATTCAACCGCCATAGCTGCCTCCATTGAGGCCGCATTATCTCTTAACACAAACGGTCTAACAGCAATTACCACCTTATCACCAAAATCATTTTTTATTTTATCTAAATTCTGAGCCAATTCAGCTGAAAAAGTATTAGTGTAGTCCTCGTAAACCAAAATTTTAACTGGCGCGGTTATTAAACCAATTAATTTTTCATTAGCCGAAACTGTGGGCGAGAAAGCTGGCAGAAAACTTTCGGCTTTAGCTGCAGCCGCCGGTTGAACGCTGGCTGTGATAACTTTATCTTGCCAAAAACTTTTAAGTAATAAAAGGGCCGCTAGCAGCAGAGCTAAAAAAATAACTACACCCCAGACAATTTTTTTCTGCATATTTTTATAAATAATTATTTCTTATTATTTTATTTTGGGCTTCTAAAAAACGAGCTGCTTTAAACAAATTATTTTCACCATCACGAGGTGCAATCAGTTGACCGGCGATTGGCAACCCATCTAACAAGCCGGATGGTAGTGAAATAGCTGGAAGTCCTGCTAAACTAGCACCAGTCACAAAAATATCTTCTAAATACATGGCTAATGGATCATTAGCTTTTTCGCCAATTTTAAAAGCAGGATGCGGTGCTGTTGGAGTAAGTAATAAATCACAATTTTCAAAAACTCTATCAAAATCCTGACAAATTAAAGTTCTAACCGCCTGGGCTTTTTTATAATAAGCATCATAGTAACCTGAAGACAAAGCATAAGTTCCTAGCATAATACGACGCTTAGCTTCTGGACCAAAACCTTGGCCGCGACTCTTCTTATAAAAATCCTGTAAATCTTCAGTTTCTTTAGCTTGAAAGCCCCAACCAATTCCATCAAATCTGGCTAAATTAGAACTAACTTCAGATGGTGTAATTATATAATAAGCCGCGATACCATAATCGGTATAAGGTAAATCGACTTCGGAAATAATTGCTCCGGCTGTTTCTAGGTCAGATTTAAATTTATCAAGAGATTTTTTTATTTCTAAGTTTAACTCTTTAATAAAATATTGTTTTGGCAAACCAATTTTTAAACCCTTAACATCTATTCCTTCCTTCACAGTCCTCTCGCCTGGATAAGTAGTGGCGTCTTTATCATCAGCCCCAGCAATAATATTATAAACTGTAACAGCGTCCTCAACTGTTTTAACAATTGGACCGATTACATCAGTTGAAGAAGTCATGGAAAGTAATCCAAAACGAGAAACAGCACCATAAGCTGGTTTATAACCAACTACACCGCAAAAAGCGGCTGGATAACGAATGGAACCGCCAGTATCTGAGCCAATCGCAAAGATACATAAATCAGCAGCCACTGCCGCTGCACTACCACCAGATGATCCACCGGCTACTCGAGATAAATCCCAGGGATTACAAGTTGGTCCATAGGCTGAATTTTCAGTAGAAGCACCATGAGCAAATTCATCTAAATTAGTTTTACCGAGCAAAATAGCGCCAGCTACTTTTAATTTTTTAATAATCGAAGCATCATAGGGTGCAATATAATTTTCCAACATTTTAGAAGCAGCCGTAGTCTTAAGACCTCGAGTTGTAATATTATCTTTACATAAATAAGGAATACCTAGTAATAGAGATTTTTCACCGGTCTGCAAACGCTTATCAGCTATTTTAGCTTCTTCTCTAGCTAAATCGGCGCAAACTGTTAAAACCGCATTTAACTGCGGATTAATATTTTCAATCCTTTTTAAACAAGCGTCAGTCAATTCTAAAGCTGTAATTTCTCCAGCATCCAGTTTCTGCCTAGCTTCGATAATATTTAAACGATTAAGTTCCATAGGTATTTCTTTAAAGCACTTTTTTTACTTTGATCTGTCCTGCGACTAATTCACTCTCACTAAGTGCTAAAGTTATTTCATCTTTATCCCAATTTTTAACCTCATCTTCCCGCCAAGCATTAAATAAACCCCCCACCTGAAAAGTAGTACTAACCTCAGAAGTGTCCACACTTTTCAATTTATCAATGTATTCTAAAATAGTTGATAGTTGCTGACTATATTTTTTTTCTTCTTCACTAGTAAGTTCTAGACGAGCTAGAAAATCAGCAATATATTTTACTTCTTCACGACTTATCATAAATTTATTTTAATCCAGGTAATTTTTCTCCTCCTAAATAAGCCAACATGGCCCCGCCAGCCGTTGAAACAAAATCCACATAGGCTTCCATTTTGGTTTCCTTTAAAGCTTCCCCTGTATCTCCGCCTCCAACTAAACCAAAAGCTTTACCAGTAGAACGAGCTGCTACGGCAATCGCAATCGCTAGCGTCCCGTGCTTATAAGATTTTTCTTCAAATTTTCCTAAGGGGCCATTCCAAACAATAGTCTGGGCTGTTCTAATATAAGATGAAAATAGAGCAATCGTTTCTGGACCGATATCAAGGATAGCCTCGGACTTCAACACTTCATTTATTTTTTTTACCTTAGGTAATTTATTACGCCCACGGACAATAACATCAACTGGCAAAATTATTTTATCGGCCAACTTCTTACCAGTGAAAAATTTCTTAACATAAACCTCACTATCGGTATCAACTAATGATTTTCCAACTTCCAACTTCATATGTTTAAAAAAATTATTGGCCAGGGCACCACCAATCAATACCTGACTGGCTGAGTCATAAATTTTAGAAATAATCGGTGCTTTAGTACTAATTTTGTCTCCGCCAATAATCACAATTAATGGCTTAGCTGGTTTAAGAATTTTATCTAAACTTTCTATTTCCTTTACTACTTGTAAACCATAATAAATTGGCATTACTTTTTTAATGGCGCTAACTGAAGCTTGTTTACGGTGGCAAACTGAAAAAGCTTCATTAACATAAATATCGGCGTACGCCGCTAATCGTTTAGCGAATTTAAGATCATCTTTTAACTCGCCTTCATTAAAACGAAGATTTTCTAAAAAAACAATATCTCCAGCCAACATCTTTTTAATTTCTTCATCAGCTCGATAACCAAATGTTTCAGAGACAAAGCAAACTGGCTTTTTTAAAATCTGCGACAATCGTTTAGCTACTGGTTTTAAGGATAAGTTAGGTCCGATTTTAGCACCAGCATCTCCTAAATGAGAGATTAAAATTATTTTAGCTTTGGCCTGAATTAAATAATTAATGGTTGGCAAGGCTGCTTTAATACGATAATCATCCAGAACCTTACCGCCTTCAATGGGTACATTAAAATCAACTCGTACTAAAACTTTTTTATTTTTTAAATTTTTGACTTTTTCAATGGAAGCCAGCTTCATATATTTAAAAATTATTTTATTTCACCCAATCTAATCTCTATCCCAGCTTGAACGCCGCCACGATTATAAGTCACGTAAATTAAATCACCAATTGAGTAAGAAGAAATTATTTCTGATAAATCATGCGTCTCATCTAATTCCTGATCATCAATGCGAGTAATAACATCACCATCTTTTAAACCGGCTTTTTCAGCTGGACTATTTTTTACAATAGCGGGATGAGTAACGTCAAGTCCTTTAAGCCAAGCTCCTTTATCAACTTTTAGACTAGGTGCTTTGACAGCTGCTAAATCTAAATAATTTACACCCAAATAAGGAAAACTAGATTTTTGACCAGCTATTAAGGCCCGCCAAGCTGGCAAGAAGACGTAATTAGGACGAACCTGTTTATCACTATCAACAAAACCAACAAAATCACCTCCTAAATTAAAAACAAAAGAATTTTTAAATTCTTCTCCTAAATTATCAGCTAGCTCCAAACTAATATCTGGTTTATCACTAGACAACTGTAAGGCTTGTCTTTTTTTAGTTACTAATGAACTAATTAAAGTTTGGCCACTAGGAGACACAATGAGCAGAGTTGTGCCTGGTTGTAAATCAGTGAAATTAGCCATTTTACGGACTGATAAATTAGTAGCTGATTTTAGGTGTCCTAAAATAATAGAGCCATCACCAGAAATTTTAACGGTCACGGTCTGATCTAACTCATACATTTTCTTATCATAAGAAATCGCTGCATACTTTTTAACTGCCTCCAGATTACTATCCTTAACACCATTAAGTATTATCCAACCATCATTAGACAAAATAAATCCGTAAGCGTCTGGTTCTTTCAAATTATAATAATCTTTTTGGACGCCCCCTTCATTTTTAAAAACTGATAATAGCACTGGTTGTAAAGCGGCAATGGTTTCATTAATTTTTACATCCTGATTAACTACGACTTTCTTGGCATCTTGAATGATTAAATTAGCCCGACTATAAAGAGAATCAGCTAAATTAACATCTTTAGGAGCAGTTAGGTTTTCTAAATTTTTACCCCAGTAAGAGATAACCACAATGGAACCGGCCACTCCAGCTAAGGCGCCGAAAGACAGGGCTACAATTATTAAGATAAATAGGTTAGTCGGTTTTTTCATATTAATTGAGCCAGCTGGCTGTGAAAAGCAAAATTGCTAGACCAGTGAAGCTTAAAATAAGATATAATTTTATTTTTTTAGGTGTCAGGGCGTTTTGTAAATATAGATTGACCAGATTACTGCTTAAATAATAAATAATAGCAATCACTAAACCGGATATATTATAATTTAAAGGTAAAAAAATGAAGACCCAAGTTGCCTCGGAAATAACTAAAGTTATGAGAGCTGAAAATTGCCAAGCGATTTTGAGATTGTGACCTTCTGATTTAAGATTAATGAAAATTAAAGAAAAGACTAGAACAATAAACAGCAGCATCATTGGCCAAACATCAAAGTTAAGTAAAGATTGTAAACCGTAAACATCAGCAGCTAACCAGAAAATTGTTAAAAAACTAGCGTAAGACTTAGTTATTTTCATGTCCTCATCGCTATATAAATCTGGCCGATTCCAAAAATAATACAAACTCTTAAAGTAACTGAACTGAAAAATCAATAAAACTAAAAATAGGATTTGAACTAACCATAAATTAGTACAAAAAGAAATATAAACAGAAACAGAAAATAAAAAGATTAGAGGCAGAATAGTCGGTAAATACCAAGGAGTAGTCGGTCCAGCTTGCTTAAGATAAAAAGCCACAAAAATAATGGCTAAGGCTGAAAGTAAGAAAGCAATATAAAAAAATTCTGGCCAAAGCAAATAAGCTTGGGCCAATAACCAAGTAAATAACGGTAAAAAGATAACTAATAATCGTGATAATTTCATGTCTTTTTCTTTATTAACACCTAAAATGAGTATTTATTTACAAATATGACTATAAATGCCAAAAATAAATAATTATCAGCTAAATTATAGCATTAAATAGGTCTGGTAACAATTTAGTATATTTTAATGATTGTGCCAACAGCTAACCTATCAAAGAGATAAGGAGCATCTTTAAGACCCAATCTAATACAGCCATGAGAAACTGGAATACCTAAATGGTTTTCTCCCTCCCGATAACCATTGGGCCAAATTGGTAACTCATGAATACCGATACCAGCTTTATTAAGCCCTAACCAATAAGGCATCCACAAACCATAAGTTTTTGACCAAGCTTTCTTAGCCTTATTCTGAATCTTGTATTCACCTTTAGGCGTGGGCATACTAGCTTTACCTGTTGAAACTTTGAATTCTTTCCACTTATAGTTACCTACAAAATAATAAATTTTTTGTTTTTTTAAATCGACTTCTATCCGCTGGGCTAATTTAACCGTTGAACTAGATAAGGGATTATAACCCCAATCAATTTCCTGATAATCATTAAAGCCGTCATTATCAGAATCGGGATTATTTTTATCTGTTTTAAATTGCAGTTCTAATTGATCAGATAAACCATCATTATCAGAATCAAGTGGCGCCTCAGCTTGAGCAGCCGAAGCAGTTAACCAAAAAAAACTAAAAAGAAAAATAAATAATAAATATTTTTTCATATTTATTTCTTACTAAATTCACAGCCACAATATTTCTGGAGATAGAAATTTAATTCTTTGGCCACAACTTGTGATTTATAAAAACCATTATCGGCTTGAAAATCTCGGTCTAAAAAGGCCACACTATTTTTAGCGGCTAATTCTTTAGAAATATTAATAATAGCTTGAGTATTTTTATAAGGCGAAACTAACAAGCTAGTAGTAAAAAAATTAAAACCCTTATCCTTAGCTAATTCCGCAGTTTTTTCTAATCTATCACGATAACAAATAATACACCGAGCACCTCGCTCCTGGTCTTGAGCGTGCTCGGCAACCTTATCCAACCAAGCTTCATGATGATAGGGCTCAATAATTAAAGGTATGGAATATTTGGCAGCAAAAGCTTGTACAGCATCTAACCGTTTATTATATTCTTCCCAACTATCTAAATTAGAATTATAAAAATAAATAGTTAAATCAAATTCTGGCAATAAAATATCACGACTCAGGTAAGCACTACAAGGAGCGCAACAAACATGAAGTAGTAATTTTTTCTTACGATCAAACAAAGAAAAAATAATGACTGCCAGCAACATCAGTAAAACTAACAATCCTAAAGCCATTAATTTACCACGACTCTGTAAAAATAAAGCTAAAATACCAAAGCCAGCCGAAAAAGCATAAAAAATAAAGACGGTTTGTTTTTGACTTAAGCCTAAAGCTAATAACCGATGGTGAAGATGTTTTTTATCAGCCGACTTAAAAGGATTTTTTCCTGATAATAAACGACGAAAGATAGTCCAAGCAACATCTAAAATGGGAATACCCATAACCAGCAAAGCAATAGCAATTTTTCCTCCCGAAATAATAGCTAAAACACCCAAAGCAAAACCTAAAAATAAAGAACCGCCTTCTCCTAAAAAAATAGAAGCGGGATTAAAATTATAAAATAAGAAACCTAAAATAGCCCCAGCTAAAGCCGCTGAAGCTAGAGCGATATCTGGCTGATAATATTTAGAAGTTAGCGTAAAAAGAAAAATAACAGTTACGCCAATAAATGAAACACCACTAACCAGCCCGTCAACACCATCTAACAATTTAGTGGTATACATCATCCCTAGCAGCCAACCAAAAATTAAAAGCGGTGATAACCAGACAATATTTATTATCCCGCCAAAGGGATTAGATAATTTAGCAATTTCCACTCCACCCAACAAAACTGCCACAATAGCTAAAATAGGAAAAATAAACTGTTGTTTAGGGCTTAAATTATTTTTATCATCAATAATGCCGCCGATAATTAAAATTAAAGAGCCTACAAAAAAACCTAACCAATGCCCAAGATTAAGATCGCCGGCTACCAATCTCTGGCCAAATAAAGCTAATACTATAAAGAAAACTAAAAAGACCGCCGTACCTCCCAGCAAAGGAATTGGCGTTTTGTGTATTTTACGAACAGCACCGGGCTGATCGACAATATTATATTTAGTAGCAATTATCTTTAAAACTGGCACTAAGGCTAGTGATAAAAATAAGGCTAAACCGAAGGCTATTAAAAAAACCATATTTCAAAATTAAAGCACTCTACCTTTTTCCACTCCGATATTACCATGATTATCAATAAAGACAACGTCTCGTCTCTTCAAGCTACCAGCTAAAAATAAATTAGCAATTTCATCTTCTACTCTTTCTTGAAGCAAACGACGCAAAGGGCGGGCCCCAAACTTAGGGTCGTAACCAGCTTTAGCTAAAACAAGCACTCCGTCTTTATCAGCTTTAAAATCAATGCCCTTTTCGGCTAGACTCTTTTTAATTTTTTTAAGCATTAAAGTGGCAATAGCAAAAATATTAGCTTCAGTTAAGGGCTTAAAGACAATAATACTATCGAAGCGATTAATGAGTTCCGGTCGCATGTATTTATTTAATTGATTATCAATCAAATCTTGCCTAATTAAACTAACATCAATGCCCAGCTTAATTTCTTCTTGAATAAAAACTGAACCTATGTTAGAAGTAGCAATAATAATTGATTCTGAAAAACTAATAGTCCGACCCTGACCATCAGTCAAACGACCATCGTCTAATAATTGTAAAAAAAGATTTAAAATATCAGGATGAGCTTTCTCAATTTCATCTAATAACACTAAGGAAAATGGTTTTTTACGCACTGCTTCAGTTAAATAACCTAAAGTGCCATTTTGGTCGCCAATCATTTTACCAATACTATCTGGTTGTTGATATTCACTCATATCCAAACGCACCATATAATCTTCAGCTCCAAAATAAACTTGAGAAACTGTTTTTGCTAGTTCTGTTTTTCCTACACCAGTCGGACCCAGAAATAAAAAACTAGCAATCGGTCTAGCTGAATCCTTAAGATCAGCTCGAGCTCGACGTAAGGAAGCGGATACCGCCTTAACAGCCTCTTCTTGTCCCACCATACGAACTGCAATACCACTTTCTAAGTTAAGTAATTTCTGACCTTCATCTTCAGACACTTTATTAACAGGAATACCAGTCATTTCCGACAAAGCAGTAGCTACTATTTCTCCATCACAAATAGCTTTATCTGGATTATTGCGAGCTATTTTAGAAGCTAGACCCACGGCTTTCTGTAATAAATTAATAGCTTTTAAGGGAGCGCTTGATTCATGCAAATATTTATTGGAAAAATTAGTCGCTTTTTCCAAAGCTTCATAAGATAAATAAATTCCGTAATGAGCTTCTAGTGCAGCTGCTTTACTTTCTAAAATTTGAATAGTTTGATTGGTATTAGTTTCAATCACCCCGACTGTAGTCATAGCATTACCCAAGGAACTGTGTTCCACAAACTTATTATAATTTTCCGTGGTAACTGTGCTTAGACAATAAAGGGCTTGTCTGTCCACGGCATCGGCTAAAACTTCTGCTAAATCTAAACTTTCCTGTTCGCCGGAACTAATACCCATTAAATTTTCAATGTCAGCAATATAAAGAATTATATTGCCGGCTCGATTAATATCATATAGACAGGTTAATAATCGTTCTTGGGCATCAGCTGGCGAGGCGCCAGAAACAAGACTGGAAATATCCAGTTCAATTAATCTTTTGTCTTGCAAAAATTCTGGAACTGATTCCTCAACCATCATTTGGGCTAAGCCTTCCACAATAGTTTTCTTACCCACGCCCACTGAGCCAACTAGCAAAACGCCAGCATGACCACTGCTAAAAGAATCAAAGATAGAGGTTAATTCTTTGGTTCTATCAATACATAATTCCAAATTACCACGTCTAGCTTCAGCTGTAATGTCATGAGAAAAATGATCAAGAGTGGGAGTAGCTACGGCCGTATAAGATCGATTCATATTACCACCTGGCTTAAGAGCGGCCGCGTGACGATATGACTGATAACTACCAATTGAGCGCTCGTTCATACGAATCCAAGCGATCACATTTTGTAATTTATCCTCATCAACATTTAAATCGTAGAGAATTTCCGTCAAAATAGGATCATATGAATAACAAGGCCAAGTCAAATCTAAAACTGAAGTGGCGGTCTGTTGTCTCTTTAAAGCTTCCAGCGCCGACACCACGATTAATTCTTGTAATGATTTACTAGGCACTGGTGATTTTTTAGCTGGTTCGTCAGCGGCTAAATATTTATCTAATTTTTCTATTAACGCCTCAGCACTAACATCTAGTCTGATAAACATGGCCTGAACTTTTTTAGTCTTAAGTAAGGCTCGAAATAAATGGCGCGGAGCTAGTTCCTTTTGTTTTAACTTGGCAGCCAATAAATAAGCTTCATCCAAAACAGTCTGAGCTTCAGCATCGAGAGTCATCGCTAAATTAACAGACCCCTTCTTTTTAAATTGACCATTTTTACTATCTAATAGAAAATCATTGTTCTTAAATTTAAGAGCAGCGGCTTGATCAGCACTAGCACGATAGTATAAAAATAAATCAAAAATAATTGAGATTAAAAAAACTAAAATTAAAGGATGTTGATGACGCCAAAAATTTATTATTTCTAGCGGCGAAGTAATTAACATGGCTCTTTCTTCATAAAGCCACCAAATAATAGCAATTACGCCAAGTGCTGCTAAAGAAAAAAATAAAAAGTTAACTAAGCGTCTTATTCTTAAAAAATTACGATCTAAATGAATTAATGATCTTTTTAAATTAAGCCGGCAATAAAAAAAGCGACCTAACAGCCACACGCCCGAACTGGCTAATTTCTGATTATATTCAAATTGAATTTTTTCTTCATTCATAAAATTAAAAGAGTTGCAAAGCAATTGCCAATAAGACGGCTGGCGGTAAAATTAGATAAGCTACCAAAAACAATAAACCGAGAATGATGAAAATGAGCAGTGCTGCGCCACGAAAAATTATTTGAACTAAGCGTATAAAGAAAGAAATAGCACGACCGGCAAAATCATGTTGACCATACATCGGCACAAAGATATTTTTAAGCCAAACTGAAAAACCCAAAGAAGCTTCTTGCTCTCGCCAAAAATTAAAAACTCCCTTCAGCGTTTTTAACAGCCCCTCGCTATACCACCACAAGGGAAAATAAACAAAATCCCAAATTATTTTTAGAATGATTTTAATACTATAAGACGCCGCATTATGTTTCATAAGTTTTACAAATCTTTTTTTAATTATACCATAAAAAAAATGGAGGCGGAACTGATTAAAGAACAAAAAATAAAACGGACCAAATCGGCCCGTTTTAATTTTATATAAACTACTAATTAATTTTTATTCCAGACATTATCTAAGAATTTTCTAATTAAACCGCGATTATTTCTTTGAATCTTATTTTCTGGCATGGTTTTAAGATTATCAGAAACATTAGACTGACCCATCTTATGTTTTCCAACTCTTTCAAGAGGCTTACCTCCTGGACTCATCTTTCTATCAGTAACAATATTGTTATCAGCAAACTCTTCTTCTAATGGTGCGTTTTTAATAGTTTCCGGGTCGGTTGGTCTAAAAGATTCTAAACCTTCTTCAACTACACCAATGGTTTTTTTGTTATCATGATCAACGTGAAAAGAAGCTAAGGCTACATTATCAGGACCTTCGTGATCATAATGACCAATATCTTGACGAACTTTTTCTAAAGCTTCTTGATTATCATTTGATTCATGTTCATCTCTTTCCATAGCCCTCCAAGCCTCATCAAGTTGTTTTTCTTCATCATCTTCGGTTTCGTCTTCTTCAACTTCATCCTTGTTATCCATTTTTTCTGTAAAATCAGCATCTTTATCTTCCACCTCGTTAATAGGTACAAATTTTTTCTCAGGATCTTTGTCATTTACAAAGTCTTCATTGTTAGGATCATCATGGCGATCAAAAACTGGGCTTTGATCAACTGGCAAATTTCTATCTAAAGAATTAAGCATATAATTGATATAAATTAAAAATATTAACAACTAGGGTAATTATAACAACAAAAATTAAACTTAAATAGGGGTATCCTCTGTAAATAGATTGGTACCTATAATTGGCTGTAAAAAGTCACTCTGAATTTTTAAGCGCTCTTTAGCTTTTATTTTTTTAAAACTAGCTAAATCTTTTTTTGATTTGGCAATTAACTCAGTATCAGCCGCGATCATGGTTTTATCAATCTTCAGGGCCATCTTATTAAGTCCTAATAATTTTATACCGGCCAAAGAACGAACGCGAGATAGAGCTACATAGCCCATACCATATTCAAACGTTCGGCTTAAATCCATTTCCGCACAATCAAGGCTCATACCCTGACTCTTATGAATAGTAATAGCCCAAGCTAAGCGCAAAGGTATCTGCCAAATAGTAGCCAGAGGCTTATCGTCATCACTAATTTTCCAGGCTTCTGGTAAAGCAATAATTGTTTTGCCTTTAATGGTTTCAATGATGGGAAAATTATCCGAATTAGTAAAAGAAATAACTTTACCAATAGTACCATTGACATAACCTTTATCAAAATTATTACGCACAAACATGACTACCGCCCCGATTCTAAGTTCTAATCGTTCTGACGCTAAACAACTTTCTTTTAATTTATTAACTAAATTAGGTAAACCTTCACAGCGCATTTGAAAAATAGTTGGTTCACCTGGTAATTTAGTCATTTCCAAATTGTTATAAGCATCGACATCAATATTATGAGTAAATAATTTAGTGGGATTAATATCAGCTTCAATTGGCACATTTAAACGTTCTAATAATATTTCACTGGCTTCTTTTATTTTACGATTAGCTCTGATATTATTTAAAACTTTAAAAAAACGAGCATCTTCATGACGATATTGCTCATCTAAATAACAAATTTTTAAAGCTAATTCCCCCCAAACATTGGAATTAAAAACAAAACGCTTATCTTGTCCTAAGCCAGCAACTGGTGGTAATTGAAAAAAATCGCCACATAAAACCACCTGCAAACCGCCAAAAGGCCGAGTATCCTGCCTAATTGCCTGACAAACATAACTAACCAAGTCTAGTCGGCTAGCGCTTAACATAGAAATTTCATCAATAATCAAAACGCGGGCATATTTAATCCGCTCCCAAATTTTTTCATCATTAACTATTCTTTTTAATTCTTTAACATTTAAGCGCTCAGAAATACCAATACCACACCAGGAATGAATAGTACGCCCATCTAAATGAGTAGCGGCTAAACCAGTGCTAGCCGTCACGCCAATTTTAATCTTATTATCTTTAAGATATTTAATATATTGGTTTAATAAAAAAGTCTTGCCTGATCCAGCTGAGCCAGTCAAAAAAACATTATACCCGGACTTTAAAATTTCTAGAGCTTCTTTTTGAGTCATACAATTTTACATCCAAGTTGAAATATCAGGATAAATTCTGCTATTTTTAATTTCTTTAGCATCTAACCAAATAGCGGCACCAGCATCTTTAGAGTCTAAAATTTTAAATTCAGATTGCTCATACATTTTCAGGTCGGCAAAATCAGCTGCATAAATGGAACAAATTTCGTGACCAATAAGTCCATCAAAAGTAAAGATATTTTCTAAAACACCTAGTAGACAGCAATTAGTTAAATCTGCATTTAATTCCTCTTTGAATTCCCTCTTTAACGCCTCAAGTGAATATTCTCCCAAATCAATACCGCCGCCTAAGAGACGAAAAAAATGTTCATTTTTAACTTTATCATAACCGGGCGAAACTAAAATTTGATTCTGATCATTTTTAATAATAGCTAGAGCCAGAGCTCTGATGGCTTTAGGGTCGTGAGACATATATTTTTTAATTATTGATTATTTCATATTATAACAGAAAACCAGAATTAGCGCTGAACTAAGCATTGACACTAGTCGCTTCCTATAGTAATATTAATTTAGCAGTCAACTTACTAGACTGCTAAATAATATCTAAACATTTAACTATATATGTTCAACAAATTTACTGATAAATCACAAGAAGCTATCATTAATGCTCAAGGAATAGCCAGTAATAGCGGCCAACCTAATATTGAAGCCTTACATATTTTACTTTCTCTCTTACAACAACGAGAGAGCTTAGTAAAACCGCTCTTAGAAAAAATTAAAATCGACCCTGATTTAATAGAAACTTACGTTATTAACGCCATCAAAAGACTACCTAAAACTAAAATTGCTCCTCAAAATGGACCTATTCAAGCTGTTTCAGGCACCAATGAAACAGCTATTATTTTAGAACGAGCTCAAAAAGAAGCTGACGGCATGGAAGATGAGTTTATTTCTACTGAGCATATCTTGTTAGCTTTGATTGGTGTTCCCTCTCCAGCTCAACAAGTATTATTAAATTTTAAAGTAGAATATGAAACTATTAAAAAAATTCTAACTGAATTACGTGGTGATTCACATATCACTGATCCTTTTCCTGAAAATAAATTTAAAGTTTTAGAAAAATACACTACCAACCTAACTGAACTAGCTAGGCAAGAAAGGCTTGATCCAGTCATTGGTCGTGATACTGAAATTCGCCGCATCATGCAGATTCTACTACGTCGTACTAAAAATAATCCAGTTTTAATTGGTGAACCTGGTACTGGAAAAACAGCGGTGGTAGAAGGTTTAGCTCAAAGAATTGTAGCTGGTGATGTCCCGGAAAATTTAAAGAATAAAGAAATTGTCACTCTTGATTTAGGAGCGATGGTGGCTGGGGCTAAATTTCGCGGTGAATTTGAAGATCGTTTAAAAGCAGTGCTACGCGAAGTCACATCTCAAAATGGTAAAATAATTTTGTTTATTGATGAGCTACATACTATTATTGGAGCCGGTGCTAGTGAAGGTTCAATGGATGCTTCTAATATGTTAAAGCCGGCTTTAGCCCGTGGTGAACTGCGCACGATTGGCGCCACGACTACCAAAGAATATCAAAAATATATTGAAAAAGATGCTGCTCTAGAACGTCGCTTTCAACCGATTATGGTCAATGAGCCAAGCGTGGAAGATACTATTAGCATGCTACGAGGTCTTAAAGAAAAATATGAAGTTCATCATGGCGTTAGAATTACTGATAACGCCCTAGTAGCGGCCGCTAAATTATCTAATCGCTATATAAGTGATCGTTTTTTACCTGACAAAGCAGTTGATTTAATTGATGAGGCCACCTCATCACTACGGATGGAAATTGATTCGATGCCTGAAGAACTTGATCAGTTAAAGAGAAAAATTAAGCAATTAGAAATCAACAAAGCAGCTATTATTTCTACTGATAAGAAATCTAGTAAACTACGCGGCTTAAACCAAGAATTAGCCAAGCTTAAAGAACAAGCTGCTCAATTGGAATTACACTGGAACAATGAAAAGAGTATTATTTCTGACATTCGTGAATCAAAAAAAACTATTGAAGAGCTTAAAATTAAATCAGAAATTATTCAACGCCAAGGAACCGACTTAGCTGAAGTGGCTAAAATAAAATATGGCCTGATTCCGGAGCTGGAAAATAAAATAAAAATTTCTCAAGATGAATTAGTTAAAATCCAAAAGAAAGGACAGCGCATTTTAAAAGAAGATGTTGATGAAGAAGATATTGCTAAAGTAGTAGCTCGTTGGACTGGTATTCCCGCCCAAAAAATGTTAGCTTCTGAGGCTAAAAAACTAAGCGAAGCTGAGGAGGTATTAACTAAAGAAGTAATTGGACAAGATGAAGCAATTAAAGCTGTTTCTAATGCTATTCGTCGTTCCCGAGCCGGTATTAATGAAGAAAAAAGACCAATCGGCTCCTTCTTATTTGTCGGACCGACTGGTGTGGGTAAGACTGAACTGGCTAAAGCCATGGCTCGTTTTATTTTTGATGACGAGAATTCCCTAATCAGAATTGATATGAGTGAATATATGGAAAAACACTCAGTCGCTAAATTAATCGGTTCCCCTCCCGGCTATATCGGACATGACGATGGCGGACAATTAACTGACAGGGTTAGACGTCATCCTTATTCCGTGGTTTTATTTGATGAAATTGAAAAAGCGCATCCAGATACTTTTAATATGCTACTGCAAATTTTAGATGATGGCCGTTTAACTGATTCTAAGGGGCGAACTATCAACTTCAAAAATACGATTATTATCATGACCTCCAATCTTGGCAATGAAGTAATTAAACAATATAATATCGGTTTCAATGCCAGCGAAATTGATAATAAAAAAGATTGGCGCCAAGACGAAATGAAAGAAAAAATCGATAAAATTTTGAAAGATCATTTCAAGCTAGAATTCTTAAATAGAATTGATGAAATTGTACTCTTTAAGTCTTTAAGCAAAACTGACTTAGAAATAATTGTTGATTTAGAACTAGATAAAGTGGAGAAGCGTCTACATAATAAAAACATTACTATTAAGATAAGTAACAAGGTTAAAAAAATGCTAGCTGAAAAAAGTTATGACCCAACTTTTGGCGCCAGACCTTTAAAGCGCATTATTCAGACTTTACTGCTCGATGAACTGGCTCTTGATATTATTGAAGATAAAATTAAAGAAGGCGATAAGGTAAAGATTGAATTAGGACAAAAGGAAGAAATTGTAATCAGTGTGGCTTAATTACCTAAAATGAAAAGTCCTCACTACCACTTAGTGGGTAACGAGGACTTTTTTTGTTTAAGACAGAAATAACCAATAGGCAAAATACCACATGACAGCCGAACAACTAAGCAGATAAATTAAAGATTTAAATTGCAATCTATTAGCAAAATTAATTTCATTAAAATTTCCAGCTAAAGACATTACTGCCCATTGTTGAGCAATCCAAGTTGTAACAAAGATAGCGACAAAAATATTGAGCACAACTAACTGAAAACGATCTTTAAGAGCATAAGCTAAACCAGAACTAAAAAAATACAAAGCTGGCATAATGGCAATCAGATATTGTTCTACTTTAAGTAACACCCTTTTCTGGTGATACCAAATAAACCCTAAAATGATAGCCAATATAGGCGGTAAGCCTAAAACTAAGAACTCTGGCCCCTGATATTTAAAAAGTTTAAGGACCAACATCAAGATAATTTGAACAACTAAGACTATAGTTGTCAACAAAAATCCAAAATTAAAGTACGTCACTGATTTTTTCATATATATGCCTCCTTTTTGTGAATGTTCTGAACCAAAATATACCACTAATAATACATATAGTCAAGTAGTCAAGGAGCGGTATTTATACTATAATGAAAACATTAAATAATTAAGTTCTTAACATATGTTGAAACGATATTTAATTATCAATTTATTAATTATAGCCAGTCTTTGGCCATTAAAAATCACTTTAGCCCAAGGGGTTGACCCAACCTTCAACCCTAGCCATATTATTGAGGATTCAGAAATGCTTAATGCTAATAGTATGAGTTTGACAGAAATTCAGCAATTTTTAACAAAAAAAGGCAGTTATTTGGCAACTTATAGTACAGTGGCGGCCTATGGCGATACCAAAACAGCCGCCCAAATAATTTATGATGCTGCTCATAATAATTATGATTGTTCCGGAATAGATTTAGGCGATAGTCCTACCGAAGCCGATAGACGAGCTAACTGTCTCAAAATTACCACTGTTAACCCTAAATTTCTAATTGTTTTATTACAAAAAGAAGCTAGTTTAATTGAAAACCCTTCGCCAATTCAAGCTAGACTTGATTGGGCTACTGGTTATGGTTGTCCAGATGGTAATGCTTGTAATCCTTACTACAAAGGCTTTGGCAAACAGGTCAACAGTGCTGCCTTACAATTTTTAGCTTACATGAACGAACAAAGTCGTTATCCTTACAAAGCTGGTCAAGCCTACGCTTTTACTAATCCTTACAACGCTTATTGTAGTGATGCCGTAACGACAGTTGTTCCAGACAATAAAGCTACGGCCGCCTTATATAATTACACGCCACATGTCTATAATGGCAATTATAATTTTTATACTCTCTATAAAAAATACTTCCCAATTGGTTCTAAAAATTATCCTAATGGTACCTTAGTTCAAATTGATGGTGAGGTTGGTATTTGGTTATTACAAGATGGGCAAAAGAGACCATTTCTAAGTTATAGTGCTCTTATTTCTAGATTTGATCCTAAAAAGGTAGTTATAGTTGACTCTTCCGCTTTAGAATCATATCCTAAAGGCGCCCCTATTAAATTTCCTAATTATTCCCTGCTCAGATCTCCAGAAAAAAATATTTATTTGATTGTTAATAATGAAAAGAGATTAATTACCGATAATAACACCTTTAAGACGATTGGTTTCAGTCTAGATGAAGTAATGGAGGCTAGTAGTGACGACTTATCAAACTATCAACTTGGTAAGGATGTGACGGCTACTTCGACTTACCCTACTGGAAAATTAATTCAAGATCCTAAAAGTGGCGGAATCTTTTATGTCGAAAGCGGTTATAAATATCCGATTATCGATAAAGTCCTGCTAGCTACTAAATTCAAAGGTAAAAAAATAAGTCGCGGTACTACCGTTGAACTTAATAAATATACTAAAGGTGCGCCGGTTTTATTTGATGATGGAGAACTATTAACTTCAGCCAGTGCACCAACCGTTTATCTTATTTCTGAGGGACGTAAGCGACCGTTTGCTAGTGGAGAAATCTTTGAAACTCTAGGCTATAAGTTTGCCAATATCATTAAAGTCTCCCCTCAACTACTCGCTAATTATCCAACCGGGGATAACATTATCATTAAAGAGGTAACTAATTAAATCACTTTATGCCGCTACTTAATGCTGCTATTGTTACGCACTCACCAATCCTAATTCCCGAAATAGGCAAAATTAATCGCAATTTATTAACTAAAACAGTTGAGGCTTATACTGAACTAGCCACCCAATTACAGGGTAATGACATTGAAACAATTATTATTATTTCTCCACATGGAACTATTCAGAATAATCGTTTTACTGTCAATGTCGGGCCAGAATTAACTATCGACCTTAGTAATTTTGGTTATCTGGGAGTTGGTCGTAAATTTACTAGCGACTTACATTTGATTGATGAAATTAAAAAGTTCTCTGGACCAGAAATTCAACTTATTAGCCAAGAAAAAATGGATTACGGTTGTTCGGTACCCCTACACCTTTTAACCAACAATATGCCAGATGTAAAAATTGTAGCTATCAGTTATGCTAAGGATTTAAGCCTAGAAGACCACTGGACGCTAGGAGAACACATTAATAAAGTAATTGCTAATTCAGCTAAGAGAATAGCAATCATCGCTTCTGGCGACCTATCTCATCATTTGAAAAAAAATTCACCCAGCGGCTATTCGCCTAAAGGTACTAAGTTCGATAATAAATTAATTGAATATCTAAACGACCCGGCCAATGTTCAAAAAAACATTTTCAATATGGACACTAAGTTAATTAAAGATGCTGGAGAATGCGGTTTAAAATCAATTGTTATCTTGCTGGGTGCTTTAAAGAATTTGAATTACAAACCAAAAATGTTAGCTTATCAAACAGAATTGGGTATAGGTTACTTAACTATGGATTTTAAACTATAACCTATGAAAAAATCGGAACCAACTTCTTTTGCGGATATTTTTAAAGCTCGCCAAACTCAAGCGCCAGTTAAAGCTCCCGCTTATCCTTGGCAAGATTTAGCTCTACGAGTTATTAAAGATTTGGCTATTCCTAATTTTAAAAGATCAGCTGTCTTTAAAATTTGTAAAGAAAAAACGGCTCAAGAAGTAGAACGTGCTATTAATGATACTAAGGAACTCTGCCAAGGCGGCGAAAAATGGAAATATTTCTTCAAGGTTGTAGACTTAAAAGAAAGTGAAAAAAATAAACCTCATACTTATGCCAAAAATACTAGATATAATTAAATACCCCTCACCCGAACTACGAGCGAAATCCGTAGAAATTAATCTGAGCGACTTCAAAAAAACCGATCTGAAAAAACTACTCCTGGATATGAATTATACTATGAGAAAACTTGATGGAGCTGGACTAGCCGCTCCCCAGATTGGTCTGAAAATTAGGTTAATAGCTGTTAACGATGAAACTACCAAAAAAACTATTTTCATGATTAATCCCAAAATTACTAAAAAATCTTGGGGACAAGAAATTGATGAAGAAGGTTGTCTGTCAGTCGTCGATGAAAAAGGTAAAATTATTTATGGTCCAGTTTCTAGATATAAAAAAGTTACCTGCTTGTATTTTGATGAAAGGGGTGAGAAGAAAAAAATTCAAGCCGAAAAAATGTTAGCTAGAATTATTCAACATGAAGTAGATCACTTAGATGGAATATTATTTATTGATCGATTAGTTAAATAATAAATAATTAAGTTCGTTTCCTGATAAAAGTAAAATATACCCAAATAAGACCAATGAATAATAAAACCCATTTTAATTCTGTAAAATAGCTATTCAAAAGCTCCCTATTGGCGCCAGCTATATAACCAAGTGCAGCTAAAATCGAAACCCAAACTAAAGAGCCCAAAGTAGTAAATAAAATAAACTTACCAAACGGCATTTTAGAAAATCCCGCTGGGATAGAAATTAGATGACGAACAACTGGCAATAAACGACCGATAAAAGTCGAATAGTTAGCATCCTTTAAAAAAAATTGTTCAACTTTTTCAACTTTCTGTCGATTAATATGAAAAAAATGAGCTATTTTGTGGTCCGCTAAAGCATAAATTACTAAGCGCCCCAACCACATTGATAAAAAGTAATTGATGCTGGCTCCGATGACGCTACCAGCTACACCGCAAACAACCACTAAAAAAATATTAAACTGGCCTTCGCTGGCCAGCCAAGCTGCTGGAGGAATAACCAATTCTGAAGGTAAGGGCAAAAATGAGCTTTCAACCGCCATTAAAATAACTATACCAAAATAGCCTAGCCCCTGAGTAATACCTAAAGCCCAAGTAGTAATAGCGGTTAACATGAATTTAAATAAAATTAATTATTATAATAATAGCATGAGTCAGGAAACATACAAAGTAATATTTATGGGCACACCTGACTTTGCTGTTCCCGGATTAACAGCCTTAACTAACGATCCGCGTTTTGAAGTAGCGACCGTAGTTACCCAAGAGGATAAACCGGTTGGTCGTAAACAAGAACTAAGTTGGCCAGCTATTAAAAAGGCTGCCTTGGAATTAAATATACCAGTCCTACAACCTAAAAAATTAAAAGATATTATTGATGATTTAAAAAATCTGGAACCAGATTTTATTGTGGTGATTGCCTATGGTCAAATCTTATCGCCAGCTGTTTTAAGCATTCCTAAGGTAGCCTGTATCAATGTTCATGCTTCCTTACTACCTAAATATCGAGGCTCAGCTTGTCTACAAGCACCTATCCTCAACGGTGATGATCAGGCTGGCATCACTATTATGCTAATGGAAAAAGGATTAGACACTGGCGATATTTTGAAACAAGCAGCTATTGATTTAAAGGGTAACGAAAGTTTAGAATATTTACATAATACTTTAAGTCAAATTGGGGCTACTATGCTTGGTGATACTTTGATTGATTTCGCTGCAGGAAAAATAAAACCTCAGAAACAAGATGATGCACAAAGCTCCTATGTTAAAGAAATAGACAAAAAAGATGGAGAAATAGATTGGCAGAAAAGTGCTCAAGAAATAGAAAGACAAGTCAGAGCTTATACTCCTTGGCCTAGTGCTTTTTCTTATTTAGACGGCAAATTATTCAAGATAATTAAGGCTCAAATATTAGAAAATTCCGATAGCAGCCTAGAAATTGGCCAGATATTTGAACAAAATAAGAACTTAGCTATTAAGTGTGGACAAAACGCCCTGCTTATATTAGAATTACAGCTTGAAGGCAAAAAAGCTATGGATGCTAAAAGCTTCTTAGCTGGCAACAAACAAGCTATTGGTAAAATACTAAAAATGGTCCCTTCGTCTAACGGTTAGGACATCAGATTCTCATTCTGATAACAGGGGTCCGATTCCCCTAGGGACTACGGAATAAAAAATACCTAACAACTGTTTGGTATTTTTTAAAATATTAATTGATGTATAATATTAATATATGCAAAATATAAGAATAGAAAAAACTGATAAAAAAGATGAGGCTTTAAAACTAGCCAAAGAATTATCAGACTTTTTTAATGAAGATGGAATTAAATCTTTAGAACATGACTTAGAAAACCATGAACTTTACGGCGCTTTTATAGACAATCGTTTAATTGGTTTTATTACTTTTAGAAAAGCGGATATCGCCACTACGGAAATTTCTTGGTTGGCCGTAAAAACTGAATATCAGAATCAAGGAGTGGGCTCAAAATTAGTCAGAAACTCTCTTAGTATTTTTTCGGATAATTATTACAAAATATGCTATGTAAAAACTTTAGCTGAAACGGCTAAAGATGATGGATACTTCAAAACTAGGGCGTTTTATAAAAAGCTTGGTTTTAACACACTTGAAATTATTTCTCCTTACCCTGGATGGACAAAAGAAAATCCTTGCCAAATATTAGCAACTGCCTTGCCCTTATAATAAAAGATAATCAAAAAAATTCCACCCATTTCTCAACTTCTTTGATAATAGTCTCTAAATTTTGTGAAATTTCAGAACGCAGGACTACACAAAACAAAGATGACAAACGAGTTGGAAGCGATTCTCAAGATTCACTAATTTGGCAAGATATAACATTTTAACTTTGAGTTTATACCGATTTTTTTGATTATACACTAGCATAAAAATATGATATAATTACAAAAAAGGCTGTGTTGTATAGATAAAAATAAAACTAGTTATTATTATAACAAGTTAAAAATATGAAAAGTGACAAAACTAAAAAGCTCATCATGGTCGCCAAGAAAAAAGAAAGCGTCCGGAGTAAGCTTGCAGTGACTGCCAAAGAAAAAGAAGCTGTTAGACGTAAACTCGTGGTGACTGCTAAAGAAAAAGAAGATACTAGAAATAAGTTAGTGGTAACCGCTAAGAAACTAGCCTCAACCGCTAAGGAGGCGGAAAGTGTTAGGAGCAAACTCGCGGTAACTGCCAAAGAAAAAGAAGCTGTTAGACGTAAACTAGCTGTGACCGCCAAAGAAAAAGAAGCTGTTAGACGTAAACTCGTAGTGACTGCTAAAGAAAAAGAAGATACTAGAAATAAGTTAGTAGTAATCGCTGAGAAACTAGCCGCCACCGCTAAGGAAAAAGAGGACATCAGAAGTAAGCTCGCAGTGACTGCTAAAAAACTAGCCGCCACCGCTAAGGAAAAAGAGGACATCAGAAGTAAGCTCGCAGTGACTGCTAAAAAACTAGCTGTAACTGCTAAAGAAAAAGAAGATGTTAGGCGTAAACTTGTGGTAACCGCTAAGAAACTGGCTGCAACCGCTAAAAAAACTAAATTAATAAATGAGGAATTACGGAAACTTGATATAGCAAAAGATGAATTTGTTTCTATCGCCTCTCACCAACTCCGAACTCCTCTTACAGCTTTAAAAGGCTACACAGGTATGCTTCTCGATGGAGATGCTGGACCAGTCAATGAAAAACAGCACGAATATCTTACAGAGATAAAAAATGCTAATGATCGCATGATCAGCCTTATTACAGCCCTTCTAAATGTTTCAAGAGTTGATCTTGATGTTTTTATTGTCGAACCAGAACCAGTAGATTTGAAAAAAGTCGCAAAGGATATCCTAAAAGATCTCCAAATGAAAATTGTAGAAAAAAAGCTACTGGTAAAAACTGTTTTTGAAAAAAATATCCCGATTATCAGCGCCGATTTAAATATCATCAGGATGATTTTTCAGAATCTATTTACCAATGCGTTAAAATATATAGCGCCAGGCGGAAAAATTAATATCAGCATAAAAAAGGATGGGGCTAATATCCTTATTTCAGTCGCCGATACAGGCTACGGAATTCCCAAAAAAGTGCAATCAAAAATTTTTACAAAAATGTTTCGGGCCGACAATGCTCGCGTGAATGATCCTGACGGCACCGGACTAGGATTATACATAGTAAAATCGACATTAGAAAAAACAGGAGGAAGAATTTGGTTTGAATCCACGGAAAATAAAGGATCGATATTTTACGTTACGACTCCTATCGAAGGCATGAAGAAAAAAGAAGGCACAAAAAGATTAGAATTAAAACATTAATATTATATGAGTACTCCACAGAAAAAAATATTGATTATTGAAGATGAGGTGTCTATATTAAATGGTATCTCAGATAAATTTACACTCGAAGGTTTTTTGGTAATCAGGGCGATAGATGGCCAAGACGGTTTAGATAAAGCACTTAAGAATCATCCGGACTTTATTATTGTCGACAATCTCATGCCTAATACCGACGGTTTTTACTTCCTTGAAAAACTTCGCGCGGACAAATGGGGCAAAAAGGCCCCAGTCGTTATGTGGAGCAATTCTCACGACGCTAGCACGTTTTCTCGAGCAAAAAAGATTGGAATCCTAGATTTTATGGTTAAAAGCGATTGGGAATATCGAGACGTCGTAAAAAAAGTAAATGACTTTCTAGGTGTTTAACGCCACTTTTTATTTATTACAATTATAATTAATTTTACTAATATGAATATTATAGATACGCCAATAAAAAAAACTCATGTTTTAATTATTGATGATGATGAGGTGATGCGCCGGCTTTATGGCAGCTTACTTGGAAAAGCTGGATATGAAGTAATATACTCTCCAGATTCAGTTCAGGGACGTGAATTAGCCCGACGTTTTCACCCCGATCTTATCCTAATGGATATAGAAATGCCGGTAGAAAACGGCATTGATGCTTCTAGTAGATTAAAAAAGGAATCTCAAACCGCTGATATTCCAATAGTCTTACTTACCAACGCAGACTTATCGATTGAGGCAGAAAAATGGATGAAGGAACTTGCGATAACAGATTATATTCAAAAAGGTATCAGCAACGATGATTTCATTGAACGAATTGAAAAAATTATTAATAAAACAGTGGATAAGACGACTTAAAAATTTCCGCCCATTTTTCGATTCCCCCAAAAGCTCATTAAAATTTTGGCAAACTTCAAAACGTAAGACTACGCACTAAAAAATAGGTTAAAAACCTATTTTTTATTATAATTTTTCTTTTAATGTTATACTTAAAGTAATAAATAAATTAATATAATCATATATGAAAATAACTTTTTTAGGAGCTGCCCAGGGAGTAACTGGTTCTAAACACTTAATAGAAACAAAAGGCCAGAAAATATTATTAGACTGTGGTTCATTCCAGGGTCATCGTGATATTACTCATCAATCTAATTCTGTTTTAGCTCCAGAAATTAATAATCTCGACGCAGTTATCTTATCACATGCTCACGCTGATCATTGTTGTTCTCTGCCCTTGCTAGTTAAAAATGGCTATAACAAAAAAATTTATGCCACTTCCGCCACCATTGATATCGCTCGTCTAATAATGTTAGACGCTGCTAAAATACAAGAAAATGATTATGAACATTTAAAAAAATCTGGCATCCAAGGAATTCTACCACCCATTTATTCAGAAGAGGATGTTGAAAAAACTTGCCAATTATTCAAAGAAACTCCTTATTGTAAAAATTTTCCAGAATGGCAAAACTTAGGATCAAAAATTGATTTTAAATTTTACAACGCTGGACATATTCTTGGTTCCGCTATCACGATTATTAAATACGGACAAAAAAATACTGAAAAAATACTGGCTTACACTGGTGATTTAGGAAATACTAATGTGCCAATTCTTCCTAATCCAGAATATATTTTAGAACCAGTTGAAATTTTAATTAGTGAGTGTACTTATGGGGACAGAAATCATCAGCCAATCAAAGAGGCTTTTGATTTTTTAGAAAAAATTATCAACGAAGCTGTAACTGACCAAAGCCGAATCATTGTTCCGGCCTTTGCCTTGGGTCGAACCCAGGAACTAATTTATATACTTCATAAATTACATAATGATGGTAGAATTCCAGTTATACCAATTTATCTCGACAGTCCTCTTGGCAATAATATCACCGATGTTTTTAAAAAACATAATGCCGACTTCGATAAACAAACCTGGCAAGATTTTATAAATAATAATGAGTCACCATTCTCTTTTGAAAAATTAAATTACATTAAAACTGTAACTGAATCTAAAATGTTGGCCCAAAAAATCGGACCACTAATAATTATTGCTTCTTCCGGCATGTTAGAGGGCGGTCGAATTTTACATCATTTAAAAAACAACATTGGTAACCCAAAGTCAACCATTCTTTTAACTGGCTATCAAGCCGAAAATACCTTGGGTCGCAAATTACAATCCGGTGAGAAGAAAGTACGCATTTACGGCGAACTATTTGAAGTTAGAGCTAAAATACTTAGCCTAGATGAGCTCAGTGCTCATGCCGATCAAACAGGCTTGTTAAATTATATCTTAACTCTTAAGGACTTAAAAAAACTTTTTTTAGTACATACCGAACACCAGTCAGCTAATATTTTTTCTAAATTAATCCAAGAACAAAAACCTGATTTAGAAATAATTATACCAGAGTTGGGGTCAAGCTTTGAAGTTTAATAATAGAAAAACCAGCACAGCCTAAATAATATTAATTATAATTTTATTTCAAAACAAAATTAAATAAATAACCAGTTAACATAATTCCTAAACCAACCACGGTAGCAAAAATAACAATTAATTTAGTCTTCATAATCTTTTTTAAGATCATAAATTCAGGTAGCGATAAAGCGGTCACCGCCATCATAAAAGCTAGTGTAGTACCCATAGCTACGCCCTTTTCGGTTAAAGCACTAATTAAAGGAATAATACCAGCCGCATTAGAATATAAGGGGATACCAATTAAAGTAGCTAGCGGCACGGCATACCATTTATCCGCTCCGGCATATGAGGCTAAAAAATCGGCTGGCACATAACCATGAATCCAAGCTCCTAATCCGACGCCAACTAAAATATAAGGCCACACTTTTTTAACAATCTTAAGTGTGTAGTTATAAGAATAAATCATTCTAGCTTTTTGATTTATTTTTATAATCTGAATATCTTCTATTTCTTTGTTTTTCAAAACAAAATCAGCTATTAAATTTTCGACTTTCAAGCGGCCAATAATTAAACCGGAAATAATAGCAATAATTAAACCACTAAAGATGTAAAGTAAGGCTATTTTCCAGCCAAATAATCCAAAGAGTAGCACTAAAGCCACCTCATTAATCATGGGTGAAGCTATTAAAAAAGAAAAGGTGACTCCCAACGGCACCCCCACTTCCACAAAACCTAAAAATAAAGGAACGGCCGAACAAGAACAAAAAGGAGTAATTATACCTAGCAATGACGCTAAAATGTGGCCAGTTAACCGATTCTTTTTAGCTAAAAATAATCTAACTTTTTTAGCAGGAAAATAAGTTCGTAGAAACGAAACAATAAAAATAATAACGAAAAGTAAAATAAATATTTTAAGAACGTCAGCAATAAAAAAAGTTAGCGTACTAGCTAGCAAAGTTTGAGGGGCTATTTTAAAAACTGAATAAGTCAGCCAATCGGCTAATAATTCTAAAGGATAAAACATAATTTATATAAGATTAACATTAATAATTTAATTATAAGCCACCAAGCCATTAAAGTCACTTTTTACGGCCAGCGACTTAGAATCTTTCTAAAAAATTAACTAATAATAAACAAATTATATCAAACTCTTTGACAAATATTAAATAATGTGCTATAATATAAGCTCATTCAGTTGAGTGAATTTCTTTAACAACTAAAAAAACGACAGAAATGAAAAAATTGGTCCCGATTATTAAAGTAATCCTGGCTATTCTTTTTCTTTATAATATTGGTTTGTTCTCCCTGCTTAAAACTATTGATAAAATAGACCCTAGCACGATGCCACCCTTTAAAGAGGATGGTGGTCGAGGAGATATCGAATATTTAAATGAAAAAATCAGAAAAGCTGATGCTCTTGGCCCAAATTATGGCCCAGAACTCTATTTTTCTGACTTAGCCGATATCAAACTGAAGCAAAAAAATAATGACTTTGACCGCCGAACAATCTTAATGGTTAACAGCAGTATCCAAAGTTTATTATCCGACTTTAATACCAACGTGATGAGTCATCATCGAAAAAATTCCCCAAAAGATTATGACGCTTTTATGGCTAGGCTATCACTGGCCAGAGATAAAAGTCTGAGTATTACCGACCCCAACCGAGCTCAAGAGTCAGCTGAGTTTGACGCTAAATATGGTAATTTAACTTATTGGTTGAATTTGCTATTAAGCATTCTGACTTGGTTAGGTAATTTCTATTTAAAGAATTTACCGTTAGCTTTAACGCTCTTATGGCTATGGTGGTATGAAGACAAGAAAAGATTAAGTATTAATAATCCTATTAGTTTCTTAATCTGCTTAATTCTCTATCCAGTAGTAATTATTCGCGTCTGGAGAAGTTCGTTACGAAATGGCGCTAGAATATTTGCCATGAATATCGAATTTAAAAGAAGACAAGCCGATCTCTTTACCATGATCTCCGACGATGAGTTGGCAGACATTAAAAGATTTGCTAAGAGTGATTTTAAACTGAGCGATTACCGAAAGTATTTGGAAAATCGTGATTTAGTGATTCGTCGCTCTTTGATTCCAGTGGGTATTGTAGCTTTAACTTTATTGTTTACTCCTAAAGTTTACAGTGCGGTTGCTAGTGATAATTTTCACAGTCATCTGACGGAATATCAAATGCCAATTAAGGCTCCTCCTAATTTAATTCCGGATAAGTCTCAGGTGCACGATGATATTTTATTATCAGCTGTGATTTCAAACGCAACACCAAAAATATTTTTCACACCGAAGCTCTGGAAGTTTATTCTACCACCAGTGCCCCAAGATTGTGGAGGTTTTAAAACTAATCCCGATCCGGTTCCTTTAGCTTGTTAGTAATTGCCTTTGCAACTTAACTTAAGTTGCTAATTAAAACAATTATTAACAAACAAAAAAAAGAGGAAATCATGAAAAATATTTTAATCATTGCCATGCTAGTGTGTTTAGTAAGTCAGGCCTTTGGTCAATCAGTTAATTTAGAAAGTACTATCAGAATTGATACGGCTAAAACCGAATTATCAGTTCAAAGAATAGAGATAAACACTTCGAAGTTTACTCTTAAATACGATTACAAAGCTACTGCTAATGACGTTCTAGGAATTATTATTCCTAAAATTTGGTCTAATGCAAATAATACTTTAAGTGGCATGATTGTTAAAATTGGTGATAATCGTAACAATCAATTTGCCTTCGATTCTTGGTTAACTAAGAAAATTGGTAAATTAAGTTTTATGACCGAAGTTGGTCGCATAGTTAGTAGGGTTTCAAAACCTATAGACTATGCTGGCGTCAGATTAACGGCTAATATTTTAACAGTCGAAGCTTACTTAGCAGAAAGGTCAACTAAAGGAAATTATTTTCTAGGTTGGGCTGCTTATCATCCTGAGCATGCTTTTATAGCAGTAGGTAAACAAGATCAACAATTATGGGGATTTGCTGGTACTAAAGTGTTTAATCACTTTGGTCACTTCACTCTCGCCAGTTACCAACCAAAAACAGGAAACTTCTGGTTTAAATCGCAAACAGGTTTTGGTGAGATTAATCAACAATTTTTCTCCCAAGAAAATTATGAGATAGCCACTAGTTATTTCTGTGTACCAATCTTTTTCTACAAGCACTTTTCCCCCTTAGCCACCAAAGGCACCTATTCTCTAAAAATCGAAGGCAAGCGCACTGCTGGCCTCCAAAATTATGAGTTAATGATGGGTAAAAAAATTGGAGACAAAGGATTAGGCTTAGCTGTTGGTATCAACAGTGAGTATAAAAGTGTTCTAAATATGGCTCCTTCCTTTGAGCTCTATAAAGCTTGGAAAACCATAGCTGGTCAATATATTATTGAATTACGATATGATCAGTTGTCCCAAGCTTGCAGCGCTTATTTGGTTGTTCGCTACTAACATACAAAGAGGCTACCATAACGGCAGCCTCTTTTTTCTTAGCTTCTTTTAAATTTATTATCTAATCATAAAAGTACTCATTACCGATTGACCAAATTATCAGAAATTTATATATTAATATCTAAAAGGCATTTAAATAATTATTTTTATGTTTTCGCGACTTTTTTCCCTAGCTCTTGTCAAAGGAAAATATTTTTGTTAGTATCAAGTATAGTTTGTATGATGCGCCTATAGCTCAGTTGGTAGAGCAGATCCCTTTTAAGGATAAGGTCGCTGGTTCGAGTCCAGCTGGGCGCACAAAAAATCCGTGAGTTGCGGATTTTATCGTTTAAAGCCGACTTAGCTCAGCTGGTAGAGCAGCTGTCTTGTAAACAGCAGGTCGTCGGTCCGAACCCGACAGTCGGCTCAGAATAGATAAGAAAAAAGCTGCCCATTTTTGGACAGCTTTTTTAAACCTCTTAGTTTAAGTTTGGCGTATATGGTCGCCAAATTAATCTTTCAAGATTAAGATTAGTTACCACTACATCTCCTTGGCGACAAAAATATCTATCTGATCCAAAGCGTCTCAGACTATTATTAAGTCTGGCATTTAAAAAACGAATTGTTCTCTCGTCATCAGTTTTATCTAAAAGTAGAACAATTGAACTCTCCTCATTGTTCATGGGGCCAACCGGAATTTCTTCAGAGCCAATGGGTGTCTTAACCGGCTCATAGTGTTTTTCCAACATCAGCCGTCTAATTTCTTCGGAAACATTATTAATTATCATATCTTTTGTTTTTAAGTTACTATTCTAGGTGAGAAAATATTATACCATTTTAACAATCTATTGTCAACTTAAGCGTTAACCTTAAAAAGTGCATAAGCCGTGTATAAAAAGTTAATAAATAAACCTTAAATACTACTTGAAAAATGTCCGTCCTTACGTTAAGATAAAGAAACAATAAATATCTAATATGGCTCTACAATCAGACAAAAATCCTTTAGAAAAAATACCACCTCATAGCTTAGAAGCTGAGGAATCTTTGCTGGGCTCATTGCTCATTGATAAAGATGCGATTATTCGCGTGGCTGATAATATTCTGCCACAGGATTTTTATAAAGATGCTCATAAATTAGTTTTTGAAACTATTAAAGAGTTGTATGGCAATCAAGAACCAATTGATATTATCACCCTGTCTAATCGTCTGGAAGAAAAAAAACAATTAACTACGATTGGTGGACGTACTTTTCTAGCTAAACTATCTAATACCGTGGCTACTTCAGCTAACATTGTTCACTACGCCAATATTATTCAACGTAAAGCCACGTTGCGACGCTTACAACAAGCCGCCGCGGAAATTATGACTTTAAGTTACGACGAAGAAACAGAAATTGATGAAGTGTTAGATGCTACCGAAAAAAAAATCTTTGCCGTTTCTAGAAAATATTTAAAAAATGCTTTTTTACCTATCGATAGTTTACTAACCGATGCTTTTGAAAGAATTGATGAACTACATAGAAAAACTGGCGGCGGTTTACGCGGACTAGCCACTGGCTTTACTGAATTAGATAATCTACTTGCTGGTTTACAAAAATCAGACTTACTTATCTTGGCCGCTCGTCCCTCGGTCGGAAAAACCTCTCTGGCTCTAGATATAGCTCGCCAAGTAGCCATTAATAATAAAGTTGGTGTGGGAATATTCTCTTTAGAAATGAGTAAGGAACAGTTAGTCGATCGTATGTTATGCGCTCAAGCCCAAGTTAATCTTTGGAAAATGCGTACCGGCAACTTGAGTGATAAAGAAGATAATAATGATTTTGCTAAAATTGCCGATGCCATGGGCAAATTAGCCGAAGCTCAAATTTATATTGATGATTCCGGAACACTGTCTATTATGGAAATAAGGGCTAAGTGCCGCCGTTTACAAATGGAAAAAGGCTTAGGCTTAATTGTTATCGACTACTTACAGCTTATGGAAGGTAAAGGCAGAAGTAGTGAAAACCGAGTGCAAGAAATTACCGAAATTAGTCGCGGACTCAAATCTATCGCCCGTGAGCTTAATATTCCGGTTTTGGCCTTAGCTCAGTTAAATCGTTCTGTTGAAGCAATTTCTCCAGCCATTCCTAAATTATCCCACTTGCGTGATTCCGGTTCTATTGAACAAGACGCTGATATTGTAATGTTTATTTATCGCAAAGCGGCCGATAGAAATTATAACCCAGCTGATTTACCAATGGATGAAAGATATAAAGCTGAAATTCATATCGCTAAACACCGTAATGGTCCAACTGGCCGCGTTGATTTATTCTTTGATGAAAATATGGCCAGCTTCCGCAATCTAACTAAAAATCAAAATAGCGCACCTGTCGAATTTTAATTAATAAAAAAATTAATCTTATAATCTATGTTCAGTAAATTAAAACAAATTAAAAACTTGAGAAGCCAAGCTAAAACCATGCAAGATGCTTTAGCTCAAGAAACTGTTACCGAAGAAAGAGGTGGCGTTAAAATTGCCATGAACGGTAATATGGAAGTTTTATCTGTTACTATCAGTGATGGCTTATCTAAAAGTGCTACTGAAAATGATGTTAAAAATTGCCTCAATGATGCCTTAAAAAAAGCCCAACGCTTAATGGCTAAAAAGTTACAAGATATGGGTGGTATTCCTGGCTTAAGTTAAACTACATGCGCTTTCCTCGCGCCATTGCCAATTTAATAGACTCTTTTGCTCAACTACCGAGTGTCGGTCCTAAAACCGCTGAGCGTTACGTTTTTTATTTACTCAAAAGTTCACCAGATAAAATTTATAATCTAGCTAAGGCTTTGGGAGAATTAAAAAATAACATTACTGTTTGTAATAATTGCTTAGTCTTATCGGAAAATAATCCCTGCCCTATTTGTTCTGATCAGAATCGTAAAAATGGTACTTTGTGTATTGTGGAAAATACTCAAGACTTACTGTCGTTAGAGGCTACCAAACAATACAAAGGACAATATTTTGTGCTAGATGGACTAATTAATACCATTGAAGATATAAAACCAGAGCAATTAAACATTGAAAAATTGTTACGTAGAATAAAACAAGATAACTTTCAAGAAGTAATTATCGCCTTAAATTTTACACTGGAGGGAGAAAGTACCAGTCTTTATCTTAATAAGATTTTACAAAATTATAATTTAAAAATTACCCGCCTAGCTAAGGGCTTACCGGCTGGTTCCGATTTAGAATATGCTGACGAAAATACCTTAGCTATGGCTTTAAAATATCGAATTGAAACAAAATAAAAAGAGGAGAATTAATCATGTTAATTTTATTAACCATTTTACTAGCTTTTTGCTTAGGATGGTTAGCTAGAAAGTTAATCGAATCCTATCCCAATTCACCTCATCCGAGGCGATTGGAAAAATTTATCAGACCATTAACAAATTTAGCCGACAAAATAATAAAAAAAATCGGCACCAAATTTACAAAAAACAAAAAATCCACCCCTTAACGAGCTGGATTTTTTATTGAGCTTTGTTTTAAAATTTAAGCAATAGCCGTAATTTTAACAGAAGTCATGATTTGACGATGACCAACTGTTTTCTTATAACGAGTCTTACTCTTATATTTAACAACAGTTACCTTGTCTTGCTTTTCAGTCTTCAGAATTTCACCTGTTACTTTGTCTCCTAAAGTTGGAGTTCCTAACTCTAAATCATTAGCCTCCTCATCAGAGATAAGCAAAGTATCAAAATTAACGCTTGTCCCAGCTTCGACTTCTAATTTCTCAATTTTGATGGTCTGACCTTCTTTAACTCTATATTGCTTGCCACCAGTTTTAATAATAGCGATTTTCATAGGATATTTACTAATTTAAGAATAAAAATAGCCAATGTGCGCGGGGGCGCAGCACTTATTGGCTTAAGATATGTATTTATATTACCAAATATTTGAAAAATGTCAACAAATAGATTATAGTGGTTATAAGATGTTAACTTAACCTAAGATTATTATGTCTAAATTCCTAATTAAAGGCGGAGCCAAGTTGTCAGGAGAAATTGCCGTTAAGGGAGCCAAAAACTCGGCCTTAAAAATTATACCAGCCGCCATCTTGTCTAAAAAGCCAATAACTATCAAAAACCTCCCAGAAATAGAGGATGTTGATAGATCATTAGAGCTTTTGGAATCATTGGGAGCTGCTGTCACTAGAACCAAACAAAAGGTTATTATTGATACCAGCCAAATTAAAGATAGTGTTTTAGAGTCTAAATTAGCAGACAAATTTAGAGGCTCTATTATGTTTGTCGGCCCTATGCTGGCTAGATACGGTGAAGTTAAGTTCCCTCATCCTGGTGGTTGTGTAATTGGGGCTGGTGGTCGGCCAATTGATTTGTTTCTAGATGGTTATAAAGCCTTTGGTGCTGAAGTGCATGAAAATCATGGTAATTTTTATCATATCAAGGCCGCCAAATTACACCCAGCTAATTATTTTTTCCCTCTTGTTAGTGTCACGGCCACCGAAAGTATGCTCATGACTGCTACTATAATTCCTGGCAAAACTATCTTAAAAAATTGTGCCATGGAACCGGAAATAGAAGCTCTGATTGAATATTTAAATAAACAGGGTGCTAAAATTAAAGGAGCTGGTTCACCAACTATTACCATCGAAGGTAATAAAAATTTAAAGGCTGGTACTTTCACTGTTATTCCTGATAGGATTGAAACCGGATCTTTTGCTATCATGGCGGCCGCTACTAACTCTGAAATAACTATTACTAATTGTAATCCTGAACATATTTTAACTTTACTCTCTATTCTTAAAAAAATTGGTGTTAATTTTGAAGTTGGGACCAACTGGATTAAGATGAAAAAAAGTGGAGAGCTTCAAGCTTGTGATATTAAAACTCATGAGTATCCTGGTTTTGCTACCGATTTACAATCACCTTATGTCGTACTAATGACTCAAGCTCATGGTAGCTCACTAATTCATGAAACAATCTATGATGGTAGATTGATTTGGACTGATATGCTATGTCAAATGGGGGCTGATATTAATATGTGTGATCCTCATCGTATTATTGTTAACGGTCCGACTAAACTATCGGGTAAACATTTAGTTAGTCCTGACTTAAGAGCTGGTATTGCTCTCGTCATAGCTGGTTTAGTGGCAGATGGTCAAACTGAAATAGATAATATCTATCAAATAGATAGAGGATATGAAAAATTAGAAGAAAGATTACAAAATATTGGCGCCAAAATCAAAAGAATTGACTAATTATATGAATAAAAAAACCCGCGACTGGCTTTTTGGTATCTTTGTTTGCCTATTTGTCATAATCACCGTTGTTTTATCACTAACCGCTACTGGTTATCGTTTTAATTTATCTTGGCCACTTAACTTCAGCCGTGTTTTGCAAAAAACCGGTACTATTGCCTTAAACAGTAACCCTAAGGGAGCTATAGTTACAATTACTGGTGAACAAAAAAGAGGCTTCACTTTAGCTGAACTTCTAAACAAAAAAAATGTTTTGACTACTCCGATAAAAATAAAAAACTTATTGCCAGGTGAATATCTGATTTCTTTTGAGCTAGACGGTTATTGGCCCTATGAAAAAAAAGTTAGAGTAAACGCTACTCAAACAACTTTTTTAGAAAATATTATTTTATTTAAGAAAGGACTACCTTTAAAAATTGTAGCAGCCGATCAACAAGATATCAACTATGGACCGAACAATAGTTACGTTTGGCTCCAAAAAGATAATAAGATTATTAATCTTAAAACTGAAGAAGTAATTTATCAAAACACTACTTCTAACATAACCTGGAGTGATAATGGCAAACAAATCTTTGCTGTTGCCAAATTAATTAATTTAGAAACCAGTGCTGTTAATGATTATAGCGGGGCCATAGGCTTGCCAGAAGAAACTCAAATTCAAGGCAATAGAATTGTTTATCAAGAAAAAGGTAATTTAACAATTTACAACACCTCAGATAAATCATCTAAGGCGGTGGCCACTCAGGGCGAAACTCTACTTTACAAAATAAGCGAAGATAATATTTTAGCAATCAATAAAGAAGATAAAAAAATAAAACTTAACGCTTATTCCATGGGGAGCGGTGAACTAACCGATTCGGTAGAATTGCTGTTTGAAGCTAAAAAATATCAGGTAGGTACTGATAATAGCGGTTACCTAACTATTTTGGACCAAGACCATAAGACCTTATATCTAATCAATCTTAAAAATAAGCTAGAGATTATTAGTATTATTAGAGGTGTTAGTGCTTATCAGTGGAAAAATAATGACCAACTTTTTTATGTGACTGGATCAGAAATATATCTTTATGATTTAAAACAAAATAAGTCCTGGCTAATTAATAGATTAGGTGAAGAAATAAGTTCCCTGGCTTGGAGTGGTAGTAATAATTACCTGATCTTCGCTAGCTCAAAAAATATTGGCATCATTGATTTAGGCGACAACCGTAATGATATTACTGGTATTTGGGGGGCCGATAATATATCGGCCTTAAATCTTGATGATAAAAACCAAATCCTGTATTTTTATAGTTCTATCGGCGGACAGAATGGTTTATATAAAATAAATTTGAGATAAAATTTCTTACAAAAAAACAGGCTTACCGAGAAGATAAGTCTGTTTTTTATAAAGAAAATTATATTTTAGCCGCCATCTCTTTAATTAATTTGCCCAAATTCTCACTAACCTCCGGATTTTTAAGTCCTAATTTAATAGTGGCCTTAATAAGACCAAACTTATCACCCGTATCTAACCATTCTCCTTGTAATTTTACACCATATAAAGACTGACCCCTAGCTAACAAAATATCAAAAGCATCAGCCAAACGAATTTCACCACTCTTTCCGCCCTTCATCTCAGCTAAAATCTTAAAAATTTCAGGAGTAATAATATATAAACCAACCGCTACTAAATTAGAAGGAGCTTTATCTACCTCTGGTTTTTCTACAAATCTTTTAATATCATAAATACCCTCAGCCACTTCAGCGCCGTCAATCACGCCAAATTTAGAAACGTCTTCATGCTTCACTTCCGACAAACCAACTACCGGCTGACCATATTTTTCATAAGCCTCAATCAGTTGTTTGACAGGAGAAACTTCAGCATCATACAAGGTATCGCCGAACATAATAAGCACTGGTTCATCATCGCGTACTAAGTGAGCAGCGCAGTTAATCGCATGACCATCGCCCAAAGGAATAGGCTGGCGAACATAAGAAAATTTAGCCAAATGCTCAATAGCCTCAACTTTAGCAATCAAATCTAATTTATTTTTTTCAACTAATGTTTTAGATAACTCAAAAGAATAATCAAAATGATCTTCAATGGCACGTTTACCACGACCAGTCACGAAAATCACTTCTTTAATCCCTGCTTCAGCCGCTTGTTCCACTAAATACTGAATAACTGGCTTATCAACGACTGGCAACATTTCTTTTGGTTGAGCTTTAGTAGCTGGTAAAAAACGAGTTCCAAATCCGGCTACTGGTAAAATTGCTTTTCTAATTTTTTGCATATATATTTATTTTAATCCCCATTTATAGAAATAGCGACCGGCTGATTTTAGATGCTCACGTGCTAGAGAATCTTGAAAAAGTGCTCGATGCCAAGGCTTTTGGGCACTAGCTCTAATATGATCATGGATGACCGCCACTAAAGGATAATATATTACCTTATTACCAGCTTTTTTAATTTGACGACATAAATCAACGTCTTCAAAATACATAAAATATCTTTCGTCAAATAAATCAATGGCCGGTTTTTTTAACATAAAACAAGCGCCCAGCAACCAATCTACTTCCATTATTTCTTGATGATTATTTTCCGCCATTAAATAATAATTTAAAGCTTTAGAAAAAAAACGACCAACAAAAGTACGACGTAATAATGGAATATAAAATTTAGGAAAACGAAGACAGGAATACTGTAAAGAATTATCAGGATTCAAAAGCTGGGGACCAACTAAACCAACTTGAGGATTATTTTTTAAATAATTAAATAATTTCTTAATGGTATTGGTCTGATAGACAATATCGGGATTAGAGATTAAGATAAATTCTCCTTGCGCACTTTTAATTCCCAAATTATTACCACCACCCATACCTAAATTACGTTCGCTAATAATTATTTTATATTGATCTTTTAAATCAATTAAATCATCGCCAGAAGCATTCTCAATAATAATAACTTCATAATTTAAACCAGTTAAATCAGCCTGTTTAATAGAAGCTAAACAATTAAGTAGCTTCATCTTACTCTTATAATTAACAATGATAATTGATAAGTCCATATTATTTGATAAGCTGCCAACAAAAATTAAAAACTGGATTAACTAAATATTTTAAAATTGGGTTGTCAATTTCCTGAAATTCAATCGACCCTACAAAAGTTTTTCTAATTTCTTTAGGAGATTTTTTAGTTATTTTTTGCAACTGTAAACGATTTTTTATGATCAAGCGCCAAGTTGATATTTTTAAAAAATATAAATCAACTTCTAATTTAGTTTTAAACCAACCACTCTTAATAGCAAATAAGCCCATGCCTAAACTCATAATAATAAATAAAGGGGCTAATAAGATTAAATAAGAAATTGAGTAAAAGCTAAAATAACTTAAGATACGATTACGTTCCATGTAATACAGCATACGCATACTACGTTCAAACTCATATTTATGAAAGACTTCTGACTTAGTAGCTATAATAATTTTGTAACCAGCTAATCTAGCCTTTAAGCTAATATCTAAATCATCATGATACATGTAGTAATTCTCATTATAACCACCTATTTCAGTATAAACCTCTGGTCTAACAATAAAAGAACAACCCGAAGCATAAGAAATTTCTGAATAATTTTCTATCTTTAATTCAGATTTCTTTTGACGATAACAGCTAGTGAAACCAAAGAATAAAAAGTGAATTAAATTACCAGCTGTGTTAATTAGAGGGTCTCGGTGCTCGGCTTCATTTTTAGGATCAAGTAAAATTAAGGATTGAGCTACACCAGCGGCTTGATTAATATCTAAGGCTGCTACTAATTCTTTAAGCCAATTAGAGTCAAACTCGGTATCCATATTAGCCGCCACTAAATAATTGCAGTCATCTTTAATAGCGGTGGTCATTCCTAAATTATTAGCCGCACAATAATTACCGTCCTCACGCGACAAAACAATCGCTTCCGGATAAAAGTTTTTTAAATATTCTAGCGATTCAGCTGATGAAGCATTATCAATTAAATAAACTTGAAAATTAGAGTAAGTTTGGAGACGTAAAGAGTCCCGGCAAGCACCTAAATACTGGCGGGCGTAGTCTTTATAATTAACTAGAATAATTCCAACTTTTTTCATAACTATTTATAGAATCTATCTACTAAGAAATGGCCAAGCGACCAAACGGTTTTTAAAATATAATATTGCCACGGACTATGCCATTTTTTAAAATATTTAAGCATTGATTCTTCAACGTAACGCTGTTTAATATTAACTTTAATCTGGTTGAAACTGGCACCCACATGATCAACGCAAGTAGCCTCAGGAAAATACCAAACTTCCCCACCCAGGACATAAACTTGGCGGCAAAAATCTACTTCTTCAAACCAAATAAAATATTGTTCATCTAAGCTAGGAAATTTTTGCTGAGATAATTCTTCCCAAACAACCCGATTAATTAAAAAGAAAGCACCGCGCACCGAATCAACCTTAGCCTCCTTATTATAATCAAACTTTGGTTGTAAATAACTATTTAAAACGCCAGGAAATATATGCGGCACTTTTAAAACAACCATTAACTGATCAAATAAAGTTGGGAAATGACGAACGTGTTTAATTATTTTGCCTTGAAGAGTTACTAGCTGACAAGAAGCCACAACGGCCTGCTGATTATTTCGAGCCCAAGTTAAAGAATTAATTAAGGTATCGCAGTTAACTAACATGTCAGGGTTAAGCAATAGCAAATAATTGCCTTTGGCTTCTTTAAGCGCCTGATTATTAGCTTTGGCAAAACCTAAATTTTCAGAATTAGCAATTAATTTTACTTGCGGGAAAGCAGTCCTAACCATTTCCACTGAGCCATCCTGAGAATTGTTATCGACTACAAAAATTTCATAAGAAAGAACACCCTTAGAAGCATAAAGAGCTTGCAAATTAGCTTTTAATTTATCCTTAACTTTCCAGGAAACAATAATAATTGATAAGTCCATATTATAATTTTATTCTAACTAGTTTAACGTGATCACTGGCTCCACTGATAATCACCACTTGATCTTTTAAAACATTAAATTCGCTAGCTAGAAATTTTATCAGTTCAAGGTTGGCCTTACCTCTTTCTGGCACTGCGGCTATAGCTATTTTAAAAGCGCCGTCAGCCATGAGACCGCGCCATTGCGTTTTATCGGCATTAGTCGTTACTCTAATTAATAATCGTACCTCACCTTTTTCTAATAATTTCTGTTTTAAATCACTGAGCATATTTTATGGCAATTATTCTCAGTTTAGCTCCTTTTCCAGGGAAAATCAATTAAAAATTAGGAAGCTCTAATAATAAGAAAAGTGGTACTTGTCAACGTTTTAAAATAATCAAAACTACCCTATAATTAATAAACAAAAACTAATATTTACTTATATGAACGAAGAAAAAAAGGTTAGACCATCTTGGGATGAATATTTTAGCGACTTAGCTAATTTAGTTGGTGAACGCGGCACTTGTGACAGAGGCCAGTGTGGTGCGCTAGTCACTAGAGATCGTCGAATTGTTTCAACTGGTTATGTGGGGTCGCCTATTGGTGCGGCTCATTGTGACGAAGTTGGTCATGAAATGCATACTATCATTCATGAGGATGGCTCTGAAAGTAAACATTGTATTAGAACTACTCACGCCGAACAAAATGCTATCTGTCAGGCGGCCCGCTTTGGTATCGCACTAGACGGTGGCACTATCTACACTAAAATGGCCCCCTGCTACACCTGTGCTAAAATGATTATCAACGCTGGCATTACCAAAGTCGTTTGTTGCCAGGATTACCATGCCTCAGCGAGAAGTAAAGAAATATTTATTGACGCTGGGGTAGAATTTGTTTTATTAGATGATAAAGTTGTAGAATATTAAAACTCAATGAACATGAATACCAAAATTATTATCGGTTTTACCGGCTTGATGGCTAGTGGTAAAGATGCCGCCAAAAAATATTTAGAAGAAAAATACAATGCTAAAAGCTTTCGCTTCTCTTCAATTATGCGCGATGTTTTAACCAGAATTAACGTCGAAATGAGTCGTCACAATTTATCAGCTCTTTCTTTATGTTTACGTCAAACTTTTGGTGAAGATTTATTTGCTAAAGTAATGGCTCACGATGTAAATACTGCCGACTCGAATATTGTGGCCGTAGACGGGGTACGTCGTCTGGCTGATATTGCACATTTATCAAAATTAAACGGTTTTCATTTAGTAGCAATTGAAGCTAATCCTGAAATTAGATATGAACGCATGATAAAAAGAGGTGAAAATGTAGGTGAATCTGAAAAAACTTATGAACAGTTTTTAGCTGATCATCAAACTGAAACAGAACTCACCATTCCTGAAGTAATGTCTAAGGCTGACCTAAAAATAAACAATGATGGTAGTTTTGAAGATTTATATCAGCAAATAGATGAACTGATAGAAAAAATAAGAAATAAGTAGAAACTTTTTTAAAAAATCAAAAAGAACTTCGGGATTACCAGTAGTCTCGTAGTTTTTGTTAAACTGATGTTAAATTATTCAGGAAAATTTATTGTGATCGACGGCACCGACGGTTCGGGCAAGACTACGCAATTTAATTTACTAACCGATAAGCTTAAGGCTGAAGGTTATGATGTTGAAATTGCTGATTTTCCTCAATATAATACTAAATCAGCTGGCTTAGTTGAAGAATATTTGGGCGGTAAATATGGCGGTGCTGATGATGTCACTCCTTATCAATCTTCCATTTTTTACGCTGTTGATCGGTTTGATGCTAGTTTTAAAATAAGAGAGTGGCTCAAAGCTGGCAAAATTGTGGTTGCTAATCGTTATGTTTCAGCTAGTTTAGGTCATCAAGGCGGTAAAATAGCTAATCCCCTAGAGCGCAAAGTTTTTTTCAATTGGCTTTATGAATTAGAATATAAAATATTTAACATTCCTAAACCAGATTTATCTTTAATTTTACATGTTGAAGCGGAAATAGCCCAAAAATTAGCAGCTAACCGTCACCGTGAAGACTGGGTTGGCAAAACGAGAGATATTCACGAAGAAAATCTAGATCATCTTAAAAAAGCTGAGGAAGTTTATCTAGAAATTGCTAAAAGCTTTCCAGACTTTAAATTAATTAAATGTACTAGAGAGGGTGAAATTTTAACTCGTGAAGAAATTCATCAATTAGTTTGGATTTACAGCAATCAAATTTTAAATGGTACTGGAAATAAAGTGGCCAGCGGTTTTAAAGCGATTGCCGAAATTATTACCACTAATAAACAGATAATTCAGAATAAAGATTACTTCTTTAAAAAAGAAGAGGTACCAGCTTACCAACCCACGGCACCATTTACAGAAACAAAAACGGAAACAAAAATTGAAGAAGTAATAGAAGATGTAAAAAACCAGACTATTAAAGTTGAAAAATTAAGCACCGAAGCTAAATTACCAACGCGCGCCCATGATGGCGACGCTGGCTTAGATTTATATGCCATTGATTATCATTCCATCGCCCCCTATCAACAAGCTTTAATTGGGACGGGTATTAAAATAGTTATCCCCTTTGGTTATGCTGGTTTAATTTGGGATAAAAGCGGCCTAGCTACTCAAGGACTGACTACACTAGGCGGAGTCATTGATACTGGCTATCGTGGTGAAATTAAAGTTGTTTTAAAAAATCTCAGCGAAGATATTTGTAATATTATACCTGGTCAAAAGATAGCTCAAATTATAATTCAAAAGGTGGAACTGCTAGAGCCAGAAGAAGAAACTATCAATGATCAAACACAGAGGCAACAAGGAGCTTTCGGCAGTAGTGGTAAATTCTAAAAAACAAAGAAGCGGTGATCATTATGACCACCGCTTTTTTTAATATTTAAACTCATCGGTTTCGTTAGGAATAGGACCGGTTCTAACCCAAGAATCATTATGAGTAATTCTTAAAACTCTACGGTCTAAATCGATTTCAGTTTTAATAATGGCGACTACATGAAAAGGAAATTCTTTTTTAATACCAGTCTTATAAATATACAAGCGGTCAAAAAAAGGAACATCCGAAGCCACTAAAGCTATTACTACATCGTCTTTTAAGGCGTAAAAAATCATAGTCTTAACATGTTTTGAGGACATATAAGTCGTAGCCCAATCACGATCAATCCATAGATCAGAGTGTAAAAAAACTTTAGTCTCTCCCAACGTATCTACCCAGCCACCATAGTCGGTGTATGGTATGATTTTGCGCGGAGTATCTACTATGGTTAGTAAACCGCCTGGTTCGAGTCTGGCATTCTTAAATTCGATGGTTTCGAAGTTAGGAATTTCAACTTCTTTACGACAAGATAATAGACCAATAAACATTACTAAGATAAATATTACGTTTTTCATTTCTATATCCTCCTTGTTTTTAAATTACTATTTAACTAATAATATTAGTATTTTTAAATGATTATGTCAAATACTAATAAAAAAGAAAGGCCATCTAAGTAAATAGATGGCCTTAAAACAAAATAATGTTTAGACGCAACGGTCAGGAAAATAATCACCAGAAATTCTAATATTTATGTTTCGGCCGCAATAACGATCACCTTCCACACATTTACCAGTATCATGACAAGGAGGGACTAGCGCACGAAGTAACAAATGAGAATCTGATAATTTTTGTTGAAGCAATAATCGCAAATCACGGCTCAAATGATAAATCTCTTCCTGAGCTGACCAACAAAGTCTTTTGGACTGTTCATGCAATAAGGCATTAGCAGAAGCCGTTTTTTTATACTCAACCATCGCACCATAAGGAGCAATAGCGGTATGTAAGGAATCAGGTATTAAACCACGTAAATCATCGGCCCAAGATAGAAAAAAAGCTTCATGCTCGCTCGTGATTAATTCTTTAACAATCGGCGGACAATAAAAATTTTTAGTAAAAATTGGGGCACCTCTTTTAATAGTACGGTGTCTTTGATCTTGTCCCATCGTAGCCACGGATACTTCAACCTCTGCCCTAACTTCGCCGATATTATTATCCATAAATTCTGGCAAAAAGTGTAGCAAATCAATGGGCTGGGTTTGATGTGGCTCAGGATTTTTAAAACTAGCCTCATCCAAAACATCAAGTAAAGAACAACCTGGTTTGAATTTAAGCTGATAAGAATCTTTAATACTTGGCGCCCAATCAGTTTTATTACGTTTCTCTTCATCAAACATAAAGACCAGTGCCGGATGTTCAGCAATAACACATAATCTCATTTGGTCAGTTACAAAGCGTAAAACCGGAGTCCAGGCCGCTTGCCACAAAGCCACTAAACTAGACAAATTAATTGTATAAACTAGGGCAGTTGGTAAAATAGTTGGAATAAAAACACGTAATTGTTCCTGAGCTATTTTAGGGGCATTTCGTTCGATAAATTTCTCGCTGATATAGGGGCGTTCCTGACGTAGAAATTGCTTAGCTAAATCAGTTGCCTTTTCAATGTTGTCCTGATAAATTTTAATACTTTGTTTAACAAAATCTAAAATCTTAACCAGTCCTTCATCGCTAACCTCTGGCCAAAAAAACTTAATATAATTTTCAATCCAAACATAGTCAGGATTAGTAAACATCTGACCACAAAAACGACCACTACGCTGATCAGAATTATAAAATGGACTGGTTAAATGAAGACCAAAAGTGACATCACTAATGGCAATATTTTCAATCACAAAAGTAAAATTCTGATGTTGCAGAGTGGTATGGTGACCTGTTTTAAATAAATTTTTATCAACAAAATCACGCACTAATTCAGGGTCAGTTTTAAGCGTTGGCACTTCGGCCTGATAACACGTTTTAGCCGCATGTTCAGCCGAACAAAGCGGCGAAACAGTTGGTTGATTTATCAAAGTAATTTTTATCATACTTAATCTCCTTATTTTTTAAATTAAAGTACTATAAATTATTTATTTGACCTAAACTTTATCACAAATTAAAAACAAAAACAATTAATAACATAATCTTTAAATAATGTCACTAGGTATTTGAAAACAAAAAAATCCCCCAAACTCTTAGAACTTGTGTTCTAAAAATTTGGGGGACAACAATTCCTAATAACTCATGTCTTTGTCTGCTAATTTAAATATTTATCCAGACCAAGCTCTTTCACTAATTCTCCTATTTCACCGCCAGATACTCCTTTGGTAAATTCAAATTGGCGATTAGCTTTATAACAAACCGCATTCAAATTTTCCTGGGCGTATTCAGCTAGTTCCAGAATTTGGGTATTAAATAATACACTATTTCCACCCTTGCTTAGGGCGGTTAAAATTGCTTTACCTAATTCCAGACCGGCATCCTGCTGAGTTCCTTTACCAATTTCATCGATAAACACGAGTGATTCGTGGGAAGGAACTTCGCGAATTTCCTTCATGAGGTTAGTAACTTTTTGCACGAAGACTGTAGCTGTTGAGCCTTGACCTTCATCGTTAGTAACAGCACCCAACACTGTTTTAATATCCGTGTTAAAGGTTTCAGCAAAGACCGGCAGTCCTGACATGGCAAAATAAATGTTTTGCAAAATATTTTTGCCAATAGTAGTTTTCCCTCCGCCATGGCGACCAGTTAGACCAACCATTTGGCCATTGATACGATCCAAAGTAATTGGCACAATGGTAACTAAACCTGAACCGACCAAGCTGATTGGCACGAGGTTTTTAAAGAAAACGCCAGAATGATTTTCGGAAATAGTTGGAATACATAACGGAAGTTTTAAAGCCTCGGCTTTTTGTTCAAAAACAGTCAGAATGTCCGACAAACTTTTCAAGTTTTTCAGAGTGTCAAAAAAGAAATCACGTTGTTCAACTAATTGATTATAAAGTGATTTGAAATCATCACTGTTGTAAATATGCCCAATAGCATACCATTTGAAATCAGCGTCGGAACGAGGTGAAGCAATTTTAGTATCAGTCCCAATTAATTCTTTTAGAACATGAAACAATGGTTCGGTTTTAGTTTTAGCTATGGCTACTGTTACTTTCTGGCCAAGTTCATCACTTTTTTTATTCAATCTTTTATTTTCACCTGGATACTGCTGCAAAATCCGGCCATTAAACCGCCAATGAAAACTTCTGGCACAGGTATCCAAATCCATGGAAATTAGCATTATTTCTAAGCCACGGACACCATAACTAAAATAGAAATTGAATTTCACTTCATTAATTTCTGTTAAAGCCATGTTTTGGTAATTTATCATAACCTGGTCAAAACCAGCGTATAAATCATTTTTGACGCCATCGGTTAAGTTATGAATAAACGATGAATTTTTAGCTCTTCTTTTCACTAAGTCATCGGCTATCATCTGAATCAGGAATTTAATGCCGGTTTTGCGATAAAAGCCACCGTCTAACCAGTTGGGCAGTGACGCGGTATATTCCGAGGAATAACTCATGCTGAATTTTTTGTAACCGTGAACATAAATATCCTCCGGTCGCTTGCAAGCACTAATTAAACCATGATTATTAATTGAGGCTGGAATGGAAAATGTTCCCTCCATTTCCGCTACACCATTTAATAATGGGCTAATTTTATCAGCCATCACACGTTCTTTTACTTCCAGGAATAAATCGGCCTCCAGTTGATCAACAAATTTTGTCAACGCCACTGGTAAATTCGGAATTTCCTTAATACTAACGACAAGTTTTTTTACGGCATCCCAATAAGGATTTTCTACTTTAGCATAAAAAAACAAAAAATTGTTTTCTGAAGTCGGCAAAGCCATTTTTCCTTTTAAATAACTCAGCTGCACTACCTGATTTCTGATTTCTGGGTTTTCTTGCAAAAATCGTAAAATTTTATTTCGCTCCAAGACTTCTGTTGGATCGCAAATTCCCAATTCACCGGACCCAACGCTCAAGCCGAGCTTAGTCAACGATTCTTCAATTCTGACATCACCAGGATTAATAATCTTAATCCTTTTTAGCTTTTCAGCTGAATTCCAAAAATTTAAAGCACTAACATGACTGTTTTTTGTCTGCTTTTTCATGATTCCTCCTTTTTTGATTATTATTATTAAAATTTTAATGTCCAATTGACTTATTATAATATAATATTATTACAATACTGTCAAGCCATCTTCCCTCTCAGCCTTTTTTCCTATAAACTTATCATATATGAAATACGACGTTATTATTGGCCTGGAAATCCACGCCGAACTTAAGACTAAAAGCAAGATGTTTTGCTCTTGCGATAATAATAGTGAAGGACTAGCCCCTAATACGACAGTCTGTCCTATTTGTTTAGGTCATCCTGGCACCTTGCCGGTGCCCAACAAAAGAGCTATTGAGCTAGTTATTTTAGCTGGATTAGCTACCCATTGCACTATCAGTCGAGATTCTAAGTTTGACCGCAAAAATTATTTTTATCCAGATTTACCAAAAGGCTATCAGATTTCACAATATGATATGCCCTTATGTTACGAAGGTTATTTAGAAATAGATGGTGACAAAGTATTAATCACTAGAATCCATTTAGAAGAAGATACCGGGAAATCAGTTCACCCTAAAAATGCTGATCACACTTTATTAGATTTTAATCGAGCTGGTACTCCGTTATTAGAAATGGTCACCGAACCAGTTATTAAAACAGCCTCCGAAGCTAAAAAATTTAGCCAGAAATTTCAGCAACTACTTAGATATTTAGATATCTCAAATGCTGATATGGAAAAAGGTGAAATGCGCTGTGAGGCAAATGTTAGTTTACAGGCCCAAGGAAAATGGGAATATACTGAAGGTAAAATATTAGGCAGAGATGAATATGAATTAAATCCTAAAGTAGAAGTTAAAAATATTAATTCTTTTAGATCACTAGAAAAGGCTATTAAGTTTGAAATAGAACGTCAAACTACAGCTTTAGAAAATGGAGAAAAAATAGCAGTCGAAACTAGAGGCTGGGATGATTCTAAAAATGAAACAAAAAGTCAGCGTGTTAAAGAAAGTGCCGCTGATTATAGATATTTTCCGGAACCAGATATACCACCACTTAAAATTAGCGACGACATGATTGCTACTATCTCCGAAGAGTTAGTTGAAATGCCTGATGAAAAAAGTACCCGTTTTGTAGAACAATATGGTTTTAAACCAGATTTAGCTGACGTAATTACTTATGATAAGGATTTAGCTTCTTGGACTGAAGAAGTAATTTCTGAACTAGGTGCCTGGATTATATCCGAAGGTGATTCTTATGAAAGACAAGATAAAAAACTAGCGATCGCGGCTGGCAATTTAATTGCTGGAGAATTGCTCAAACATTTAAAAACCGATCATCGAAAAATTACTGAACTTCATATTACACCTGCCAACTTTGCTAAATTAGTTGCCCTAATTTATCAGGGTAAAATTAATTCTAATGTTGGACAAATGATTCTCGATTTAATGTATAAAAATGGCGGCGACCCTGAAGATATTATGACAAATATGGGCTTAGAGCAAATTGATGATGAAGCAGAATTAGTTAAGGCTATCAAAACTATTATCACTAAAAATCCGCAACAAGCCGCCGAATACAAAGCCGGCAAACTACCACTCATTCAATTCTTTGTCGGAAAAGTCATGGCTGAAACTAAGGGTAAAGCCAATCCTGAAATAGTTAAAACTCTACTAGAAAAACTATTACTTGAATAAAATAAAAACGGTCCAATCACGGACCGCTTTTTTTATAAAAAAAAGACCTTAGTTTAAATAACGTTATATTATTTAAACTAAGGTCCAAAGACTAAAAACTAAGTTCAAGAGAAAGAACTAAGCTGCAAGTCCAACTTGCGAGACGGCGAAAGCAAAACCGTTGCCACTATCCCACTGATTAGCAGACCTGCCATAGCGAGCGCTCAACCAGCCACCATCACTACGACGACCCGTGCGCAGCAGGCGCAAACCGCCACCAGAATCCTTAATTGGTTCGTGCATTATGACGATCCAACTCAGACCCATGGCTTTTATTTCTTCATCCGTGAACATTTCACGGATAAGACAAGCGACTTCAGCATTAGGTGTGGAAAATTTTCTGTCTTCAGCGTTTTTACGGATTTTTTTGGTAACACGGTCGGCATCTTTAAAAATCATGCCTTTTAGAACTGCGATTTCAGTAGTAACACCGCTTGTTGGCTGAAAGTCTTTTGAACGAAGTAAACTTTTAGCATAATCGCTAACGTGATAGCCTTTGCTTTCCAAACGAGCAATCCATTGTTCGCCAGTAGTGCCGTCAGAGGTGACACTAAAATAAATTACGTTATTTTCTTCACGCCAATTGCGAATTGGTTCAGAAATAAGTTTTATTTCAGCCTGACCGGTTATAACCTGCAAAACTTTGGCAAGAATATCGCCTTCTGACAGAGTTTTGATTTGGGCATTGTTCCAGCCGTTACGACGAAAGGCCAATTTCAACTCAGCGGCCTGACTAACATCGAGCATTAAATCATTGTTCGCACTCATGGTTATGTCTCCTATATTTTGCAACTGTGTTTTATAAACTAAGTTGCTAGTTATTACTGGGGCGCATCATCGTTGATTTTGCCACAGTAGAAAAAAGTTTAATTAACAATAAACTCCTTTCTGCTGTGGCTAAGTATTTTTAAAGTTCAATTTTAACAAACTAATTATATCACTTTTGTCATATAATGTCAAATATTTGAACTTATTGGTCATATTATTTATTTAAAATAAGCCTAATATTTCTAATTACCAATTTTATAGAAACTTATTTATTACCCCCTCAGCCTCCTTCAAATCCTTAATCCACTCAATCTTCCTTCCCTGCGTCTCCCAACGCTTAAACCAGGTTTTCTGGCGCTTAGCGAAGCGATAGATAGCGATCCCTAGTTTCTCAATCATTTCTTCATATTCTAATTTACCCTGGAGATAGTAAGAGATAAAGCGATATTCTAAACCAAATGAATTAAGCCGCTGCCAGCTAACTCCATCGGCCTGTAAGTTTTCTACTTCACCAATCATATTTTCTTTTTCTAATCTAAATATTAAACGAGTCATAATTCTTTCACGCAAAACATCATCAGGCCAGGCTAAACCTAATAATATAAAATCGTATTTACTTTGTTTTTTAACAGGAGTTAAACTTTGGCCCTGTTCTATTATTTCAACATAACGGATTAATCGCCTAGGATTATTCTTGTCACTATTATTTAAATTATTGGCAAACTCGGGATTTAATTTAGTTACTAATTTAAAAAGTTCTAAGACACTTAAGTTATCTAGTTCGGCTCTTCTTTGAGAATTAGGCTTACCAACTGTTAATTTATAACCATCAATAATAGCCTGCAAATACAAACCAGTACCACCAACGATAATGGGCAATTTGCCTCGACTTAAAATATCTTTAATAGTGGAATTAGCCAACTTCTGATATTTAGCTAGATTAAATTCGGTATTAGGCGTAACTATGTCAATTAAGTGATACGATATCTTCTGACAACCTACTTGATATTCTATTAAATCTTTGCCAGTCCCAACATCCATACCTTTAAAAACTTGTCGACTATCAGCCGAAATTATTTCACCTTTATATTTAGCAGCTAATTTAACGCCCAGGGACGTTTTACCACTAGCAGTTGTACCTAAAACTACAATTATCTTAGGTTTAACTATTTTTTTTGACATAATTAGTTTTATCTGTTAAACTATAATAGTTCATGGGAAATATTATATTACAGCAACTAGGGGGTAAGTCACAATGGCTTATTCCCTTTTTTATTGACTTTAAGCCCAGACGTTGTTAAGATATAAATGATTTTCTCTAGCTAAAGCTTCACAATGAAGCTTATTACGCAAAGTTAATTCCATTCGTACTCAGAGCGCCTCTCCTAAGGGAGGCGTTTTTTTATCCTTCAATGGCCACTAACTCTCCTTCTAAACATAAATCGCGAGCTTTAGTAATTTTAACTTTAACAAATTTACCAATTAATTCCGAGGCTGGATACTGATCGCTAGTAAAAAAGACATCTTTATAACTAGAAGTTTTACCAGCCATTTTTCTCTTCTTATTTATTTTATCTACTAACACTTCAACTTCACGGCCAATATATTTTTTATTAGCAGCCAGTCCTGTCTTAGAAATAATATCTACTAATATCTTATCTCGTTCACTTTTTTCTTCACGAGGAACATTGTCCTTCATTTTCCAAGAAACGGTTCCAGGACGAGGACTATATTTTGAGCAATAGGCCAAATCAAATTTTAACTTCTTAAAAATTTTAACAGTATTATTAAATTGCTGTTTAGTTTCACCTGGAAAACCGACGATTACATCAGTGGTAATGGAAACACCAGGCTTAGCGGCTCTAACTTTATTAATAATATTTTCAAAATGAGCAGCTGTATATTTACGATTCATAGCTATCAACATTTTATCATCACCTGATTGCAAAGCTAAATGTAAATGACTGCAAATTTTCTCAGACGAAGCAAAAGCAGCTATTAGTTCATCACTTAAATCTTTAGGGTGACTGGAAACAAAACGAATCCAAAAACGACCAGAAATTTTACTTAATTTAATCAGTAATTTAGGAAAATCATAAACACCACTTTGATAACTATTCACATTTTGCGCAATTAAAAATATTTCTTTATAACCTTTTTCAATTAAAGACTTTACTTCATTAATTATTTCTTGAGCTGGTCGATAAACTTCCCGGCCTCTAGCATAAGGTACTACACAATAAGAACAAAAATTATTACAACCATTACCAATGGGTACGCAGGCCGTATAACCACTATCATGTTTAGGCACAATGGCTAAATATTTTTCGCCAGAGAGTTCTCGTAAATCATCTAGACTTAAGACTTTTTCCAGTTTAGTTGTTTTTAATAATTCAAATAAATTAGGTAATTCATTAATGGGCATGAACAAATCAACTTGACCAATCAAACGACGCATGACGTCTTTACGTTTAGCCAAACAACCAGTTATCACAATAATGGCTGACTTATTAGTTTTTCTAATGATATTTACTAAACCATAGACTCTATCTTCAGCTGACTGACGAATACCACAGGTTGTTAGAATAATTAAGTTAGCACTTCCCCAAGAGTCTTGAGCGTGATAAGAATGCCCCTCTAAAAAAGAGGCAATGCGTTCACTGTCGGCCTTATTCATGGCACAGCCTATAGTAATAATATGATAATATTTATTTGACATCAGTTTTAATAATTTTAGATATTTTGTATAAGGAAAATTTATCACTAGTCCGCTTAACTAAATCAATTCGCAAATCATATTTAGCTAAACGTCCATTATTTAAGTAATCAACTGCAGCTGGTGTAAAGGAAAAATTAAAATAATAAACTGGATAATATTTTAGTAGTTTAGATAGTTGAGGATAAAAAGGCTCTTCACTGGCTATCCCCATCATAATTTTACGCTCTGGAAAAAAGACTTTATCATGATATTGCGTCATAATTATGGCATTATTTGGAGTGTCGGCTAAGACTAGGCGACCGATAGCTCGATCGGTTTGCATATTATAATACAAATTGATTAATCCTTCCTCGGAACCAAAAACTAAAAAATTTAAAGAGTTAACGGCCATTAAAAAAATTACTATGGCAACGCCACCAGAAACTAAAGTACGATAACTACTATGTTTTCTTAAAAAAAAGAAAAATAATTTAAACACTAATTCTATAGTAATAGCGGCTAGTGGCATAGCCATCAAATAAATCGGCAACCAATATCTAGTGTAAGAATTACCAATAGTATGGCTACCGATATTAGGATTATCACTAAAACGCCAGGAGCCATAATATAAAATAAGAATCGCTGATAAACCGACCCAGACTAAAACATAAACTAAATATTTACGGCGCGGCTTAGGAAAATTTAAAGTTATAAGGCCTAGCAAACCAAAAGCTGATAAATAAGCTAGCCAAGGAAACATATCCAAAACATAATAACGAAACATTTCTAGCGACTGGCCTGGATGAAAACCGAAGAAAAAAATATTCTTAAAAACTTTATCAAATATTTCTTGATAAGCTGGTATTTGATGAGTAACTTGGCTAACTAATTGTATTCCAGCAGCTGAAATATCAGACAAAGATCTATTCATCTCACCATAACCACCGTAGAGCGGCGAAGCATATAGAATCTGATTATAATAGAGGGCTGGTAATAAGCCAAGCATAATACCAGCTAAAAATAAGGGTAAACGCAATAAGCCAATCCGACGTAAATAAAAAAGAATAATTAGTGCTAAAATCGGAGCTAGCCATAACAATTCCGAAGAACGAGTAATAACAGCTAAACCAAACAGAACACCAGCTAAAAAAATAAAGAGCCACCCTAACCAGAGCTTATTAGGCAATCGCCAAACTAAAAATCCGGGCCGTTTAAATTTAGAATAATTTTTATCCAGAGCTAAAGCTAAAAAATAAAAACCAGCCAGACCCAAAACAACAAACAAGACATTATGAAACATGGAGCGAATAGAATAATACAGGTAAACAGGAAAAGTAGCGAGTAAAAAAGCTGATATCAAAGCAATCCGACGACTAAACAAACGCTTAAGTAATAAGTAAAAAATAATAATACCTAACGCTCCAAAAAAGGGGGTCAAATAAGGAATAACTGCAATAGAAGTTAGTGAAGCAATACTCCCGTAAATTAAAATTATGCCTAAGAAACTAACTGGCTTTAACCAGCCATTATCACTTCTAATACTTCTAGGTACCACTAAATCAATAGCAATAACATTAGCTGGCTCAAAAATTGCTAACTCATGACTAGTCGCATATAGTTTGGTAAAAAAATAATTGGCCGTTTCATCTGGAGAATTCCATTTTACCAGTTCATTTCTCTGAGTTAAGAAATTATAAGAAGAAGCGCCAATAAAAAAAAGTAGCGCAATCACAATGGCGCCTAGTAGGTTATAATCAAATTTTAAGAATCTCTTTATCATAGCTCCTTAATATTATAAAAAATTACCAATTTTAGCAAGAATTTGTTATAGTTATAATATTATAGCTAAAAGTCCAAACGACATGTCAAAAATATTGCTAAACTTAGAGGAAAAAATCCTAATACTGCTCAGTCTAGTCATGACTTGGGGGGCCTTAGTTTATTACATCTATAATTTATCTTGGTTAGGCGTCATTATAACCCTAATTCTTAGTGTTGGCTGTTTTTATTTTTTAAAGGATAAAATTAAACCCAGCGAAAATAACGAACTAATTTTACTGCCAAAATCTAAAATCTTAACTTGGTGGCCAATTTTTATTTACTTAGGACTTATGATAAGTGCTTTGTTAATACTATATCAAAGTGCTAGTTCAGACGCTCTAATCTCGCCTTGGACTGTAGTACCTAAAATCTTTTTTTTAATATTTTTTGTAGCTACCGCTTGGCTATTTTTTATTTTAAGCCGAAAACTCCCAACTACTTACCAAAAATGGTTACTGCGACTTCATTATCTTTTAACTTTTAGTGTAGCGGCTATTGTTTATCAAATAGGTTATGGATATGACCCCTTCATTCATCAGGCCACCATGGAACTAATCGATAAAAAAGGTTTAGTCTTACCGAAGCCCTTATATTACTTAGGCGAATACTCCTTAATTGTAACTCTTCATAAGATTAGCGGCCTCTCCATTTATTTACTTAATAAATTTTTAGTACCAGTTTTAGCGGCTCTTTTTTTACCAAGCGCTATTTTGGAATTTTTAAAAAAATACGGTAACTCCAAAAAAACTATCGTAATAGTCTTAACTATATTAGCTTTACCTTTTAATATCTTTATTTTGAGCACGCCGCAAAATTTTAGTTATCTTTGGACTCTACTTTTAATATTATATGCTTTCGCTGGAACTAATCGTTATTTGCTCATAATTTTAGGATTGGCTACTTTATCCCTCCACCCCTTAAGCGGCTTACCAGCTATATTTTTAATTATTTATTTAGAGGTAGCTAGAAATAATAAAATAAAAAATTACTGGCGCCAGCTAATTGAAATAATACTTTGGCTCGGTACTACCTTGGCTTTGCCGCTAGCTTTTGTTGTAACCAATGGCTTATCTCTACGACAACTATCTTTTTCTTGGAATAATTTACAATTAATTTTTAAAACGCTGGCCATCTCAACTAATAAAGGTGATACTTTTTTAAATTTTTATTACTTACTGGCTAATAACTGGCTATTTATTTTTATTATTCTAGTTATTATCGGTTTAGTTATTTGGTTTAAAAAAAATCGTCAGGAAGCTTGGCTGCTAATTAAAATAATTAGCGCTTTATTTGTCAGTTTTTTATTGGTATCTTCACTATCTTTCAGTTTTTTAATTAATTACGAAAGGACTGATTATCCCATGAGAATTATAATTATAGTTACTCTCTTGGCTTTACCGGCCCTGTTGCTAACCCTTGATTTTATTAACGCTAAGATTTGGCGAGCCAGTAAAACAGAATTAATTAGCGCCGGACTACTTATTTGCATCTTAATTAGCGGCTCCCTCTATTTATCTTATCCACGTCTAGACGCTTATCATAACTCTAAAGGCTACAGTGTTAGTTTCGCCGATCAAGCAGCTGTTAAACTAATCAGTCAGCAAACTTCTGAGCCTTATATTGTGTTAGCCAATCAACAAACTAGCGTGGCTGCTCTTAAAGAATTGGGATTTGATAATTATTTAAAAACACCGGCTGGAGAAATTTTTTTCTATCCAATCCCCACCGGAGAAAAACTTTATCAATATTATCTCGAAATGGTTAACAAAAAACCCGACCAGGAAATCATGGACAATGCCATGAAACTAGCCGGGGTTAGAGAATCTTATTTTGTTATCAATAAATACTGGACTTTTTCTAATCGAATTATCGCCGAAGCTAAATTACAAGCAACCGCTTATTGGAGCGTTGATAATGGTAATATTTATATTTTTAAATATGTCTACTAGCGTTTTTCAGTAAAGGAAAAAATAGGACCAAGGGCAATAAACTTTCCTTCGCCTAATTGATAAACTAAGGATATAAATTTAACATTAATCATTTCGTAATAAGAAGAGGTATTAAATTTAACATTTAATTGTTGCGCTGGAGGTGTACTTAAACTATATTCTTTAGCTAAAGAAGCAATAAAAGCTTGGTCATCAGAATTAAGTACTTCGTTACTTAGTTCTTTTTTCATAATAGCTTCTATTCTTTTTAATTTTTCATTTTCGTCTTTTAGCGATAAAGTAACTGAACCAGCTTGCTTATTAATATTTAAAGCTTCCATCATGCCGTTAATCATTTCATTATCAGCAATTAACTTTTGAATTAAAGAATAATTAGGTTCGATATAATAATTATTATTAAGAGTAGAAACATTGGATAATCCACCAGATACTTCTTCACTCGCTGGTAACAATGACTCCAAGGGCAATTGTAAATCAATCCAAGCGGCCACAGCCGTGTCAATTAACCTTTGCTGCCAAGCTTCCGTCTGGGCATAAATCTGCATCTGACCGCTGTTCTGTTCAAACATCGATTTTAGAACTCCTAAGAGTGACCAGTAACGGTTAGTCTGCCAAATCAAAGTCTTAGTAAATTCACTTCGAAGTGCCGCAATCTTCTGATCATAACCAGCATAATTAGTATTTTCTACCCAATAATCATAGCTAGGCAACTTATCGCGAATTAGACCAATAATATCCAGCCCGGAGCCATTACAGCGATTAAAATTATCATAGGAACAGATAGTAACATTATTTTCTTTAGCGGTAATTCCTTGATATTTACCCAGATTACTAGTTTGTAGACGATTAAAAATATAAGAATTAGGCCAATAATAGTCAGTTAATAATTTAAAACCTAATTTTGGTTTTTCAGTCTTTTTATCTAGTGCCCCTTGAAACTCATTAAACGTTATAGCCAGTAAATTAGTCCGCAACTTTTCTAGATTTTTAGTCTTATCGGGATTTATCTCGGCAAAAATAGTTTCTGGATCATAATTATCGCCAAATAATTTTTGCATTTCCTTATCATAATCCAAATAAGTCAAATCATCTCGCAAGCCTTTATGATAAGAAATTAATTTATAAACCAGCGCCCATCTATTTTTTAAATTCTGATCAGAGGCAAAATCTTTAGTAATAAAACTGGCCGCTATTAAATTTAAATAAGCATCATATTTATCCAGCAAACAAGTAGGACAAGTATTATCTTTAATAACTAAAGGAAAAACTGAGTTCAACCAAGTGCTGGCTAAATAAAAATTGTATAATCTCTCATTACCACGATATTCACCTGGAACTGAAAAGTCGGCATAATTTCTTTGATATAATAAAACTGGAGATTTTTTCGTCGAACCAGCCTCTTTAATTAAACGCAATTCTTCAGTTACATCATTTTGTAAATATGGCAAAATATTAAAATAGAGAGCCTGAGCTTCTTGAGTACTAAATTTATTAAAATCCTTACCATTAGGATCTATTTGATTACTGGTTGGCTCCAATAACTTAAGCGTCACCGCAAAATAAGCCGTAGCTAACCGTTCACCTTCCAGCACTGAATCATTAACGTCTCCTATTTGTGATAATCTAGCTTCATAGCGAGTTTTAGAAGACTCATACAAAACTCTCGTTATCTTAAAAAGATTATCATAAAAAATATTCTCTTCAATATCCTTAAAAATTTGTTTGACCTTATTTTGATGATAATGCAATAAGAAATCAGAAGTAATTAAAAGAGGTATATCCTTCTTGGCTAAAAAACTATAAGCACTATAAAAATTATTTATTTCCGTAGGTGCTGGGTTATCTAAAATAGCAAAACCATTAGCATCAAGACTGGATAAACCATTAGTTAAATCAAATTTGCGAGAAACATCATGATAATTAAGGGTATCAATTTTAACATTAAGCGGCAATTTATAATTTATAATTTTAAAATCAGGCAGAGGGGCGGGCTCTTTATAAAAATCAGCAAAAGTAATTTTTTCAATCGCCTCAGGAATAGTTGAAGTAGCTAGATTTTCAGTACTAGTGCCGACTTCAGTTTGCAAAACATTAGTTTTAATTTCTTCAGGGTTAGTAACGACTGGAGTTATAACCTGTTGATTAGATTTAAAAATAAAAAAAGTAGCTATAGCCACTACCAATAAGACGACCACCACCATAATTATTAAAATCTTGTTATTAGATTTCTTTTCAATGGGCTGTTCCTCGTTAAATTGACTAGTGTCTGTATTAAACATAAGACTTAAATGATTATTTTAAATACTTATTTTTATTTTGTAAGTGTTCTTCGTAAGTTCTGGCAAAAATTAACTCTTGGCTACCGCTAGGGGTTAGAAAATAATTATAATTTGTTTTAATAGGATAAATGGCGGCTTCAATAGCTAAAATGCCAGGATTAGCAATTGGTCCAGGTGGTAATCCTGGGTTTTCATAAGTATTATAAGGTGAATTTATCTTGGTATCAGCCTCACTATATTGTGGTTTATTAACACCTAAGACATAAGCTAAAGTGGCACAGGATTGTAAAGCCTGTCCGGACTTAATTCTATTCCAAAAAATTCCTGACACAATTTTAGCATTATCAATTTTTCCAGTCTGATAAGAAATTGGTGCTTCCTTCTCAATAAGAGAAGCCATAGTAATTATTTCATTAATAGTTTTTCCTTGAGACTTAATATCAGCTCTCATTTGAGAAGTTAATTTATTATTAAAATTAGTTAACATCTTCATAATAATTTCATCGGCCGTACTGGAAGCATAAACCCTATAAGTATCGGGATAAAGATAACCTTCTAAATCAGTACTTTGGGGTTTATCACTTAAAAAATCAAATTTACCAGAATAATCAAGTTTAGCAGCTGCTGTAAATTGAGGAATACTAACTAAATCTAAGTTAGCTAATTCCTTGGCGATATCCGCATTACGCCAACCTTCAATTACTCTAATAACTTTTTCCTCTCTTAATATCGGGGTTTTAACATTTTTTTGACTAACAAATAAATTATTCCAAAAAGATGAAATCTGATAATCAGCTTTGAAAACAGATTTAACAGCCAAAAAAGTAACAATTATAATAATTATTAAAGCTAGGCCACAAAATTTTAATCCTCTAAACATGTTATTTTTTAGCAGCAATTTTTTTAGCCTCAGCTGCCTTCTTAATTAATTCTGAACTAGCTCTAATTTTTTGTCCTAAACCATCCACCATCGTAATATTTAATTCCTGGCAAATAGGATATTCTGGCACATCACCAATACTTTTCCTGTCGCCGCCATTAGCAAAAATATGCGGCTTAACGGCGGCTAATGAAGCACAAACCGTTTTATCATCATCAATCGATAAAAAAACTTCATCAACATCTCGCAAAGATTTGATAATCATAATTCGATCTTGTTCCGACATAAAAGGCACACTGCCTTTTAAAGCCACTTGTTTGTCATTATTAATAATTACCACCAGCTTATCGCCTAATTTCTTGGCTTTATAGATCATTTCTATATGTCCGACATGAAGCGGGTTAAAATAACCGGAAACAGCCACTACCACGGGCTTTTTATTGCTTTTTTTAACAATTTTCATAAATACTTGATTAAAAATTTTCTTAATTTTATTATAGCAGAAAACAGAGTAAAATAGAAAAGAAATAGGGCCTTTCATTTATCCCTGCTATAATTAATAATAAATAAAATTAACAATAGTATGACAATTATTCAAAGCTTGATCATGGGTATCGTTGAAGGTTTAACGGAATTTTTACCAATTTCTTCAACTGCTCACTTAATATTTACTGGGGCTCTGCTAAAAATTCCATCTTCGGAATTTCTAAAAAGTTTTGAAATTTCTATTCAGTTAGGTGCTATTTTAGCCGTAGCTATTATCTATTTCCAACGCGTTATTAAAAACTTTGGTATCGTCTGGAAACTAGCGGCCGCTTTTATTCCGACTTCTATTATTGGTTTAGTATTATATAAAGTGGTTAAAGGTTTTTTAATGGAGAGTTATTTGATAATTGCTATCTCGCTAATTTTGGGGGGTATTATTATTATCATGTTTGAAAAATCATACGGTAAAAAAATAGTTGTTGAAGATAAAGACGACGATCTAGAGGCTATTACTTATAAACAGGCTATTAAATTAGGTGTCATTCAGGCTCTAGCTATTATTCCTGGTGTATCGCGTGCTGGAGCCACTATTATTGGCGGTCTAGCTTTAGGAATTAAAAGAAAGGCGATTGTAGAATTTTCTTTTTTATTAGCTATTCCAACTATGCTAGCTGCCACACTACTCGATATTTATAAAAACCCAGCATTTTTAAACGGCGGACAATTAAACATTTGGATAATCGGTTTTGTAACATCATTTATCACTGCTATTATCGGCGTTAAATTCTTAATCAAATACGTTCAAAAAAATAACTTTGTAATTTTTGGTTGGTATAGAATTATATTAGGATTGATTGTGTTGGTAATAATTTTATTATAAAATAACTTTCGTGCTTATAGTTTTTTCTAACACCAAACCTATTTACATTCCTCATAATTTCAGGGATTTTTTCTTTTGTCTATTTATATATATTAAATAAAAAATTATAAAATGACTCCTTATTTTAAAAGATTACAAAATAAATGGAACAAATTTGGTCAAGACGACCCTTTATGGGCAATACTCTCGGAAGTAAATAAAAAAAATAAAAAATGGGATAAAAAAGAATTCTTTAAAACAGGAGAATATGAAATTGATAATATAATTAAATATATTAATTCTTTTGGTTTAAACGTGCACACAAACCGAGCCTTAGATTTCGGTTGTGGTGTCGGAAGATTAACTCAGCAACTCGCTAATTACTTTGAAGAGGTCCATGGTGTTGATATTTCTCAATCATTTTTAGATTTGGCTAATGAATATAATCAAAATAAAGAAAAAATTTATTATCATTTAAATGAAAATTCTGATTTAAAATTATTTTCAAATAGTTATTTTAACTTTATTTATACAAATATCACTTTACAACACATAAAACCTAAAATTTCTAAAAAATATATACGAGAATTTTTAAGAATACTAAATCCAGGTGGTGTGCTTATATTTCAATTACCTGCCCCATTTAAAATAAATGATTTTAAAAATTTTAATTTTAAAAATTTATTTACTTTCTTTGCCCAATATACCCCTCGCTGGCTATTAGATTTATTACATCCTTTAGTACATTTTGATATGTATGGTATAGAAAAAAAACAAATAATTAAATTGTTAGAAAATAATGGCGCCAAGATAATAGATATAAAAGAAGATTACAGCGCCAGTCAAAAATGGCGGGGTTATAGATATTTTGTTAAAAAATAATTTTTAAGTTAACATAGATCTGACTTTTCTATATCTTGAATAAATTTTTAGCCGTTTCCGTGGTTACTTCAGCCACTCTTTCTACTTTTAAATTCTTTATTTCCGCAATTCTCTGGGCCACATATTGAACTAAGACTGGTTCATTACGATGCCCTCTATACGGCTCAGGCGTCATATAAGGTGAATCTGTTTCAATCATAATCTTCTCTAATGGTACTTTACGAATCAAAGAATCCCATTGCTGGCTAAAGGTAATGAGTCCAGTAAAGGAAATAAGTAAGCCTAAATTAAAGTATTTCCAGGCTAAGTCTTCGTCACCAGAAAAACAATGAATGACACCCCATGGTTTATCATTAGGAATGATATTAGCATAAACCTTTCTAAAATCTTGCAAAATAGCTAACAAATCATCGTGAGCTTGACGACAATGAATAATAACCGGCAAATCAAGTTGACGAGCAAGCAATAATTGTTGAACTAAAACATGGTGCTGTTTTTGTTTTATTTCTCTAGCATCCTTAGCTGGATCAATATGATGATAATCTAGGCCGATTTCACCAATAGCTACTACTTTTTCAAACTTAGCTAGTTTTTCATAATTATCATAATAAAAATCTTCAGCTCGAGTTACAAAATTATAATTACCTTCGTCATCGTGATTTTCAGCGTGCAGTTCTTCTAGATGAATAGGGTGCAAACCAACTGCGGCGTAAACACCCTTCTGATATTTATTAGCATAATTTAAAGCTCGAGTAGAGGTTTTGTATTCTGAACCAACCAAAATCATCCAGGTGCCATTATCAAGAGAGCGACGAATTACTTCGTCGGCATCATCTTTAAAATCAGCAAAATTAACGTGGGCGTGGGTGTCTATCAACATAGTTTAACTTCAAAAAACACGCTAAGCGTGTTTTTTTGTTTACATAAATTACTAAGCTTCTTTGTTTTCTTCACTTTTAGCAACCAATTCTGGAGTCGGAGCAACTGGTTCGTTATTAGAAACTACTGGCGTCTCAGTGTTCTTTTTTTCGCAACAACCCTTCTCCTCACAACAGCCTTTTTTTTCGCAACAACTCTTCATTCTGAATAAGCCCTTGAACCAATTACACATTTTAGAGTTACACATAAGTTAAAATGTTTTAATTATTACCGTATTTTAATTGTATCACGAATAACTAAGGTGTCAATTATCACCATATATTTACTTATTATACCAAAAGATGTTACTAATTATTATAAGTCATTACCTGAATAAGATAAATTAAAACTTTTATTGATTAGAGGAAAATCTGGAACTACATTATCAAAGCCCGCATTCCCTAGCACAGACCAATTAACAAATGAAGGGTCACTGGGGGCCACTCTACTAACTTCTCCCTTAGAATCTGTAGTCACAAAATAAACAATCTCTCCGCGCCAACCCTCAACGAGACTGGTAGTAACAGCATTTTTTTTAAATACCAAGTCAGATTGATCTAATTTTATATTGCCTGTTGGTAATTCTTGTAGGGTATTTTTAATAATTTCTATAGAAGCTAGGACTTCTTTAACACGAATCTTAAAGCGAGCGTAAACATCGCCACCCTGTTCTAAGGAAATCTCTCCTAAAGAAATTTTATCATAAGCCGCGTAAGGATAATCAAAGCGCACATCATTTAATATTCCCGAAGCTCTGCTAGCCACACCTGATAAGCCGTGACTTTTAGCAACTTCATGGGTAAGCACTCCCGTGCCTTTAAGGCGATTCAATAAAGATGAATTATTTTCCGCCACTTCGATTACTTCTAAAAAATCTTTATTTATATTAATAAGATTATCTAACAAACTAACTTTTTCTTGATCGCTTATATCTTTGGTCACACCGCCGATTACGTTCACGCCTCGTAAAAATCTATGACCAGTAATTCTCTCATTTATTTGCATAATTATTTCTCGTAATCGTCCGCCCTGAGCCCCACCAAAATTAAAACCAGTATCGGTCATAATGGCACCAATATCACCAAAGTGATTAGCTAGTCTCTCTAATTCAGCATAAATTACCCGTAAATAAAGAGTTCTTTTAGGCACAATGACATTACTTAATTGTTCTAAGGCCTGGCAAAAAGCTAATGAGTGACTAAAAGAACTATCGCCTGAAATCTTTTCCGACAAACGTATTTTATCGTCAAGAGTTAAAACTTCAAATAATTTTTCACTACCTTTATGAGTAAATCCTAATTTTGGCTCTAATAAAACAATACTTTCTCCAGCTACGCTAAAACGAAAATGACCAGGTTCAATAATTCCAGCATGGATTGGTCCAACTGGTATCTCGTAGATGCCCTCACCTTCAACTTCTTGAAACTTATAGGTTCCACTAATCTCTGTTGGTCTAGTTTTAAAATTAAAATCTTTCCTAAGAGGAAAAACATCGGTTGGCCAATTTTCATGAAGAATAATAGGTCGAGTATCAGGATGACCAATCGGTGTTAGGCCAAAAAATGTTCTAATCTTTTTTTCATAGCTCAAAGCTTCATGAATATCTAAGACTAAAGAAGGAAATTCCGTGGTATTTTTTAATTTAATAAAAGGAATAATAAATATATTATCATGTGGCGATCCAAAAACATACCATATTTTAAAACAGCCATTGTCAGATCTTTCATCAGTAGCAGTAATAAGTTTTAATGATAAATTTTTATTATAATATAAATCACTAACCACCTCCTTAATTCTAAAAGATGAAACCTCAAAAATAACAGTATTACCATTTACTTCTGTCTTAGTATCTTGAGGAATATTTTTTAATATTTTTTCTTTAATCATATTAGTATCGTAAGGCCGCATTATTAATTAGGGTATATAAAAAAGGTGGAATGTAAAAACTTAAAACAACTACAATTAATAAAAATATAACCGGGGGAATAATTAACCAAACATTAATTTCGCCAACCTTAATATCAGTTGGCTTTTCTCCAAAAAACATAGCTGTAACATGTTTTAAAAAACCGATAAAAACAATGGTCATAAAAAATAGAGCCACGAAGACAAGGATTGGGTGATTTTGCATGCCAGATGAAAGAATGAACATTTTTGTCAAAAATATTCCAAAAGGTGGCGTGCCTGTAACCACTAAAAAACCAGCTATGAAAAGAATGCTGGTTAAAGGAATAATATTTAAGGCACCTTTAACATTAATAATTTTAGCTGAATTATATTTAAGTAATAAATTGCCAGCCGAGAAAAAAAGAATGGCTTTCACACAAGAATGATAGATTAAATGAAGTATAGCGGCAAAGATACCTAAGCCCCCAAAACCAAAGCCTAGAGCAATTACACCGGCATTTTCAATACTGGAATAAGCTAATAATCTTTTATAATTTTTAGAATTAAACATGATTAAGGCAGCTACGGCTATAGATAGCAAACCAAAAGTTATTAAAAGATTCTGGCTAAACGAAACACCAACGACAGCGTCGGTTAATATTTTAAATTTTAATATTACAAAAAAAGCGATTGGTAAGAGCGCACCTGACAACAAAGCGCCTAATGGTGCCGGGGTATTACTATAGGCATCTGGTTTCCAAGTATGCATTGGCACAAACCCAACCTTAGTTCCGTAACCAATCAAAATAAAAACAAAGGCAACTTTAGCTAGTATAGGATCTAAATGAGCGGTATTAGCTAAGAGTAACTGCCAATCAACAAAGACATTTCCTCCTAATGAACTGACGGAAGTAAAATATAAAAGCGTTCCGAAAAATCCTAGAAGCAAACCGATAGAACTTATTATTAAATATTTCCAAGCAGCCTCAATAGATGATGGTTTATTGTAAAAACTAATCAAAAAGGCGGTAGAAAGCGTAGTAACCTCAATCGAAATCCAAGTAAAAATAGGACTGCTAGCCGTTATAGCTAAAAACATGGCTACCAAGAAAAAATTTAATAAAAAGAAATATTGTTTTACTCTCGTTAAACCAATAATACCTTTAACTGTTTCCTGATGAAGATAAGCAATAGAATAAACCATGGTGGCTAACCCCATCGAACTAATAATAAGTAGTAAAATCGCCCCTAACGAGTCAACAGAAAAAAATTGCCAAGGATTATAAATTCCGACAGAAGCTACTTTAAGAGCAATAATAATAGATTCGACCAGACTAACTAGTGGAGCAGCCACTAAACAAAATCTGACTATAATTTTATTCTTAATAAAAGCAGTTACCAAAATAGAAACAGCAAAAGATCCTATTATAAATAATAATTCCATAGTTTTAATCTGTTAAACTTTTCATCGAAGTAACGTCTAGCGACCCAAAATGTTTATAAATTATAGACACAAAAACTGTCGCAATAATAATCCAAATCAAAATATTAAACATAATGCCTATCTGAAAACCAGGTGATTGTTCGAGGCCGGCAAAAATAATAAAAGTTATAATACTATTTTCAAAAGAAAGAATACCGATAATCTGAGAAATGGCTCCTTTGCGATTAATAATTAAGAAGAGTGAGATAAACATCGTAGCTAAGGCCAACGACAACAAGGGCTGATTGACAGGGATGATGCCGGTTAACGGTATTAATTTTTGAGAATGAGCTATAAAAGTTAAAACAAAAATAATTATCAGGGTCAGCGATATGTTTAGATAAGTACTGACCGAAAAAGCTGAGGCATACTTTTTAATTAAACGTAGAAAAAATAAAGGAGCTAAAATAGCTTTAACTATTAAAACTAAAAAAACTACAACCAGCAAAGACAAGTGGCCAGTTTCCAAAAAAGAATTAAATAAGATAACAGCTAGCGCTAGTGATTGAATCACGTAAGCTATTAGGGCCCCAGTATTTTTTTTGGAAATATGCAAAAAAACGACGGTTAAAAACATAGCCTCTAATAAAAATTGTACCAAAGTAATATTCATAATTAATAAACGAGGCTAATCGCCACTGCGTTAAGAATAAAAGATATTATCAATAAATCCGGCAAACGAAAGAATCTAAATTTAGCTATAACCGATTCTAACCCAGCGATAGCCAAACAAAAAAAGATTGTTTTTATAAGAAAAAAGATGATTCCTAAAATAACGGCCCTAACGCCAGCACTTTGAGCCAAGCCAATTGGGAAAAAAAGGTTGGCTCCTAAAGCCATAAAAATGACCAGTTTATTAGCTGAGGCCCACTCTATCAGAGCTAATCTTTTACCTGAATACTCTAAAATCATGGCTTCATGAATCATAGTCAGCTCCAAATGAGTAGCTGGATTATCAAAGGGGAATCTAGCCGTCTCAGCCAACAAAACAATAAAAAACCCACTAAAGGATAAGATCAACGGCAAGAAAGATTGACTAGATGCCACTAGATGGGTGTTAGAAATTACAAACAAATTAGCAGAGTGGCTGATAAAAGCCACTGTCAAAAGTGAAAAAATAAAACCTCCTTCGGCTAAAGCAGAAATTGTCATCTCTCGGCTTGATCCAAAACCTCCAAAAGCACTACCAGTATCCAGGCCAGCTAAAGAAATAAAAAATGTGCCAATAGCTAGAGTATAAATAACTACTAAAAAATCACTAGTCCAGGGATTAACCAGAAAAGAGGCAAAAAGAGGAATACTTAAACCCACAATAATAGTCACTGCAAAAATAATAAAAGGGGCATAATAAAATATCCACGAAGCATCTGTACTTATGACTTCATCTTTATGCAACAATTTCCATAAATCCTGATAAGGCTGAAAAATACTAGCACCCTGTCTATTTTGAAGTCTAGCCTTAACCTTTTTAATCACGCCAATACACAGCGGTGAAATAACCGGTATAAAAATAAGCTGAATTATCCAAATAAAAATTTTCATAATTTATAATATAAAAAACAAGGAGATTGCTAAAGCCAGAAAAATATAGGAAATATAAACATTAATATTACCGCTTTGAATATTCTTCATTCGTAAGGAGAGCCCATTAACTATAACATGGATAGGTTGATAAAAATAAGTATCATACATATTACTAATACCTAAAGTAACCACTCTGGTTTTTGGTAAGTATCTACTTTCAGCGTCATGATATTCAACATCATGCTGAATACTGGGCTTAAGAATTCCTTTAAAAATAAGAACAATCGATCTGGCAAATCCTGTAGCGGTTATTTCCATGCGAGAAGTAATTTCAGTGCCACAATTCCAAGTATTGCCCAATTTTATTTTTTGATTTTTATTAACTGTAAATTTGACAACCAATACTATTATAAATGTTATAATAATAAATAATATAAAAATAACTGGCGCGGAAGCTGAAGCAAAACCAGAAAATATATTAAAACTTTGATCAGAAGATGGAGCAACGACCGAAGAAACATTTTGAAAAATAACCAAGCCTTGGCTAATTTTTTCAAGTAAGCCTACTATCTGTCTAGAAAATATACCAAATAAAAGAGATATGATGGCTAAAAATCCCATACCTAGGCGCATAGATAAAACTGATTCTTTAGCCTGTAATACTTTTGAACTTCTGGGGCGAGCTAAAAAGATAGCGCTAAAGGCCTTTACAAAACAAGCTAGAGCTAGTCCGCCAGTAAAAGCCAACGACCCAGCCGCCATAATAAAAACCCACTGTAAAGAAAGATGTAATGTCATTATTCCTTGAAAAAGAATCTGGAAGGTTAACCACTCACTAAAAAAACCATTAAACGGTGGTAAGGCAGAAATGGCCATTGAACCAATTAGAAAAAACATGGCCGTTTGAGGCATATATTTAATCAGCCCCCCATACTCTTCCATATTTCTGGTATGCATCTCATTAACCACTGAGCCAGCACTCAAAAAAAGTAAAGATTTAAAAATAGCATGATTAATAGTATGAAATAACGAGGCTACTAAACCGAGCAAGGCTAAAGATGGCATACCCAATGAATAAAAAACCATAGAGCTACCAAGACCAAGTAAAATAATACCGATATTTTCAATACTATGAAAAGCCAAAAGTTTTTTGATATCATGCTCGGTTAAAGCATATAAAACTCCCAGTAAAGATGATGTTAATCCAATAATAATTATTACTACACCCCACCAAGTCGGTATTGGCTGCAGGAGATCAATAAAAATTCTAATCATCATATAAATGCCAGTCTTAATCAGAACTCCAGACATTAAAGCTGAAAAATGAGAGGGCGCCGCTGGATGGGCGGCTGGAAGCCAAATGTGAAACGGAATAATACCAGCCTTGGTACCAAAACCAATTAAAACAAAAAAGAAAATAATATTTTTTATAGCTAAAGGAACCAGTGGCAAATTGGCCTTTATCACTATAAAATCAAAGGAATTAGTATATTTATATAGGAGTAAAAAAAATAGAATAATAAAAACCGTACCGACATAAGTCATGATCAAATAAAGAGAGCCAGCTTTGATATTATTTTTATCATTACGATCATAAACAACCAAAAAGTAGGAAGAAATGGACATGATTTCCCAGGCAATCAAAAAAAATAATCCATTTGAGGCTGTTACAACTAAAAATAGACTACCAATAGCTAGATTATAAAAAAAACCAAAGACACCAATACTATATTTTTTATAAAAGTGTTTAAGATACCCCACTCCATAAATAGAACAAAAAAGGGCAATCAGTGAAATAATAAAAATAAAAAAAGCCGCCAACATATCAATATTAAAAGATAAAGCTAGAAACGGGAAATAGGCTACTTTAAATGAAAAAAGAAAACCCTGCTCGATAATAATCGAAATTGAAAAAATTAATCCCCACAGAGAACCGATAATGGCAAAAAAATTACTCCAAATATTAGAAAAAATGTCATTCTTTCGAAATAACAAAGAGCCAACAGCGCCAATGGCAAATAATGATAGCAAACTAAAAAAGCTTATCGGAGAGGCGATAATTTCTAACATATTATTTTAATTCTGATTGTTTAGTCTCTAATTTATTAAGAATATCAAGCAAGCTATTAATAATTTCTTTGGGGGTAGGAGGGTTGCCTGGAATGCCATAATTAACTGGCAAGATTGAATCTACCCCATCCAAAACCGCATAAGAGCCTTGATACAAACCACCATTGATAGCATCATCACCAACTGCCACTACAATTTTAGGGTCAGGAGTGGCCTCATAAGCATCTTTAACGGCTTTAGCCATATTTCTAGTGACCGGACCAGTCACTAACAGCATATCAGCATGTCTAGGAGAAGCTACAAAATGAATACCAAAACGCTCAACATCATAAAAACTATTAGAGAGAGCTACTAATTCTTGCTCACAAGCATTGTCTGACCCGGCATCTATTTGTCTGATAGCCAGAGATCCATTAAATAAACGTCTCACTTTATCTTGTATTTTTTGGCCTACCACAAAAATATCTGATTGATCATCATTTTTTAGATTAACTAGGGTTTTAGGAGTTTTGAATATTTTTAAAAAAAGTTTCAACATGGTTTAAGGATACGTAACAATTCAATCTTTATGATTTATTTATCTAAATTTTTTATTTTGCGCCAACGCGAGATAGCCCTACTCTTCAGTAACTCTGTTTCTAACTTAGCCGAGACATTAGCAAACTCAATGTCATCTAAGTTATGAGTTTCTAATTTAGCTTTTTCTGCTTTAGCTCTAGCTTCTTCTACCAACTTTTTATCAAGATTCACGGCTCTTTCAGCGTAATCAGCTAAAATAACAATTTTTTCACTTAGCACCTCTAAAAAACCTCCTGAGACAGCCATCACATCTAAACTGCCGTCAACTTTTTCTACCTCTATTATTCCTGGTTGTAAAATAGAAACCAAGGGAATATGACCAGGTAAAATAGTTACTTCCCCGGACTGGGTGGGAATAGTAGCGCGAACTACATATTCTTTTAAGACTACTTGTTCAGGGGTGACTATTTCAAATTTTATAGTATTGACCGACATAAATTTTAAACTGATTAATTTTGACCAACTTCTTCAATACCGCCTTTCATATAAAAATCATCTTCACTCTTATCATCGTGAAGTCCGTCTAAAATTTGTTTAAAAGCTGAAATAGTATCAGCTAATTTAACATATTTTCCTGGACGACCAGTAAAAGCTTCGGCTACGAAAAATGGTTGTGACAAAAATTTCTGAATTTTTCTGGCTCTAGTAACAATCACCTTATCTTCAGTTGATAATTCTTCCATGCCTAAAATAGCAATAATATCTTGCAAATCTTTATAGCGCTGTAATAGTTTTTGCACATTACGAGCGACTTCATAATGTAGAACACCCACTACTTTAGGATCTAAAATAATAGAGGATGAATCAAGCGGGTCAACAGCCGGATAGATACCAAGTTCTGATAAAGAACGAGATAAAACTACTGTAGAATCTAGGTGCCCAAAAGTAGTAGCTGGAGCTGGATCGGTTAAATCATCGGCTGGCACATAAACAGCTTGAATAGAAGTAATAGAACCATCTTTAGTAGAAGTAATTCTTTCTTGCAGTTCTCCCATTTCAGAGGCTAAAGTTGGCTGATAACCCACAGCACTAGGCATACGTCCTAACAGAGCGGATACTTCGGAACCGGCTTGAGTAAAACGAAAAATATTATCAACGAAAAATAAAACATCTTTATGTTGTTCGTCTCTGAAATACTCAGCAATGGAAAGTCCTGATAAAGCTACGCGCGCACGAGCTCCAGGTGGTTCATTCATTTGACCAAACACCATGGATACTTTATCAATAACACCGCTGTCAGTCATTTCATGAAATAAATCATTACCTTCACGAGTACGTTCGCCGACGCCGGCGAAAACAGAATAACCGCCATGTTCTGAAGCAATATTATGAATTAGTTCGGTGATAATAACTGTCTTACCTACGCCAGCACCACCAAACATACCAACTTTTCCACCTTTAACAATTGGGCAAATTAAATCAATTACTTTAATACCTGTTTCTAAAATTTCAGTACTATTGGATTGATCAACAAACTTAGGAGCTGGGCGATGAATGGGATATTTTTTAGAAAATACTAATTCTTTACCACCATCAACAGTTTCACCAAGCACATTTAAAATACGGCCCAGAGTTCCCTCACCAACTGGCACGCTAATTGGGGCTTCCGTATTATGAACTAAATCACCGCGCTTCAAACCATCAGTAGTACCCATAGCAATACAACGCACCACATTAGAACCGGTATGTTGTTCAACTTCTAAAACTAATTTTTTACCATTTAAATCAACCTCTAAGGCAGTATAGATTTCTGGCAAATTATTTTCGAAATAAACATCAACGACGACGCCGATGACTTGTCTGATTATTCCTTTGTTTTGCTTGTCTTCTGACATATTATTTAAATTATTTTTATTGATATTTTATTTATTAATCAGCCAAGGCATTGGCACCAGCCGATATTTCAGCAATCTCGGAAGTAATACTGGCCTGACGAGCCTTGTTATAGAATAAGGTTAATTCGGAAACCATATCTGTGGCCGCTTCCGTGGCTTGATGCATAGCTGTCATTCTGGAACTATGTTCTGAAGCATTAGCTTCTAAAAAAGCTTGGAAAAGTTGTACCTCAAGCAAACGTGGAATCATAACATCTAAAACTTCATTGGGACTTGGTTCAAAAATACATTCAAGTGACAGACCATCTCTGACTAAATGCTTTTGATTTTTTTCAGCTAATAATTCTTGACTGACACCAATATTTTGGTCAGAACTAGCTAACCCTAAATATTCATCAGCACCATTAATCTCTAGGGGTAGAAGCTGCTTAACTCTAGCTACTTGTTTAACGGGATTAACAAAGTCAGTATAAGCCACTAAAATTTTATCATATTTACCAGCTAAATATTCACTGATTGCTAAAGTAATGATTGGATAAATATCTTTAGTATTGGAAAGCAAATCATCTTTAGCAAATTCAGCCGCTACTTGATAATTTTGACTATAAATAATAGCTCCTTTTTTACCGGCTAAAATAAAATCGGTCGGGACTTGATGCTTAGAAATTGAAGCCTTGGCTTTACTAATCACGGCTGAGTTATAACCACCACACATACCACGATTAGAAGTAATTAAAATAATGGCGATGCGCTTAATTAAAGGGCGCTGAATTAATAACGGGTGTAAAGATTCTTTATTATAATCAGCTTGACTAGCCAAACGTAAAACCGTCTCCCAGCTTAAATTAGCATAAGTACGGGTTTTAAGAACTGCTTCAATTGCTTTACGCATTTTAGCAGCAGCCACCATTTCCATTGCCTTAGTTATTTTTTTGGTACTAGCGATGGATTTGATGCGTCGTGATATTTCTTTGGTCTGAGCCATAACTGTTTAAACTAAATAATCTAAAGTAGCCCCATAGTCACTAACTAAAATTTTAATTTTATCTTCAATTTCTGTATCTAATTCTTTTTTAGTTTTAATTAATTCCAAAACTTCATTATTTAAATCAGCGTAGCGATAAAGTCCAGTCTCAAATTCTCTAATACGTTCAACCGGTACATTATCAATCAAACCATTGGTTAAGGAATAGTAAATTAAAACCTGTTTTTCAACAGACAATGGTTCATATTGATCCTGTTTAAAAATTTCATATAATCTCTTGCCTCGTTCTAGTTTCTTTTTAGTATCTTCATCTAAATCAGAACCAAACTGAGCAAAAGCGGCGAGCTCGCGATATTGAGCGGCTTCTAAGCGCATCTTACCGGCCACTTTTTTCATCGCTTTAATCTGAGCGGAAGAGCCAACACGAGAAACTGACAAACCAGCGTTAACCGCGGGACGATTACCTTTATAAAATAAATCTGGTTCCAAAAAGATTTGACCGTCAGTAATAGAAATAACATTGGTTGGGATATAAGCTGATAAATCCCCAGCCTGAGTTTCAATAATAGGCAAAGCTGTAATAGAACCTCCGCCAAAATCTTTATTTAACTTACAAGCACGTTCTAATAATCGAGAATGCAAGTAAAAAACATCGCCAGGATAAGCTTCACGTCCTGGTGGGCGGCGAAGTAATAAAGAAATTTCGCGATAAGATACAGCATGCTTGGATAAATCATCATAAACAATCAAAACATCTTCACCTTTATCTAAAAAGTATTCCGCCATTGCACAACCAGCATAAGGAGCAATATATAATAAAGAAGCAGAATTAGAAGCACCAGCTAAAACAATCGTAGTATAAGCCATAGCACCAGCCTCAGTAAGTTTGGCGACAATATTGGCAATCTTAGATTCTTTTTGACCGATGGCGACGTAAACGCATTTCATGTTCTGCCCTTTTTGATTGATAATAGTATCAATGGCTAAAGCGGTTTTTCCTAATTGACGATCGCCAATAATAAGTTCGCGTTGACCGCGGCCAATTGGAATCATAGCATCAATAGCTTTAATACCAGTTTGGACCGGTTCTTTAACGGAAGCCCGAGTAATAACACCAGGCGCAATCTTTTCTACCGGATAAAATAAATTTGTTTCAACTTTACCTTTGCCATCTAATGGTTCGCCTAGTGGATTTAAGACACGACCAATTACAGCTTCGCCGACCGGAACTTCCAAAATTCTTTTCGTTGCTTGAACTTCGTCACCTTCTTTAATGGCGGTAAAATCACCCAAAATAATAGCCCCTACTAAATTCTCTTCTAAATTCAAAGCAACGCCAGAGATATCGCCTTTAGCTGTCTTAAACTTTAAGATTTCACTCATCATAGCCTCTGATAAACCAGAAACTAGAGCAATACCGTCGGATACTTTAAGTACCCTGCCTACTGATTTTTCACTAATTTCAGCCTTAAAGCCAGATATTTCGTCTTTGAGTTGTTGGATGATGAAGTCCCTTGTTGTTGACATATTATTTAATTTATGATATAGTAAATTTAGTATTAACTTAACAAAATTGATAATGAAAACTTCTACTTTTATATTTCTTGGTTTTGGATTGGTTTCTTTGGTTGTTGGGATTATGGGTGTTATCGAAAATGTCACTAACAACCTAATTCATGGAGACGCCCCTGGACATCTTATTTTGGGTGGGTTAGTTCTGCTCGGAATTGCTAAGATTCTTTTTGAAATAGAAGAGCTGAGTAAAAGGATCCCCAAGTCAGAAGAAAAATCTGAAGAAAAAATAGATTAACACATAGTTTTTTCTACCTACTAGCCCTTACAGCCATCTAAATTGATGGCTTTTTTTATTCCCAAATAAAAGTACTACCCTCTCATTTCACTTTTTAACTCACTTAAACTATTTCTTAGACTACCATCTACAATCTTACTATTATATTTTAAAATGAAACCGCCTAAGATTTTTTTATCTACCTTTTCTGTTAGGATAACATCCTTCGCACCAGATTTTTTTATTAAATAATCTACAACTATATCTCTAGCCTCCGTCCCTAATTCTCGAGCTAAAGTCAGTTCAGCAGTTACTTCGCCATTCTCCCGATTCCAAATATCAGTAAAAGTTGAAACAATAGCTGGCACTAAATTTAAATCGCGTTTGTGTCCCAAAACTACCACAAAATTATGCAACAGCTCTGTTACCTTAATTTCATTTTCACCCTCAACTAATTCGTATAAACTTTGGGCGTATTGTCTAGCCGATATTTTCATAAATTATTTAACCAATTTTTTTATTAATTCCTGATCCTTATCACTAGTCATCTTTTCGTTTAATAATTTTTCAACCGTCAAAACAACCAGATCGGATATCTCAGCTTTTATCTCTTTCAAGGTTTCAGCCTTATCTCTATCCATTTTAGCTCGCTCGGCATTAATCACTTGACCGATATCTTCCTTGGCCTTATTAATTAATTCGCCGCGTCTTTCTTCGCCGCGTTTATCTGCCTCTTCAACAATCAAATTAGCCTGTTTTTTAGCGGCAGAAATTATATCAGTGTGTTCAACTTCAGTAGCTGATAGTCTTTTTTCTATTTCATCAGCATCCTGTAAACTCTTGGCTATTTTTTCACTACGCTCAGCCATAACTTTAACAAGCGGCTTAAAGGCAAAGAAATATAAAACAGCAAAAACCACTGAAAAGTTGACCAGTTGGGCAATGAATAATTTTAGATCCAAGTGAAAGGTTGAAATTAATGATTCCATATTTATTTTTAATAATAATCTAGCGTTTTCCTCTAAAAATTATTTTAGAGGAAATTCGTCAAAAAACTATTTGATACTTAAAGCAATAACCAAAGCATAAATAGCAATGGCTTCCGCAAAAGCAGAAACAAGCAACATTGGCACTAAAATTTTTCCAGCCGCTTCTGGATTACGGCCAATAGCCTCCATGGCCTTAGCACCAATCAAACCAATACCCAATCCTGGGCCGAAAGAACCTAGACCAATAGCTAAAGCTTTAGCTAACATGATATTTTCCATAATTTTATAAAGCTAATTTTAAACTATGTTTAAAAGCAGCTTATGTTTAAACTAAATTAATTAATGCTCTTCAACTGTCGTGTTAATTGTTAAATATGTAAGTATTAACATCGCAAAAATAAGAGCTTGGATTAATCCGACTAAAATTTCTAAAAACAAAAAAGGAATGGGAATACCATAAGCTAAAATAGTTGACATAGCAGCTAACAAAACCTCACCCGCAAAAACATTACCAAATAAACGAAATGAGAGACTAACCACTTTAGCTAGTTCACCAACAATTTCAATTAGTCCTACAAAAACTTTAATAGGATTTACTAATAAAATAACCGGATCCTTCCAAACTTTACCTGGTATTTCTAAAATAGCTTTAATATTAATAAACTTATTCAAATAATTCCACCAACCAACGGCTAACACGCCGATAATGTGGCTAAAAACTACGCCAATTGTAGCTAGTGCTAAAGTAGTGTTAAGATCAGCTGTGCCGCCACGTAAGTAAGGAATGAAAAGTTTTTCCCCGTTATGTGCTACTACTTGACCAATCGAACCAACGCCGGGGATAATACCGAGCCAATTATTAATCAAAACAAAAAAGAAAAAAGTCAGAACTATCGGAGCAAATTGCAAAGATTTTTTTCTATTGCCGGTTACGCCATCAAAAATTCCTAAAAAACCTTCAATAATCATCTCCATGACATTCTGTAAACCGGTAGGTACTTTTTTAATTTTACGACTAATGGCAACGCTAAAAATAATCACAATTATTAAAGCTAGCCCCGAAGTCATTAAAGAATTAGTAATACTAAAAGAGCCGATATGAGCAATCGGTTCGGCATATAGTGTATTTTCATGAATCAATTCCCCGTGAAGAGCCTGATTTTCAACATTTACCGTTTCCTGGGCCATAATTTTTATTTCTGCTTGTCTTTTTGAGCATCAATCTCAATCTTTTTAAATTCTGTTTGAGCATTTTTAACTAAACCATACATGGATATCAAAAAACAGAACCCGACGGTGGTTAAAAATAACCAGGGTTCTGTATTAAATCTTTTATCTAAGTATTGGCCCAAAAATACACCAATAATAACTGGAATAGCAATCCAGACGGACACATTAGCCATCACTCTTAACGCTGTTGCCAAATTATTATCTTTCATAAACTAGGTTTATTATGACTACAATATAAACCCTAATTTTATTTTTGACAACCCTAGCCAAATAAGAGTCACGCTAGAAACCTAGAGATTAGCCTCTAATATCTGTTGCTTTTGTTTTTTTGTTAAATTTTTAGGTATAATTACGTTAATTTTAACAAAATGGTCACCAACTCCTTTACCATTGAGTTTAGGCACACCTTTATCTTTGAGACGAAAGATGGTTCCTGACTGGGTACCCTCTGGTATTTTGAGGGTTATTAAACCGTGGACTGTCTTAATTTCTAACTTACCCCCCAAAACGGCTTGGGTAACGCTAATTGGTTGTTCATTTTTTATATCAAAACCAACTCTTTCAAAATCAGAACTCTTTCTGACTCTCATTCTTAAAAATAAATCGCCGCCAGGAGCACCTTTAACGCCGGCATCACCGCGGCTTCGTATACGTAAAGATTCACCATCACTAATACCGGCTGGAATTTTAACTTTAAAATTATCTTTTTCTCTTTTAACACCTTTACCGTCACAACTAATACAATATTCAGCAACTATTTTCCCTTCGCCGTGACATTTAGGACAAGCCGTTTGGGTTTGAATATTACCCAAAATGGTTCTTTGCACTCCCATCACTCGTCCTCTACCTCCACACTGAGAACAAGTTTCTACTTTAGTTCCTGGTTTATGCCCGCTACCAGTACAGGTTTTACAAGTAACTAAACGTTCATAAACAACTTCTTTTTCGCAACCAAAAATAGCCTCCTTAAAATCAATATCTAAAAAGAATTCTAAACTTTGACCGGCTTGAGATTCTCGAGTCGAAGATCTTCCTCCCCCAAAACCAAAAATATCACCAAAGCCACCGAATAAATCATCCATATCGACTCCGCCATTTTGAAAACCAGAAAAATCAAAACCACCCATTCCACCACCAGAATTATAACCACCACCTCCGCCAGCTTGACCATTTTGAAAAGACGAACCGAATTGATCATACTGTTTCCGTTTTTCCTTATTACCTAAAACTTGATAAGCCTCATTGTATTCTTTGAATTTCTCCTCATCACCACCTTTATCAGGATGATGCTCGTGCGCTTTTTTACGAAAAGCCGTCTTGATTTCATCAGCACTGGCACTTTTAGCAACACCTAAAACACTGTAATAATCTTTGGACATGATTTTATATTCTTAAGCGATTGCCCTTACTAAAAGCAAGGGCAATCTATCAGAAAACAAATTATTATTTTTTATCTTCAACTTCACCTTCAACCACGTCTTCTTTTTTTTCGGAAGTTTCGGCCTCAGGACCAGTACCAGCTTCTGGACCAGCAGCACCAGCTGTCTGATACATAGCAGCCCCAATCTTTTGAGCGACAGTATTTACTTCTTCTAAACTTTTTTTAATAGCTTCTAAGTCACTAGCTTCTTTAGCTTTTTTAAGCTCAGCCACCTTAGCCTCTAATTCAGTTTTATCTTCAGCTTTCATCTTATCACCAGATTCTTTCAGCATTTTTTCAGTCGTAAATATTACTGAATCGGCAGAATTAATCATTTCTACTTCTTCTTTTTTCTTCTTGTCTTCATCAGCATGAAGTTCAGCTTCCTTCTTCATCTTTTCTACTTCTTCTTTAGATAAACCAGAAGAGGCGGTAATAGTAATTTTCTGAACTTTATTAGTTGCTTTATCAGTCGCGCTAACATTTAAAATCCCATTAGCATCGATATCAAATTTAACTTCAACTTGAGGAACACCGCGAGGAGCAGCTGGAATACCATCTAAAATAAAGCGTCCTAAAGTCTTGTTATCATGAGCCATAGGACGTTCACCTTGAACAATGTGAATTTCGACACTACTCTGACCATCAGCAGCCGTAGAGAAAGTTTGTGATTTAGAAGTTGGAATAGTAGTATTTCTATCAATTAAAGCCGTAGCGACTCCACCCATAGTTTCAATACCAAGAGTTAAAGGAGTAACATCTAATAACAAGACGTCTTTAACATCACCTTGCAAAACACCAGCTTGGACAGCGGCACCCATAGCCACTACTTCGTCGGGGTTAACACTTAAATTTGGTTCTTTGCCAAAATATTCTTTAACTTTTTGAAGCACTAAAGGCATACGAGTCATACCACCAACCATGACCACTTCATTAATATCACTTAAACTAAAACCGGAATCAGCCAAGGCTTTCTTACAAGGTTCAATAGTTTTAGCTACTAAATCTCCAACTAACTCTTCTAATTTAGCACGTGAAATTTTCATGACTAAATGTTTAGGGCCATTAGCATCAATCGCAATAAAGGGTTGATTAATTTCTGTATCTTGAGCAGTTGATAATTCGATCTTAGCTTTTTCAGCCGCTTCTTTAATACGTTGCAAAGCTAAAGTGTCTTTTGATAAATCAATACCTTGCTCTTTTTTAAATTCAGCAATAATCCAATCAATAATACGCTTATCAAAATCTTCACCCCCTAAATGAGTATCGCCATTAGTAGCTTTTACTTCAACAGTATCAGCGGAAATATCTAAAACAGAAACATCAAAAGTACCACCGCCTAAATCATACACCACAATTTTCTGACCTTGCTTTTTATCAAAGCCATAGGCTAAAGCGGCAGCCGTAGGTTCATTAATAATACGCTTAACATCTAAACCAGCGATGAGTCCTGCGTCTTTAGTAGCTTGGCGTTGAGCATCATCAAAATAAGCAGGCACCGTAATAATAGCCTCAGTAATTGTCTCACCGGTCTTTGCTTCAGCGTCAGCTTTTAATTTACCTAAAATCATAGCAGAAACTTCTTGGGGAGAATAATCTTTATCTCCCATTGTTACTTTTACGCCTTCACCTGATTGAACTATTTTATAAGGCATAGTTCCTAAATCGCGTTGGACTTCTTCATCATTAAAATGACGACCGATTAAACGCTTCACAGCATACACGGTACTTTCTGGATTAATAACAGCTTGTCTTTTAGCCGCCGCACCAACTAAACGTTCATTATTTTTAGAGATAGCGACGATTGAAGGAGTAGTACGATTACCTTCAATATTTTCTAAAATTTTTGGTAAACCACCCTCCATAATAGCCATAGCACAATTAGTTGTACCTAAATCGATTCCTAAAATTTTTCCCATATATTTTATAATTAATTATTTTACCTGCACAGCCTGGTATTCAAAAATTAAAACACCAGATGTACAGACGAAATTTTATTTTTTATTTTCAATCTTAATTGTTTTTGATTCTGTTTTAGCCGCTTTAGGAATAGTAATTTTCAAAACTCCTCCTTCAGCTATAGCCTTAGCGTTGTCGCCACTCACTTGAGTTGGCAAGGGAATAGAACGATAAAAAGAACCGCGTCTAATTTCTTTACGATAATAATTCTTTTCATCTATCTCACTTTTTTTCTCGCTTTCACCCTTAATATATAGAGTGTCATGTTCAATAGAGATTTTAACATCGTCAGGATTAATGCCAGCTAATTGGGTTTCAACAATAATATTATTTTTATCTTCGTAAACATCAACGGCTGGCGTAAAACCAAACTCACGACCACTAACGGCTGGCAACATACCAGTCAAAGCTTTATCCATTTCGTCAAAGCCAAGATTGTCAGTAAAAAATGGGGTCCATTTAATAAGAGACATAAATTATTATCAGTTACTAATAAAATCTAGAAAACTAGATAGATATGAATAACTATATTATAACTATATTTTTTTAAACGGCCACTTTCGCGGCTCTAATCAATCGACCATTCAACCTATAGCCGGGCATTATTTCTCTTAATACTATTTCACCATCACCCTCTAAAGCTTCCATAGTATGATGATCAAATTTTTCACCAACTGTTTTTATTTCTTCAACTCCTCGAACTTCTAAAGCATCTTTAAATTGTTTTAAAACATATTTAACACCCTGAGCCCAAGCATTATTTTCTTCTTCGGCCGGTAATCCTTGTAAAGACATTTTTAAATGATCATAAACTGGAATTATATCTTCTAATAAATCGGAGATAGCATACTTAGCGAATTCAGTTTTTTCAGTAGCAGTTTTTTTAAGCAAATTCTGATAATCAGCCATGGCTAATTTACACTTATGTTCCCAGCTCGACTCCTCCTCTTCTCTGATAAATTCAAAACGTGGTTTTGTTTCACCATCAATTTCCACTTCTTCTAAAAACATGATTTTAGGTCGAACCCAAATTTTATTTTCATCTGCGACATCTTGATAAACAACATCCATTTCTTTAGTTTCTGAATTTTTAGCTTCAGTTAAAATTCGATATTCTCCACCTTTATAGTGCCGGTAAATTCCTGGTTTGACTTTAGTCATAATTTTTAATATTTTGGTAACTGCCTTTTTAACATAAGGACAAACCTCGTCTAAACCAATAATTTCTTCTAGTTTTATCCATTTAAATGCCTCATATTTTTCTCCCAACTTAATTTCTCCAGAATAATCAGTCACCAAATAACGGTTCATTAAAATATTATCAACCAAGCCGAAATCGAAAAAGGAAGCTTCATTAACCTGAAGGTCTAATTCTTTTTGAGCTTTATCTTTTAAAACTTGTTCTGGTTCTAAATCTTTAATAAGCCCTGATAGGGCGAGCCATAAAGTGCCGCCTTTTTCTTTTAAAATTAAAAGTTCGCCGGACTGATTAACTATATAACCATTAATAGCTGATAAATTACTACGTGTCATACTTATATAAATTTATTCTTGATAAAATTAACTAGAGCTAAATTTCTGGCATAATCCATGCGAACTGGTCCCATAATGCCAAATATTCCTGATTTATGATCTTTTTTATACTTAACTAAGACTGTGCTTAAAAAATTACCAAAGGGATTTTTAGAACCAATCATGACTTGCTCGCCATCAGTTATTTTTTCAAATAAATCATCAATAATTTCTTCCAAATGATCAATGATTACTGAAACATCATAAACTATTTCTGATTGTTTAAATTCTGGTTGAGCAAATAAATTAGCTATGCCTGTATAATACAAATCATTTTTATGAAAAGCCCAAAAAACAGACCCACTAGATAATTCGGCAATGGCCTTAGCCGTTTGTTTGGCTGCCACCTCTTCGTAAGAAAATAATTGTTCTAGAAGTTTTAATTCATTCTCTTTCAAAGGTTTTTGACTACTTTCCCTAATAGCCTCCAGCTCCAGTTCATAGGCCATCTCAGTCGGCACACGGCCGGCCGAAGTATGAGGTTGAAAAATATAGCCTTCTTCCTCCAGCTCCACCATATCATTACGAATAGTAGCCGGAGATACTCCTAATTTACATTTAGCAACCAACACCCCAGAAGAAACTGGTTGAGCATTTTTTACATACTCTTTAATGATAGTTCTTAAAATTATTTTTTTGCGATTGCTAATCATATAATTACTTAACACCAGTATTATACAAAATAATTAGCACTCCTGTCAATAGAGTGCTAAATAACTAAAAAACATCTTTATTTAGAGGATTAATCTAAGTAAACATTTTCGGTACTAGAAGCGGTTGTTGAAGCTGTAATAGGTATTGGCACAATGGGAATAGCATCTGTTTTGCGGCCGCCAAAATACCACTTTAAAATATCACGAGCCATTGGCACAGCCACAGTACTACCCTCTGTTCCTTCCTCTACTAGAATAGTAATAACCACCTGAGGATTCTCATAAGGAGCAAAACCGGTAAACCAAGCATGGTTAGCCTTTTTACTGGACCATTGAGCCGTACCAGTTTTTCCCGCCGAGGTAACTGGTAAAACTTGTAAACTGCGAGCTGAACCAGTTAAAACTGTTTGACGCATACCCTCGCGAACTATTTGATTATTATAAGAATCAATAAAACCTTCTCTAATTACTTTAGGGGCTATTTCTGAAATAACATTATTATTAGAGTCTAAAAGAGCTGAAACTAAGTGCGGCTCCAGTAGCTTTCCGCCATTAGCCACAGTAGCCGTAAAATTAGCTACTTGCAAAGGGGTTACTAACACATCGCCTTGTCCAATAGCAAAATGATAGGTATCTCCTATATACCAGCTTTCTCCTTTAGTCGCTTTTTTCCAATCAGCTGTTGGCACAAAACCACTAGCTTCATTTGGTAAATCAATACCACTTTTAACTCCCATACCAAATAGTTTTGCATATTTAGCCAAACGATCAACACCTAAACCGACAAAATCTTGATAACCGCCACCAATATAATAAAAAAAAGTATTAACTGAATCGGCCAGGGCTTTTTTTACATTAGTTACTCCGTGACCACCCGCTTTCCAGTCAGGAAAAAACCACTCACCAACTCTAAGACCGCCAGTGGACAAAAAACTAGTCGTTTCATTTATAATTTTTTCTTGTAAAGCCGCCGAAGAAACAACTAATTTAAAAGTTGAACCACTGGGAAATTCTCCAGAAATAGCTCGATTAAACAAGGGACGGTTAGGATCATTCAAAAAGTTATTATAATCATCTTGACTAATACCCTTAGCAAAAAGATTGCTATCATAAGACGGCAAAGATACTAGTGACAAAATTTCTCCATTTTGCGGATTCATAATAATAATAGAAGCACGATGAAGACCTAATTTTTTTAAATAAGTATCAGCTACTAATTCAACTTGTCGCTGCAAATCAGTATCAATAGCCAGTTTTAAATTAAAACCATCTTGAGCTGGTACCTGATTAACAATTTTTTTTTGACGACCCAAAGCATCTACTTCAATATTTTTATAACCATTAATTCCTTTTAATTCTTTTTCCCAAGAATATTCCAGACCACTTTTACCAATATAATCAATTAAAGAATAATCAGAACTAGCTTTGGCTAACTCACTTTCGCTTATTTTTCCGGTATAGCCCAATAAATGTGATAAACTTAAAGCCTTAGTTCCTTTTTGTTCATCTAAAACTGGAAATAAATACTCTCTTCTAATCTTATTGGATAAGAAAACGCCGGGCAAGTTGTTTAATTCCAAAGATAAAATCATAGCCTTGTCATAAGCAATATTATCCATAACAAATAATGGCTGATATGATTCCAAGGAGCCTATCTTCACTTTTTCTAATAAATTTTTAATTTTAAAGAAAGAAGGTGAGTCAGAAATAAGTGATAGATTGCCAATTTGTTCAGATTTAGTAGGTAAGACAGTTACAGTACCATTATCGTTTAACTCTTTACCGTCTAAGATATCCGCCACTCTTCTAATTATAATGTCTCTATCTAATTCATTTTTAGGCAAATCGATTGGTATTAAATATAAGACAAAATTAGCCGTATTTCTAACTAATGGCTTTAAATTACGGTCATAAACAATACCACGTTTAGGCTCTATTATTTCTACACGTAAACGATTACCTTCAGCTAAAGAATAATAATAACCACCACGTACTACCTGCAACCAAGCCGATCTAATACCTATAACTAATAAAGATAGCAGTACAAAAATCTTAATATAAAAGAGCTTATCAAAGTTAAAAGTTCGGCCAACTACTTCTTTTTGCTCAGTATTAGATAAAAAAGAGTGTTCCGTCCAATCACTGTAGTAAGTTGAATTTTTTAACTGGCCAAACTTAAACTTCCCCTCACGAACAATAAAGGGGTCTGAATGTTCATTAAGCAAACCGGAAATAAAACGGCCATCTGATTTTGAACCTCTTAAATTGCTAATTTTTTTTAATATATTCATGTTGCTTGGATGCTTATACATCTTAACCTCTCTTCCCCATAAAATCAAACCACCATCTTTATCAAAAATTCAGCTGACTTATTGTATAATATTAAGATATGAGATTACTGATTGTTGAAGATGACACAATTTTAGCTGATTCTCTGGCAATTTTTTTACGAAATCAAAATTACGCCGTGGATATTTTTAATGATGGTCAGACAGCTCTTAATTTTGCTGACTTTAATAAATATGATTTATTAATTAGTGATTATTTAATGCCCGGTTTAAACGGTCATGAATTAGTTAAAGAAATTAGAAAAAAACATCAAGCATTACCAATAATAGTGTTATCCGCTGTTTGCGAAAGTTCTGACAAAGCTCGGCTACTTAATAACGGCGCTGATGACTATTTGGCTAAACCTTTTGCAATTCAAGAATTACTCTCTAGAATAAAAGTCTTAACACGTCGCCAACACACTAAACCAAAAATTATTTTAACTCTATCTGATTTAACCCTAGATATTGAAAAAGGTGAAGTTAAAAGAGGAACAAAAAATATTAATTTAAGTAGTAAAGAAATATCATTACTCAAATATTTAATGGAAAATCTAGGGGTTATTTGTTCCAGACAAGATATTATAGGAACAGTTTGGGATAAAGAAGCTCATCATTTATCTAATACTCTAGAAGCACATATTAAAAAATTAAGAAAAAAGCTTGATTTTAAAAAACCTAAACTAATTCATACTAGAGCTGGTTGTGGTTATAAAATAGATGTATGCCCCTAATCAAAGATTTCAACTACTTATACTTATATAATGACTAATACTTAATTAATTAATTAATTATTTATTGGCATCTGAGTCCTAATTTAAGAGCTTGTAAATTATTCTCCATAATCTTAATAAAATTCAAGCCACCCTCAATATCATAACGTGCTACGTTATGAGCAGCATTAAGAAGCACCATTTTAGCACCAGTTTGTTGTCTAATTACCTCCGCTAAGCTAGGCATAATAAGTTCTTCATAATAAACATAACCTTGCCCACTTTCTTTTAACTGTTTAATCTGAGCTGTCATTCTGACCATATCCAATTCTATTTTTGGCTCAGGACCTTGAGACGGTAAATAGTTTAGATTGTAACGACGAGCTAAATAAGCAAAGGCTTGATGTCCACCTTGAACTAAATCTCTAAACTGACAATTCTGTAAAGAAGAAGAATAAAGCCCATCTAAATCCTGCAGTTTCTTTTTATATACTTCGGCTTGAGCTTGATAATAATTATAATTAACCGCATCTAAAGCCTGGTAAGTTTCCGTTATTTTATCAACCATTAAACTAGCCTTAGTAAAATCTAACCAAACATGGGGATCGTCTCCTTCAGCTAAGCCATCAGCCGTGGCAACAAATCTAGTCTTAATACTTGAAGCTTTTGCCAGTTCGCTGGCCCAAGGCTCAGCCAAAGACAAAGTATAAAAAACTATCGAGGAACTAGCCATTTTAGCCAACTCCTTATCAGTTGGTTTGAAAGAGTGAGATTCTAAGCCTGGTGGTAAAAGCAAACTAACATTGGTTTTATCGCCACCTACTTCTTTAGCGAAATCATAAACAGGAAAAGAAGCCGCACTAATAATTATTTTTCCATCTTTATCTCTTAATAATTCTGTATTTATTTTATCTTTATTATTTGATTGAAAATAGAAGAAAACCGCTAAAAATAATAACACTAATAAAATTAGTATTACCGCTGGTTTTATTTTTTTCTTATTTTGAGCAGTCATATTATTTTAAAATTATTTGGACTATTTCGGGACGATTAAAGGTTCGTAACGGTGGCCCCCAAGAGCCAACTCCAGAAGTAGTATAAATATTGTAAGCCCCTTCAGTATATAGGCCGTACTGATATTTACCATAAATAAGTTCAGTAAATAAAGAGATTGGCCACATCTGACCACCATGACTATGCCCGGACAATTGTAAGGAAACATGAAGATCCTTAGCTTTACTAATTTCAATCGGGGCATGATTTAAAAGTAATCGGGGTTGTCCTTGATAAATACTAATATTTTTGACCTGTCGCTGATCTCGCCACTCTTTATCTAAATAATCATAACCAATAATTTCCAAACCATCGATTGTCACAGCTTCATCTACGAGAGATAAAATATTAGCCTGTTTTAAATAACCACTAAACTTATCTAATCCTAAATACTTATCATGATTACCAGGAATAAAAATAACTCGCTTAGTAGCTGATAAGTCTTGAAGTTCAGGACCAAGTTTAGCTAGTTGTCCGGGGTGGCCATCAAATAAATCACCAGTGATAATTAAATAATCAGGATTTAAAGTTTTAATTTTACCCGCAACCTTTTGTAAAAAGTTAGAACCATGAATACTGCCTAAATGTAAGTCGGAAATTTGCACAATTTTTTGTCCACGCCATTTTTCAGGTAAGTTATCAATTTTTATTTCTATAGTTTTAATGTGGAAAAAAAAGGTATAGATTATACCAATAATAAAAAGCGCGGTGGCGCAGAAAATACCAATTCTGGCTAGCGACTGATTGGAATATGACAGTTTAAAAAAAGTAATAAATCTGAACAAAATACCAAACATTGTTAAATAAAATAACCAACCGATTAGCAGGGCTAACAGTAGATAAAGCTGTCTTAATAAAAAATTATCATAAAAATTAAGAACGACAAAAACTGAGACAAAGCCAGCTGCAATAAAAATTAAAGAAGTTAAAGTAATCAAGCGCCCCATACGTATCATTAACCAAGCAGAAATTAACAAAAAATAAACCGCATAAACCGCAATAGCAAAAAGTAAGATAATAACTGGTAAAAAAGTAAACATAGTAATTATTGATTATATAGTGATTATAGCAAATTTTCAGTCTAGAGATAAGATAGATCACTTCTTTTTTACTTAGCAAGTAAATAATGCTATATTTCTTTTATATAAATTTAAGCATTAATTAGAGGATCCCTCACCTCTTGGCTAAGATGAAAATACTCATCATTGAAGATGACCAAGACGTGTTATCTTTTTTGAAAGATAATCTAAAGCATTACGGCTTCTCTGTCAATGCCTCCAAAAGCGGTCGAGTTGGTTTAAATTTGGCTTTAAAGACTCAGCCTGATTTAATTATTTTGGATTTAAACCTACCAGATATAAGCGGTCACGAAATCTGCCAAAAAATACGAAAACAAAAGTTAATGATGCCGATTTTAATCTTATCCGGCGAAGATGCAGCCAACAGTAAAATACTATTACTTGATTCTGGTGCTGATGATTATTTAACCAAGCCTTTCTCTTTTACAGAACTACTAGCTAGAATAAATGCCTTATTAAGACGTCCTTTTAACATATCTGAAAATATCATTAAGGTAGGTACTCTAGAGCTTGATCTTAAAAAACAAAAAGTTAGAAGGGGCAATAAGGAAATATATTTAACCCGCACCGAATATTTAATCTTAGAATTATTAGTTAGTAAAATTGGGGTTATTATTTCCCGCGGTGACATTATGGAAAAAGTTTGGGACGCTGAGGCTGATATTTTTTCTAAAGCTATTGAAACTCATATTCTAAATATTAGGAACAAAATAGATAAGCCTTACAAAATAAAATTAATTAAAACAGTAACAGGACGTGGTTACAAAATATCCTAAGTTCTAATTTAAAAGGTCGTAAAAAAATAATAATAATCCGTCGATTTTCTAGAGAAACAGGATTAAAAAAAGTATGGACAAATTAATAAAAGAGTTTTTAAGTAATAAAAAGAGTCGCAACAGTCAGTTGTTGGCTGTTTTTATAACTAGTGCTATCAGTATTGGTCAGCCTTGGGCTTAAATAACATTAGCCTCCTAATTCTAAAAGGTTAGGAGGCTAATTTTAAAAAACATGGAAAAAATAATCCAAAAAATAATTAAACCTTTTTCTTCTGAAGAAAATTTAGCTAGACAAGAATATATTTTAAATTTAATTTTATTAACTACCATCATCTTAATTGGTGTCAGCTTTTTAGTCAGCTGTATTAAACTTTTTTTTGCCAACCCGGTTAGCTATGCTCAAAATTCATTATCTTTAATTTTAATAGGAGTTATCTTAGTAATATTTATTGGCCTATTATCATTATCAAAACATGGTTATAGTCGACTAGCAGCTTATTTATTACTTAGCTCCTTATTTTTACTAGCCGTAAAAATGGGATTGCGTTGGGGGGTTGATTTACCAGCTGAAATACTTTTTTATGTTTTAGTAATTATAATGTCAGGAATTCTAATCAGCGGTAAAATATCTTTTTTTACCACCATTCTCTGTTCGGTCACTTTTATTTTTATAAATTATCTACACGTTAAACAAATAATTGTAGTAGACCGAAGTTGGATTAATGAATTATGGGGTTATTCTGATATTATAGTCACCTCTTTAATTCTACTGATTATTGCCACTGTATCATGGCTATCTAATCAAGAAATGAAGAGAGCTTTAACTAGGGCTTATAAATCTGAACGAGAATTAAAAGATGAACGAGATAGTTTAGAAATAAAAGTAGCAGAAAAGACTAGAGAACTTAAAATAATTCAAGCTGAAGAAATTGCTAAAGTTCATCGTTTTGCCGAATTTGGCAGATTATCTAGTGGTTTATTTCATGATTTAATTAATCCTTTAACAACTGTGATTTTAAATATCGGAAAAATAAAAGAAGATCATCTAAATAATTGCGACTTAAAAAATATCGGTCATGACTTGGATCAAACCCTAAAGGCTTCTAATAAAATGGGGGATTTTATTAATTCGGTTCGCAAACAAATCAAAGCTTCAGGACAAAAAGAATTATTTTGTCTCAATCAAGAAATAGAAGAAGCTATAGCTGTTTTAAATTATAAAGCTATGTATGGTAAGGTTGTCCTCTTATTAATTACTCCAGAAAAAATAACTATAACCGGCGACCCTATTAAATTTAATCAAATAGTCACTAATCTCATATCTAATTCCATTGATGCTTACCAACCAGTCAGTGGAAAGCTCCAGGAAGTTTTAATTAACTTGCAACAAAAAAATGGATTTATAATTTTAAGTGTTAAAGATTTTGGATTAGGTATTAGTTTTAATAATATCTCAAAAATATTTGAGCCATTTTTCAGTACAAAAACAGACAGAGGCAGCTTGGGGCTAGGTCTATCTCTAATTAAAAATTTAATTGAAAAAGATTTTAACGGTAAAATATCAGTCATTAGTGTCTTAGGTGAAGGTTCAGAATTTATCGTTAAAATACCACTTACTAATAAATATGAACAAACAATCAAAGCTGCTAGCACTCTTCCTTAAATTAAATAAAAAAGAAAGAATAACCGGTCATGATTTAGCTATAGCCCTGAAAGCTCTAGCTAAATATGAAGTTACAGAAGGTGGGCCTTATTACGACGAAGGCAAAAAGATTGATTTGGGTCTTAATATCTTAATTGCTCAATTTTTAAAAAAACAAAAGGTTGAATTACCTAGCCTTAATAAACTTATTAAACAAGCCATTAGAAAAAATGATTTTACTTCTGAGTATTTTTCCGATACCGATATTTTAAGGCAACTAAGTGTTAAATTGTCTATTCAAGAAGAAATATTGCCAAAAAATATCGAAGACACGTTCCTAAAAAAAATAATTAAAGAGGCCGGTAATCGATTTAAAACCCTTAATCCTGAATTCAGAAAAATGGCTAAAGAGGCCATTAAAAAAACTATTAAAAATAACCGCGATGGGCAAATGTCGCTCATGCCTTATTATTTTAAAAAAGCTTTAGGAAAGAAGGGGCAAACTATTAATGATAACTTGGTGGCTAAACTAGGACTAGCTAACATTTTCTTTTGGACAGCCTTTATAATTTATGATGACTTTTGGGACGAAGATGAAAAAGCTTTACCTAGTTTATTACCCATCGCCAATTTATTCGCTCGCAGCTACATCAGTTGTTTTGATGAAATATTATCAACTAACCAGCCATTTCATATTTTTTTTCACGATTTAATGGATAAACTTGATTCTGCTAATCACTGGGAAACATTGCACTGTCGAACTAAAGTAGAAAACAATAATTTTTATCTTCCTAAACACTTACCAAATTATCAAGACTATACTAAAAAGTTTGAACCAGCTTCTGGCCACCTTCTCGGTTGCCTAGCTTTAATGATAAGTTTAGGATTTAAACTTAATCAGTCAGAAATAAATAATCTAATTAGTTATTTTAAAAATTATTTAATTGCCATGCAACTTAACGACGATGCTCATGATTTACAAGAGGACTTAAGACGTGGACACTTAAGCACGGTAGTAGTTTTATTTTTAAAAGATTGGCAAAAAGAATATCCTAAACAAAAAATAATTAATCTAAAACTTGACCTAAAAAAAATCCAACAATTATTCTGGTTTAAAACAGTTAAAAAATCATGCCGCCTAACACTCGCTTACACCACTAAAGCTAAGCAAGCGCTGGCAGCCATGAGTTATCTGGAAAATCCAGAATATTTAGCTAAATTTATAAATATTAGTGAAAAAGTGGCCAAAGAAGCTGGCATTGAACAACAAAAAAGTCTGGATTTGCTCCAAGCTTTATAAATCTTGAACATTTCTTGAACTCGTAAATTATATAATGAGTAGATATGATAAATAACCTACTCAAAGAATATCGTTGCGAGTTTTGTCAAAAACTACTTTTCAAGGGCAACTTAAAACAAGCTGTCATTGAAATAAAATGTAAAAGCTGCAAACATATTTTGACTATTGGTGAAGAATTTAGAGAGGCTATAGATATTTAGCGATAATTATTTCAGCCGCTCTCATACCATCAATCGCCGAAGAAACAATACCCCCAGCGTAACCAGCCCCTTCACCGATAGGATAAAGGCCGGCGATGTTTGATTCTAACTGCTCATTACGGCCAATTCTAACCGGTGAAGAGCTTCTTGTTTCTACGCCAGTTAGTATTGCCTCAGGATTAGCAAAGCCTACTATTTTTCTAGCCATAATCGGTAAGGCTTTTTTTAAACTGCTAGATACATAATCTGGTAAACATTTATCTAGAGAAGTTAATTTAACACTTAAAGGATAACTGGGTTTTACGCTTTTAAGTTCCTGCGAATCGCGTCCAGCTAAAAAATCACCAACCAATTGAGCTGGGGCCTGATAATTTCCACCGCCTAATTCATAAGCTTTTTTCTCCCAATATCTTTGAAACTCCACCCCAGCTAGGGGGTGGTTGGATTCAAAATCACTAATATTAATTGGAACCAACAAAGCGCTGTTAGAATTAAGGCCGTCTTGAGCATATTCACTCATACCATTAACAACTAAATGCCCTGCTTCGGAAGCTGCCGCCATCACATAGCCGCCAGGACACATGCAAAAAGTATAAACTGATCTAGCTCCTTCAATATGCTCTACTAATTTATATTTAGCTGTTCCTAATTTAGGATGATGATAAAAATCACCATACTGCGCCTTATTAATTGTCTCCGCTAAATGCTCAATACGTACACCCATAGCAAATGGTTTAGCTGTCATTGTCAGTTTTTGATCATAAAGCATTTGATAAGTATCACGAGCCGAGTGACCGATTGCCAACACTAAATCAGTAATGATTATCTCTTCACTATTATTTATAATAGCTTTTTTGATTTGGGAATTGGTAATTTCTAAATTAGTTAAACAAGTTGCGAAGCGTACTTCTCCCCCCAAAGTAATAATCTCTTCACGAATATTTTTAACTACCTGTCGCAGTTTATCAGTGCCAATATGAGGAGTAGCACTCCAAATAATTTCCTGTGGTGCGCCAGCTGCAACTAATTCTTGAAATAAATATTTGGAACGAGGGTCATTAATTAAAGTATAGAGTTTGCCATCAGAAAAAGTTCCAGCCCCGCCTTCACCAAATTGAACATTAGATGCGGGATTAAGCTCTCCTGTTTTGAAAAAGTTCGCGACATCACTAACTCTAGTATCTATATCTCTACCTCTTTCAATTATAAGCGGCTTTAAACCAGCTTTAGCTAACAACAGGGCACAAAAAAGACCGCTAGGTCCACTACCAACTACTATTGGTCGATTTATCGGTTGTTTATCCACTCTTTTAATTTCATAATTATAAGGCTCTTGCCATCTGGTTCTATGAGCAATACTCCATTCTTTAATTAAATCAGGATTTTTAACTTCCACATCAACTGAATAATTAAAAAGTATTTTCTTTTTATGACGAGAATCAACAGCTCTCTTAACAACAGTTACACTAGCAATTTCAGATTCAGCGACAGCTAAAATAACAGCTGCCTGCTTTTTTAAAAAAGTCTCGCTTTCATCTAGACCAAGGATTATTTCTTCTATTCTAATTATTTTAGTCATGTTACCTATTTAAGAAAGTAATAGTTAATTGTAAAACTGTGGCAAAAGCTACCCAACATAAATAAGGAATATTAATGTAAGCTATCCACCTAGCGTGAGGGTAAATTGCAATCATGGCCCAAATTAAAGTCGTTAACACTAATATTATATCTAAAGCAGCTAAAAAATTATTTTTAAGACCAAACTGGATGTAGGTGAAAAGAAAATTAAAAACTAAATTAAGAACGAAAGGCCACAATAGTGCAACTGGCCAATCTTTATTAAAAATTTTATAAAAGACAGCACCATAAGAAACGGCCATTATCACATATAAAACTGTCCAGACCGGACCGAAGAGCCAACTAGGCGGAGCCCAGCTTGGTTTAATCAGCATTTTATACCAATTAAAAGCTTGCATATCTTTTAAATTAAAATAAATTATACCTATATATTGGCATTTTTTAGTTAAAAAGTAAAATTATAGATATTGACATATAAACTTAAATATTTTATAATCTGGCTATAATCGTTCTTAAAAAAGGAGGCTAAATAATGGAAAACAAGATTATTGTTCCCAACAATCCTTATGTTTTTAAAAGTGGCAAACATAAGGATGAATATGCAGAGAGTTTTATCTTTAAAAACTCTGACTACCTGTTTTATGTTCGAAACAGAAAACATCGAACAGAAGATGCTCTAGATAAACATCTGGATTTCATCTTTGAAGCGGGCTGTCAATTACCAACCAAAACTGTTTGTCCTTTCTGCAAAAAGAAAATGGTTAAATATTTTTTGTTTGGTAAAAATTTACTACTGCCGGGATTAATTTGCTGCGAAGATGCTGATTGTCGGAAAGAACTTAAAAGTTTACGACCAGGAATTAATTTAATTCCTTTCAGATTTTCTTCTCTCGGCTTGTTTAAAAAAATTACAGTCAGAAGAAAAGCTGAAATATTCTTCAAAAGAATATATGGGCTACCAAGAAGAATCACGCCGCAAATAGTTTTTTCTATGTTAGGAGAAGCTCTCGGTGAAAAAAAATTTTCTCCAGCCCCGTCACGATCAAGATTTAAAGTTAGGCCGAATGCCACTCAACTTAACTTATTATAAAACAAGCCCCGCGCAATAACTGCCAGGGCTTTTGTTATAATTATTATTTTTTGCGTCTTAAATAATAAGCTTTAACTAATTCTAAAAGAATAATATTACCTAAAGCAATAGTTAAAACAATTAGCCAAGCACTAGGCTCTAAGGGGGTAGTTTGTAAAAAATTATTTAGAAATGGTAAATAAATAGAAAACAACATTAATATTAAACCGGCAAACATAGCAAAAAATAAATAAGGATTTTGTCTTTGCTTAATCTTATAAATTGGCAAATGAAAACTACGAAGACTAAAAATACTAGTCAATGATTTAAAGATTAACACCGCAAAAAATACAGTTCGCAGATAAGAAATGCTCCAATTAAGCTCGACTAAATTTAAAGTGAAATAATAAAATAAAGCAAAAATTAAAATATCCCTGACCAGTCCAACTCCTAAAATAATAGCCTTCATTTGTCCATTAAAAATTGGTTCACTTCTCTTAATTGGACGACGATTCATCACGCCATCATCACTGCCTTCAAAGGCTAGGGAAAAATTAGGTAAACCATCATTAACAATATTAATCCATAATATTTGAGTGGGCAATAAAGCTAAGGGCGTGTGAAATAAGATTGAACCTAAAATTAAGATTATCTCTGAAAAAGAATCGGAAATTAGATACGTCAACGACTTTCTAATATTGTCAAAAATTATTCGGCCTTGTTTAATAGCCCCCACGATAACACTAAAATTATCATCTAACAAAACTAAATCAGCCGTTTCTTTAGTTACCTCAGTACCTGACCCCAAACAAATACCAATATCAGCTGCTTTAAGAGCTGGAGCATCATTTAAACCATCACCAGTCATCGCCACAACTTCACCGTTAAATTTTAAAGCATTAACAATTCTAATTTTATGCTTAGGACTAACACGAGCATAAACAGAAACCCTTTTAACTAATTCTCTTAATTCTTCATCAGAAATATTATCAAGCATTTCTCCGTTAACCATTTCTTCTAAACTAGCGGCTATTTTGAGTTCGAAGGCAATTGAAAAAGCTGTACCTGAATGATCACCGGTAATAATAATTGGTCTAATCCCGGCTTGCTTGCATAAAGCAATAGATTTAGCCGCTTCCTTACGTAAAGGATCTTTAAAAGAAGCTAGGGCTACAAAAATCAAGTTTTTATCAAGCTCCGACCAATCTTTTTGTTCGTCATTAATATTAAAGGGAATTGTTTTTAAATTACGATAAGCTAAGGCAATTACCCTTAAACCACTAGCGGTTAACCCCTCATAATCAGCTAATAATTTTTGACGATCAGATTCTTTCATTTTTCTGACTTCACCATTTTCCTCCAAGTATAAACATTTATTTAAAATTATTTCTCCAGCTCCTTTTTCATATAAGTTATAAGAGCCAGCTGATTCATGCAAGCTAATAATAAATTTGTTATCACTATTAAACGGCAACTCAGCTATTTTCGGTTCTTGACGCAAAAGTTCTTCGCGATTAAAACCTAAACTACTAGCTGCTTTTAAAAAGGCTACTTCTAAAGCTGAACCAGGGTGGCTAGAATTATTTTCCAATAAAACAACTGTGTTACCTAATAAACCAATTTTTAAAGCCAAAGTAAAATCGGACAAACTATCAAACTTCTGGCGATTTAAAAGACTAGCAATTTTAAAATGACTACTAGCTGAAATTATTTCTTCTAAACGCATGACGCCTTCAGTTAAAGTACCAGTTTTATCAGAACAAATAACTGTAATGGAACCTAGCGTTTCAGCGGCTACCAGTCTTCTAGTTAAAGCTTTCTTTTTAACGGCCTGTTTCATGCCTAGAGCTAAAATAACTGTCACAGCCACCGCCATGCCTTCCGGAATAGCAGCTACGGCAATCGCCACGGCTGATGAAAATATTTCTAAAAAACTAAAACCATTAATCAGTCCGGCGGTTATAATAATTAAACAGACAAAGGCCACTACTAAGCCTAAAAATTTGGAAATACCGGTTAATCGTTCTTGTAAAGGTGTTAATTCGGTATTAGCATTTTTTACTAACTCTGAAATTTTACCGAGTTCTGTATCAATTCCTGTTGCCACTACTACAGCTAAACCATTACCGCTTAAAATACTAGTACCGGCATAAATCATACTTTTACGGTCAGCCAGACCAGTTCCGGAACTAACCGGTTTAATAGTTTTAATTACTGAAGCTGATTCACCAGTTAGACTAGCTTCATTAGTTTCTAAATTAGAAATTTTAAAAAGACGGGCATCAGCTGCAATGAGTTGTCCTGGTTTTAAAACTAAAACATCGCCAATAACTAGTTCTGTGGTTAAAATGTCTAACTCCTGACCATCGCGAATAACTCTAACGCGATGCTCTATCATCAATTTTAATTTATTTAAGGCACTATTAGCTTTATCTTCTTGAATATAGCCAATAATAACATTAATAAAAACTGCTACAACAATAACTTGGGCATCCACCATTTCACCAACAAAAACAGAAGCGAGTCCTGCCAGTAATAATATATAAATTAGAGGATTTTTAAATTGACTAATAAAAACTTTAAAACGGCTATAAGGTTCTTCTTTAGATAAAATATTCAAACCATTTTTTAATAGCCTATCTTTAGCCTCATTACTAGTCAGGCCTTGCGAGGAGGAATTAAGATCTTTAAAAACTTCAATATTTTCTTGATAATAAAAATCTTTCATATAATAAAGTTTATCTAGTATTTATAGCCTTAATTATATCATCCCTTGAGACATCTTCAAAACAAAAAACCCCACTTTACGTAGGGTTTTAAACTTTGTAGTATTTTTTATACGGCCGCATAATGTACACAGCGACAATGATAACATTCCGCTTTTTCTTTAGCGGCTTTAACGGCTGCCTCATACATAGAATACATTTTAGGCAAATCTTGCGGACTGCCCACCCATACTTTTTCTGTTTCCAGCGAAATAAAATTATCCAATCTTTCAATTAGATACATCATAATTTCAATATCACTTTGTTTACGATGAGCTGTCACAGTAGTCACTGCTTCAGGAACAGAAAAAAAAGCATGCACGCCATTAGAAAGTTCTCCTGAACTAGGCACAAAGTAGGGACTAAGTTTATCCCCAGACAAACTGCAAACAACAGTAGCCTGGCCAGTATTAGTAGCTGCACCGCCATTTTCGACGCAGTTTATCATTAAAGAGAATTTTTTACCCTGCACTATCTCAGGGATAAAAAACTTTTTTTCTTCCTGGTCGTAGCCTGGCTGACAAAGAATACCATGCTTAACCAATTTAGCCTCGAATTTGAGACTTAATAACTTTTCCAATAACTTTGGGTTTTCTCCCCAAATCTTAATAACCATTTCCATTGCTAAAGGTTTTATGCCAGTACCCAGATAATAGGAGTTGGCGGTTAGAAATTAAATGTTAAATGACTATTTAGGATTAATAATATACCATAAATAGACCGTAAAGTCAAAAAAACATAGTATTAGACTATGTCTTTAAAAAAAATAATTTATTTTTTGTTATTCACTTCTTAGAGCGTCTACTGGATCTAAACGACTAGCTTTATAGGCTGGGTAAAAACCAAAGAAGACACCAACAAAAAATGAAAAAGAAAAACCAATTAGTGGACCAGTTAAAGATGGTGCTAACGTCATTACTTTAAAATAAGAAATAATCGGAATAGCAATTTGTCCAAATAAAATACCAATTAATCCACCCAGAGTTGACAATATTATAGATTCCAAAATAAATTGGCTCAAAATATCAGATTGTTTACCCCCAATAGCCTTAGCAATACCAATTTCCTTGGTTCGTTCAGCTACAGTCACCAACATAACATTCATAATACCAATACCAGACACGAGCAAAGTAATAGCTGCAATAACTGTTAATAATATCGTCATTAAGTTGGCCGAGGCTTGAGCTGTCGCCACCATACTCCCCGCGTCCATTAATCTGAAATCATCAGCTGCATCACTTTTTAATTTATGTTCGGTGCGTAAAACGCTGGTAATATCCGCGCTTACTGTTGCTACATTATCAACACTATCGGCTTGAACATTTATCATCACCTGCCCTTTGGAACCTAATAAACTTTTTTCAGCCGTCGTCACGGGAACAATTAATGATTCGTCAACTGACATAGGACCCGTTCTCGAGCCAGTTTTAGCCAACACACCTATTATGGCTAACTTTTTTCCACCGACAGTTACTTCACTACCTAAAATATTTTGACCATCCGGAAATAAATCAGTTACAATCGTGCTACCTAAAATAGCGACCATAGCCTTAGAATCTAAATCCGATTGTTCAATATTACGTCCGCTTTGTAATTTTAAATTAGAAACAGAGAAATAATTTGTATCAACACCTGTAATTCCATAATTTTTGCTAGTTGCACCATAAGAAACACTTAAGTCACCAGTAATAGCACCCGTGACAGCGGAAATATTACCGACTTTAGTGGCAATCACTTGAGCATCCGCGGCGGTAAATTTAGAACTAGCCGTAGCACCGCGACCACGATTAGAGGTAACCAAAATTGAATTAGCACTTAAATTTTGAAATTGAGCATCAACTGCATTTCTAGCACCTTGACCAATAGCAAAAACGGCAATGACGGTAGAAACACCAATAATAATTCCTAACATTGACAAAAAACTTCTAGTTTTACTAGCAAACAAAGACTCAAAAGCCATCTTTATAATTTCTAAACTCATAAATTTAAAAAGAAGTTTTTAACTTAAAATCATCGTCGACGACTTTACCATCCTTCATATAAATTATTCTATCAGCATATTTAGCAACTTCGGTGGTGTGAGTAACCATAATCAAAGTCTTCCCTTTATCTTTAAAACTTTTAAAAATTTTCATTAACTCCAAACCTGATTTAGAGTCAAGAGCACCAGTTGGTTCATCGGCTAAGATTATTTCTGGGTCATTAATTAAAGCTCGGCAAATAGCGATACGCTGCTGTTGTCCGCCAGATAATTCACTGGGCTTGTGTCTAGTTCTTTCTCCCATACCAACCGATTCTAGCAACTCCTTAGCCTTTGTTTCTCGTTCTAATCTTGGCACTCCAGCATAAAGAGCTGGTAGGGCTACATTTTTTATAGCAGATAATCTAGCAAATAAATTAAATTGCTGAAAAATAAAACCCATTTTTTTATTACGAATATAGGCTAAAGTAAAATCATCTTTAACTGTGCCCAAATCTTCACCAGTTAAAAAATAATTACCTTTATCAATAGGATGAAGACAGCCTAAAATATTAAGTAAAGTAGTTTTACCGCAACCAGATTCGCCCATAATAGCTACAAATTCACCCTTTTCAATTTCCAAATCAACACCACGAAGTACTGGTATTTCTTCACCATTAGTTAAATAATAAGATTTATAAACATCTTCTAGCTTAATTTCAATATTATTACTCATAAATTAATAAGTAATTTTATCACCCAAATTTAACCCACTAATAATTTCTACGCTTTTGCCATCAGTAAAACCTGTCACAACTGGTGTAAAAGTACCATCTATATTTTCTACCGATGGTTTACCATTTACATTTCTAACAGCCTCAACAGGAATATTTAACACATTTAAAGCTTCGGCTGTAATAAAATTAACTGAAGCAGTCATACCCTCTCTGATGGGATTATCTTTAGGATTAGTAAACAATACTCTTACTAAATAAGTAACAATACCATTTGAACTAGTGACCGAGGTTAAAGAAATGAAGCTAACCTCCCCATCCAAAGTTAAGCCATCAATGGCATCAAAAGTAGCTCTGGCTTTTTGACCAACAGTAATTTTACTAATATCCGATTCTTCAATATTAACTTCTATAAATAAAGTATTATTATTGATAATAGTCACTACTGGTTTGGTATTATCTGTTATAATATCTCCTTTTTTGTAATTAAGCAGGGACACTACTCCATCAATGGGTGAAATTAGAGTAGCCTGGGCAATATTGTATTTTGCCTTATCAACACTAACTGAAGCTGAGGATAATTGAGACCTGACACTGGCTAAATCGGTATTGGCTACTGGTATGGTTAATTCATCGTAACTAATTTGGGCATTTTGCAAGGCAGCATTTTTGTTAGCTACATTATTGTTAGCATTAGCAATACTCTGATTGGCCGACGTTTTAGTAGAAGTTAAATCATCTAAAGATTTTTGATATGATAATTGATAATTAGCTAAGCTTCTTTTAGCACTTTCAACTGATTGCAAACCGCTAGTTAAACTTGAATTAGCACCAGCCACACTTGACCTAGCAGAATCTATCTTTGACCTAAGAGCATCTAACTGACTTTGTGTTAAAGTTGTAGCAATAATTGTAGCATCTAAGGTAATTTTAACATTATACAAAGCCTTTTCCATTGAATTAATAGCCGTAGTGGCTTTAATCGCTACTAAATCAATTTCTGATTGACTACTATTACTATTTAAAGATAAAACAGCATCATTTAAAGTTTGCTTGTCTATTTTAGCTAGTGTATAGCTATCTTTGGCAGCACCCAAAGTGCCGCTATTCTTAGCGCCTAATAAACCTTCAAAAGAATCATTAATTCCCTGGTCATCAATACCCAAAATACTATCAGCATCTTGCAAATTTTTATTAATGGTAATATTTATTGATTTTAAGGAATTAACTAAATTGTCATAAGCATCATTAACTATAGCGCTAGTTTTTTCATCAGTATTAAGTCTTAAATTGTTTTCAGCTACAGTCACACTATTTTCTGCATTACGAATACTAGATTCGGCACTACTTTTAGCTTGGTCTAAACTTATCTTTGATTGATCTAAACTTATTTTGGCTTGATCAACGGCATTTTTAGCTTTAGCCCTTTCATCGACAGTTGCTCCAGCCTCCTTAAGCTGTAAATTAGCTAAGGCTGATTGATAATTGGAATAAGCATTACGCAAATCAAATTCTAAAGAATCGGTTTTCATTGAGGCAATTTTGTCACCTTTAACTATTTTTTGCCCCTCCTTAACAAAAACATCACTTACTTCAGCATTAGAACCACTATTAGGAAATGACAAAGTAACACCATCTTTAGCAACCACTTTACCATCTGATTGAATAGCGATTTGTAAATTCCCCTTTTTTACATTCGCTTCTTTTTTGACTACAGCCACCGCTGGTTGAGATTTTTTACTATAAAAATAATAAACACCTCCAGCAATAGCTAAAATAATAAAAAAGATTATTAAAAATTTCTTATTAAATAAAAACGAAAGAAAGCCTTTCCCTTTAGCTTTTTTGCTTTCTTCGATAATTGATGACTGAGCCATAAATTTGATATTTTTAGACAAAAATTAATTAATCATTACAAAACTTGCCACTTTTTTGTCAGTAACAGAAGCGTCTAACCAAATAGTTAACATTTTATCAGCGGTTATGTCAGTAATCATAGCCTCAACCATAGTTCTCTGTTTACCGGTACTATTGGGGTCGGCCTTAAGCATTTTAATTCCTACAGGAATAATTACTTTTTCTTCACCAGTACTCATAGCCTTTATTCTGTCCAGCATAGCAGTGCTGTCAGTAGTCGTGTTACTTCCGCCCTGTCCTCCACCTTGAGGTCTTCCTCCGCCATTAAAACCCATACCACCACCTTGACCGCCACGATTACCACCTCCACCAGTGGAACCACTCAAACTTAAAGTTGGTATTTTAGTGTCAGTTGTGTTAGTACTAGTGGCCACGTCTCGCCCTGTCCCCTGTGGTCTATCTATCTTTAAAACCGTCACTTCATTACCAACCACTGATTTTACTAAACCTCTAATTTCTGGTGTGGTTGTCGGTTGACCATAATCAGGGCGACGGTTAGTAGCCCCTTTATTAACACTATTATTTGTGGCCGTTGAAGCTGAATTGTTAGTACCACAGCCTGACAGAACTAATAATAGCCCCAAACTAGCTGTTCCTAAAAGTAATTTCTTATTCATACCAGTTATTTTTAAAATTATTTTGTTATTACCTATATAATACGCAAAATATTTTTATTTATTCAAAAAATTGGGTTTAAAGTCTCCTTCTAATCATCAATAAAAAAAACTAATTAATAAAATTTAATATTTCCATCGGCGTATCCACAATATTAGCCTCACCCACCAAGCTTGTATCTAATCCCCAGCCGTAAGTAACTAAAATAATATTTTCATCTTTTAGACCAGCTTGTTTGGAAGCTGCGTAATCAATGGCCCTATCTCCGATAGAAATAACCTCTTCTGGAGAATAACTATTTTCAACTATGATATTAGTCATCATAATACCTTTATGAATTCCTTGATCGGCGCCACAATAAATCTGTTCAAAATATTCTGTTAAACACAGTCTTTCTATTTTAGGCAAAACTTCAGTGCTATGAGAAGCAGAAACTAAGTACAGTTTATACCTATTACTTAGTTCCACGATGACTTCTAAAATATCAGTAAAAATTTTATGATTAACTTTAACTATCTCTTCCTGATATATCTTTTGGGCCTCATCAAAGTCTTTTTCAGCCACACCTAGGTTTGTTAAACACTCTATATAATTATAACCATAATTTTTTCTAAAATCCTCAATGTTTTCAGGGCAAACAATCTGAAAATGCTGGCAAATTTTTTGATAAGCTAAAAAGACTCCCGCGAAAGAATCAACTATCACTCCGTCGTAATCAAAAATAACTGCTTTTATCATAAATAATTTCTACTAATTAATAACTTTAAATATTCTAGCTGACAAGACAGCTATGGCTTCTGGTGATAAGATCTGGCGTGGTTCACCATTGTGATCTAAATCACCAATACGATCATTGGGAATTAGGTGATAATGTAGGTGCGAGATACTTTTATTAGCATTACTTCCCTCACGGACCAAGATAGTAAAATTAACATATTCCAGTTTTTTTAATATTTCCGAACCAAGTTCGATTAATTCATTAATGTCCGATTCCTCCTCTTCGGTAAGATCAAAAAAAGAGACAACGTGTCTTTTGGGAATTACCAAAAGATGATCTGGATGATAAGGAGCTTTGGCGTAGGTTAAACAAGCATTTTTTTTATCAATAAAAATTCTTCCATCACTTTCACAAAAAGGACAGATTTCTAATTTTTGTAAGTAATCATCGTAAAGCATGCATTTATATTTTATTTATTTTTTAAAAGGCGAATAATGAAACGATGAGTTAACAACCATAAAAATATTAGTCCCGTTGTAGTATAGATGATTTGCATCCAAATAGTTTTAGAATCCGTACCTGTAAAAAAACCATGGATGAGAGAAAAAATAAATAAAGCATAAACAGTATAATGAATACCGCGCCAAGCTCTCTTATATTTTAACCTGAACCATAATGAACTAAAAATAATAACGAGCAATAGATAAAAACCAAAAATACCTAAGCTTAAGAAGATTGGTTTATAATTGGAAAAAAAAGGAATTAAAATATCTTGCCAGCCAAACTTCATAAATTTATCAAACAACAGAGAAAAGGCATGCGTTAAAAGAGCGAGACCGAGAGCTAGACTCAAATATTTATGGATTAACCAAGCCTTAACAGGATTCACGTAGTTATAAGCGTAACCAGTGGTCATGCCTGCGCCCAGCATCACAATGAAAAACATCAGAATATAAGCCACCAGACCGGCGGCTCTAGCAGTATACCAAGGCAAACTAATGGCTGTTTTAGTTTCAGTCGGGGCTACTAAACTATTAGCCGGATCACTGGCGTCAAGCGGATTACTTTTTATTAAGACCTCGGCGGAATCAAGATAACCATCACCATCGGTATCAGCTTTAAAGGGGTCAGTATGATAGACCGTTTTTTCTACTTGATCAGACAAACCATCGTAATCACTATCTTGTCCTGGATTGATTGATGACTTATTATTAACAGGATTAGGAATAACAAAATAAGCTAAACCAACCAATAAAAAAGCTACACCTAGAATATAAAATTTATTTTTTATCTTCATATATTTTTCACAAAGGTTTTAGCTCGATTAGAGAAAATTGGTTCCTTATTTTTAATAAAAATTATGCAAGCTGAATCATTTTCTTGTTCAATAAAATCTAGGCCATCAGCCTCGCCCATAATTAAAACTGTTTTAGCTAAAATATCGGCTTTCATGGCACTTGAAGAAATAACTGTCACTGACAGTATATCATTAATGACCGGAAAACCAGTCCTAGGATCTATTAAATGGTGCCATTTAAAATTACCAGTTCGACCGCTTCTTTTGATAATTCCCGAAGTAGCTATGCCTAATTTTTTACCACTTGTATCAATATAAAAAATGTTTTGGTCTGGCTTAGTTGGATTTTGGACGCCAATCTCCCAACCAGCACCATTTTCCTGACAACCAGAGGCTAAAATATCTCCGCCAGCTGAAATCCAATAGTTCGGAATGTCTGAAAAAAACTTCTGACCTAACAAATCAACAATATACCCCTTACCAATTCCTCCTAAATCAATCTTAAAATTCGGCGGACGATTCACTGCTCGACCGACTATTTTTAATTCATCCATCTTAGAACGTGTTGCAAATTTTTCTGCCAACTCTTTAAGATTAATCTTATCTGATTTAGAATTAATTTTATCAAAACTCTGATTATAGCCGATAGCCTCTAAACTACTTAGAATAGTTGGATCAAAAATACCCTTAGTCTTGGAATAATAATATTTAGCACTCATTAACAACTCAGACATGATTTCGCTAATTTTTTGTTTAGTATCTTGGGAATTATTTAAGACGGAAAGTTCACTGTCTGCCACAAAACGACTAAATCTTTTTTCAAAATCCAGGACTTCTTGCTCGGCGGCTATTAAGACATTTTTTTGTTCAGCTTCCAGAGCAACAGTAATTGTAACCTCAGTGCCCAGGGCTTTAAATTCTCTCCAAATCACAAAATTATTTTATTAATATTTCTAAATCATCGGCAATACCATTGTTGTTATCATCAATTAAATAAAAGGAAAAATCATCTTGGCCGGGATATTTGTCAGACACGTCTGGAATTCCGTCTTGATCTGAGTCTTGTAAACTAGCCAAAATGGCAGAATTATCAATTTGGGTTGAGGTCGTGATGGGTTTTGATGTAATAATATCCTGAGAAGTCACGGCAGAATTAGTTATTGGAATTAAAGTTTCAATCGGTGGGGCCGAAACAGTCGGACGATAGTCTTCTTCGTAATTATTCCCTTCTTTATTATCATCTTCCGCTTTACTAACAGAAACTACCAGTAAAAGAGCTGCTACAATTATACCCATTAACGTCAGTATTTTTGTTAAATGTATTTTACTCATATTAATTTAGTTATTTAAGATACTCTGGTTCTAGGCATAGGAACTGGCCTTGGCACAACCACCGGAGTCGGCCGCGTAATTACTGGCGATGAAACGGGAGTTGTAATAATTTTATTAGTTGTTTGGGTGGGTTGTTTATTAATGGTCGTAGTGATAATTTGACCATTCTTAGTGGCGGCTAAAATTTGTTTGTTTAAATCACTTAAAGCTTTATTTTTAGCTTCGTAAATACTAATCAGACGATCGTAAGCAGCTTGGTTTACCTTATTAATTAAAACTTGATCATAATTTTTCTTACTGGCCAAAACAGCCGGTCTGCTAATCAAACCAAAGGCTACGGCAAATAATACTAAAGCTACTCCTACAGCATAAGAAATATTACGCAAACGAGACCAAAGAGACGCATCAGGAATCATAGAAAACTCTTCCATTTCAATTTGATTGGCAGCCACACCTAAACTAAGTAAATTAGTAACCATAGCCTTCATGAAAGATCCTGGTCCGCAAAGAAAAAAAGTCTTGCCCTGAATATTACCAACAAAATTTTTAATTATAGGGGCGTCTATCCGCTGACATAATACACATTTGTCTTCCGATACACTAGTTTCTTCAGTAAATGAAAATAAAGTTGAAATATTAGGGTTAATTTTCTGCAAACTTTTTATTTCATTAAAAAAAGTGGCACCACTAAGAGTTCTAGTGCTATAAATAAGAGCCAATTTATTCGGCAATTTAAGATCAGTCGCGTAATTTAAAGCACTAAAAAATGGAGTAATACCAATACCGCCAGCAATCATAACTAAATCTGAATATTTTTTGGCATCATAAAAAAAATTACCATAGGGTCCAAAGAGTATTAATTCGTCCCCTTCTTTTAATTGCAAAAGGCCTTGGGTAAAAAGGCCCTGGATCTTGATTCCAAAAATAATGGAGTTTTTATTAGTCGGCGAACTGGCAATCGAAAAAGCATGTTTATCCTCCATTCGCCCCTGGCCATTTCTATAAGAAATCATGGCGTATTGGCCAGGACGATAATTAAAAACTGGCAGTCCTTTAGGGTCTCCCACTTCCAAAATAACTTGGTCAGGAACCGGTTGATAAATCTTTTTTATATAGTATCTATACTCTGACATAAACTATTAATTTAATTTTTCTGATTTTTATTTTCTTCTTCTCGTGACATTTTTTTCTTGATACTGATCATAATAGCCAATAAATCTTTTGATGTTTTTGGGCATATTCGCGACACAATATTATACAACTCACAACTCTAAGTGTTATATTCTCAATTATACCTCTTATTAATACGCTTAACTACATTATACCTTCAAATTTAATTAAAGGTATTTTTTTATTGACCAATCATTTAACAAAAGGATTAGGCATACCAAAGACTATTTCACTAGTTTTATTATTAATCACGTCTGGCGCAATATTATATTTTAAACTATAAATAGTATCAACTGAACAAAACAAAGCTTGACTGTAATCAAATCCTAAAAGTTGGCTAGCTACCACCACATCTTCTTCAGTTTTAGCTTCAACCTCCACATAGGGTTCTAAAAAAGGCCACTCATCAATGGTTACTTCAACTCCATTTAAATCCCATAACTCTCTAGTACTCTCTTGATAAGCTTTGCGCTCACAACCAATGGCCTCCAAAAAACTAACAGCTGATCCAAAATCACTAACAGTTAAACAAGTTTCTTTTTGGTCCTCTATTTTATCACCGTCGACAATTTTTAAACTCATTATAATTTTATCACCTTCATCTCGGACTCTGAGCCAACCACCTGTTATTTCGTGTCCAGTTGGTAATTTAAAAACTATTCTCTTTTGCAAAAACTCTGATCTTATTAAATACGCGCCAACTGATTTTAGTTTCTCTCTCATCACCTCCTTATTGATGTTTAAAAAAGTAGCTTCATATTCAATGGGCATATTATTGAGATTACTTTATATAAGTTAATATTATCATAAATGAGCCTTAAATCAACTTGACTTTTTACCCTTTAATCACTATTATTAAGAGTTAAACAAACTAGTTCCTTAACCAAAAAAATAATTAGAAATGAATCCAAGACAAAGAGAGGCTATCACGGCCGCTAATTTTATCAGGGGACTATGCCCTTGGCTCAACGAATCAATTACTCCTATCGGACTAGTATTAGGTACTGGTTGGGATGTTATACGAGATGACGAAGCTACTGAAATCCCATTCCAGCATATACCGGGATTTAATGGACTGGAACACATTGATGGCCATGCTCGCAAGTTGTTAGTGGGAAAAATTGCTGGCAAGCATGTCGTAGCTCTAAGGGGTCGCATTCACATGAACGAAGCTCCTTGCGATATAAACATTCCTCGGATGGTCAGACTACAAACTGAAATGTTATTTCAGTTAGGGGTTAAAAATATTATCGTCACTAGCGCTGTCGGTAGTCTTGACCAGTCTTTAGAGGTTGGTAGTATCGCTGTTATTGATGGCTTTGTGACTGTTTACGCTCCTGAAATGCCAATCTGGGCTAATGAATTTTATTCCCCAGAAGATGCTATCAGTCTTAGATTAAAAGTAATTGCCCTTCAAGAACAGTTAGATGAACTTGATGTTAAAGCAGTTGGTCATGTTATGTTACGTGGACCTTTTTTTGAAGGTCGTAAGTATGACAAACCATTACTCGCTACTAGCGGTGCTAAAGTGGTAGGTATGAGCATGCTGCCAGAGGCCTGCATTGCCGCCATCTACGGTGTTGAATTTTTGGGACTAGGGTTTGTGACTAATACTCACTTTGAAACTCATTCACACGAAGAAAATGTGACTAGGGCCAAAAAATCAGCTGCTTTATTAAAAGATTATCTAATACGAATTATAAATCGTATCTAACACTCTCTCATTTTAAAAAGGACTATCACCAAGATAGTCTTTTTTCTATATAAAAAAGCCCCTCTCGCATTGTGCAAGAGAGGCAAACTTTTTTACTAATAAACCAGAATCTACGCCTCGTTGCCTAGCCCAATTTAATCTTTGTTGATTTTAATTGCTTATTTTCCTCATGGGTACAATAATTGATTTTCATACCAATGGGTGAATCTTGGTAACTCGCCTCCTTGCTCAACAATACTTAAACAAACTGAAGTTGTTGTCTCGTTGAATATTCTGGCTAACACCTGAATAGCAATAAACGCATCTTCATGTGATTGCAAACCAGAAACTGAAACTACAATAGTTATGCCTTCTATTTTCACCGTTACACTACCAGGAAAACGCAATTTTGATAAATCTTGACTGTTCTGAGATGAAGCATCACCTAAGACATAAGATCTAACGGCTTTCTCAACGGAAAAAATCTGAGCAGCCTCTGAAGGCTCACTAACAGGAAAAAAAACAAAATTTCTGGTTCCTGGTTCCCAGATAAAAACCTGGATTCCAGTTCTATTTTTATCATCATTTCTGATGTCGTTAGACAATTTCATTAGCTTATTAAACCAAAAAGTAGCGGTTTTATGAGCACGTTCTTTTTCTTCTAACAAATTCATTTCTTAATCCTCCATTTTTTAATTAACGTTTATTTTTTGAACTTTTTTCTTTAGCTTCACCAATTAACTCTTGAGGTAATTGCCCGAAAATCAAACCATGATCCAAAAATTGTTGTCTTAATTCTATTAATGACTTTTCTCCGAAATTTCTAAATTTGAAAAGCTCATTAACTGATAAATCACAAATTTGAAAAATAAATTTTATGCCAGCAGTTTTAAATACGCCGTAGTTTCTAACACTAAAATCTGAGTTTTCAATCGTAAGTAATAAAAATTTAATTTTATCTTCATCACTAATACTAGTTCTGACTGTTAGCGTAGGCACGACTTCAAAGATAGCTTCTTTATTTCCCTCAAGAAATTTAATCAGCTTATCAATAAAATCACGACCTTCAGCTCTGATAACAATATCGATCACTGGCCGCTGTTTCATATTCCGTAAAATAAAAATATTAAAATATTCTTGTTTTACAAAAACAGCACAATAGCTACCATCATACAAAGCTAAATTATTAGAAATAGTCTTAGCCTCATCAAGTAACTTTTCTTTGCTCAATTGTTTTGGCAACTTACAAATAGAAATATACCCTTGATTAGTCAACTGTTTTTTTGTTTTACAAATAATACTGGTATTATAAAAGATTTTTGCTTCTTTAATATTCATTATATCCTCCATTTTTTGTTGTTAAAGTAATAAAAAAATATAGCATAATAGCTATATTTTTGTCAATGATACTGTTTCGACTATTTCGACAATCTTAAACTAATTTCTTAACAATATTATAAATATAGGGAGCAAAAGTTTCCTCTCCCATTTTTAACCATTCACTTGGCAACAACCATTTACATTCCCTGTCACTATCTGATTTAAACTTATGATTACTTTTAGTAATAACTATATAATCAGCAAAAACTAGATTAACTAATTCCCGCTCACCTGGTATTTCAATATTTAAACCATCGGTTAAACCGATTAATTTGAAAGAGTCCATTTCTAAATTAGTTTTTTCTCTAACATTTTTAGCTAAGGTTCTTTCAATTGTTCGCCCCCACTCTATCGCCCCATTAATACAAGTGTATTTGTTAACTTGGCTAGATGTAGTTCTTAAAAACAACTCTCCTTCATTATTAAAAACGAAGGCCCCGACTACTAATTTTGGATATTTTATTTTCATATAATTTTTAATTACTTAATAAGTTGTTTAATAAGAGCACCCACCTTGGGACACCAAAAATGATTAACATCAGCTAATTCAATAAAAGCAATTTTATAATTACATAGAATCGCAGCTGCCTCTAAATCACAAAAATATTTATCATTCTTACCCTTAATAATTATTAATTTATCCTTAGGAATTTCTTTAATTATCTCTAAGGCTTTAATTTCTTTAAAAAATAAGGCATTTTTTATAGCTATAGGTAAATATTTTAATTTTACTCTACGCCTCCAAGCTCTAACAGAGCCAGGAGAAAGAAGCATCATTGTCGTAAATCTAAACAAAAGATTTAATGAATTTCTTTTAACTATCAAGGGATTAAACAAAATCACAGTGGCATCAGTATTTTGTTTCCAACTAAGCAAGGCTGGACAAGACCCCATACTATGACCCACTAAATATTTAATTCCAGCCACATCAGGTTCGATATATTTTTTTTCCCAGAGATTAACATAAGAATATTCCCCATCCAAAAAATCGTTTTGCATCCAACCAGGAAATAATAAAATATTGTCTTTCATAAAATTATGCTAAAAGTTTTACAATACAGAATGTTTACTTAATTGATAATCAAAAAATGACCACTTAATAGTACTTTTACCAAAACAAGAACTACCGTTTAAAATTACTAATTTCATAAATTTAATACTAATTGGAGTTTATAATGCCTTATTTTAAGTATACTATACTATAGTAAAATATAAAAAAATAGTATTTTTAACTAAGGTTTAGTAACTGAAGAAATAGTCCTTTTTTGACGTATTAATAAGTGTTAAGAGAAATTATTAAAAAATATGAAAAAATACGAAAAAGTAGCAATTAATCTAGCCTTATTAACTATTATTTTCTCGGCTGGTATAACAAGTAACTATTTAGCAACTGCCAATTCTGATTCTGATTTAAATCTAAATAATAAGAAAACTGCCAAATATTCTCAAGAAAAACAAGAAAAAATTTTAAATACCTTTGAAAATAGCGATTATCAAACTTGGAAAAAAATTATTGGTCAAAACAATAAAGTTGGCGATATCATCGATGAACCTACTTTCCAAAATTTTGTGACCGCTAGAATAGCGGCCAGAAATGGGCAATATAATAAAGCTATTAAGATTACTGAAGCGTTAAAAAGAAAAGTGGAAAATAAGTTAAGCTAATTATAAGACCACCACTCAGCCAGTCTTTACTTTATTAAACTAAAGTGATAATATCTAAATATGACAAATGATATTATTGAATTAAACGGCTCTATAGCTGGACCGACTAGTATAATTCTAGTGGGCGTTCACGGCAATGAAAAATGTGGAGTCGAGGCTTTAGAAAAGTTATTACCAACTCTTACTATAAAAAAAGGTCGAGTTTTAATTGGTTATGGCAACCCCCGAGCCATTGAACAAGATGTCAGATTTACAGAAATTAATCTAAATCGAGCCTTTAAGGCTGCTAATTTATATTCTCAGTCAGAAAGAGAGAGTTATGAATATCAACGGGCTCAATTTTTAAAAACTTATCTTAACCAAGCTGATATTTTATTGGACATACACGCCAGCACCACCCCTAACAGCCAACCATTTATTATCTGTGAAAATAATGCTCTCAAGATAACAAAATATCTTCCTTTTGTATTAGTTAATTCTGGATTTGATAAGTTACACCCCGGCGGCACAGATAGTTACATGAATAATCAAGGCAAGATTGGCATTTGTGTAGAGTGTGGTTATTTAGGAGATCCTTTGTCAATGAAGAAGGCTGAAGAATCTATATTAGCATTTCTCACAGCTCGTGGGCATGTAAATGGACTATTAAAAATTTCTAAGCAATCTAATATTAAATTTAACTCTATCTATTTCACAAAAACCAATAGATTCCATTTAGCTAAAGAATTTAATGATTTTGAAGAAGTTACTGCCGGACAGCTAATTGGCACTGATGAGGCTGAAGAAATTAGGGCTTTAGAATCAGGCATAATTATTTTTGCCGGAAATTATAATTTAGTCGGCAGCGAGGCTTTCGTCTTTGGTCAATATATAAAAAACCCAGTGCATTAAAACACTGGGTTTTTACTTAATTCTAGTCATTACGACTAACGAAGAATATCCAGCCTTATCATTCTCATGATAACGCGCCCCTTAGAAATTTTTAAAACAGTTTTTCCTTCCATCTTAGTAGCTAATTTAAACATGGCTGAGTTTTCAAGAGTACGAAGATATAATGTTTTACCAGGATAACGGTAAAAAACATTTTCCATTAACCTGTAACCAATCCCCTGACCCTGATATTTAGGAGAAACGGCCACTTCATCAATATAAAAAAAATCGCGCTCAGCAGAAGTGAATCTTTTTTTAATAATTTTATCTAGACCGGGAGCTTCTAGATATAAAGAGGTGGTTGGAGTAGTTTCTAATCTGTAGCCCCAAACAAAACCTATCACTTGTTTATCTTCAACAGTTAAACAGAATGAATCTGGTTTTGCCATTTCAGCGTAAAAATCAGAAATTACTTTACTGATTGGCCAGTATTCTATCAGGTTGATAGAATTAGCTTTTTTAAGGCAGACTGGACAAACTAGATCAAAATAATTCAAGGGAACAACAGTCTCACAAATCGGGCACTTGTAGCCCTCATTCCAAGGTGCGTTACCAAAGGCCTGCTGATAAACCATAGCAATCTGAGCTACTGTTTTAGCATCTTTAAAAGGCTTAACATCTTCAACTTTCATTTTATTAAATTGTTAATGAATGATTTGTCATTTTATTATAGACAGACAAACAAAAAGTCCATTCCAAACGTTGTACTGTGACCAACAAAAAGCCCCTTCCAAGTAAGGAAAGGGCTGACTTCATTTTTAAATAATAAAAAATTATCAAGACAACCCTTTCCTGCTTTGGATAGAGTTGTGATGATGTAAACGATTAATAATTGTCTTGTAGCCAGTTTGAGAGCCATTAAGCCACTTAGAAACACGAGCTACCGTTGTAGAGCTTAAACCAGTTTCTTTTTCAATAATCGAATAAGGTATTTTTTCAAGTAGCATAGTAGCTGCTTTCAAGCGTTTAGCAAATTCGTCTATTTCTTTAGCGGTCATTAAATCGCGCAAAAAAGACTGAGCTTCTTCTTTATTTTTTAAAGCTAGTATGGCTGCGATTAATTGTTGACTGTCAGAATTTTTCCAGTTCATATTATTTATTTATATTTATCTTACTTCTACTTTACTCTAGTAAAGTAAAGATGTCAAGTCTAAAAGTGGATAACATTAAATTACCCAAAAACACTAGCAAAAAATGCTAGTGTTTTATTTTATTAACCCAAGTGAGACTTTCTGTTTTTATTTCTATAATCTCAATATATCCGCCACATAATCAATATCCTTATCACCTCGACCAGATAAATTCACAAGGAACCCACCTAATTTATACTTGAGTCGCACATGAGCTTGACAGATTGACTTCCAAGTTAAAATTTACTACTATTAGATTATAACTTATGAAATATAAACAAACTATAATTTTATTAAATTGGTGGTGGACATTGCAAACTCATACGCAAGGTCCTAGTTTTGTTTTAGCCTAGTATATACTTCTATTATAGCAATCAAAACTCCTATCGGACTGCGCGATGGGAGTTTTTTTATGTTGATGGCTATATATTTTATAACAAAACCGATAGCCATCAGCAGAAAAATATTGCTGAATTGTTATTTAAAAATCATTATTTAAAAAAGAAAAAAATCATGAAAACTTTTGGTATTGAACGTGAGCGTTTTATTATAAATGCTCAAGGTAAAATTGTTCCCGCTATCGAGAAATTACTGCCGCGTGTGCACCAGATTTCCCGCGCTCAAGGAGTGTCAGAGAATCTATTCACGTTTGAACTATTCGCTGGACAAATTGAAGATCGAACGCCACCCTGTCCTAATTTAGAAGCTATCAAAGAAGCACTCTGGTTAAACGACCGAATCTTATTAGAAGCGGCCAGTGACCTAGGATTAGCATTTGATTATTCTGAGTATGCTAATGAAAAAAGAGTATTGGAATTTACAGTTAATCCATTCAACGAACGTCATCAACAAATCTGGGCATCTATTTCGTCCGATCAACGAATATCCGCTTCGGTGGTTGCGGCCGTGCATGTCCATATCTCAGCAACGGATGAGGCTGCAGTAAAAGTTCTTAATCTTTGTCGGGAGGATGTCGTTAATCATCTTATTTCTATTGGCGATCATTCCGGTCTAAAAAGAATTAAAGCCTACCAACAAATGGCTGAAACTAGCGGCACTCCACCAATATTTGCTAATTTCTCAGCCGTAATGGAATACATTACTGCTCATGGAGGAGAGAAAAACGTTTGGGATTTAGTCCGCTATAAGCCCTCTACTAAAACGGTGGAGTTCCGAATGTTTGGGATAACACAAAGCGTAAACGAAATTATTGGATATGTTCAGGCCTGCCTAAATATATATCCATAATTCTACAAACAAAAGGAATGACTAATAACAGTCATTCCTTTTTTAATTAAGTATATGAAATACAAAGATAAAAAATTTTAATTAATTTCAATAAATTCTTCATTTTTCATTTGTTGCCAATTTACTCCATTAATTTCTATCTTTTCGGAAGCAATAATAGTGTATTTTTCTTTTTTATTTATGCCAATAAATAAAGAGTAATAATCTTTCATCTTTAGTTTTTTAACCTCCTTATTATTTAAATTTATATCCCTTAATACAAATAATTTCTTTCCATCTGATAATAAAATATTCATAGCCGTATAATCAAAGCCTTTTCTGATTTTTTTTATTGCCTTTTCAATTTGTGACTTTGTCATTTTTTCCTCAACTTCGCCTAAAATAAAATAAAAAAGTCTTTCAGAATCAGTATCGCCTTTAATTAATTTCTTATATTTACTCTTTAGTCGTATTCTCTCACTATTAAAAATAGTTCCGTTCTGACAAAAAGAAAAATTCTTATAAACAAAGGGATGAGAATTATTTATACTACTTTTTCCAATAGAACTTTTTCTTAAATGACCAATTATTATATCCCTAGATTCTTCTAAAATTTTATTTTCAACTATTTTATAACCATTATCGCTATAAGCATCATTATAACTACGCTTAAATAAAGCCACTTTACCCAAATTATAAGTAACAAAACCCCAACCATCTTTATGGCCTTTATTACTTCCCTTGGGCACCTTTCCAAATTGAGATTGTTTTCTAAAAGCATTCGAGACAATCTTCAAGTCCTTATCGTTAATTTTATTTTTTATTGCTAATAATCTACACATACAAAAATCTTAACAAATTTATTAATGAAACTTATTTTAGATAAGTCTTTGCATACCATAAATTATATTTCTTTATCATTTCAACGTAAACTATTAGTAATTTTGCAATATTTATTAATATTTTGGTATTAAAAACATCCCTAGCTTAACAAGAATTTAGTTATTTGTAAACCGTTGCCACAAACAAAAAACATCCATTTTATTGAATGTTTTTTGTATGAATCTTTAACGCGTGTCGGTCACGACACACAAAAAATGTGTTGGCTCGGAGACTGGGACAAGATTGGAACTTTTTTTGGTAAAAAAAGAAGGCAACGTTTAGTACGTTACCTTCCGAGTTTATCTTATGACCGGGTTTTCTTTTTTACCCGGGACGTCAGCATTCCCATCACAAACCCTACATGAACGATTTTTGATGTAAGCATAACCATGTTTGGGACAAATAGTGGCATCTTTTGGAACAGGGATTTTTCCATCTTCATCTAAAAGTAGAATGTTGGAATTGAACGCCCGTTCTGCTCTGCAAAACACACCTTCTTGCTTGGTCATTTCGTGGTTAAACTGTTCCCACTCACCGTTATTAGTATACCTTCTCGTTTTGAACCACATATTGTCAGCTTCTGCCAGAATTTTAACGCTAACATCGTCTCCGCAACTATCCTCTGCGGTTATCTCGCGTATTACTGCGAAATGTTTTTCAGCTAAGAGTGCTAAATGTGATATACCAAACTGGTCTTGGTATTCTAGGTAGGGACTCCTTGTCTCCTTCCCGACCAATATTCCATTTCTATACCAGTCTGGATGTCTCCAGAGCTCCACACTCTTACCAATTTCGATTCCGTCTTCAGCAAGATCCCGAAGTTCTTCTTCAAATGCTTTCTGCTGTTTTTTTGTTAAGGTTTTCATTATTTTTATATTTAATGTTATTAGATTATCTCAGCTCCCAATTTACAGAAGTTCAGAAAATCTAATAATATTAAGTTAAAAAATAAATTTTATTAAGGTTCTGTATTTACAAAAAAAGTATACCATAAGTATACTTTTTTGTCAATATATGCTCGGAGACTGGGACAAGATTGAAACTATTTTATCTCTAAACCAATTAAATTGGTAATGGCGGTAAACTTGTGATATACATTTGGTGGTATCACTACTTTTGCGGGGGAATTGATTATTTTTATTTCGTCGCCAATAATTGCCTCTGCAATTCCATCCATTAAAAAAACCGTTTCTTGATGATTGTGGGTGTGATCGGATACAGTGACTCCTTTTTCTAAACAAATATAGAGCACTAAATCGCAATCATAAGCAGTACATCCTTCGGAATCCTGTATAATTTTTACGTCTTCTTGCATTTTGATTAAAAATTAGTCTACTAAATTAATAATATACCTATTAAACTTTGTACCTTCATAAACATCGCTATTTTTATAAATTCCTCCTGCCTTTTCAATAACTTTTTTGCTGCCGATATTATCATCATCACAAGTTATCAGTAACGAAGATAAACCATCTTTTTTTGCAATATTTATAACATACTCGAGCATTAAAGAAGCATAGCCTTTCCTCCTCTCGGACGGTCTCACTAAATACCCAATATTGCCTCCTCTAAATTCAAATTGATCGTTCAGTTTCGGTCGATAATTAATATTACCAATGTATTTATCTCCTTTAATACACCAGTATTTAGTTCCAGGAAGATAGTCCTTAATTAAACCTTCTTTGATTTTCTTGGTTTTTTCTAAAAAAGAATCAAAATCATTGTCTATTTTTTCTATATCAATATTGTCTTTATTTACTAAGTTTTGCTCTTTTAGGGCCTCTAGATATGATTTCTTATATTCTAAACAGGGTTCTATAAACTTTATTTCAAAGTCATTTATTTGATTATTTATTTTCATAGCATAATTATAACATATCGTTCCAAAGCCATAAACTCCATACACAAAATAGCCCCTGGAATGGGGCTATTTGAAAGTGCTCGGAGACTGGGATAAGATTGGAACTTTTTTATAAGAAAAAAGACTTGATTTTGTAATCAAGTCTTTTTATTCTTTTTTATAGGAATTATTTGTATTCCATAAGTTCTTTTAAAAATCCAGCGTCTGAACCAGCTAATGTTTTTTTATTTTCATCTGAACTTAGTCCAGTTTTAACAATCGCTAAAGCAACACCATAATCTCTGTAAGATTTTTCCCACATGCCAAGCATTTGATTAATAGAAAATAATTTTGTTTCAATTGCCCTTATCACTACAGGCCAATAATTTCCACTAGCTTTTACGACTTTTTCTACTTGTTCAATAGAAAGTTTATTTTTTGTGATAGTCAACTGAAGCGAATGATTATTAGTACAACCAAGTTCACTCCTAGAAATCATTTCCATCACTTTTTCTACTGACAATTTATCAGCTTTTATGGCCTTATACAGTATGTTATCATCGTAATTTCCATTGCGCAGATGTTTACTCAAAAATATTATCTTCGAGACTTCTTCAGATGATAGATTTTCCCATTCAATGTCATTGGCCAGTGCATTTATTAAAATTTCATCCAACCCGAGTACTTTACCGGTAAAGACACCGAATATTTTTTGTTCATACTCATTAGTGAGGGTGCGTATAAAAGATAAAATATCCTCTGTTGACAAACCTTCTTCCTTAAAAGCATTTACTATCAAACGAGCGCCCTCGGGAGACTTTGATTTGTCTTCCATAAACGAATGCAACATTTTAACAGTTTCCCTTTTCATGTTTTCGATCTCCTATATTTTAGTTATTAATTTGTTAATGTATTTTGATAAAATTATAATAGCATATTTATAAATAATTGTCAATGATATAACAAAAAATAGACTAAAATTAGTCTATTTATGTATGTGCTCGGAGACTGGGATAAGATTGGAACTTTTTTGTAAGAAAAAAAGCTTCAAAATTTTCAAATTAAAGCTTTTACATAAATTATACGCTAGGAGGATAATAATAAACTATTCTAGAGACATCTTCTATTTTTGAATTACCATATCTAGCAGTTTTTGTCATACATAAAGCCAACCGCTTCTTTTGTACATAATTAGAAACTTCGTTAATGACTGTGGCCATTACCTTAAGATCATGTACTCCTTTTATTTTTTCATCTTGATAGGGATGTAACATAATAACAGTTTTAAAATTCTTAATTTGCACGGCGGCATGTTTTTGATCACATGAGCAACCATAACCAATTAATGAGTAAGGTGGAAAATTATTTTTATACCAATTTAATCCTAATATCTGAACAATTATTGTTCCTAGACTATAATTAAATATACCAAATACCCCGTCACCATATCCATATTTCGATTCTTTTATTAAATATTTGTGTGAAAAAAAATCTTCAGAATCTTTTGAGGCTAAAAAGTCGGCAAATACTTCTTTTGGTTCTTCAGAAAGTAAAATTGGAAAATTATCATAAAGACCCAATTGCTTATGATACTCAGAGTAACAAAAATTAAGTTCTTCTTTTTCTTCAGAAATTAAACTCAGTTCGATTAAAAAATCTTTTAGTTCCATAATATGTTTTTTAATATTGTTAAGGTCCCTTTAATTAATTTTATAAATAAAAAATAGCACTAAATGTGCTATTTTGTCAACGTGCTCGGGGACTGGGATAAGATTGGAACTTTTTTACAAAAAAGTTCTCAAATATTTTTATCCTCTTATATCTTATAAATTACTTTCAATAATGCTTTTTACTTCAAAAAGTTCAAGTGGAACTAGTTTTACATTATTTAACTTCTTCTCTTCTAACCATGTTTGTACTTTTTCTATATGAACCTCTGGAATTCTAATCTCTTTTATATCTTCGCCGACTAGCTTACCGTTGTAAAAATCTTCAAAAGGGATATGGGTTGGTTTTTGTCCATTTTTTATACTCCATAAATTTTGCTCTTTTCCCTTTCCTTCAAAAGATATAAAACAGGCAAAAGGCGTCCTAGCTTCTTCAATTAGACTTTCTTTTACTTTTTCATCTTTGACCAATGCTACTATTCCAGCAATACTATTATTGTCCAGTCTCGGTCTTCTATTTTTAAATTCTTCAATAAATTCTTGCTTAGCTACTTCGCCAGTCAACCTTTGAAAGGCCTCTTCGGTCAAATCTTGTTTGGTAATAGGCTTTAATTCTGGTGATAAATCAATCACCCAAGACCATTTGTCGCTCCTTAACTTACCCCATTTCTCTTTTTCTTCCTCCTTGGATTTAATAAATGAATTTATTCTATCAACGGCTAAATCCCTTAACTGCAACTCAGTTAAGCTATTATACAGCTCTTCTATAAACTTTTCTGCTAATGATTTTTTTGTTACAATTTCTGAATCAATTTTTAAAGATGTAATTTCTGGTAATCCATTAGTTCTAGCAAAAAGTTGCTGAAAGGTCTCTGCGCTGGCATAATTAGGATGTGTGACTGATAATTCTTTCTGAACATCGCTACCCTCTTCAAATTTTAAAGCTCCTTCGCCACCCTCGCTAGCATGCCCGCCCTCAAACCCTTCTTCTAAGCCTTTTCTCAAGCCATATGAACCAGTGGAATGTAATAATGGCTCCTTTATATTAGAAGCCTGAGAATAATACTCTAAGGTTTGACGAAATAATCTAATTCGGTCTGATTTTGGCAAATCAATATCGGCTTCTAATAGTTGTTCTAATGACTTTTCAAATACTTGTTCTGACACTTTTTCTGATTTCATTGATGAAATTTTTTTTCTAAACTCTTCATTGTCTATGTTTTCGAGAATAATTTTTTGAATATTTAATCGATCGAAACGTTCGCTTTGTTCAATAGCCATTTTAACATTAGAATCAACCACACTTTTATAAATCATAGAAACGCTTTCTGGCTTCAATGGTTGTCCTAAATGTAATTCTAAATCTTTAACAATATTCTGAAATTCTTGCTCTTTTTTAATAGTTTCCTCTTTGATTGTTTCGCTATTAAATTCAAATTGCCCGTCAGTTAACTCCTTATTAATATCAGAAATTTTTTGCAATTTGTTTATTTGAACATTAGGAACATGATCTTTATTTGGCTCAAGGTTTTTATGCTCTTCTTCAATATTCATAAATTTAACAATTCATATTTATAAAACAAAAATAGCACGAAAGTGCTATTTTGTAAATATGCTCGGAGACTGGGATAAGATTGGAACTTTTTTGTAAGAAAAAAGAGGACAATTTTTATGCCCCCTCCTTGCTATCTATTTACACTGTTAGCGAAACTTTAAAAAGCAAAACATTCCACCAGATATACCACTATCAAACTTATTAGCGGTTAAATAAAACGGCCCAAATCTGGAAAATGATATACCAAGAAATTCTCCGGAAGAAAGTTTGACGTGAAAATGATGAGATACACTATGATAGTATTTCGTACCAATAACCTCTAAACATCTTCTTGATTTGCCATCATTAAAATCGCAAATGAGCAAATAAAGAATCTGGAGCAATTCATTCTCGGTCAAAGGGACCGATTCAGCATATTTCTGGGTATCGGTGTCATTTAACGCCTCAGGGAGATTGCGGATTTTTAGTTTACCTAAACTTTCATCGATTTTAATAACCTTCTCTTTATTAGGAGCAACCAGCTTACTAATAAACAGTTCGTTTATCAAGACTCCATTTGGAAATAATTTTTGCTTAATGGATTCTTCAGTAAAAAATTCTCCAACAATAAATTCATTGTTCATCTTTTTATCCTCCTATTTTTAATTTGTTAATATTACTACTTTATAAAACAAAAATAGCACCAAATGTACTATTTTGTCAATACTGCTCGCCTGGAGGGACTGCTTTCGGACTTGGGTGGCTAATAATAAATAAGATTTTAAACTTTAAATTTCAATATTTTCTTTGACTTAAATTTTCAAATACAGATATAATCCGCAATTTAGCTCTTTCTCTATGATAGTCGGAAAATGAGTGTTTTATACTTTCGTCAATGAATGTACATCCAATTCCTGATTGATCAAATCTTATAGTATTTACATCTATACTATTTCTATTTATAAAATCATCAACTATTTTATGGAATGTTTCCGGCGGAATATGGTCAACGTGGCAATTATTTTTATTAAGCAATTCCCCTGATATTGCAGAACTTACCATGCTGTCTTTATTTTGATTTTCTTCAAAGAAACTATCCTTGAAACCAATTATTTGATCAGCGGCAGCTCTTCTGGCGGATATAACGAATAATTTTCTGGGTTCGTCTAAAGAATTATATAAACACTTATAAAAACTGAAGTCAATTTCTGATTCATCATTTCTTATTATATAGAAACATTTGGTGCTACCGACACCTCTTTGTTCTTTTACAACAATATTTTTCACACCGCTTCCTATCTTTTCATCTTTTCTGGGATGAAGTTGTATTAATTCGCAAACAAAATCAAGATCTTCTCCGACTAAAGCTCTGCCAATCGAATTTCTATATAATATTTCTTGGATAAAACTTTTTGTCTCTTCTTTTGTTTTAAAAACTTTATCACCTATTATAATCATATAAATGTGAAACAGCGGAAATGGATCTATTTTAAGATAAATTTGCAGCTATTAACTTTAAAAACATAACTATATTTCAGAATATTTATCTCCATAAAGAAATCTGTCTTTCTTCGTGAAATTTGCTATTCGATGATCTTCTATTTTTAAATCAAGAATTTTTTCTTTCTCTTCGTTCTCAATTTTATCTCTATTCAGGGTAAGTATATACTGAAAATCCTGCGATTCCTGTTTTGCTAAATAGTTTAAACTCTTTACTAAGGAATCTTGATCAACATCAAAAATATTATCATGTATTAATAAATGCGGATGCCTCTTCGTTGTATAATCATTTAATAACAATGACAAATCATAGATAAAAACCTTCGTTCTATCGACACTATGGCTACCATCATCATCAATTCTCATTTCAAATTTTAATACCTGTTTATTTTTGCCTGTAGAAATAGTTTTGATATCAAACGATGCCTCATTACTTTCCATTATATATTCATGAATACTTAAGATAGTTTCATTAAAATTATCTATAACTTTTTTAGCATCAAATATCAGAGCATCTAATTTTTGAAAATAAATATCCTTCTCTAATTCCAAATCCTTCAATTCCCTTTCTGCTCTTTCATAATTAGTATAATTAACACTGATATTTGAATGTTCTTCTTTTTTTTGATGAAATATTGCAAAACTAGTCTTAATATCTTTTAAAACCCCTTTCTGATCTATTAATTGGACTAATTTTATTTTATTTTCCTCAAGGATTTTTAATTTTTTAGTAGTATTATCCAATTCCTCGTTCAATGTTTTAATTTTTTCATTGAATAATCTATTCTGGAATTCATCAATTTTTTTCTTAAAAACTAATACTTCATTTAATGATTTTGCAACCATATCGCCAAGCCCTGATTTAAATTGATTATATATAATTTCCATGTCTGACTCCTTTATATGCTCAGGGGTCGGCAATGTCTTTATCCTCCTTAATTGATACTTTAATGCAGACTGTTTACTCCGCAAATCATCTATTTCTACTTGGATTTTTGTTAGATCATCTTGCTGAACAGAATATGCTTCATTTGATTTAAAACTCTCCAGAGCTTTATCAATTTTTTTGAGATCATCATTTAAAGAATTCAGAGTTGCCTTAACATCACTGATTTTTCTAGTATTATTATCAGTTAATTTCTTCCTTAATTCTGATTTATAACCGCTTATTTTATCAATTTGTTTAAATTTATCCTGTATTTCATTTATCAATAATACATCTATACCGAACAAAAAAGCGTTTGGTTTAATTGCGAGGGGTAAGACTCTCCCGGGCAAACTTTCATAACAAACCATTATATCCTTAAATTCTGACCCCTCTTCTCTTGTAAATGGTCCGATGAATTCGCGAAAGCTCATTCCGACATCTTTTTTTTCTTCAGAAAACAATAATGTTCCCAAATAATTAATAGCATCTTCTAAATTAGAGAATAGTGTCTCCTTGCCATCTATTAATATAATTGGATTTTCAGGCTTATCCTTAGTTCTAATAATTACTAAGGGCTTGCCGTTGATTTCTAAATCCAACATTATTTGTGTGTCGTCAGAAAATTTATCTAATGGAATTTTTAATACTCGACTGCCAGCAGCAGATTTTAAAAGGCAAAAATTAATAAACTCAACACAAAGACTTTTGCCAACGCCATTGGTTTTTTTCCCTTTTTTAATTACTGCGCCTTCTACTTTTTCGCCCATGATTAAATTAACCCCGTCTTGAAATTCGATGGGTTTAAATATTTCCGGAGATGAATATAATTTTATTAATTTAATTCTCATAATTTATATATATACGGCTCAGAAAAATCTATAACACCTACGGTATGAAGAAACGATAAAGATAATATAATTTGTCGATAATGAATCACTTTTAGTTCGATTTTTAATTTTTCGATCAATTCGTATATGCTAACCTTATCATCTATTTTCTTTTTAAGGATTTTCAAAATCAAATAGCCAATATATACCGGCGTGGTCTTTATGTCTTCGTCTTTTGTAATAAGATTATTCGTTTTCATTTGGAAAAACATTACATTTAGGAATCTCACTTATTAAATAGTATCTAATAGCACTACGATCATATTTTCTACCACTATTGCCAAGTTCAGCGCTTAAGAAATCCGTCATCTTATCAAGTGAGACCATCGGATCCTCGCTGTTTTCTCGTAAAAATCGCCTGCTAATATTTTTTAAATATATAACTTTTTTGCTAATACTGATCTTATCCAAGCCGATGACTTTTTCCGCTTCATTTTGCGCAACCCTATATATAGCACTGTTAGCAATTTCGCTCTTAATTTCCTGACAATACTTCGAAAATCTTTCTAATTTTTTATCAGGATCAGGCATATCATTCAACTCACTGCTGTCTATTAACTCAGAATAATCGCTTATATAACAAATCAAATCCATTATAGTTTCAACTTCACCCGGTTTAGAATCTAAATTCAAATTATCCAACTCAAAAATTCTTTTAATATCATCCCGATTTAATTTTGTGCAAACTTGAATTATATTATCAATACACCAATTTGCTTTTAAAATACCATCTCCATTATTATTAAGTTCGGCTAGCTCCTTTAATGGTCTGCCCATTAAACGGCTTTTTGTAACAAAAACCCAGGTATCAAAATTATTTGTGTTTTTCCAATTTTTTAAAAACTTATCATAATCACCTAACTCCTCACTCTTTGTAGGACTTACATTTGATATTTTCTTTATGGTTTCGGCATTATCATACTTACTGCCAGGTTCTATTGCATAAACAGCAAAAAAAATTCTTCCTTTAAAACTATGGCCATCACTGCCAAGATCGTTTTGCATCTTCGCATACTGAAAATCGTCATAATAACAACCTAAAACATTCCAAAGTTTTTCTTGGAATTCTTTACCTGACAAACCATTTAATCTGTCTCGAATTATTTTTTCTTCGCCACTTGTCATTATTTTAAGCTATGATTATAGTATAACATTTTTTATACTGCGAGACAAAAGAAAATACTGCCTAAAAATATATGGCTAATGATAAATTATAAATCAAGCTTATATCTCTCTCCAGTGCCGTCCAGATAGTCATGAATGAAAAATTTACCAATAAAAGCGCCGCAAGATGGACAGGTATTCGCCAAGTATGTAGATTCCGATGTTTTAGCATCTTGTAACTTAATCAGAACCCCTTTTGATCTGGCTAGTTCTAGTTGTTTTTCGTCAAATGCTTCCGGGCCAAATAGGTCTCCTTTTGATAAAACTAAAGCCATTTTCATCAATTTACCGCACTTCCAACATTCAGCACCGTTTATTTGCATGGTGTTCTGCGATAAATATTCTTGCAATTCTTTCTTTTTTATTTCTTTGTCTGTCATTTTATTTATTACTAATTATTTTGAGGTAATTGGATTGTTCCTTCATCAAGTAATCTTATTAGCAGACTTGCTAAAGTAAGATACTCTATTGTTTTTAATGGATCTTCTTGAATAAAATTCAAATGAGCTTTTCTATCTCGCAAACCGACTATTCCTTTATATAGATTCAAAAAGCCACGTTGCTCTGTTTTATCAAGTGAATTAGACAACTCATTGAAAGATATTATCGGGACTTGGTCGCTATCACAACCAAAAACTCTATTCATTAAAGTGTCTCCATCGAGATCTGTTATATTTCCATTATTATTTTTTCTTGGATTATTAGATTTTTGCTTAACTTGGTTTATAACTTCAACAAATGCGTTTTGGATTGCTTCTTTAAAATATCCATCCGTAAATTGACTGTAGGAAACTTTATTTATTAACGGATGAAAACGATATTCATTAAATAATTCTATCCTTTTAGATTTATCATCAATTTCATCTTTTTTTGCGGAAGAAACCTTCTGTCCATTATCAGAGATACTATTTTCATCGCCTTTTTCACAAACTTCTTTTAAAGATTTATAGGCCGTTTCGAAATTAGGGTTAATAATTTCAATTTTATATAATCTTTTATTCATATTCTCCTGTCCCTCCCGGGTTTATAATTTTTATTAAGCCCATCTCTTCCAACTTTTCTAATATACCAATCTCAACTTCTGGTTTTTGATAATTAGAATCTATCACCATTGGATTATATTCCACCCAATATCTTATTGGATCGTTTTTTTTAGTTAAAAGCGATAAGTCATAAATTTTATCCATTGCTGTTAATAATCTTCTGTTGTGTTTTTGACCTATATTCATAGATATATTTTTTGTAATAACCAAATAAATTTAATTTTATCCAATTTTATACAATTATTTTTTAGGTCTTCCTCTTCCTTGAGACTTATTTCCACCAATTACATCACGCAATTGGTTAATTAAAACCATAATTTCATCTACTTTTTTAACAATGCGTTTTTGTTCAGCTACGGGAGGGAGAGGAATTAAACATTCTGACCATCGTGATGAATTTAATATCGGAGTTGCTCCACCAGTTGTTTTGGACCAAACTAGAGCCTGAAAATACTTTGAAATAAAAACATAGTACAAATATTTTCCAATTGAGTCATGGAGTGTTATTTTATTTATCTGTTGATTAAAAGTAACTGGATTATCAACTAGGGCAGATTTTCCAATCGTACCACCTATACAAACCATTAACACGTCATCCTTCTTAGCATATTGAGATTCACTAGCTCCCTTTTCTGTAATTAATTTAGAATGAGAAACGATACGCCCAAAGCCAAAATCACCTGGACCAATAAACGGGATGTCCCCATTAAAATTTTCAGAAGATGCTGTTTTTGGGGTTTTCCCTGTATTTATAATTCCCAACTCTGCAAGTCGTACCCACTTCCATGATTTTGGTATATCAAACGGTATTTCTTTTTCTAAAATTGGAATTGCAGTTTTTCGTTTTTTAGCTACTTTCTCCTTCTGAATTTTTTGATAAAGTTCCTCAGCTGTACCCTCTTTTACATCTTGTGAAACTAGCTTTCCCGATACAGCTAAAGCAAGAAGGGCATTTTCTAATTCTTTCGTATCATCTGGTGTTTTTATAAGTTCGGCAAGATTCTCAAAAGCTATTTTTGATTCTCCCTTTCCAAGAGACTGCATTGCACTACGAGCAAGACGAACTCGTGTTTCATCGCTTTTTTGTTTTTTAACTTCGAGTTCATCAAGTTGTTTCATTACTTCATCTACTTTTTTTATAATACGTTTTTGCTCAGAAAGAGGAGGCAGAGGTATTAACATGCTATTAATTTGTTCTGTACTTAAATTAGGGATAGCACTACCAGCTGATATAGCTAAATTTTCCTGAATTCTAGTAGATAAATAATTGTAAAAATATTTTTGTTCTACTAATATAAATTCGAGTTTTCCAACACGTTGATTTAACACGAAAGTATTATTTGTATTATTAAATCCAAGCTTCCCGGTAGTAGCCCCAGACATAGCAATCAATAAATCACCAGGATAAACATTAAAATTTTCACCAATTGAGGATATAATTTCCCTAGAAACATATTTCATGTTCGACTCAAAAATATCTCCATTTTGAATATTTCCAATACGCACAATACCAACACCATCATTCCTATAATCAGAGCTTTTAAAAGCATATCCATTGGTAAAGTTCATTATATCGCCCATCCGAATCCATTTCCATGTTTTTGGTATTTCAAACAATACTTCTTGCTCAGAAATAGGTTCCATTTCTTTTATTTTTTTATTACTTATTTTCAGTTTTTCCTTTTGAATCTTTCTGTAAAGCTCCTCTGCTTCACCTTCTTTTATATCTTGAGGTACTAATTTTCCAGAAACAGCAAGTGTTAAAACTGCTCTACGTAAGCGATTAATACTATTAGGAACTTCTATAAAATCGTCAATATTATTGGCGACAATTTTAACTTCATTTGGAGTCATAATGAGAGAGTGATTCAATTATAATATTACGAATTTTTATTAGGACTTCTTTTGTTTCTTTTTGTTTATCTCGATAAGATTTTAATAATTCTTCCGGTGATTCTATGATATCAATCGGGGTATTAGGGTTTTTTATATCTAGATTATAATTATGACTTATTATTTCATCAATAGAAACCTTCCATGCATGTTCATTCTCTTCACGCTTATTCCACCATTTTTTTTCGACATCAAATTCTTCAACCGTTATTGGACTTGAAGTTGAATAACTTGTTTTACCTTCCGGATAAGGATGCTCGTAGTACCAAATCTCTTTTGTTGGCTCTCCTTTAGTAAAGAAAAGAAGGTTTGTATTAATACTTGTGTATGGAGAAAAAACATTTTTAGGTAAACGTACAATTGTATGCAAATTACATTCCTCAAGCAACATCTTCTTCAGTGCTGTTTTCATTCCTTCACCAAAAAGAGTTCCATCCGGAAGAACAATTCCTGCTCTACCATGTTTTTTGAGTAAACGAACAATAAGGACAAGAAAAAGGTCCTCTGTAGCACGAGTCTGAAATTCCTTGGGAAAGTTTGATTCAATACCGGGCTCTTCAGTGCCACCGAATGGCGGATTTGTTATGACGCAATCTATCTTGTCTGCATCAGTATATTCACGAAGTGGTTTCTCTAAAGTGTTTCCACGTCTCATTGTTATTGGTTCTTCAATACCATGAAGCATCATGTTTGTAATTAGGAGCATGAATGGAAGTGGCTTCTTTTCTACCCCATGAATACTTTCTTGAATTTTCTGTTCATCTTTTACAGATTTAACTTGTTTTCTCATGTGCTCAAGTGCATGAACTAAAAAACCACCGGTACCAACCGCAGGATCAAGAATTGATTCACCAACTTTAGGGTCTACCATTTCCACAATAAATTCTGTTAAAGCACGTGGGGTGTACATTTCTCCAAAATTTCCAGCACTTTGAAGACCCTTTAAAAGTCGCTCGTATATTTCATTAAATGCGTGTCTATCTTTGGAAGCATTAAAATCAATTTCATTTATTTTGTTTATGACTTGTTTTAAAAGTGTGCCCTTACGCATAAAGTTATACACATCTTTAAAGGCCATCCGTGTAAGGTCTGTTCTTTTATTACCTCCTTTAGGAAGATTGCGTAATCCTGGCAATAAATCATTATTTACAAATTCAATAAGCTTATCTCCTGTCATCCCGTCCATTGGACCAGCCCAAGTACCCCACTGATACTTTTTAGGTAGAGTTGGTATAAATTTATCTTTACGAATTTCTAATGCCTTATCTTCATCATCAAGTATTTTTAAATAAATAAGCCAAACCATTTGTGAAAGTCGTGTTGCGTCACCATCTAGACCAATATCTTGACGCATGATATCTTGAATTGCTTTTATTGTTGAGGGTGTAAACATATTATTGAGTATATATTACATCAAGTAATTTATCGACTGTTTCAAAGTATCCTTCTTTTCCGCCAAATAAAGAAACCAGTTCATAGTCAGTGCCAAGAGATCGAAGTGGTTCAAGAGTAAGAATACGAACACTTTCAATATCTTTTAGGGCAACATCGGCATATTTAGAAATTAATGCTTCTAGCACTTCTCGTGCTTTACCATTATATTTATCTAAATAATTCGAGCGGCGAAGGGCTTCTATCCTTTCGTTTTTTTTCATCATTTTTTTATCGTACGCAACGTGCATGATAAGGTCAAATAAATCAAATTCTACTCCTATTTGTTTCTGTAATTCTTCAAGAGGAATACCGCTTTCATTTATTTGGTCAATTATCACTTGTCGTCTTTCAGCCGATTGCCAAGCAGTGAAAAAACTTTCAAGGGTTGGATAATGTGTCAGAATATTTTTTCTAGTAAAGTCGGTTAATGATTGAGTAAGAAGTTTTCCATCTGGGCCAAGATATTGCACTTGTTCTTTTACAACAGCATACGGCACCCCGCTCAATGTAAATACAGGGGGTCTATCTGTAATTTCCAAAGATGAGCCTTTTGAAAGTATTACATCAACTAGCTTATCTTCATCTTCTTTTTCTTCAATAGTAACATCCGGAGGATCTTGTTCTTTTAATGTTTTAGCAATATCTTCATCTTCAGTTACTTCGAATACACGTTCAGCGACACCATCAAATCTTGGGTCAGCAAAAAGTTTTGTAACTCCTTGAAAATCCATAATAGTAAACCACATCTTTCCCTTATCTTCTCTAACACGAGTACCGCGTCCAATAATTTGTTTGAACTCCGTCATGCTTTCTATTGGTTTATCAAGTACTATTAGTTTACATGTTTGAGCATCAACTCCCGTGGATAGCAATTGTGAGGTAGTAACTAAAGTAGGAAATTTTTCTTCCGGATCAATAAAACGGTCAAGTTGATTTTTTCCTTCTTCATCATCACCAGTAATTCTCATAACATAACGAGAATCCTCTAATGCTCTATCCCCAGAAGCATTCACTAATGCTGAGCGCATACGTTCAGCATGAGCAGTTGTTCTACAAAAAATAATTGATTTTGCATATGGATCATCAATTGCGTTTAAATATTCAACAATCTTTTCGGCAACAACTGTATCACGTTGCGGGAAAATAACTGATTTATTAATATCTCGAAGTTCAAAAAGACGGTCTTCAACAATATTTCCGGCATCATCTAACGTGCCGATAGATGGGCGCCATCCTGTAATATCATTATCAAGCAAAACCCTTAATACTTTATATGGAGCTAAAAATCCATCATCTATTCCCTGTTTAAGGGAGTATGTATAAATTGAATCTCCAAAATAATGCGTAGTGCTAGTATCTATCGTTTCTTTTGGTGTTGCAGTAAGACCAAGGTGAGTGGCACTTGTAAAGTGGTCTAGAATTTCATGCCATTCACTGTCTTGCGAAGCACTACCACGGTGACACTCGTCTATAATGATTAAATCAAAAAAATCTTTTGGAAGTTTTTTAAAAAGTTTATCTTCCTCAGTAACCCCGCTCATGGCCTGATAAAGTCCTAAGAAAATTTCATAAGACATTAGAGAGCCTATGTCATTAAAATTGTGTCGAGAAATTTTTGTAAGAGCATCACCAAAATGTTTCAAGTCATTTATGCGAGCTTGGTCTACTAAAATATTTCTATCAGCAAGAAAGAGTATCCTCTTCGCATTCCCCGATTTCCAAAGACGCCACATTATTTGCCCTGCTGTATACGTTTTTCCTGTACCGGTAGCCATTACTAATAATAAACGTTTTTCTCCTCGAGCAATAGCCTCAACAGAACGGTCAACGGCAATTCTCTGAAAATAACGAGGTGATTTGGTTGGGTCATCAGAATAGAAGGGCGTCTCAACAACTGCACGTAAAAGAGGGGCTTCCCCCTTCCATTTAAGATAGCGCCCATAAAGTTCTTCGGGGGATGGAAATGCATCTGGAGTAAGGATTGTTTCTGTTATTGTTGATAAACCTGTTTTATCATGAAAAAGAAATCCACTTCCATTTGCAGAAAAAACGAAAGGAATATCGAGAGCGTTTGCATATCCCAGAGCTTGTTGCATCCCTATACCAAGATCTTTGTCCGAGTGCTTAGCTTCAATTATTGCTAGGGGTAAATTAGGTTTATATTCAAGAAGAAAATCTACTTTCTTCTTTTCGCCACGTTTTGTTGTTTTTCCACTAACATGAATACGCCCCATTGTGTATGGATACTCTTCTCTAATCTGATCGTCCTTCCAACCAGAATTTATTATTGATGGTCTAATTAATCTATTTCGTGTTTCTTCTTCGTTCATAAAAAATATTTAGTTTTGTTTTCGCTAAAAACTATATTATTTTAATAAATCATCAATTTTGAGACTTTATTTATTCTTTAGATTTATTTTATCTTTCCTTCATAATCCCATAAATTTACCCAAAAGTCAAAAAAATTGGCTTTTAAGATTAGCCAAAAAAGAAGTCTAAAATATTCCCCAAATTGCCTATACAAAAAAAGGAGTCAATCCCGAAGGATCGACTCCTAAATTTGTTAAGCTTGCGCTTCAACCTGTTTCTCGTAGAAAAGATAAATCGTTTTCGGCCGTCTCTCGACAACCGCTCCGGTTTTCTTATCTTTCTTCTCAATGATAATAAAAGACCGGATAGCCTTTTCGTCCTTACGAACGACATAGCCGTTCTTAAGCCAACCGTTAAAGGTGAAGCAATTAACAAACGGATTATAGCGTTTAGCTTCATCTTCGCCCCAACGCTGGGCAATCTGCTTTCTAACAAGATCAGAGGTGCTCTCTGAGCCAGTCCAATTTGATTTGACTGATATAGTCATAAAATTAAATGTAGCGACTGATTATTAAATAGCCCTGATAACGTCGCCTTAGATTATCTATCGGCACGAAATTAGACAGCGTCTGATGGCTTGCGACAGTCAAAGTGGAGACTTGTACTACCTTGATAGACGATAAGCTGACGCTATAATGAGAAGCCACAGATAGACAATCATCCCTATTTCCCTGCTTTTGACTAATCCCAATTCACGTTATAAAATAAGCTCACTATGAATGAAGATGCCAAACAATTAAAAAATACCCTGGAAGGTCTTATTACTGAATTTCGTAAGACTTATTTCAAGGTTATTTTTTCCCGAAAAAATATTAAGCTCACCGAAACATTGTCTATATCCGACAAGCTTCCTGAGCTTTTTACTATTATCAAGAAATATTTAGATATTATTGAATCAGAGAAGATATTTAGCGGCTTTATGATTTTACTCCGTAAAGAAGTTAAAGATAACGATAGTGACGGAGCCTTATTCGGACAAAATTTAGGGAAAATAAAAAACAGTAAAACTAAATCATATAACTGGGTTTACTACAGTTTATTTAAAGAAATGATTGGGGGTGCCAGTCTTTATGCCCCGGCTTATCAAAAATCTCTTAAAGCCGGCAGTTTAGCTCCTTTAAAAAAGGCTTTAATAGAGACTGATTTTGACGTACGGGTCAAAGAGATAAAAGGAATGGAGGAAGAGTTAAAAGAATTTAAGTTAGATATAGTCCTAAAACCGAAACTCCATAAAAGATTTCTGCTCGATTTTAATAAGAGTGTTATGACTTGGCTTAATGTTTCAGTAATGGCCGCTGAATTTGCCAATACTGAAAGCAAAATATATAAAGAACCATTAACCGAAAACTGGGAAAATATTGAGATTCGTTTTAAAAATAACCACGATATAACTCTAACAATAGACGGCGAGGAATCAGATTCAAGCTATGAAGCGCTTGGCTTCGCTGATACACGCCAAAATTCTTCTCAAAATTCATCCTATGTTAAAAGTTGGAGTACTTTAATTCTCTTCTCTACTCAAAACGGCCGTATAAAGATGAATATTTACGCTGGCAGTAAGGCCAAGAAAGAATTGTTTAAGAAGAATAAACAAGACCTATCAAAAAGACTAAAAGCCCATTTCGGTTTAAAGGACGACCCGATTATCTATAATGAAAAGAATGAAGAATACCAAATAAAAATTAAGCTTGTCTCGCCACCGGAATTTAGAGAATCCTGGTCAGACCGCCATATCTCCGAATCAGACAGTAAAAAGATACCACCGAAAGAATACCTATCAAACTACTAAAGAATTTTCCTCGCTTCTTCCCCGATAATTCAATCCCTTAACTTATCTAAAGTTAGGGGATTTTTTTATTACCTGCGAAATTTCGTCCATAAAGGGTAGGAGACAATCCAAAAGGTCGAGCTCCTCACTAATTCAAAATCAAACTCATATGCTTTTTCGTCAAAAATCATTCTCAATAAACAAACGGTCTAGCGACTACTTAATTCTTTGCCCGCCTCTCTGTTTTTTTCTTTTTCGGCGGCTACCCCGTGGGGGAGCCGAAAAAGAAAAACAGAGGCGGCAAGATATACAACGCTTCACAACTGCTTATTAACTTGACTATAAGCACACTCAACAAGATTTAAGTGATATGGATAACAAAGATACAGATAGATTAGAACGAGGGAGATTAAAGTATTTAGAATACATTAAGAATGTTAAAGAAAAACGAGCTAAAGGAACTTATAAGACCAAAATAATCATCTCCGGATCATTTATTGAAGAATATATTTATCAAAATGAAATCGTCTTAGGCAAGAAGGCGGTCCACAGAAAGAAACGAAAGAATAAGCCCCGAGAAGAACAAACAGAAATGAGAAGCGGAGCCTTGCGAAGAACCAGAATGACCATTATGCGCCTCGTAAATAGTAATCCCGATTTTATCACTTTCCTGACTCTAACTTTCGACGAGAATAAATTTGAGAATAAAAAAGATATCACCGAATTTGAGAAATGTAATTACCTGTTTATGACTTTTATGCAGCGGCTGAAATACAATTTTCCCGGTATTAAATATTTAGCAGTTCCCGAATTTCAAGGCGATTATTATTTCCGCACCAATATCAAGAAAGAGTTCGGTGGAGCAATTCATTATCACCTACTACTTAATCAAAAAATTGAGGTTAAAAAAATTGAGAAAATTTGGCGACACGGTTTTGTAAAGATCAACAAAATAAAATCAATTAATAATGTCGGCTTATACGTTTCAAAATATTTAAGTAAAGAATCGTTTAACCGAAAATATTTCGGCAAAAAGAAATTCTTTTACTCTCGCAACTTAAATCGTCCCCAAGAATTCAGAGGCCAAGAAGGAGAAACAATAATGGCTGATTATACTCCACCACCAGAAAAGGTTTATGAGAAAGAATTTAACAATAAATATCGAGGTGAGGTAACAGTAAATATTTATCAAATTAAATAATATGGCAAACTTAGAAAAAATTTATTTCGGCGCTTACGGATATGAAAAATGGTTAATTGGAAAAATAGACGGCATGCGAAAGGCACTTGAGGCCGGAGAAAGTTTTGAACATTCCAGCGATACCGAAATGCTTAAAAGAAAATTAGCCTCTTACGAAAAAGCTCTTAAAGAAATTGAGTAAAAAGTCCTGCACAAACTTTTTGCTCCACGATTAACTTACAATAGCCGATATGGTTAGCCAGCAAATGCTTCAAAAACTGAAGATAATCATCAAAGATGAATACGGACGAGATCTATCAGATAGCGAGGTATTTGAAATTGGCAACCAGATAGCAGGTTATTATAAGGCTCTAATAAAGTTGAAATTATCTAAGTAATTTGTTAGTATGAAAATGCACACTAATTAAATACAATAGCCAGGAGCTTTTTTTATACTTGTCCCCTAAAAGGGGGCGGTTCTGACTGGCAAGTATTGCTTTTGGCGATATTTAGTTAGTGTGCACAGAGCCGCTCCCTTTTAGTTATCAAAAATATGAAAAAGACAGATAAAAAATGTATTCTCTATTGTCGTGTCTCCTCTAAAGAACAAGAGGATAAGGGCTATTCCTTAGAAGCTCAAGAAAAGCTGCTAAAAGATTATGCCGGACGCAATGATTTTAGTATTGCTAAAATATACAAGATTTCAGAATCCGCCAGCGGCAAGCTGATCAGGAAGACTTTTTCTGAAATGTTAGTTTATGTTAAAAAGAACGGCTTTAATATTCTACTGGTTGAAAAAATAGACCGTTTAACTCGCAATCTTAGAGATGCAGCAATTATTAGCGACTGGATTAATGAAGACGAAAAACACGAAATACATTTTGTAAAAGAAAATTTTGTCGTTAATCGTAATACTCGAGCTCATGAAAATTTAGTTTGGGATATGAAAGTGGCAATTGCTCGATTCTATACTAATAATCTAAGCGAGGAGGTAAAGAAAGGACAGAAAGCTAAACTTGAATCCGGTTGGATGCCACAACGACCTTGTTTAGGTTATAAAACAATTGGCGACAAAGGACATAAAACTCAAATCATTGACGAGAAAATTGCACCACTTATTAGAGAGGCTTTTGAATTATATGCGAGCGGTAATTATTCTCTAAAATTTCTAGCTGAGGTAATGTTTGACGAAGGACTTAAAACACCATCAGAAAAAATTATTCCTAAGAATACTTTACATAGCATGCTTACTAATCCTTTTTATACCGGACAAATTGTTTGGAATAAAAAAATATATCCTGGCAATCACGAACCAATGGTCTCTCAAGAATTGTTTGAGCAAGTGCAACTTAGAATTAGACGAAAATTGTCAGCTTCTCAGTTTAAAAAGCATCTCTTTATCTTTAAGGGTAATATTCGCTGCGCTGAATGTGGTGGCATTATTAGCTGGAGCCAAAGAAAGGGACATATTTACGGAACCTGTAATCATTATCGACCTTGTTCGCAAAATACTAGAGTTAGAGAGCAAGATTTAATAGAACAATTAACTCCTTATCTTGAAAGAATAAAACCAAAAACACCTAAGCTGATTGATTGGCTTGAGCAAGCAATTAAAGAAGGCGAACCGGCTGACAATAGACTTATAGAGACCAAAAAACAGGCCTTAGAGGAGAGTTTAAAGCGAATTGAGAATAGATTAGACAATCTCTATAATGACAAGTTGGACGGCAAGATTGCTGAAGATTTTTACCTTAAAAAATATAATGAATTTAATGCTGAGAAAATAGAACTGGAGAAAAAAATAAAACAAATTAATCCAGGATCGAGTACTCCGGATTATAAAGAAGGCATCACTCTTCATCGTATAGCAATTGAAGCTCAAGATTTAATTTGTGACTCAGACAAGAAGCCCGAAGGCAAAAGAATAATTTTATCTAAACTATTTTCGGACTTTTCATTAGAGGGCGATAAAATAAGGCCAAAATACACTAAAGGGGGTGAATTTTTAGCTCAGTGGATGCCTCAAGTAAATAGCACTTTCGGACCAGAGAATTTTAGCGAATATTATGAAAAAACAGACGCTTTCGCGCCTGCTTGTTCAACGATGCTCGGGGACCAGGATTCGAACCTAGATCGACGGCTTCAAAGGCCGCTGTCCTACCATTAGACGATCCCCGAATGTAAAGCAGTTTAGAAAACTGCCTTTATAATATGGCATTTTTAGTAACAAGTCAAACCACTTTAAATCTTAGCATATTTTCTAGCTGCGAGTAGACTGGCAAACATTGTGATAGCAAAAACTGCTAAAAACTGTAGCCCAAAAATAGCCAAAAAATTATTTACATAGTAAGCCAAAATATTAACATTATAACCGGTAAAAAAGACCTCTAAGTAAGGTTGTAGAATCGTTAGAAATGGATAAAATACCAGCACCATCACGAAGGTCGCCAGTAAAGCATAGATAAATGCTGAAAAGAGATAAGGCGTGTAGATGAAGAAATTAGAAGCTCCTACTAATCTCATAATTTCGATTTCCTGACGATGAGTATAAATAGCCACTCTAATGGCATTATAAGCCACAAGCACACTAGTTAAGATAAACATGATAATCAAAACCAAACCAATTTCATTAACACGTTTAGTAATAAAATTGATTCTTTCCAAAATTACTGAGTTATCCGAAAAATCTCGTGATTCAATAGCATCGCTTTCCAAAACACGTAAAGCAGTAATAAGGCTATCAGACTCATCAAAGTTTTTTGGTGTAATAATTAATGAGGGCGATAAAGGGTTCTTACCTAATTCTTTTAAGGCATTTAAAATTTCTGGATTATTATTATTACGCTTCCTAAAATTATCTAAAGCCTCGCTCTTAGAAATAAAGGTGGCATCTTTTACTTCTGGCATAGCTACCACACGCGATCTTACATCGAGAATCATCGCTTCTGAGGCATCAGCTTTAAAATATAAACTAATATTTATTTTATTTTTAATAGCTCCTACCGCATTTTCACTTATTAATTTAACCGTCAGCAACATATTAATAGAAAAAAGTGCTAAAATCAAAATAGTTATCGTCACGATTGACAACCAGATATTTCTAAAAATATCTTGAAAACTAAACTTCACGATGCGCAAAAAAGAAAGCATAAAAAGTTTTATTTTATATATTAAAGCAAATACTTGCCGTGTTCCTTATCACTAATAATAATCCCCTTCTCCATCGTAATAACACGGCGGTTTAAACGATTAACAATATCCTTATTATGAGTTACTAAAATAACCGTGGTGCCAAATTTATTAATTCTAAGTAGCAAATCAATAATTTCATCAGCATTAATGGCATCCAAGTTACCAGTGGGTTCATCAGCTAATAATATTTTTGGTTGATGAACTAACGCTCTAGCAATAGCCGCACGCTGCTGTTCTCCGCCAGACACTTCACGTGGATAACGACCACCCTTATCTTCTAGTCCAACAATTTTTAAAACACTTGGTACAATTTTTTTTATTTTATCAGACGGAGTACCACAAACTTCCAAAGCAAAAGCTACATTTTCTTTTAAGGTTTTTTTTGGTAATAATTTAAAATCTTGAAAAATAACACCTATTTGGCGACGCAAATAAGGAATATCGTGACGACTGATTTTAGTGATATCCCAATCACCAACTACCACTTGACCATCATCAACCAGCTCTTCACCAGTTAATATTTTAACTAAGGTTGTCTTACCGGCACCTGATTGGCCAACAACTGAAACAAATTCACCGACATTAATATGTAAATTAATATCACGCAAAACTTTAACCTTATCGGTATAGGACTTAGAAATATTATCAAATTTAATCATAAAACTATTTTTTTAAGAGGCGTTCGCCATAACTAATTAATTTTTCATTATCACTGAAACTATTAGCTTTACTGTTGGAGTTAAAATTAACAATAATTAAATTACCATTTTTAGTCCCAACTCTAGTCATTAGACAATAACCAGCTTCTTCTAAATAACCAGTTTTTGAACCAATAATATTAAGCTTATTATACTGCAATAACTTATTAGTATTAGTTAAAGTGTGTTTTATTTTTTTATTAATAGTTGAAAAAGAATAACTAGCAGTGGTACTAATTTTTTTAATTAGCGGATTATTATAAACCTCTTTAATTATTATAGCATAATCGTAAGGAGAGCTCACATTATCTTTAGACAATCCAGTCGGTTCTACGAAAGAAGTGGAAGTAGCACCCCATAATTTAACATTCTCATTCATTTTACTAATAAATTCTTCACGACTTAAACCGCTTACTCGCACGAGTGATTCGACGGCGTTATTAGCAGAACCGACTAAAGCTGAATATAATAAATCTTCAATCTTCATAGTTTCGCCATCGCTAACTTTTAATTTAGCCGATTCACCAGGCTTACAATACTGGTAATTATAATCTTCATCTTGTTTACTATAAGCTACAACTTTATTCAAAGTTGGCCTGGTATCTAAAAATACTTTAGCGGCTACTAGTTTAGTTAAGCTGGCTAGAGGAGAAACTTGTTTCGAATTTTTTTCCCACAAAACTAGGCCATCTTTTTCACTAAAAATAATAGCCGACTTGGAATTAATAACTGGCTCAGTAGCGACTACTAAATCGGCTGATAAATTTTGACCAACAGCTTTTATAACTTCAATTCTAATTTTAATGGTGCCGTCTCTAGAAGAGGCTATTTTATTAAAAGCTATTTTATCTAAATCAACCACCCGATCGGGGTGTAAGGTTCTATTTGGTCCATAATCATTAACTGTAACATCAACAAACTTACCATTAGCTAAATTATAAACTCTTAAGATACTGCCTTTAGCGAAATCTGGTGAAGCGGCAAACAATCCTCCTTTGTATTTATACCAACTCGCTTGACCAACTGTTAAGATACCAGAGTTGGCAAACACGGCTAAACGCACTGAAGCAAAAGGCACCTGTATTTTAACTTTTTTAGTCAACGGGTTGTCTTTAGTTGGCAATGGTCGCCAGACATTTTTATTTTTATCAAAATATAAAGCTGTCTTATAATTATTGTTGATTGCCTCGTAAGGAATTTCTACCGTGTAGGTATTTCCTTTTAAATCTTCTGGATTATTAAAATTAACTTGATACAATTTACTAATAACTTGGTAATTCCAAGGAGTTTTAATTTCTTCAGCAATTATATTGGCTTGATAAGATAATTCACTAGCCGCTGCTACAAAAGAGATTGGCAAAATATTAATTAATAGGGTTAGAATAATAATTTTAATTAAATATTTTTTCATAATTTTATAATTGACTTTAAACAGTTATTACGCTTATAATTAATTAGCTTGCGGGTATCGTATAGTGGCTATTATGCCAGCTTCCCAAGCTGGACAGGGCGGTTCGATTCCGCTTACCCGCTCTAGAATATAATTAAGCCGAGATAGCTCAGCTGGTAGAGCAACACACTCGTAACGTGTAGGTCGTGGGTTCGATTCCCATTCTCGGCTCCACTATAAAAACCAAGTTTCCAAAAAGACTTGGTTTTTTTATTTGAAAAAATAATTTATCCAACGACGCCAATTAGTAGCTCTATCCTCTGCCTCTGAAATAGAAGTCGACGTGGCTTTACTAGTTTGACGATTAACTACTACTACCGCTTCATTAGCTTTTTTTAAACCTAAATTAAGACGAGCTTGCTCTTCTAAAGAAGCATCAGACTGTAAATAATCAATGACTGCTCGAAGCTCTTTGCTTCTATTAGCATAGGCTTCATTTTCGGCTCTCATTCCAGCTATCTCTTTTTCAACTATTCTTTTTTTACTGATACTTCTAACTAAGGGAAAGCAAATAGCAATAGCAATTAGTAAAAAAACAATAATTAAAAACCTCTGGCTAGCCAAAAAACGGTACCAGAAAGGCTGATTAACCTGCCGACGATTGGCAGCACTTAAATTATAAGAACGATTTATCATTGATCTGTGTTCTTAAAATAATAAAGACTTCACCTACAATAATAGCAAAATCTTTTAAAAAATCCTAACCCTAATCACGGCGTTCTTTAGGCGTGACCCAGAAGCCCATATACTTACCGAACATTAAACGTGCTTGAGCGTCAAGACAAGGAATAGCCCCAAAAATAACAATAGTCACTGGCACAAAAATCCATTCTACTACCATCGCTACACTCTTCCAGGCCGAATATTTTTTAGGACGTTTTGGTAATAATAAATTAGAAACAATGGCTGATAAAATCATCCCAATCATGGCTAAGTTCATGAGGTTAGAAGAAATGGCTGGCAAGTTTCCAGATAAAACAGTGGAGTTAAAGCGATTGCCGCCTAAAAGCATAGGTAGCCAGCCAATAACGGCAATAATTAAAGCACTCGTACCCCAAGAATGAAAACCGTAAAGTTGAATTAAAATATGGCTAAAAATTCTTTTTTTATTAGCCGCCTCTTCTTTTTTCATCTTTAAAAAATTAAAGATCAAATAGGCGACATTTTCTGCTCCCCAGGCCCAACGACGTTGTTGTTTGTAAAGACTACGAGCTGTGGCCATAAAGCTCGTATCAGAGGTGACGTCCATAGAAACCATCACATATAACGGCTCTACAAAATAATCACCTTTATAATAAACCAAGCAATGAAAGAAAATACGAGAGTCCTCACTAACCATTTTAGTAGACCAAAAACCAATATCGACTAAAGCCTTCCAAGTCATGGAATGGGAAGAATAAGTCACCAATTTCTCTTGACGAATTTGCATCATCATCTGCCAAAAAGTATTAGAAGAGGCCGCTACCCGAGAGAAAAAAGGTGCACCCCAAATATTATTATGATAAACCGGCACTGGCTGATAACTAGTATGATAAGGTTTAGCAATAGTTAAAAATTTATAAGACAGAGCATAAAAATAACCAGGGCGAATAATAGTATCAATATCAAAGACTGATACTAAAATTTTGTCATAGGGAATATTTTCTTTATCAATTATTTCTGCCTTAACTTGCTTGCCACACCAAGCTTGATTAGCCCCCTTACCCTTAATCTCGCCCTCAATATTATCCGGATGAAAGGTAATAATAAATCTACCAAATTTAGAAGCAAATTCAGTATTAACTAATTTAGCTCTTTCCTTGGCAGCTTCTCCAGCTCTGTCTTCCATGGCTACGGCCACAATCATTTGTTCAGTTGAAAAACCATCGTCAATCAAAGCTCTAAGACAAGTACGAATAATTTCAACATCTTCATTATAAGTTGGTAAAACAACTAATTGTCTAATGTCAGTATATTTATACCCCTTATTAACTAAAGCTTCTTCGGGAAAACTAGTACTCGGCTGTAAATTGGTAACTCTTTCCTCCCAATTAACTTTGGAGTTTTTTCTAACCTTACGATAAGAAGATACTAGATATAAAGCCAAATAAATAACTTGTAACAACCAATAGACATCAAAGGCAATCAAAAAATAAGCCACTAAAACTGGATTAAAATAGGAAAAGATAATTAAAACAAAGAGAGTCCCAAAAGATAAAATACCTGGAACCATTTCTAAAAAACGATATAAACGGCGATCACGACCCAACAATTCTGTCGCCTTGCCGATTTTAAGATAATCTGTCATTAGTGTTAAATAAGTAGAGCTTAAATAGCGTTCCTATTTTTTAGCTCAAAAAAACATTTTGCGCAAGCCTTGACATCGACTAAAGCATCATGGGCATCAGCAAAATTCTCACTAAACAAACAATTATGTAATTCGCTTAAATTTGGCCATTTGTAACCACCGCGACCATTAGGCAGACGGCAAAAATTAACACTACTTTTCATGGTGCAAATCTTAGTGGCAGTTTCTAAAACATTTTCTATATTACGTCTAAAAAATTCAGCCCCAACAATTTTATCATCAAAATCAACATTATGACCGATTACAAATTCAGCTTTTTTTACTTCTTCAGCAAAATGTTTTAAAACTATATCAAGTTCTAAACCTTCTTGTTCAGCTCGTTCCTGAGTAACACGATGAATACGTGCCACTTCTTCAGGAATAATAAAACCATCCGGTTTGATTACAAAACTATAACTATCCCAAACATTACCAGCGGCATCATACCAGCTCCAAGCAATCTGAACCAAGCGTGGCCAATTATCCGAGTCAGAAACTGGTGCCTTATAATTTAAAGGTAAGCCGGTTGTTTCAGTATCAAAAAATAAATACATAAATTTTTAAACCACTATCATTTTCTGAGGGGTAAGAAAAATTATTAAAGCGGTGTTACTTAATTAGTTATCAAATTTAATTTCTTCACCTTCTTTAAGCTCTTCACCGCTAGGCCAGTCAGTTAAATATTTATTATCATTTTTATCATCGGTTTCAACAACTGTTTCTTTAACAATCGTTTTATGAATATCAGGATAACCCTTAAAATTAAGGGGACTAGCATTGCCTAAATTGCTCAAAGAAAAAGCGGACGTAGCTACTGTCGGAGAAACATCATTTCTAACTACTTCAGACATAGTTGATGGTCTAATTGGTTGAGGTCTATTAATAGATGTAGAAGACGTCTGTCTAGGGATAATAAGTGCTGCTGGTCTTGTATTAGTCGGCGCCTGAACTGGCCTAGGTGTTGCCATCTGACTCTTAATTGGGGTTAGTTGGACTGATTGAGTTGGCTTAACCGACTGAGTTTGTTGAACTGGTTGAATTGGCTGGAGTGGTTGAACTGGCCTAATTGGAGTTGCTGGGGCTACTTTTGATTTATTCTCCATATCTAATTTTCGCTCTTCTTTCTTTTTACTTAAACATTGTTTACAAAAAACCGGTCTAACACCATCTGGTTCAAAAGGAGTAATAGTAACATTACCACACAAAGCACAATTGGTTTTAAATCCATCCTCAGTTTGTTTAGGTTGAGCATAAACAATCGGTGCAGCCTGAGTAGAAGTAGTGTTAGAAACAGAAGATCTGGGAGCTTCGTCATCGCTCTCATGCCAACTCATAATCTTTTCTTCGACTTCAGCACGAGGAGTAGCATATTTTTCACGAGAATATCTGATAGCTTTCTCTTCTTGACCAGTTCTTTCTTCAGCGGTCAACGGTGGTAGTCCGCGAGCTGAAAAAGGCGAAGAAGCCACGCCATCAATCATTAATTTCAAATACATCTCATATTTTGGTAAGTTAACCAAATCTTCCTCGGTAAAAGTTGGGGCAAATTCTTTAGCTAATTCTTCAGCATCAACTGAACCAACCCGAAAAGACACCATGGTGCCGACATTACCAAAAACAGCTGGCTTAACCTTCTCTGATAATTGCTCAATATATTGGTGAGCTAAAATAAGATCTAAACGATATTTTCTGGCTTCAGATAAAATATTAGCAAAAGAATCGGTAGAAAAGTTTTGAAACTCATCAATATACAAATAAAAATCACGACGTTCTTTTTCCGGAATATCAACACGACTCATAGCGGCCAACTGAATTTTAGTAATCATCATCGCACCCAATAAAGCCGAATTATCTTCACCGATACGCCCCTTAGAAAGATTCATGATTAAAATTTTGCCTTCATCCATAATCTCACGCAGATTAATAGAGGATTTGGTTTGACCAACAATATTTCTCATTAAAGCGCTTGATAAAAATTGTCCAACTTTATTTTGAATAGGTGAAACGGCCTCGGAAGCAAACTTATCAGCATAACTAGCGAACTCTTTTTCCCAAAAAGCTTTAACAACTGGATCTTTAATATTAGCAACAACTCTTTTACGATAAGCTTTATCAGATAGCATGCGCACTACACCTAAAAGAGTTGAACCCGGAAAATCTAAAATAGCTAAAATAGCATTACGTAAAATGTATTCTAAACGTGGCCCCCAAGAATCAGCCCATAATTTTTGAAAGACTCCAATTAAGCCAGATGCTACTAAATGTTGTAAATGAGAATCCACGTGTTCCACTACATTAAAAGCAATAGGAAAATCGATGTCAGCTGGATTAAAATAAACTACGTCTTTAATTCGATTCTCTGGAATATATTCCATAATTTTCTCAGCTAAATCACCGTGGGGGTCTACCACGGCTACGCCGCGCCCAGCCCGAATATCACCCACAATCATATTTTCTTGAATAGTGGATTTACCCATACCAGTTTTTCCAATCAAATACATATGACGGCGCCGGTCGTCAGTTTTGATACCAAATTTCTTGAATTCGTTACGATAAGTAGTTTGAGCAAAAACTGCTATATCATCATTATTATTATTCATATTTTATCTATATAAAGAACCTAATTGATCGAAATAACCTTTAAGTAGTGGTGGCAAATAAATAAGACCAATAACAATCGGAATGATGATGATGAAAATCTTAATATAGCCCATGACTTGCTGCCATTTTAAATAAGATTTTATCCAATTAGTTTTATCTAAAATCTGTTGTGATAATTCTAAATTCTGACGCAGTAATTTATTCTGTTCGATAATATCTTCGATTGGTTTGGATTCATTTTCCATATTTTTATCTTACTTCACAAATTTTAACATATTTTTTACCAATATTTTCCATTTCTATCATTTCTTCACTGCTAAAAGCTGGAGCTTTTTCTAAATTACGATCAACTAATTCCACATCTGATTTAAATTTTTGTAAATACCAGGCATTAGCTCCCACAATTATCTCTCCCATTTTTTCAAAGTCACTAACCGCTAAAAGACCCGGGACAACGGTAGTTCTAAATTCATGTGGTAAACCACTATTAATTATCAGTTTAACACTTTTTTGCAAATTCTGAAAATCAACCTTAACTCCCACTACCTGATTATAATTATCACTAGAACCTTTTAAATCCATAGCTACATAATCTAATAATTTTTGATCGAGCAGTTTTTTTAGCATCTCGGGATTAGTGCCATTAGTATCGAGTTTAATTTTAAAACCTAGCGCTCTAATTTTCTTAATAAACTCAGGTAGATCAGGGTGAATAGTCGGTTCGCCACCAGTTATAACCACGCCATCAAGCTTCCCTTGCCTGGATTCTAAAAAACGAAAAAGGTCATCCTCAGTAAACTGCGAATAACCTTTCTCATATTTCTTTTCGCCTGATTCCACCTCGGACCAGACAAGCAGGGGGTTATAGCAAAAGTGACAACGAAAATTACAGCCTTTAGTGAAGACGATAGCTGCTAGTTGCCCGGGATAATCAATCAAGGTCATCTTTTCCAAGCCGCCGATAATCATATAATTAGATAGGTCGTGGGGTAAGTAGCTAAGCCTTCGAAAGTAACGAAGGAAAACCCTCGTCACACCAGGTTCCTTTTATTTAGCTATTTTTTTCTTCCACTTCATAAGTACAACGATCACGAAATTCACTGCTCTTACCAGGATTAAAATTTCTAACTGGTGTCAACCAACCAACCACGCGACTATAAACGATGCACTCTTGTCTTTGTGTTTGAACTGGGCTCATATTGTTATTATTTAAATTATTGATATTTTTATTATTTTAAATATTTGCTAAACGTCTGGCTTCTACTTCACTCTCAGGGGTATAGCCTATTTCCTCATCACATTTGGGACAGAACTTATGTTCTCCTGATAAATAACCGTGTTTAGGACAAACTGAGAAAGTTGGAGTAATAGTGAAATAAGGCAATTTATAATTATCAATAATCTTGTGAACTAATTTCTTAGTTGATTCGCCATCTTTAATTCTTTCTCCCAAGAAACCATGTAAAACTGTACCACCGGTATATTTAATCTGTAAATCATCTTGTAAATCAAGAGCTGTAAAAATATCATTAGTAAATCCAACCGCTAGATGACTAGAATTGGTATAATAAGGTGGCAGGCCATTTTCCTTAAAATCTTTGTCATTAGCACAAATAATTTCTGGATAAACTTCTTTATCTTTCTTCGCAAAGCGATAAGTGCAACCTTCACCAGGTGTAGCTTCTAAATTATACAAGCTACCACTTTCTTCTTGAAAATCGCGCATTTTATCGCGCATATATTCTAATATTTCAGCTGCGAAATCATGCCCCTCAGGAGTAGAAATATCTTTGCCTAACAAATTAAGAGCAGCCTCATTCATGCCATTAATACCAATAGTATTAAAATGATTTTCCCAATAACTACCAAAACGTTCTTTAATGTCTTGTAAATAAAAACGGGAGTAAGGATATAAACCATCATCGGTAAACTTTTCAACCACTTTACGTTTTATTTCCAAGCTTTCTTTAGCAATTTCCATTAAGGCTAATAGACGTTTTTTGAAATCTTCCTTATCTTTTGACAAATAACCCAATCTAGGTAGATTAATAGTCACGACACCTAACGATCCTGTTAACGGGTTGGCTCCAAATAGGCCCCCACCTCGTTTTCTAAGCTCACGGTTGTCTAATCTCAAGCGGCAACACATTGAACGAGCGTCATCCCTATCCATATCCGAATTAACAAAATTAGAAAAATAAGGGACTCCGTATTTGGCCGTCATTTCCCACATTGGTTTTAAGCACTCTCTGTTCCAATCAAATTTCTTATCAATTTGATAAGTTGGAATTGGAAAACCAAAGACTCGGCCAGTAGAATCACCTTCTAACATTACTTCCGCAAAAGCTTGGTTGAAAATATCCATTTCCGCTTGAAAATCTTTATACTGTTCCGGCATAACTTCACCGCCAATCACTACATTCTCTTCACCAATTAATTTAGAGGGAGTAACGTCCAAAGTAACATTAGTAAATGGGGTTTGAAAACCTACGCGAGTAGGCACATTCACATTAAACATGAATTCCTGAAGACCCTGTTTAACTTCTTTGTAAGTTAAATGATCATAGCGAATATAAGGAGCTAAATAGGTATCGAAGTTCGAAAAAGCTTGAGCCCCAGCGGCCTCGCCTTGTAAAGTATAAAAGAAATTTACAATCTGGCCTAAAGCACTTCTAAAATGTTTTGGCGGTTTGCTTTGGACTTTTTCAGAAACACCACGAAAACCTTTAACTAATAAATCTTTGAGGTCCCAACCGCAACAATAAGGAGCTAATAAACCTAAGTCATGAATATGCAAATCACCATTCACGTGAGCTTGTCTAACATTTTCTGGATATAGTTTATTTAACCAATAACGAGCTGAGACGGCTGAAGCGATATAATTATTTAATCCCTGAACTGAAAAGCTCATATTGCTATTTTCCTTCAAGCGCCAATCAGAACGACCTAAATAATCTTCCATCAATTTTTCATCCGACGTTCCTTTGTTGATATCACGAAGCTGACGATGCTGATCACGATATAAAATATAGACTTTAGCTAAAGCGATTTGTTTATTTTCAATTAATGTCTCTTCAACCACATCCTGCACTTCTTCAACGGCTGGAATAGTATTTTTATGAAATCTCTTGGCTAATTTAATAGCAACCTGGGCACTCAATTCCTCGGCTAATTTATCATCTTTAATATCCAAGGCTTCCTGGGCGTGCATAATCGCGCGAGTGATTTTACTTTGATCAAAATCAGCAATATTGCCTGATCGTTTACGAATTTGAGTGATAGTCTCGGACATAGTGACTGTTAACGCCCTAGAGGTTAGGAAGTTCTTTTTAACTTCCCAACCTTTAAGGCCTTATTTAAATTATTTCTTTTCTTTAATAAGTTTATTTAATTCTTTACGGAACTCATTAGCATCTTTAAACTGTTCGTAAACTGAGGCATATCTGATATAAGCCACCTGATCAACTTTTTTAAGTTGTTTCATCACTACTTGTCCAACTTGGCGAGAGGTTATTTCATTTTTACGGAGCTTTTGTAATTCTCTTTCAATACCATGAATTAATTGTTTAAATTTATCATCCGTTACCGCTCTTTTCTCTAAAGACTTTTTTAAACCATTAATTAATTTTTCTCGGCTATAATTTTCACGTCTGGCATCTCTTTTGACAATAGTTAAATCTAAAATTTCAACTTCTTCATAAGTGGAAAAACGAAAACTACACTTAAGACATTCACGACGACGACGAATAGACAAACCATCCACAGCGACACGCGAATCAACTACTTTAGTGTCATCAAAATAACAAATTGGACATTTCATACTTTAAATTTACAACTAAAGATTTAAAATTCGTCAATATCGACAATAACCATATTTAGTAGGACCTTTTTTACTTCCTACACTATATCTTGTGTGTAACCTCATTGTAGCAAAATAAGAAAACAGCTACAAGCTAAGTAAAAACACCAATTTTAAACAAAAAATAAGAACCACCAATTGATGATTGGCGGCTGTGGATAAATAGTGGGGAACTTTATAATTAGTGTTTATTGGACTAAAAAAATACAACTGAATTTTCACTGAATCTTTATGGGCCTAAAAAAATTTACACTTTTTAACAAAAAACTAAAATGTGAGATATGATACGCTGGCCATAAAACTAACCGCTATTTCAACCTTACCAAACACTAATCAAGACTGCCGTCCAAGCAATTATTAGCCATTGGATAATATAAATCAGAGTCACATTTTTACTCCAAAAAGTTAAGGTATTTATAATTTTAACTGATAATTTGCGATAATTTAAATGGATAATAGCCAACCAATAGATAACAATGGAGATGAACAATAAACTAGCCCCAATGTCATGATGGGAGTAAGATAAATTTGGTAAATCAAAATCTAGCAACAAAAAGATTGCTCCTAAGACTATAGCTGGAATCAACTTAACAAAACAACCCTTATAAAAATCAACCTTGTCTTTAGCTTTAGATAATAAATCACCAAAGTAAACACCAACTAAAGAATAAAAAAACCAAGGAAAAAAAGGAAAAACAATATAACTATCTAGGCCAAAGAAAGGTTCAAATAGGTATTTAAGACTATTAGAAAAATTTATTTGCCATAAAAATGGCGAGAACAGGGCTACCAATAAAGCTAAAACTAAATAATAATCGTATTTAATTTTTCGCCATTTTAATAAAGCTATACCCATCAAACTAAGCCCTGCTACCTGTAGAATATCAATCTCTAGCAAATAGTCGATTAGCGGTATTTTATAAATAATACTTTCCGGACTTACTATCAAACCAAAATACTGACTTAAAACAATCGGTAAAAAAAATCTTAAAGCTGACAAACCATAGCCCAGGACAATTAACTGTAAACCTCTAATCAATAAACTATGGGGCTCATTTCGACGAGAATTAATAATATTTGCTCCCATTAAAAATAAAAAAACTGGAGCGACTAGAACTGTTCCTGAAATAAAGATAAAATAATCCAAGTCGGGGTTATTAACAATACCACTAAAAAGTAACAACCAAGCATGTTGTAAAATCATTAAAGCAATAGCTATTCCACGAGCAATATCAAATTCTACCTGTCTTTTATTTATTTGAGATGTAATTTGAGAAACCATTATTTTAGTCTTATATTTATTAAAATTATACTATTATAGTTATAATAAGACAATTATAAAAAGTATCGTCTGTATATGCACACTACCGGAAAAGAGTACATTTTAAAAAAAGAGCTATGCGTCTAACATAGCTCTTTTATATTTAACTTTATTTGAGATTACATCATCTTCTTCCTAATAAACGCTGGGACACTTAAATCATCTTCTTCGTTATTTTGATTACTGGATTCCATCTTCTTTTCAATAATTGGTTTTAGTGGAGTATTTTTAAAAACAGACAATTTAGTTTTAGTTTTATCAGCCCAAGAAGAACTAGAGCTTACTTCTTTTTCACTTTCCTCAATAAAAGAATTTGGGGTATAGGCCGGTTTCATTTCTGATTTACCACTACTATTTTTACCATCAAAGCCAGTGGCCACAACCGTGATTTTAATTTGATCTTTCAGTGATTCATCAATAACAGCACCAAAGATGATCTTAGCTTCTTCATCAGCGGCTGAAGTAATAACTTTAGCTGCTTCGCTAACTTCACTCATCGACAAGTCAGAACCGCCAGTAATCGTAAAGACAATACCTTTAGCACCATCAATCGACATATCCAGTAAACTGGAATTAATAGCGGCCTTAGCGGCTTCAATGGCCTTATTTTCACCACTAGCCTGACCAATACCCATCAAAGCACTACCGGCATTAGACATAACTGCCTTAACATCAGCAAAGTCGGCATTAATAATACCTGGAACAGTAATTATCTCAGCAATACCTTGGACACCCTGACGTAAGACATCATCTGCAATAGTAAAAGCTTCCAGTAGTGAGGTTTTTTTATCAATTACCTGCAATAATTTATCATTAGAAATAGTAATTATAGTATCAACATTATCAGCTAACTCGGCAAAGGCTCGATCAGCAATATTCTTACGCTGACCACCCTCAAAGGCGAAAGGTTTAGTGACAACTGCTACAGTTAAAGCTCCAAGTTCTCGAGCAATCTGAGCTACTACGGGAGAGGCTCCTGAACCAGTACCGCCACCCATACCACAAGTTACAAAAACCATATCGCAACCTTTTAAGGCTTCTCTAATTTCATTTTCAGATTCTTCGGCTGCTGCTTTTCCTAATTCTGGATTCATGCCGGCACCCAAACCTCTGGTAACCGTTTTTCCGATATGAATCTTTTCTCCAGCTTTATTATAATGCAAAGCCTGAATATCAGTATTAACAGCCACAAATTCTACACCCTTAATGCCATTGTTAATCATACGATTGATGGCACTGCCACCACCGCCTCCGACACCAACGACTTTAATTTTTGCAAATGTTTCGATCTCTGGTTTTATTTCAGCCATATAACTATTTATAAAGAAAGGATAAAAACAAATCCCACCCTCATATTCTAAATATATTTATTACTTTGGAATGATTCTCTGAAAAAACTTTTTAGCTTTTCCGAAGACACCTTCTAAATTCTTACGTATATTATTATTACCACCACCTTGAGAACTATTATTATGACCCCAAACAACAAGACCGAGCGAAGTTAAAAATTCTGGAGTTCTAACCTTATCAATTACCACATTAATATTACGAGAGACGCCTATACAGGCTGGCAAGCGTAACTTTCTTTTAACAAACTCTATTAAACCATTTAATTCGGAACCACTACCTACAAAAACTACACCAGCTGGCAACATGCCCGAACGATCAATTTTTTTAAATTCATTATCAATTTTTTCTAAAATTTCCTCCACGCGAGCTTCGATTATTTCGGCTACATAGTGTCTAGAAATAGTTTCAATATCATCGTTGACATCTTCTTCTTTAACTAAATCACGAACATCTACTTCTTCTTCACGACTAATATCGCCTGGATTACAACTACCATATTCTCTCTTGATTCGTTCTGCTAAATTAATTGGGCAACGAAGTCCAATGGCAATATCAGCAGTAATATGTTCGGAACCAATCGGCAAAATAGCAGTATGTAATAAATTTCTTTCTTCATAAACGGCAATGGAAGTAGTTGATGATCCGATATTAATCAGGGCTACACCAAGTTCTTTTTGCTTGGGCGTCAGAACGGCTTCAGCGGCAGCCAACGGTGCTAAAACTAAATCTTCAATTTCTAAACCAGTTCGGTAAATAGATTTAGTTAAGTTTTTAATTTGAGTAGAAAGTCCCTGAATAATTAAAGTTTCAACTTCTAGGCGTATGCCGCTCATCCCAATTGGATCCTTAATATCAGTTTGATTATCAACAGCAAACTTAACTGGAATAACATGTAAAATTTCATAATTAACTGGCACGGCTAAAGCTCTGGCTGCTTCAATAGCTCTATTAACATCAGCCTCATTAATTTCGCCGTCACTTTTAGAAACAGCAACGACTCCTTTGCTGCGCTCACATTTAACATGAGGGTCATTAATACTGACCCAAACATTAGTGATAGGCACACCAACTAAACGCTCAGCTTTTTCAAGACAAGCTGAAATAGAAGAGGTTGTTTCTTCAATACTACTAACAACACCCTTATTAACTCCCGAGGTAGGTGAAGAAACTGCCCCAATAATCTGAACTTCTTCTCCTGACGGAGTTTCTATTTTTTGACCAATAACTAGACGAATAGAGGTCGATCCCACGTCTAGCCCGGCAATAATTTCATCTCTCATAAATAATTTGATAAGGTAAACTACAAAATAAACAAAAAAAAGAATTTTAGCCAAAACCAGTCTGCTAAAAAAGCTTTATTTCGTTAATTAGATTATACTAGATTTTGATTTTTTTAACAACCAAGCCAATCATCAAATTAAGACAAAAATAGCCCCTGATACCAAATAATCAAATTAGAACCAAAAAAGATGGAAATTAAAGCGCCAACTGTCAAAAAAACGCCTAATGGCAAGCGACTGCCAAATTTCTTCTTCTTTAGGGCCATTAGTAATAAACCAACCATTGAGCCTATAAAATAAGAACTTAAAATAGCCACAGCTAATTCACCTAAATTAACAAAAACTACTCCTAGAAACATACCCAACCAAATATCCCCCTCGCCTATCCCCTTACCCTTGGTAACCCAGTATTGGGCTGCAAAAAATAACGAAGAAATTAAAACAGAAATAAACAAGGCTAATAAATAGGCACTTAAACTATACTTATAGGAAAAAAAACCAATAATTGCCAAAAAGATTCCTGTCCATAACAAAAAATTAGTAGGAATTAAATACCAGCGAAAATCAAAAATAAAAACTAAAACTAAAACTGCGATTAAAACAGCTATTTTTAACAAAAACCACCAAGAAACCAAGCCAAAACTAGCAACAGCTCCAGCGAAAAGTAGACCTGTGGCGAGTTCAACTAGGGGATATTGCCAAGATATTTTATCCTGGCAAGAACGACAACGACCCCGTAGTAATAAAAAACTTAGAAGGGGAATATTATCATACCAGTGGAGTTCTTGGCGACATTTTGGACAATAAGACCGGCCTAAAATAGTTTCTTCTTGATAAAGACGCCAAGCTAAACAATTAATAAAACTACCAATTAAAAGACCAAAAATAAAAGAGAAAAAAATTTCTAACATATTGTTATTTTACTTTATTAAGCAAGAGGTTGGCGCGCTGTAAGCGAGCCTCAATTAATAAATTGTAATGACTTAATTTAATTTTTTGGTCATCATTAAGATAAATATTATTAATATCAGGTAATAGACTTTGGGTCTTTTCAAATTTAATTTTAGCTTGCTGGGGATTATTATTAAATAAATAAACGTCTCCCCAAGCTAAATAAATTTTTGGTAAATAGGGACTGACTAAAGCCAATTGATTAAAAATTTCCTCTGACTGAAGACGATTTTTAGTTACGCCCAGAATAAAAGCTTTAACAAACTGGCTTTCAAAATCTTGGCTCTTTATCTCTTCTCCAAAATTCTTCAAATACTTATCCACAACATAATAACTAGATTTATCAGCAATAGTTGGTAATTTTTCAATTAAATTGAGGGAAATTGATTGTTTGTAATAAGCTTTTAAAATTGGATTGGGCTTAGATTCCTCTAAGTAATCATTTAAGACTAGAGCCTTAAAATATTGTTTTTCTGAAATGGCCGATAATGTTTCTGTAAAATAATATTCCCCTTCTAAAACATGTAACTCGCCTATTATTCCATAGAAAGAAATAACTAGGGCACCAAAAATAGCTAAGAACGAAGTTGATAAATGATTATTACCTTCTGTTTTAAAAAATAATGGTCCACTCGCTAATAAAGATAATGCTATTATCAAGAAAAAATAAATATTAGTAACAGTAACTGAAAAATTAAACATTAGTACCAATAAATAAGCGGCTAATGACCAAACTAAAAAAGCGGTAAATTTATTATTATCCCGTTGATAGGCTTGCAATAAATTTTTAAAAATCCACCATAATAAAAGAATAAGAGCAGCTAAGCCAACCAAACCCCCAGTTAACAAAGTATCTAAAATTAAATTATGGGCTCGGTCGCTATAAGTATTAGGTCTGGCGTAGATAGCCCAATCTGGTTCGTAATATTTAACATAAGCTTCTGACTGATTTTCTAACCCATAGCCAAATAATGGCTTCTTCAAAAAAGCTTTAACCCCAGCATTCCAAAGCTCAAAACGAACATTAACGCTACCATTTTTGAAATCTTTTAATTCTGATAATCTAGTAGGATTAATAATAAATGAAGCGGCAATAAAAATAAAAAATAAACCTAGAATAGAGGCGCTGACTAAATAAATCTGTTTCTTGGCATATTTCTTTTCAGCTATTAAAAACCAAATTAACCAAACTAGGGATACTAAGAAAAAAATTAAAAAAGCACTGCGACTACCAGTCGTAAATAAGGCGGTTAACTCCACTAAAAATATTAAAGCTAAACCCAGACGGAACCACCAACGTTGTAAAATATAAAAAAGATAAGCCGAGAGCGGTAAAATTATAAGTAACCAACAAGCCAAATAATTTGGTTGGCCAAAACTGGAAAAAGCTCTTTTAGTAACACTGGCTGGTTCTGACCAAGTAAATAAATCCCAACCTAAGAGTTGCAAAATAGCATAAACTGAAACTAAAAAACCAGAAATAGAGATACCAATTAATAATCGCTTTAGCTTGGCGTTATTTTGAAAAATATCATGGCAATTAATAGCTACCAAAAATAGCCACAAGCCGTAAAATAAATAAGAAGATAGACCCTCTTGTCGGCTATAAGAGCCAAACCAAGAACTATTAATATCCAGCGAAAAAGTCAATGATAATAATAAGGCTAAAAAGAAAATAACCAAAGGCCAAGCTGAAATAATTATTTTATTATTTAAGGTTACCTTTTTAAAAGCAAACCGCCAAACAGAAACAAGCAGTAATAGAAAAAGTAAAGCTCTAAAGAGAACTATTTTACTCAAATCAATATTAGTCGAATAGAAATAATTAAAATAAAGAGGGATTAACCCTATAATTAATAAAATTAAAAATTCTGCCAAATATTCCACTTTCAAATTTTGGATAATTCGTTTCATAAGAAAAGTATAACATAATTAAAAAAGGACTCCTATCCGCCAGCTAGCGAAGAAGTCCTTTAATATTATGAACTTTATTTTATTTTTTTCTCTGCCACTGTTCAAAATAAACAAGTAGCGGAGAGGCTACAAAAAGCGAACTATAAGCACCACAAGTAATACCAACCATTAAAGCCAAGACAAAATCACGAATGGAAGCTCCACCGAAAACAAGAACAGCCATTAGTGATAAGAGCACCGTCACAACTGTATTAACTGAACGGCCGAAGGTCTGATTTAAGCTGTGATCAACCGTATCGGCAAAAGTACCATGACTCTTAGGCAAATTCTCTCTGGTTCTATCAAAAACTACAATGGTATCGTGAACACTATAGCCTAAGACTGTCAGTAGAGCGACCACAAAAGGGGTGTTAACTTCCATACCATAGAAGTGACCTAAAATAGCAAAAATACCAGAAGTAATGATTATGTCATGAAACAAAGCAATAACTGCAATCAAACCATATTTCCAAGAAGCTACCGGTTTAGAAACCTTACTAAAAGCCATGGAAACATAGAGGATAATAATAATCAGAACTAAAAACATGACCCAAAAAGATTTAGATTTTAATTCTTCCCCAACAGAGGGACCAATAGCTTCAAAACGAATTTCCTCTAAACCGCCTTTAGCAAACTCTGACTTTTTCAAAGCTTCAAAAATAACAGTATGTTTTTCTTGAGAAGTTTCTTGAAAGCGTAAAATAACAGAATTAGCATCAGTTGGCTGAACAATTAAGCTGCTAACTCCGGCGGTTTTAACGCTATCCTGAATCTCGCTAACTGTAGGTTGACTACCTTGATATTTAACTTCTAATAAACTACCACCAGTAAAATCAATACCAGGCTTAAGACCCCAAATCGCTAAAGCTAAAATGGATATAATAGTTACTCCGGCTGAAATCAGAATCCAAATCTGGCGATGCTTAATAATTTTATAATTGACCATATAGTTGAAACAAAAAGTAAAAATTAGTTATTAATTTTACGTACTCCTAACCACCAAGGATGACTAGCTAAGAATTTACCAACAAAAATCTTCATAAATGAGCTGGTAATAACAATACTACTTAACATGGAAATAGATACACCTAAAAATAAAGTGGCACCAAAACCTTTAACTAAGCCTGTTCCGAAGCTCATTAAGACAAAAGTGGTTAAGATAGTAGTAGTATTACCATCACGAATAGAGGGCCAAGCGCGCTTAAAGCCTTCATCAATAGCTATATCAAGCGGTTTGCCATTTCTAAGCTCTTCTTTCATACGTTCAAAAATCAAGATATTAGCATCAACCGCCATACCAATAGATAAAATAACACCAGTGATACCAGCCAAAGTTAGAGTAACTGAAGCATGAGCGTAATAAGCTAAGAAAATAAAGACGACAACAAACATACCGGCCGATAAAATACCATCAAAAATCTTCAGCTCTCTAAAGACTGAAATAAACAGAGCAAATAAAGACAAAAGAAAAACAGCTGTCATCCACCAAGGCATAACTTTAAAAATAGCTAAAACGGCCATGACATAAATTCCTAAACAAACAACAGAAATAAGACCGGGCAAGCGGTAATAAAGAATCATGAATAACGCTACTAATAAGAAACCAACCAATCCGGCTTTGAGACTATTATCAATTGATTGTTGACCTAAGCTAGCGCCAACAGTTTGTTGACCAACTAAAGTAATCGGTACTGGCAAAGCACCAGTATTTAAACGCTGAACTAATAACTTAGCTTCTGCAATATCAAATTTACCAGAGATAACAGCTTCTCCGCCAGTAATTTTTTGAGAAACGGTAGGAATACTAATTGGATAACCATCTAAAAAGATGGCCACTTGCTTGTTAATATTGCGATCAGTAATAGCTTCAAACATTTTAGCTCCTTCACTATCAAATTCTAAGGCAACTTCTGGAGAATTATCATTAGAATTAAAACGTAAAGTAGACCTCTTTAAATTTTTACCAGTTAGCTCAGTATTTTTCCAAGCTAGTTGCGCAGTCGGCGTAGTAGAAGAAACTGTCGCTGAAGTTGTAGAAGCTACAACATTTTCTTTAAATTCTAAAAGAGGAGTTTCACCAATCATCTTAATAGCTTCACTAACATTCTTAATGCCAGCTAACTCCACTAAAACGCGATAACTACCGGAAATGGTGCGGTTAACTTGCACAACTGGTTCACTAACGCCAGTAGCATTAATGCGGCGTTCAATAACATCACGAACACCTTCCAAAGAAGTAGCTCGATCACTTTCTGGAATACCATCAACATTAGCTTCATAGATTAATTGAGTTCCACCCTGCAAATCTAAACCTAAGACAAAAGGAATTTCCTTAGTCGCTGGCAAAATAATTACATTACTAGTAGTTTTGGCTAAGTAATGAGCGAAGCGGTTATAATAATTGCCAGCACTTCCCAAGAAAGAAATAAAAGCAAAAATAAAAACCAAGAATAAAGTGAGGCGTAACCGTGCTTTTTTTGAAGAGAAAAAGCTTTTTGACTGCTTTTGCATATAAATTTTATAAATTAAGAGCGAAATGAATTATTTACGACATTTTGCTTTTAAATCTTAGAATAAAGCTGATAAAAAATCAATGGGTAAAAATCTTTTTGAGGAGTATCTTTACAAAAAGCCTTATTTTAACTATAATTAGTTTACTATTATAAAATAACCAACCAGGTAATATTTTAAATATTTACCTGGTAATAAGAAAAATATGCCACTTATTCCTACAGTTATTGAAAAAGAGGGGCAAATGGAGAGAGCTTATGATATCTACTCCCGTCTCTTAAAAGATCGAATCATCTTCTTGGGCGAGGCTATTGATGATCACGTTGCTAATATTATCATTGCCCAACTATTATTTTTAGACGCCGAAGACAAAAGTAAAGATATAAAATTTTATATTAACTCTCCTGGTGGATCGGTTAGCGCCGGTTTAGCTATTTATGATACCATGCAATATATTAAAGCTGATGTAGCTACCATCTGTGTCGGCGTAGCTGCCTCCATGGCTTCTCTGCTACTCTCGGCTGGGGCTAAAGGAAAACGTATGGCCCTGCCTAATAGTGAAGTTATGATTCACCAAGTTATGGGTGGCACTGAAGGGCAAGCTTCAGATATTAAAATTCAAGCTGAGCATATTCTTAAAACTAGAGATAAGTTAAATAAAATATTAGCTACTCACACAGGACATAAACCAGAGCAAGTTGAGAAAGACAGTGATCGTGATAATTGGATGAGTGCTGAAGAAGCTAAAAAATATGGTTTAATTGATGCTATTTTAAAATAATTTAGTTTAAATAATAATACTAAAAAGGACTACTTGCGTGGTCCTTTTTTAAATCTAAACTAATTATTTAACAATCATCGTTTTAGCCATTAATCTAAAAATTGGTAAATTTAAATCATTTTCAATCAATGGTGAATAAGCGAGAGTATATATTTTTGATAAATCATTACTGAAAATATAAGCTGCTGAATTATCCTGAGAATAAAAACCACTCCATGATTCACCGCTAATTGCCTCTCCTGGCATCAGCCCAGAAAATTGTTTTTCGTACCAAGCGTGTGATGATAACTTTTCATCATTATTTTGAAAAGTAACTTGAATAAAAGCCCTATCTCCATCCGTAAAAACAACGGTATTATTAGCATCACTTTTGGTTATCTCCCAAGCATTCAAATAAAGAATACTAGCCCGAGAATCAACTTGATATCTATTTAACAGCGAATTAGCATCCATTTTTTTACCAGCTACTAAAGGGTCATAACCACTTTTTAACTCCGAAATATCTAAATAACCGTCCCCATCTGTATCAGCTAAAGCTGGATTGGTACCTATTAATTTTTCTTCATCATCAGTTAAACCATCAGAGTCAGAATCAATGGTAGAAACAATAGTAGAAATAAGAGAAGTACTTTTTTCTTCTGGTAATAAATCAGTAGAAGTGCTGACCGTTTCATTAGTTGTGGTGGCAGTAGTGGTATTCAAAACAACAACTGGCTCAATGACTGGAGTTATTGGTTCTGAAATAGTCGGAACAACACTGGTTGGTATAGTTTCAACTTGGGCAACTGGAGTAACTGGCTTTTTCATCACCGGCTTAATCATAAAAATATAAGCTGCATAAATAAAAGCTCCAATTAAAATAACCCCTCCAAAAATAATTAAAATACCTATTTTATGGTGACTGTCTAAGCCACTAACAGGCCCGCTAAGCGAAGTCGGTCTTAAAGAGGTATTGCTCGTAGAAAAAGTTTGGCCAGAAAAACGATTGGCTTCAGGCATATTATGAACAACAAAATCATTATTGATTTTTTTTTCATCCTCGTGTTTATCTAAATTATGATTTTCGATAGAACTATTGAACATAAATCATTAAAAAAATTATTAAGCTGGTAGCAATAAGTAGGCCGGCGACTAGCCAACTATAAACCCGAACATCACTTGATTCATGCCCATGCGGCATAATATGGAGATTAAGAAAAACTTTTCTAGCCGGCTTCTTTTGAGAAAAGAAAGGATCATTTTTAAGTTTATCTTTATTGTTTAAATTACCAATCATAAATAATATCAACTATTGACCGAGTTTTTTACCAACAGCTAAAGGATCGTAACCACTTTTAACTTCGGCTCCATCTAAATAACTATCACCATCAGTATCAGGATTAAGAGGGTCAGTTTTGTAAATTTTAACTTCTTCGTAATCAGACAGACCATCTTTATCAGTATCTGCCACTAAAGGATTAGTATGATAAATTTTAACTTCTTCGTAATCAGTTAGACCATCGTTATCGGTATCGATAAGATTAATATTAGTACCAAGGATATTTTCTTCTTCGTCTGTTAAACCATCGGAGTCAGAATCAACTAAAGTACTAACTGGTGGCGTGCCTGTAGCTAAAGGCATGGATGGAGTAATAACCACTTCCTGACTAACAGGGGTGGTAGTCGCTGGTTCAACAACTAGTTCAACTGGTTGTTCTGTTGTAACTGGAGGAACAATTACTGGTGGAACATTTTGAGTATTTAAGTTATCGGCTTGCTGATTATTTTTGCCAGAAAAGAATTTAGCATAAGCTAAATAACCTAATGCTAAAAGTAGAAGTACCAACAAAAAGACTAAAATAATCTTAATAATTTTACTTTTTGAAGATGTTTCTTCGGTCTCGGGCGAAGTTAAAACTCCAACTTTTTTAGCTTCAATTTCGGAATCACCTGGATAATAAGCATTAGATTTTTTAGCTTCAGCTGTCTTATCTGTATCAGCAAAGATATCGTCAATCGGTTTTTGTGGAACAGATTGATTAGTTTGGTTTAAATCGTTAAACATAATATTAACATTAAAATATAATTATTATTATTTTACCACATTATAGATAAAAAATCCTTCTTGATCATTAACTACTGTTGCTTCTTGATTTTTATCAAGACCAACCATCTCTTTTTCCTTGGTAGTCATTGGTCTAGTCGAAGTATTAACGTTAACTGGCTCGTTTGTTAAAGTGGCTTTCTTATCTCGATTAATTAAGAAGAAAAAAACAACAACAATAAGTAATAATAAAATAATAGTTATTAAAATAATTATTTTTTTATCTCTAAAATTTACCATATTTATATAAATTAAATTTCATAAATTAAAAAATATAATTACCAACCGGGGTCGGCATAACAGTCACTTATTTTATTCGAACCAAGCATTGGCAAAGTTCCTGGGGGACAATTAAGAAAACAATCGCCTTCCACTTTAGAGCCAGGTAATGAAGTAAAATCAGTCGGACAGGATGATGTATAATTTGCTGAACAATTAACTCCCACATAGTGAAGATTGCATCCCGTACAATACTTTCCGGCCGGACAGACGGCGCAGGTTGTCCCTGTAGAGTAATAACCCGGTTCGCAAGCAATCATCGTGCATTCTGAAGATCCGGGAGAAGAGAAAAAACCAACCCAAGATTCAGGATGGTAATAATTAGGAGTATTGAAAAAATAGGGTTGGCATGGTGTGCAACTTGCATCACCGGCATATGAATACGTATTTTCAGGACAAATAGTACAACCCTCTTTAGATTTATTACCGACTGGACCAGTATAACCAAAGGGACACGCGGCTCGCCCATAGCCACCAAAACAATAATAACCGGCCGTACAAGGCAAGCATGAAGTTCCTGAAGCATAGAAGCCATCACTACAAATAGTAGTTACTGGAGAACAAGATGCAGCACCTGGTAAACTATAATAATTAGTGGGGCAGTGGGTACAATTAATATTTCCAAATCCAGCAGCAAAAGTCCCAGCAGGACAAATTGAACATAGTGTATTCCACCAGGTAATTTGAAAAGTACCTGGCTTACAAGGATCGTGTGGTACGGACGAAAAATTATATATTTCACATTCTTGGGTATTAAATTTGCAATCACTCGTACACGAAATCCCATTTGGATTTAAGAGATAGCTATCACAAATTCTTCCGCCTAAATTAGCCCCGTCGCATTCTTCACCTGGATCAATAACTCCGTCACCACAGAAACTAGTTATTGGATTACAACCGTCTCCACTAGTTGGCGAACCACAATCCACAGCACAATTACAAGTATTTTCAATATCAATATTATTAACTTTAAATTGACACAGACCATCACCACAATAACCGCCACCACTATTACCATCCTTAAAAACGCAGGACTGATTATTTAAAATAGGATAATTATCAGCATTATTCGTAGTACAACCGTACTGAAGAGCAGAAGAAGTAGAAACAGTGGTAGTTATTCCTTCAGTGCCGTCACAACTTTCTACACCATCGTTAGAAATACCGCCCTTACCTTCTGAATTAGGTGTTTGTAATTTACCGTCACCACAATAATTATTAACTTTTATTAAGAAAGATTTAGCAGAAGAAGCACCATATTCATTAGTGGCCGTGACAACAACTTGAGTACCGGCAGAAGCACTGGCCGGAGCTATACCTGATAAATAAGATTTACCATCCTCACTAGTTCTTAAACTTAGGCCACTATAGGCCGTCAGACTATAATTAATGCTATGATTGCCCTGGCTTAGTGGACCAATTAAACACGGCACATTATTAATCGGATAAGGTTGTCCAACGCGTGCATTAGTATCACAGTCAAAATTAAGATATGGTTTGTCAGCTTTTAAATTAATGTTTATATCTTTTTGAGCCACATTTCCCTTTTTGTCAGTGGCTATAATACGATAAGTAACCACACTATCTTCAGGAAGTGGAGTACCAGTTGGAATAAAAACAGATTTATCAATTCTGAAATGATTAAGACCTACCTCAGTCTTAACTTCCGTAGCATTAGGAAAACCAAATAAATTTAAAGTACCACTATCTCTTTTAGTTATTGTAATCTGATCAGGATTAAGGCCCTTAGTACTATAAACAGAGAAAGTATAATTTAAGGGTAAAATAGGATTCACTAAATAATCAATATTATCAGCCTCAATAATCGGCTTATTAGCAGTAATTATTATAGTTAGAGGGTATCTAGCTTCTAATCCGCGGCTATCAGTCAAAATTAAAGTAATTGGGTAACTGCCAGTCGAACCAGCCATTGTAGCATAAATTATCTTTTGATTAGTCGTACCAGAGTCTTTTAAAACTGGCTTATCACTCCAGGTTGCAAAATTAGTAGAACCAGTATCGAGTCGCCAGGAAATAGTATCACCCTGATCATCTTCAGCTTTAATATAGCCAGTAAATTCCAAACCGCTTTCTCCTGTTAAAAAAGAATCAGATATTTTAGGTGGAGTATTAGTGCTAATAGCGGTGATTGCACAAGCATCTTTACTTAGTTGATTATCGGCTGTTTCATATAAACCATTAGTTTCAAAAGTGGCACACAAATTATAATTGATGCCATTTTGTTCAGCTGAATATAGATAAGTATAACTGCCCTCTGGTAGAATTAATTTACCATTGCTGGTTTGATAAAATTGATTTTCAACTTTTTTCCAACAAGTAGCTGCTTCAAAACCAGGACAATCACCTAAAACATTAATCGGGTCGGTCATCAAAGCCAGTCCTGATAATTTAGGCCAAAAAGTTTCCTGCCAACTAGGCCAAGTAGAAATAGTATTACCAGGTACATAAGTCCCACCAGCTAATTCAGGAAAACGAGAATTCTGAGTATCAATCACTTTAAGAGCTTCTTTAATGTCACCTAGCTGTCCTAATCTTTTAACATCACGAGTTACTTTAGCCTTAGCACTATCACAAAATAAATTAACTGGGCAATCAGAATCAACTAAACATTTCTGCTCAATTTTTGGTAAACATTTTCCTTTGTTAGAAGAGTTAAAACTAGAACCGCTAATTACACTACCGGTTGAACAAACATAATCAGTAGGGCAAGCCATATCGGCCGAACAAACTATTTTTGAAATAGAACATTGCCCGATAGTAGATAAATTACTATTAAATTTCCAATGAGAAACTAGTTGCCCTAAAATATCAACTGTTTTAATATTTGGATCCTGATTATAGGAAATAAGGTAGATATTAGTATAAATCTTATTATTATCAACATTGGCGGCATTAACAAAAACAGTACGACCATCACGAACAGCTTCATAACCATCCACTGTTAATTTTTGAGGAGAACCTTTGTAACCTTGCTGTTGATACCAAGTTTCAATACTATAGTGATTGAGATTTGGCATTATTCGCACAGCAATAGCATCCGAAGTTTCAGCTGCTTTAGCCTGGATAATTAAAAAAGTAGTCACCACAGTTAAAATGGTTAAGCCAAAGCTCCACTTTTTCCAGTCTAAATTATTAATGCGCATAATTTATTTATTAAGCTTATTTGCTAATTGTGACTTTTACTTCTGCTGATTTATTACTTTGGTTATCACTCTTATCAAGAGCGGTAACTGCAAAAAAGTTATCACCAATTGCATACTTATTAATATCAAAAGTAGCAGAAGTTACTTTATTAAGAGAGTCAACAGATTCAGCGTAAAGACCAGATTTTAAACCATGATATATTCTATAATAAAAAGCATCATCAGTATTAGCTAACCAACTAATTTTCAAGATTGTGCTGGTGGTAGTTGCCGTGACTCCCTGAGGAATAGCTGGAGCTGTTTTGTCGGTTGGAATAACTTCTTTACCGCCAAATAAAGGACTTTCGGTTTTTTTATCAGAAATAGAAGAAACCATGAAGTTATACTTTTGGCCGTCCACTAATTTATTTATTTTGTAAACACAAGAATATTTACTTTGATCGGCTGATTTAACACAAGCTTCTTGAAGTGTAACTGGTATTATAAAAGAGCTGGAACTACCCTGAGTCGGTCCATAATAAATCTTATAGGAACTAACTAAAGCTGCTGGCGAGTACCAGCTAAGCTGAACTTGACCACCTAAGCCAGTATCTTTTACTTCAGTTATTTCACCAGATTGAGGAAGAGCGGTGCGGAAAAAATAAGATTCTTTGAGAACGCTCCAAATACAAATACCACTATTATTAGGGCCGCAAGCAACTCCCGGTGTAGGACAAATGGCCCCGCCTTGACTACAAAAGAAATTAGCATTAGCCCCTAAAATTAAAGCCGCATCATCAATAGCTGGCAAATCATCAGCTGTTCCTGGTTCACCAGCATCACGACAATAATAGAATTTATAATTGTGATTAATAACTGGCTTACCATCTTTATCAAACGACAGATCAGCCCAAGGGGTCCATAAACCATTTTTTTCCATCGGCCAAGGATTAGCACACAAGAAAACATACATTTCCGATGATCCATTACTGCCATCACCCTCGGAAGTAATATTACAACAGTTATTAGAACAACTCTCATCAACACAGGAACAAGGACTAGATTTGCAACCTTGAGCCGTTGAAAAATTGTTCATAGAAATAGCTGCCTTAATCTCAGTACTATTATCTGTTATGCCGACATTGGCTTTAACTACTTTCTTATCAGTTGGAAGACCCACTGTATTATTTATAGAAGCAACTGTTGGATTTTTAATCTCCCATTGCCAATTCCAAAAATAGCTAGTTACTGGTTGTAATAATTGACCATTGATACTATAAGCGTGAGCCGAAAGCAAACGATCGTTGTCATCTTTTTTATCAAAAGTATTAATTTGTTTAAAATCATCATCACTCGAATCATTTTCAGAGGTTCTAATCAAAAAAGAGACTGGATTTACTTCAACTTTATTAACAGTACACAAACCATTATTAGCATCTTTACTGTCCATGGTCTGAAAGTTGAAAATATATGATTTTGGAAAACTAGCATTATTAAACTGGACACTGCCGCTAATAGGACTAGTACTGCTGGCATTAAGACCAACTTTATCTTCACTCATTACTCCCATATTACTATTTAACTCTTTATCACCCTTAACAATTACAAAGTAATTGGTGTAAGCTGACAGCAATTTTTGTGGTCTAAGATAAACCCTGGTACTAATTGATCCATTAGCTAAAAATGTCTGTTCAGACGTTACGATGCTCGGTGCTAAACAATAAAGTTTATCCGCCGAAGGTAAAGCGGCTAGAGCACTATTTGAACTACTAAATAAATTATGCCAACTAGAGCTTATTTGGCGATAAATTCTAGCTAATAAACTATTATTTTTAGGTGTTGGGTTATTATTAAAACTAATAACCCCGTCTAAACAAACTCCTTTTCCGTATTCTTTTTCTTCAACTAATAAAATATTAGAAGGTAAGGTATCTGACTTCATTACTTTATCAAAATTGATAACTATTTGGCTATTGCGACAAACTGAAGGTGTGTTATTAATAGGTAAAGTGGAAATGATATTCGGACGAGTGTGACAACAGGTGTCGAAGCCACAACCTTGGGTGTCAGCGGCACCGCATTGTAAATCTGCTGTACAACCACAAAATAAACCACGAGAACCACCAGTACAAGCACCTTGATTAGCGACACAAGTTAAACTGTTGTTAACACTGCCTGGTTTGCAACAACAAAATCCGCACTCTGTACCAGTTGGTAGTTGTCCTTGGGTGCCACTACACTGGTAAGGATTACCACACACACTAGTATTACAAATTCCTGGCGCATCAGAAGCACAAGAAGCTCCAGGTTGTACATCATTACAGGAATTTACACAATTTTGAACACCTAAATAAGCACCGGTTGAAGAGGCTATTTTACAACTTTGATCGCTACCTTTAATACAATCATATCTAGCACAAGTCTTGTCTGGTAATTTGTCAGAACTATTAGTACATGTTTTAGTTTGAGCGTCAAAACAGCAAGCGTCCTGCAAGGCACATTTAACTTGGTCACCAGCAGCTAAATCACAGGCTGTTTTAGGATTAGTAGCGCAATTAGTAATACAAGTTGAAGTAGCTAAAAATTGGCCAGTTTTGGCAGCTATTTGATTACACTTAGTCTTATCTAACAAGCCATTAGTATCGGTTACACCACAATCATAATAAGCACAGAAACCATTTAATAAAGTACCATCTCCTCCTTGGCAAGTATTTTTAACGGCATCAAAACAACATTTTCCAGAGTGCAACGAACAACCAGCTTGGTCTAAGGCAGCACAATCGACACAAGTTCCTAGCGGTTTAGTAGTATCACAATATTTACCAGTAGTCGTACTACAGTTACAAGCAGCATCTTGCTCAGCTACATTGCCGCTTGGCTTAGCACAACCAGAGCAACTACCATAGCCAATACCATCATCCGTTTGATCACTGCCACAAGTACCAGCACAAGTTAAGCCAGCACAGCATTCATTATCTTTACCAATCGTACAACAACAATCACAACTCTTTTTAGCAGCACTAAGACATGAAAATTTATTGGAATTAGCTCCACAAGTAGCTCCTGATGGGCAAATCTTATTTGACTCGCAAAGACCAAGATTATTTCCAGCACCATTATCTATACATTCAAAACTAGCGGGACAAGGCTCACAAAGAATAGTTGAAAGATCGGCGCATTGACCACTCAAACTAATTTGACCAGCCAAACAAGGCTTAGCTGTCAAAGGTAATTTATCAACACAATAACCAGTTTCCAAACTAACCATATTGGTTGGGCAGGTAGTATTAACTTTTAATTGTTTAAGAAAATAAGTTTTGCCAGATACCTTGTCATTATAGGCCCGGCAACTAAGCAGCCCTTTATAATCTGTAGTTACATCTTTCCCGCCAACATTAGCTATTAGAGAGTAAGAAAGTTCATTTTCTAATTGACACGCCTTAGACTGACAAACATCTTTGGTTTTATTATAAATACAACTACTAGCATTGCCCTGACAATAAGCTAAAGCGCCACATTCTGAGGTTGTGCTACCGCAATCTTTTAAGACTTCTGGTACCCCAGGATTAAAGGGCGAGCATTTACCAGGAGAATTTGGACAAAACTGTCCCGTCTGACAGGAGCCAAAATAATTAGACATACCAATACAACTATCAAAAGGGGTAGAGGTGGCACTATTGTAATCTGTATTAAAACTAGTTTCGTAAACTGAATTAGGAACATCAAAATAACAGGAAACAACCGAAGCGGCGCAAGTACCAGTTTTATAAGTATTACCAGGACAACAAATAGGACTAGCCGCCGAACACTCATCATTTTTAGTACACTTACCCACACTAAAATTTAATTCATTACCCCATTCACCATTTTTTATAACATAAACTGGACCAGTAATAGAATCAACTGGTACTTCTGTTTCAATCTTATCGGCTGTACCATCCTTTATAATTACCGAAGAGGTACTTTTATTACTATTAAAAACTACTGAGGCGGCCGTACCAATTGTTCCAAAATATTCACCCCAAAGATTAACCTTAGTGCCAACCTGCCCTAAAATAGGATCAATTTTACATAAACCGGTTTTTAATGGAACGGTGGCATCATATTTAAAAGTGCTTGGAGAAAGTAACGCCGAAGTAATGGTTATTTCACCTAACTTAACTTTAAGTTGAAATGACCCGGCGCCTAAATCACTAGGTACCTTAACAATTATTTGATTATCACTCCAAATAGAATTAGTACAAACTTCTGGAAAATCGTAAACAGCCTCTTTATCGCCAAAATAAACTTGGCGACTACCACGAGTGTTGCCAAAACCGCTGCCGGAAATAGTAACATATTGACCAACTTGACCACTAACTGGGTAAAAAGTAGAAATATAAGGACCAGCTTCTGGGTCTTTATCCTTAGTAAAAACTAAAGCATTACTTTTCTGATTAACGCCGACCGTCTGCCCCTCTACAAAAGTAGTGGTCTTACCTGGCATAATACTAGGAGCTAGCGTCTGACCAGTTAAATTATCATTTATGAAATTAGAGTTAATTCCTTTATACGGATTAGCGTAATCGCCAAAATAAGCTTCTCCGCTTTTTAAATTAACTCCTTGATAAACGACTTTATCTCCCAATAAACCTCTCGCTGGGCTAACAGAACAAAGCCCGGGACGAGAAATATTATTTTTTATAAAATCAGGAAGTTTGGGACCGATTTCATCATTAGTTTGATCAATATTGGTAGCTAAATTATTTTCTCTTTCTACCTTAATTGGACCATTAGCGACACCACTAGGAATAGCAATGATTATTTGGCGGTCGGTCCAAGAACTAATACAACTAGGATTTATCGTTTTGGGATAATTAGCTATTTGTGCTTGAGAGCTATTAGCTCCTAAAAATGTCACTTGACCAATGTCAGGAATTTTAGAAACTGAAAAATCATCAATATAAAAATCTGTACCAGCTCCAGTTGAAGCATAAGAAGTACTGATTATAAATTCTATTTTTTTCTGACCACTTTTATTCAGCCACGTTTCCATTTCTGGAGTATATTGGAGAGTATAAGAATAAAGTCTCCAATCACCATAAGAACCGGATAGAATTGGCGTCATCTCATTGGCTGCGTAACATTTCTTTTGATATGGTGCATTAGCGCAACAAGTATTTGACTGCTCTGAACAAGTGCTACCATAGCTAGCATTACAAGGATCAACACCGCCTATTAGTGTTGGAGAAATACTTGAACCATTCCAAGAATATTCTGACTTGAGAGCTCCAGCACTACCGTAACCTAAACATTGATTATCACCAAAAGATAAAGATAAGTTAGAGGCAGTTTTGCCTTTATAATAAAATTGGATAGAATAAGTAGCTCCAATCTGTAAATTTAAAGGAGTGACATCATAATACAATTTAGCCGACATACTTAAATTAGCATTGGGATAACAAAGACCTTCTCCTTCGCTATAAACAGCTGGAACAACCTTTTTGCATTCATCTTGAGCGGCAAAAGAACAGGTTTTATTAGTACTATTCCAAGTGCAACCCGTGACAGCAGCACATTGAACTTGATTACACTGACCAGGCCAACTTAAATTACTGTCTTGATGAATTAATAAGCTTTGTGCAGCAGAGCGAGCAGTAGCTGTACTAATTAGGGCTTTAGAGCCACTATTAGTTTCAGCACGCCAAGCAGATGATAAGCTACCAGCAGTAGCGGCGTCAAAATTATTTTTAATCAAAATTTGTTCGTTGGCTTTTAAAGCAGAATTAAAATTATAACCATAAATAGTTAAAAAATTATTAGCGGCACCATTAGGTGTATTGGAATTACAAACACCTCCAGCTAAACAATCTGTATCAACATTACAAGCTCTATTCTCATCATTAACACAAAAACCACCGACCGGACTAATGCCAGTGATAACTGGTGGGCCAACACATAAGCAAGAACTGATATCACATTTTAAATATGGTCCACAGAGATTATTATCAGCATTACATTGACCGCCAGGAGTTGAGTTGCAAGACTGTCCGAACCCGAATTTTGGTTTACATAAACAACTAGCGTTATCACATAAGTATTCAGGGCCGCAAATATTATTATCAGCCTGACATCCACTTAAAACCGTGCTACTGTCACAAGATACGTCGCCAGGATCAGAACAATCCGAACCTAAACATGGCCCCCAAGAATTAACATTGCAAATTTTTTCGCCCCCACAACCGCAAGAAGTTCTGGCACCGTTAGTACAAAAGTCGGAATTACCTCCACCGCCACCGGTAGCGCTTAAAATTTTACTTATAATAAAATAAGCAATTCCCCAGGCTGATAAAATAATAATTAAACCAATAACTCCATTTTTTAAAATTTTCTTAGCCTGAGCCACTTTATCTTCATTACCGCCAGAGGTCATCCAGATAAACCCAGCCCACAGAATTAAACACACCGCCAAAAAACCTAAAAAACCAAATAAAAAACTAATAATAGTGGTGGCAGTTGTTAGCGGACTTTGAGCACTAAGATTTAACGATCCTTCAACAACAGAAAAACCTGGATCAACAGCTAAAGATATGTGAGGCGCTAAAAAAGTTGCTCCAACAATTACAACCAATATTATAAGCTTTTTAAATTGAGACATATTAAAAATATTTTATCCCCAAAAGAATATTGAGTTAATTTTATTACAAAGGCAAACAATTGCCATCTTTATCTAAAGCGCTAGTGGCTGAACCAAAACAACAGGAAGGATTTTTATCACTAGCCGTACAAGCTGGTCCAGAACTGGGTTTAAAACAATTTTGATAAATATTTTTTACCCCTGAACCCACTTGTGATAAATAAGTAACTGATTCAAAAAAATCGGAATGGCCAATTCTAACACTAGTAATATCTGGTTCACCATCTGGTATACCTATTTCTTTATTTTCTGTTTCTACCCAATAACCCAACGGTTTATTGGCTGAATTTCTTAAATTAATTAATTTATGTTCAGTAGTTGTTAAACCACTATTAGTAATAATACTACCTGTTCGCAAACTAGTATTCATCATTAAATCATTAAAATCAATAAGGACTGGATCCTTGGCTGTTATATTTTGAGCATTAATAGTTGGTTTAAATAAAGAAATAGTTGGTGGATCTAAATTAATTAGACTACTAATATAGAAAGAAAATTCAAAACCGTCTCGTTTACTAGCATCAGCGTCGCCTTCTATAAAATAAGGATAAACACTAGTAACTGGTCCATCAGCTCTATTGTCACGATTGCCATCTAAAGAATTAAAAGCTAAATCCGTTACGCCGTTTAAATTTAAGGTATCAGCTAAAGGATAATTATTATTTTTAGCAACATCGCGACAAACTTTACCGCCTGACCAAACAGCACATTCAGAATATGGAGCTAGCGGTAAACAGCTATCATTAGAAGTACAAGGTTTTAAGGTAGCCGCTTTAACTCTAACTGCCAAATGACTGGCTGGTGGCAAACAATACATTATCTCACCGCAACTATTAACGCCACATTCTTGATTGGAAGTAAATTCAACCGTATCATAATCACTACTCAATGAAAATTTACCGCTCACATAATTACCAATACAACGTCCGGCTTGGCAATTATACGATAAGCAATTGGCATTACCCGCGCAAATACTATCAGCCACTAAAGAAGTAGGCTGAGCATTAACGATTTGAATATAGTTTTTCACTTCATCGGCTGTACCCACTAAAGTACTAGGGTTCATAGCTTCGTTAAAATTTACCTGGATAACAGAATTCATTGGTTTATCTTTTTTATCTTTAATTTCATAGGTGGTTATTTTATCTTTGCCACCAGTAAAAGACTTGAGAGTTAGGACTTGGCTATTCGAAGACAAAGCTAAACTATTACCAGCTACCCCTGCTATCTTAGACTTCAAGGTCAGAGTACCACCAGAACGATCAACACTAATATCTGGGTGACCGCTTAAAGCTAATTCTATATTAAGCGCGGCCGCTGTGGGATCGCAAACAGCTGGAATAACAATACCATTACCGCTATCGCTTTGTTTTGCCACAAAAACATAAGACATGGCGCCAACTATTAAATTATCAGCTGCCTGAGCCGGATTAATACTTACTTCCCAGGAATTGCCAGCGGCAAAGGCATCATTTAAAGTGACTGAAAAATAACCAACAAAATTTGCTTTAGAATCTAAAATATCAGCTGTTCCTAATAAGTTACTACCACTATATAAACGTAATTTATTTTTTTCTGGTATCACATCAAAAGTAAAATCTTTAATTGTTCCAGCATAACCAGAATCAACAACGGCCGTGGCAATCACCGAAGAACCCAGAGGCTTGATAGTCACTAGTTGAGCTGAAGTATAAACTTTAGGACAATTATTAACTATTATCTGACCCTGAGCGGTCGCCGCTGGCACACTAACATTGCTAATATCAGCTTCTTTATCAACTGGCGGAAAAACTCCACCGGACAAAACTTGAGGTGCTTCTAAATCTAGTTTATTGCTAGTCTCAAATTTCCATTCAAAAAAGTCAGCTGAACAAGTTTTAAATAATGATTCACCACCAAACTTTTTAATTTCATTAGTTAAACGAACAGCGTATTCGATATTACTATTGGAAGCACCCAGATATTCTAAAGGTCTAATAATTATAATCTTACCATCACCAGAAATTGTTACTGAAGCATTGGTAAAGTTGGTATTTGGTTGAGCACAAGATCCTGTAGAACAAGCATTACCAATAGCTGTTTTATAAATCTGTATATTGGCTGGATTAATTAAATTACAATCACTTTGATCACAGGCACAAGCAGCCCCACTTGTTTTACTAACACAAATTGTATCTAATTGAATTTTTTCTTTAAAGGTTATTAAAATCGAAGTATTACGTGGTACTTCTGTCTTGCCATCTTGAGGATATACTGATTCAATCACACAAGAACCCATTGCTCCCAAACTGAGATTATTAAAACTGCCTGTAGTATCGGTAATATTGGTAGTTAGAGTGGCACCAGTAACATCAAGCAATTTTTTAATAACAAAGGTAACTAAACCCCAAGCTGATAAAATAATAATTAAACCAATAACACCATTTTTTAACCAACGCTTAGCTTCAGTCAGTTTATCTTCATTACCACCAGAAGTCATCCACAAAAAACCAGCATAAATAACAATTACTACTGCAATAAATCCCAAGAAACTAAGAGCTATCTGGATTATATTAATAACAATGGCAAGAGGGCTAGCACTGCCCAGAGTAATAGAGCTTTCGACTTGGCCAACACCCACGTCAATTGCTCCAGCCGCTAAAGCGGTTTTAACCAACAAAAGACTGATCAACATTAACAAAAAAGGCAGACCGAATCTTCTTAAAAACGAGATAGATTTTTTCATCGATTTAATTATAATTATTGGCTAATTATGATATAATAATTATAACAGAAAAAATAAAAAATAAAAAGAAATGACTATAGATAGAATTTACAAAAAATTCAAAGAAAATCATCCAGAAGTAGACGCTGAAATTTTATGGCTAGCTTATGATTTTGCTAACTCGGCTCATGAAGGACAAATAAGAAAGAATGGTGAACCTTATATTAATCATCCGCTTCATACTGCTTATTTACTAACTGAAATGAAAGCCGATTTAGCCACGGTTACGGCCGGATTATTACATGACGTGCCGGAAGATACTAATACCACTATAGAAGAAGTGGAAAAGAATTTTGGTGAAGAAGTGGCCAGCTTAGTCAGCGGTGTCACTAAACTGGGAAAGATCAAATACCGAGGCATCGAAAGATACCGAGAAAATCTAAAAAAAATGTTTCTAGCCATGACTACCGATATCCGAATTGTCTTTATAAAATTTTGTGACCGACTTCACAACTTACGTACCCTAGAATCATTACCAGAAGAAAAAAGAAAACGCATTGCTAAAGAAACTCTGGAGATTTATGCTCCAATCGCTGGTATGTTAGGAATTTGGCGTTTAAAATGGCAAATGGAAGATTTGTGTTTCAAATTTTTATATCCCGATGAATTTAATGATCTAGAACAAAAATATGAGGTTGAGAAAAAAGCTGAAAGAAATCTTTTTTTTCAAAAGATTAAAAATGTCTTAGCCCCTAAATTAGAAGAGGCTAAAGTTGATTATGAAATTGAAGTTCGTTTCAAGCATTTATACAGTATTTGGAAAAAAATGGAAAATAAAAACCGTAAATTTGATGAAATTTATGATGTTTTTGCGGTGCGTTTAATCGTTTCTAGTATTAATGATTGTTATAAAATATTAGGTATTATCCATACTCTTTGGAAACCAAAACCAAATAGATTCAAAGATTATATTGCTGTACCTAAACCCAATGGTTATCAATCACTACATACAACTGTTTTTGGCCCCGATGGTAAGGCGGTGGAATTTCAAATTAGAACCCAGCAAATGCATGAGGAATCAATTTATGGTTTAGCTGCTCATTGGTACTATAAAGCTAGCAACAATCATGAATTTGATAAACAACCTACTTGGCTTCAAGAAATTGCCGACGTTCAAAAAGAAATAAGTAACACTAATGAATTTATTAAAAACGTCAGATTAGATATTTTTCGAGACCGAATTTTTGTCTTTTCACCTAAAGGTGATGTTTTTGAATTGCCTGAAGGATCAACTCCTATTGATTTCGCCTACGCTGTTCATAGTAATATTGGTAATCATGCCTCGGGCGTTATAATTAACGACCGCCATGGCCGCATTGATCAAGAACTTAAAAATGGTGACTTAGTTGAAATAGTTATTGAAAAAAACAGGCCGCACCCTAGTAAAGACTGGCTTAAGTTTGTTAAGACTAAAAGAGCCAGAGACCATATTAAACAATATGCTAAAAGATCAACCTTGGAAAACATTAAACGTTTTATTCCAGGTATAAAAAAATAACCGCTTATTAAGCGGTTATTTTTATTTATCTTCTATTTTCTTCTTCTTGCAACTTGCCAGTTTTTCTCAAAAAGTCTTTTTCTTTCTTAATCTTCATACTGGTTAAAGCATACTTTTTTTGTTGACGCTTAGTCTTTTTAGGGACCAAGTGTTGCTTTTCACGAGCTTTCTCTAAGCGCTTACCATTCTTCAAAGCTTTTTTGAATTTCCTAAGGAAACTTTCAAAACTTTCACCTGGTTTTCTTTTAAAATCAGCCATAAATAACACCTGCCTTTCTATTTATTTTCTTTTCTAATTTTTCTTTAATCTTTTTTTGAGCCACTATTTCTTGGACACCAGACTCCATATCTCGCATTAAAATCGTTTCATCCATTACTTCTTTCTTTCCAAGCACTAACGATATTTTAGCTTTTAAACTGTTAGCTTCTTCCATCTGGGCTCTTAAACTATCAACTGAAAAAGATTGTCTAACATTAAAGCCAGCAGTTCTTAAATCTTCAAAAAGCAATAGGGCTTTAACTTTGGCCTGCTCCCCTAATTGAGCAACATAAATCAGTTCTTCCTCATCAGAGTAAATTGCAGTCGAATTTTTTTCTTTCAATTTCATCATAGTTCTCTCAATGCCAATAGCTAGACCGATACACGGTGTTGGCTTACCACCAAAACTTTCAACTAATGAGTCGCATCGGCCACCACCGGCTAAAGCTAGTTTGCCACTCGATAACCCCTCTTCATTAACTGGCCAAAATTCAAAAACCGTATCATTATAATAATTTAAACCACGAACTAAATAGGAATTAAAATTATAAGGTATGCCTAATTCATCCAGATATTCTAAAACCTTGCTAAAATGCTCACGACTAGCCACTGATAGATAATCAGCAATCTGAGGAGCTCCTTCTCTAATTTTTACACAAAGTTCTTCACGACAATCAAGCAGAGCCAAAGAACTTTTGCCCAAATTTTTCTTACAGTGATTACACAGCTTAGAGCGACGCCCCCTTTCCTTATAAAAAGCTAGAAGCTTATTGTTATATTCTTTACGAGTATCTACATCACCTAAACTATTTATTTGAACATTGACATTAACACCTAATTCTTTAAAAAAACGATAAGCGGTATTTATTAAAACGGCTTCAGCCATTGGTTTTTTTTCACCAATGATTTCTAAATCAAATTGATTAGATTCACGATAACGGCCATTTTGTACTTTTTCTTGTCTAAAAACTGGACCAATAGAAAATAAACGAACTGGCTGAGGTAATTCATCCATGCCGTTTTCCAAATAAGACCTAATCATGCCCTGAGTAAGCTCTGGACGTAAAACAGCCTTTTCACCTCTTTCAAAATCAATAAAATAAAATTCTTTATCGGAACTCTTGCGAGTTGATTTTTTATAAAGATCAAAATCTTCAATAATTGGAGTACGTAAACAGGAAAAACCAAAGATTCTAGCTAATTCCCAGGCTTTATTCATGGATAAATCCCATTGTAGAAACTCGCTTCCAACATAATCTTTTAAACCCAAAAGACGGCTAACTGTTTTAGCACTTTTTCTCTCCACTCTCTTAGCCACACCCGGCTTATCCTTGATAGTGGTGGTAATTTTACGTTTTGGCATATTCATTTTAGTATTTTGGTAATTTATTTTTAGAAAAAATTTCAATTTTACTTAACGGAAAACCGCGCAAGAAAACTCGACCAACAATGAAACTTCGATTGACTGGACCAAAAGCCCTGGAATCTTGAGAAGCATCGCGGTTATCTCCAAAAACATAATACTCATTAGCCTTCAACTTAATTTTATTTTCATTATTAGCCTCAGTTACCTTGCCGGCTGATAAATATGGTTCATTTAATTTTAACCCTTCTGGATTTTCCTTATTATAAATATAAATGCTACCATTTTTAACCTGAACCTCTTCGCCGGGTAAGCCGATTACTCTTTTAATAAAAAATTCTTGAGGATCTCTAGGATATCTGAAAACAATCACTTCTCCACGAGCCGGATCAGTAAAACGATAGTTAATCTCATCAATTATCAAATACTCAAAATCATGAAAATTGGGCTCCATGGATGCCCCTTTAACATAAAAGGGCTGAATTAAAAAATAGCGGACTGGTACAATAATCACTAAAGCAATGGCCGCTAATTTGACGATTTCCGCAAAAAATAAAAAGAATTTTTTAAACATAATAAATGATCGATTTGTTTACCTTAGAAAAAAGAGCTATTTTAACTTAACTTTTGTCTATTCTAACACTAAAAATAAAAAAAAGCAAATGAGCTTAAAAAGAGCTATTTTAAAAATATTTATTAGCTAATATTAAATAATAAGCATCGCATCACCATAAGAAAAAAAACGATATTTATGCAAAATAGCCTCTTGATAAGCTAAATCAATCTGACTTTTGCCAGCTAAGGCCGAAACTAACAATAAAAGACTGGATTTGGGCAAGTGAAAATTGGTAATTAGAGCATCAACTACCTTAAATTTATAACCAGGATAGATAAAAATATCAGTCCAGACCCCAAATTCATTTTTAAAACCATCTTTAGCCCAAGATTCCAGAGTTCTACAACTAGTTGTGCCCACAGCTATAATTCTGGAGTGGCTATGTCTAGCTTTTTTTAAGACCTTAATGGTTTTTTTACTTATTTCTGCATATTCACTATGCATCTTATGTTCTAAAATATTATTGGTTTTCATTGGCGAAAAAGTACCCAAACCGACATGTAAAGTAACCAATTCAATAATAACGCCCAGGTCTTTAATTTTTTTTAAAAGTCGTGGCGTAAAATGTAAACCAGCGGTCGGTGCCGCCACTGACCCAACTTTTTGACTATTAGCATAAACTGTTTGATAACTTTTTTTATCTTGAACTCTATCTTCGATCCTTTTTATATAAGGTGGCAACGGTAAATGTCCGATTTTATTAACTGCTTTAAAAAAGTCTTGACCAACTTTATTAAAATTAAGTAACCAAGTACCATCATTATTATTTTTTAACACGGTGGCTCTAAAATTTTTAGCCAGTTCAATAACTAAACCTTCATGAATCCTACCACCCAGTAAACACTCCCAAATATCTTCAGCAATTTTTTTATGCAAAAAAACTTCCACCGCGCCACCAGTATTTTGCTTAGTTCCAAACAAACGAGCCGGAAAAACTTTGGAATCATTAACAACTAAAATGTCACCGGCCTGGAAATAATCAATAATATCAAAAAAATGGTGATGACTAAGCTCACCTGTTTTTTTATCCAATACTAAAAGACGAGAATGATCACGCGGACTCATCTGTTCCTGCGCAATTAACTCTGGCGGTAAATTATAATCAAAGTCACTTAACTGATAATCCATAACTATCTGAGTCCTAAATGGCGATAAGCTAAATCAGTAACTACTCGTCCACGAGGTGATCTATCTAAAAATCCAAGTTGCAAAAGATATGGTTCATACACATTTAAAATAGTGTCCATGTCTTCTCCTGTGGCAGCTGATAAAGTATTTAAGCCCACTGGACCACCAGCAAACTTATCAATAATAGTTTTAAGTAGTTTACGATCAACATTATCAAGCCCTAAATCATCAACTTCCATCATATGAAAAGTATCTTGGCATAAAGCCAAACTAACATAGCCGTCGCTCTTAACCTGACAATAATCGCGAACTCTCTTTAACAGGCGATTAGCAATACGGGGAGTTTTACGAGCCCGACCAGCCACCAAGTTAACAGCTAAAGCATCTATATCCACCTTAAGCAACTTAGCACTTCGTCTAATAATTTTTTCCAAATCTTCTAAATCATAAAACTCTAAATGATGAATGTGTCCAAAGCGATCACGTAATGGTGCTGATAAAAGACTCGCCATAGTAGTAGCACCTATAATAGTAAATCGTGGTAAATCTAAACGTAAAGTTCTGGCACTCGGCCCCTTACCCATGACAATATCTAGAGCAAAATCTTCCATCGCCGGATAAAGTATCTCCTCAATATTTTTATTTAAACGATGAATTTCATCAATAAACAAAATATCCCCCTCCTCTAAGTTACTTAAAATAGCAGCTAAATCACCACTTTTTTCAATCGCTGGACCAGAGGTAACTTTAATATTGGCTCCTAACTCATTAGCAATTACGTGAGCCAAAGTTGTTTTACCCAAACCAGGTGAACCATACAATAAAATATGTTCAATGGGTTCGCTTCTTTTTTTAGAAGCTAGAATGGCAATATTCAAATTATTTTTAACCTTTTCCTGCCCAACATATTCTCCTAGTGTTTTAGGGCGTAATGAAAAATCAAAAGACTCTTCACTATTTTGGCTGTTTGGATCAATGATTCTTTTATCTATTTCCATATTTTTATTAATTACTGAATTTATTCCCAAGTTTGTTCCCCATTACCGTTCAAATCAAAGGTTTGTCCTCTATATTTTAGTGAAATACCAAAAGATACGTCAAGCCAAGCTTTAACGCGAGCTAAAATTTCTCTCTGTTTCATTTTTTTAATACCCTGATAACTATGCAAATCAGCCGAACAACCTAAAACATTGAGCTCTAATTCAGTACCTAAATATAAAGCTCTTGGTAAATGAAATTCTTGAGTAATAATTAAAGCCCTACTTATATTAAAAATATTTTTAGCACGATAAATTGAATCATAAGTATCAAAACCAGCGTGGTCTAAAAAAATATCAGCCGGTGCCACACCAGCTTGCAAAAGATAATTCTTGCCAATAGTTACTTCATCATAATTTTTTTGACCGTAACCACCAGAAACCAATATTTTAGAAACTTTACCTTTTTTATAAATATTAACAGCCGTCTGAAGTCTGTCAGCATAAATATCGCCGGCTTGATTGGTGTCCGTTACCCCAGCTCCCAGAACAATGGCTACTGGATAATTTTCTATATCCTTATCGCAATCAGGTGCCATCAAACTAGCTCCATTTAAAACACGCAGATTAACAAACCAAATAAACCATAGTCCAATAATAACTAAGTATAAAAAATAACGCCATTTAAACCAAGAAAAATTCATATTATCTTAATTTTGTTTAAATTCACAAATGGTTCGGAAATCGCAATATTTACATAGCTCCGATGGCTTGGGGGGGAAATTAGCTTTCTTGATTTCTGAAATTTCCGTCAATATTTCTAAGCGTAGTTTTTCAATTTCCTTATCAGTAGCTGCAAAAGATATTTTCTGACCACTTTCTAAATAATAATAACTTAGCAGTGAAACCTTTTGCTGATAAGCTTCTTCCAAAAAAATCTTATACAAAATTAATTGTCGTTTATCTTCATAAGTCAATTTTTCTTTAGGATTACCAGTCTTATAATCAATCACTTCTAAAGTTTCATCAGCTAATCTATCGATGCGATCAATGGCTCCCTTAATAATATCGCCTCCGATTTTAAAAGAAAAGCTTTTTTCTAAAAATAGCACTTCTGGCATAATAGTATTTTGCCAGTTAACTAGGAATTGCTGAACTATTTTCTGACCATTCTGATAATAATTATCACGTTCTTCTTTACTAGCGTAACCATCTCCTTGCCAGCGACGCTCATAAATTTCTAATAATTTTTCTTCTGTTAACTCTGGTTGGTTATTTTTACCACCAAATAAATTATCTTGAAAAGCTTGCTTGGAAGCTAGTAGTGGTTCTAAAAATTCATAAAGAACATTATGTAACACGCGACCAAAAATTAAACTAGCCTTATCACTCGGAGCTGGTATTTTCAAAACGAAAGCAAATTTATATTGTAAGGGGCAATTAGAAAAAGCTGCTAATTGTGAAAAAGAAAATCTATCAGGCAAAACTAAGGCTTCCGTGATTTCATTTTCTGGCTTATCTAATCTGTTAAGATCACGTAATAATTCTGATTTACCATTAGGATTATTTTCGGCCTTAACTTCCAAAACATCTAAGCCCATCTCCGAAATAAAGAGTGATGGTTTTTTTTCACGCACTCCTCCATAATCTTTAGCACCAGTAATATATAGTGATTCTTTGGCGCGAGTTATAGCCACGTAGAATAAACGACGTTCCTCTTCTAAATGAGCCTCTTTACCGCCCACCATTTTCTCTTTTACTAAAGCATCTGGGATACTAATTTTTTCTGACCTGGAAATAGTAGGAAATTTTTTGTCCACGGCATTAACTAAAAAAACGTGTTTAAACTCTAAACCTTTGGCGGCGTGCACTGTCATTATTTTAACAGTATCATTATCAGAAAAATCTAAACGTAAGGCTCCAACCTCTCCGGCTTCCATTTCCAAATCCATCAACTCCATAAAGTCACGCAAACGAGCGCCTGGTAAAGTTTCTTCAAACTTTTTTATTTTTTGATAGAACTGATTCAGATAAGAAAAAGTTTCTTGATCACGATCAAAATCATATTCTGAAATTAACCCAGAATCGTAAACAAATCTTAAAAATATTTTAGTCGGCATGGTCTCGGCCACTAAAACCGAATGCTTATTTAATAAAGTGAGTAGTTTATCAATATTAAGTAATGACTCATTAGAAATACCTGGGATAACTGAACAATTTTTTAAAGCTTCAAACAAGGACCAAACTTTTTGTCTGGCATATTTATTAATATTAATTAAATCTAAATGACTAACCTTAAAAGCCGGCATGCTTAATACTCTAAACAAGGCTGATGATTCATGATAATTATCTAACAATCTTAGGTAAGCTAAGCAATCTAAAATGAGTGGCTTATAATACAAGCCTTTAAGCGACACAAATTGGTTAGGAATACCTAGTCTAGTTAACTCCTTAACATAAGCTTCGGCCGTGTCATTAGCCCGAACTAAAATAGCCATATCTAGCCAATTAAGTTCTTTTTTTTGTTTATATAAATCGGCAATCTGAACAGCCACAAAACCAACTTCATCTTCACCTCTTTCAAATTGTAAATAACAAATCGGATTTTCATCATTATTTTCAAAGGCACTCCCGGTTTTTAGCTGCTTATCAATTTTTAATTTAATCTCTAAACGATTAGGATTATTATTTTTGATAAACTTATAGGCATAATCTAAGATTTCTTGACGAGAACGATAATTATCTATTAAAACTATTTCTTTAGCACGAGGATAATCATCTTTAAACTGCATGATGTTAGATAAAGAAGCCCCGCGGAATTTATAAATAGCTTGATCGTCATCTCCAACCACAGTTAGATTATGGTTTGATTCAACTAAAAGTTTAACCAATTCATATTGAGCCCAATTAGTATCCTGAAACTCATCCACCATCACTTGTTTAAACTGATGACGATAGGCATTCAAAATATTGGATCTAGTTTTAAATAATTTTAAAGTATAAACAATTAAATCACCAAAGTCTAAAAAATTATTTTCAATTAGTAATTGATTATAAACACTATAAGCAGTAGCTAATTCTTGCAGACGATTAATTTCTTCCAGATCTTCTTCTGTTAACGATTTAGTATAAGTTAAATAATCAACATCAGAAATATTTTCATCCTTTAATCTAGAAAAGTGACGCAACATTTCTGAAATAAATTTAGTCGGATTGCCCAGTGGTTTATAATACTTTAGATTAAAACGATTTAAATTTTTCTTAATTAAAATCCATTGATCAGTTGATGATAATAATTTAAAGTCGGAAGATAATCCAATATCATACGCATGTTCGCGCAAAATTCTTTCACAGAAACCATGAAAAGTATGAATCCACAAATCAAAATAACCGTAAGGCAACAGAATATCGGCTCGTGCCTCTAATTCACTGGCTGATTTCTCGGTAAAGGTT